>JACCDT010605853.1_pt1 | contig 80598 bp, 48 predicted proteins | sample 7446291 | NCBI WGS metagenome assembly JACCDT01 (sample SAMN15323446, study PRJNA562643) | freshwater metagenome | isolation source: river surface water | place: USA:Blue River Watershed | collected 2017-08-17 | reverse complement strand
AGTATTTGATGACATCGACCCTTGATCTCTTTAAGACGATGCGTCTGGCGAGGGAGTTGAGAGATCTCTTCACGTGTTTGAGTGATTGGGACCGGATTGTGATCTTTTATGCCTATGAGTTGATGCAGCGAAATATGCAGATCTGTTATAAATTGGGCCTCTACTTGTACCAGATGCGAAATGAGGATGTGATCCCGCAGATGATCTATTGGGGACTTCTCTTGTTCTGTATGTCGAATGTTCAGACGGCCTATACCTATTTAATCTATCGCATCTACATCTTGGATAAGGAGCTTGCCCGGAAGATTCACGAGACAGTGAAGGAGCAGTTTATGTTCTTCGACAAGCCAGAGGAGATGATGGGGGAGTATAATACATCTCCAGCAGAAACAGAGGCGATGAATCGCCTTCGAAGATATTATGGAACAGATCATACGTAGATGACTCCCAAGCGAGTAGTACTATATCTTAAAAAATATAGAATAAATAAGTTCATACTATTACCTATATAGGCAATAGTATTGAAAGAGATGGTAATAGATGTTATAATTTGTATGGATAAATATGGGAGAATCATCGAAAAGCTTCCTCTAAAGACCTCTCACAGTCACGACGTGACTGGGATCTTTCACAAAGGATTGCTTGATGTAATGGTAAATCTCTTCACCATCTTTGTACTTATTGTAATGGTGTTGACAGAGGAGTACTTGATTGATTCCTCCACTCTCGGAAGAAGAAGAGGAGGGAAAGGTGATCATTGCACCTTTAACCTTGGGGTCATTCTTCGGCTTTTCGGCAGCAATCCGGATCATCTCGCTAAGAGACAACTTACAGCAATACATTGAATTGCCATAAGACGCATCATTCGTCTTACATAGGCAGTATTCGCTGGAGTAGATCTTCATCTTCTCCTGAATCGCCTCGTATGAGCTGGGACAGATCTTACCGATCACATCAAATCCGCCATATTGACGGCATATGGGACAGCTATAGATCTTGTCATTAGGGATGGCACAATGGGTATGTACACCTGTATTGTACCACTTCACGATGCACTCTTTACAAAAAGTATGCATCTTGGAGCACTTGAGAGAAAAGAGCTCATCGCCCTTGAACTTTTCAAGGCATACTTTGCACTCTCCCTCCTCTTCCATTCCTGCACTCGCACCTGCACCCGCACCCAAAGGTTGCTGGATGCAACTATCATCACAGGAGTTACCAATCGATTGGAGGGATAATCCTCCATTGGATACTTCAAATGGTAACTCCGAACATCCATCCATTGAGATGGATGGAGTCGGCATCGCACTATCTTCAGAATGCAATAACTCAGATGGGTTGTCGGAGGTTGACATTTTCGAGCGATAAAATGCTCACTTTATACCAGAAAGAGATATAATGTTGTTGGGCTTGATTTCGAAGAAGGTAACCTACTTTCTTTGCAGAAAATCAGTTTTTCAAATCAATCGATCAAATCTTATTTACGATCTTATAGGGATCTCGCAGAGATCCCATATAATCGCAGGGAGTCGACGACCTTCTTGACTGACCAAAGGTCTCTAAGAGGTCGTAATAGAAAGTCGACGTTACTCTTTTTTAGATAAATAGATCTTTACGATCGATTGGAGGGCTTTCTTGTGGGAATCCGGGATAGAATCATCGGCACTCGCGAGATATTTACGCACAAAGGCTACCAGTCGGAGTGATTTGATGGATTTTTTCTGGTAATAGACCAATAGTTTCCGAATACGTAGAATGTCAGTATATCGCAGGGGGCGGGCTCCCTCTTTGGCGAGGGAGACCTTGATCGCTCGGTCTACTTTTTTCTGCATCTCTTGGATATCATCTCGGTTCATCTTGGATTCACATCCTTTTGCGGCAATCTGAAGGGCAATGGCGATCGCCTGCTTTCGGCTCTTTACGGGATTGCCACGAATCTTGAGGATACCGCGCTCAAAGAGCTTCATATAACGATTGATGATCACCTTCCGACACTTCTCATACTCGGTTTCGGGCTTCTTGGGTTTCTTCGTCTTCTTTGGCTTCCTCGTGAGAAGGGGATCTTTTGCGGGCCTCTTTGGCCGAATCATTACTACCTTCTTGGGTGGTCGAAGACCACCAGAAGGTAGCAGGGAGTCGTCAACCTTCTTGGGTGGTCGAAGACCACCAGAAGGTAGCAGGGAGTCGTCCTTCTTCATTGACTTCTTTTTGGTAGTTACTGGCATTTTATCTATAAAATGCTTTGATAGATCAATCTCTATAGTTAAGTTATAATTTTTTATGTTTTGAAATATGGTATGTACATTGATTATGTATAATGGTTATGTACAATAGTTATGTGGTAGAAGCCTTACCAGGCCTGAAAGGCCGTAGCGGTTCCTACCATTTATTTGTCAAGCTTTGCCTGCTCATCTTCGCACTTCCGGATCAGATTGTGATGTTCGGCGAGTGCGGAGAGACGCGGGACATTATCCTTGGTAGGAACCTAAGGTTCCTACCCTACCTCCTCGCAGGGAAACCAAGGTTTCCCTGCACCCTTTCTTCAAATAGGAAATATAGATATAGCATTGTCTTTTACTTGTCAAGCTTTGCCTGCTCATCTTCGCACTTCCGGATCAGATTGTGATGTTCGGCGAGTGCGGAGAGACGCGGGACATTATCCTTTTCGGAGCACTCGACACCATTCTTTCGTAGCACCGCAATGATCACCGGCTTGGTAGCCTTGATCTTCCGGGCGCTTGTCCGGGCGAGGCCATCGTCATATTCGACAACAACGCCCTTCTTGGCGGGGGTAGCAGTGGCTGCGGCACGCTTTGCGGCCTCGCGGGCCGCTTGTTCACGGGCACGATTTGCCTCTCGCTCCTCCGTCAAAGTGCGCTTTGCAGCCTCAGCTGCTTTAGCAGCAGCCTCCTTCTCACGCTCCTTGGCTGCCTTTTCGGCCTCCTTAGCGGCTTTTGCAGCCTCCTTCTCGCGCTCCTTGGCAGCAGCCTTTGCGGCCTTTTCGCGCTCTTTGGCGGCAGCTTCAGCAGCTTTGGCTTGTGCTTTGGCAGCTGCCTCGGCCTCAGCTGCTTTAGCAGCAGCCTCCTTAGCGGCTTTTGCTGCCTCCTTTTCGCGCTCCTTGGCTGCCTTCTCGGCATCCTTATCAGATGCTACATTGGATACGGTAGGTGCGGGTGCGATTGCGGAAGTGACAGAGTGGAAGACTGAGGTTAGAAACCCGGCAGCAGGTGCTGCAGTTTCTACGCTCTTTTTAGTCATCTTATTAGCAGCTGTCTTGTCGGCAAGCGAGACCTTCTTAAGCTTGCCATCGATGTAATCGATGTGCTTCATCAGGGCATCACGCCTCTCCGCCAGCTCACGTGCACTCATATTATCATATGTAGACGACATTTTTATGGATAAAAAGGATGTAAATATGAATGAAATCGTTGATATTTACAATCAAATGTATGATTATATGGGGTGATATATGGGATAAATTCATTTTTTGTAGGGATAACCGTATAATCGTTTACGTTATGGGTTTTCTGGAGTGGTTGGGAAAGGGTACTATGGTGACGACTGGCCGCCTTCGGACATGTCCCTGCAACCTTCTGCTGACCATTGGTCAGCCAAGAAGGTTGACTTGAGCCTGGAACTGAAATGAGCGATTAAACATCATATACTTCACCTACTGCAGGTCTACGGCCTAATTCCCCCTACCAGCACCACTGGCTGTTGTTGCTGCTAATGCAGCTAAAGGATTTTGTTGACCAACAACCGGAACACTGTCTAATCTTCCCTGGCCAGGTTGACCACCGTCAGGAGCCGCCACTGGTTGTCCTCTTGTAGCAGAGAGTGCTTCTACTGCTGATCTCTTTATATTACCAAGCATCTCACGAATCGAAGGCGACTGCAGAGCAATAGAACCGCATGTGAGTACTGCAAAAAGGAAAGCAAAGAAACCCAATAGACCTACTGCATCTTTTTTGTTTGTATTATATGCCGTACCACCAATCTTCCCACTATTGACCAATCCAGCAATCACACTGAATAGAATCGTAAGTGTAAGGAATACAAACAAGAGAGGTAGAGAAGAGAGATCCATTACATAATTCTTTAAATTCTCGTTTGCCTGACCAAAGATAGTCAATAGAATCGATGCAACTGGATATAATAATGTGATTCCAGTGAATACTGCCAATGTTGTGATGATACCCTTGAAAAGGTTCGATAGCGCTGTTGGAGAGAGATTCTTGTACTTACCCGGTGAGAGTGTAAACTTACCCAATCCAGTCAAAGGCATTACGAAGGCACTTACCACAAAAATAGTACTCAATAGGATGTTCATAAACTTCGTCCATCGGAATGTTAAAATCTGTTCCATATTTTTCCAGAAGTTATTCGATATATTATCATCACTACTTTCACTACCAGAATCACCTTCACCTTCACCAGGTACACCTTCAACACGAACACCACCAGGAACTTGATCCGGAGAATAATCTGATTCAGTTGATAATTGGAATCGGCTCAGTTGTTCATCGGTCAAGCACTTTCCCTCTACAGTCCCCTCTGGATTCTTCACTTTCATCCATAAAATGAGCGCATCAATGTTAAGGAAGGAGTCCAACACAGAGATTTTGTCATAATAGTTGTGATTCATACAAAGACGAATCAATACATTGAAAAGTACAAAGAGGAACATAAAGACCAGTAAGATACCCGCGGATTTCAGTAAGCTCATAAAGCTCTTCTTTCCAATCAACACCTTATTCACAAAATTGTACTTGGTACCCAAACCGACGGCGGCCAAATAGAGGATCAAACTGATCACCAAGAAGAGATAGATCAATATCTTTGATCCAAAATAGAACCATAACTGTAGGTTTGCCTTCCTTTGAAGCTCCCTCATCAACTTCTCATCCGGATAGTAATCTTTCGCCGGGTTATTGATAAAGTACGATAAGAAGACCTGATAGAAGATTGAGAAGATAATCGCAATCATTCCCATCACAAGAATTACCATCACATCTTTACCTTCCGTTGATGTCGCTGACAAGATCTCCTCATCATCCGCCGTCAAGCTCTCCACGACTTTCCCCTTCTTCTCCTTCGCCTCCTTTTTCGCCTCCTTTGCCGCCTCTTTCTCCCTCTCTTTCGCCTCTTTCATCCTCTCTTTCTCCGCCTCCTTCGCTCGTTCCGCAAGAATATCCGGATCCTGATCTGGGTCATAATCCGCACTGGTCATCTGGGCTAATGCCGCCAAAGGTGTCCCATCATCCAAATCCGGATCCGCCTCCGCATCATACGACTCCGTATCCTTTCCTCCTGCAATCGGCTCATCTCCGCTCGCGCCACTCTCACCTCCATCCGGGAAACCCTCAATGATCTTCTTGCCATTCTTGCCATCATCGCCATCATCATCAAAATCAGCGTCATATTTCTCCGCCTCCTTCTTTCCCCTCCTCTTCTTTGCCGCCTCCCTCGCATCTTCCCTCTCCACCACTTCCTCAATCCTCTTCTTCTGAGAATCATTACCATCATCCCCATCATCCCCAGTTTCCCCTCCATTGGCCGCTCCCTCGAACCCCTCCTTTTTCCCAGCAGCAGGTTTCTCCGTATCCTGTTTATAGAAGATCACCAGGCCCTTCTTCGGGTTCTCATACTGAATCAGTGCCTGTTTGAACTGCTGATAGAGCTTATCGGGCGTCAATTTCTCCTGTAAGTTCTTTAAGACGGGTGCGGAGATTACCATAGGACGTTGGAAGATGCGATAAGTGACATTTGCCGCATAATTGTATGAATATTCATAAAAAGAGCGATCACCCACGGGTGGTAAGAAGTCCCCAATTCGAACGGGATTGGGTGGATAACTGATCTCTTTCTTGGAGAAGAGGGTAGGGACCTTATTCGGGTCGCCAAAGAGCTCGTTGGTCAACTTATAAAAGAGGAGATCACCGGTAGATGCAAGGCTCTTCGGATCAACATCAATGCGGTTATTTGCGAGAACGGAGAGGACCATATACTTCTTCTTTTTCATTCGGTCAAACTTCGAAAAGACGATTCCAATCTCTGCATCATAGACTACCGTGTCGATCTTGTGATAAGAGGGCGTCATTACGAAGATCTTCTCGAACTTGTATTGGCTCATCGATTCCCCATCCTCATCAAATGCCTTCTTCATATAACACTTGCTACTCCCTGCCTTGGAAGGGTTCGGATTGAGAGTCATCACTTTGCCCACATTGGTCATATTCATCAAATGAACCTCATCGCAATCCTCGATCGATTGTCCGCAGCGATTGACGCAAAGATTCACATCACCGGTAATGTGCGTGTATTGAATGTCATATTTGAAAATGTCCATCAAAATGGGATCTTGAGTTGGAATCCCTAATATACTACTCTCCATTCTTCTCTTATCTCTCTTTTCTTCGTGTACGTATCTATGGTAACTGGAAGCGAAAAGATGCTAACGCGTATCTACCTTTGAATGATACATTAATTTATCGATCTAAACTCGGGGAGCCATCTCCTTCTTCCAGACCTCAATCTTGATCTTGGTCTCGATCATAACTCTCAAAATAAGTATTATGATATAGTAGTGTTTTTGATCCATCTATTTGATCAATCTTGATAAAAATGGTAAGTGAGAATGCGAAAAATATAATGATGATAGTAGTAGTCTCGGCAATATGCATTATCGTTTTTGCCTACCTTTTTGGAATCGTCTTTGTGAATGTTTTAGGGGAAAAAATGAGAGAACTCCGCTTCGGAGTGCCGATGGGCAGGAGCTCCCTGGAGGGGTTCGAGAATCGTCCTAAGCATACCTCTGAAGAGGAAGAGGAGTCTCGTACTCGTTCCTTGGTAGATCTTACCTCGGAAGAGGAATCCTCCAGAAAGGTCCATACCCAGAAAGTTCCAATGAGTACCTCGGAGGAGGAACAGATCAAGGTAAAAGTAACTCTTCCTGCAAAAGCCTCAATCCGCCCCGAGGCGATCAATCAGCGTTACAATGAGGCGGTTTCCCAGTTAAAACGTGATATGGAAGCGGCGAAGCGACAAGAGGAGAAGAGCTTCGCATCTGCGAGTGGTATCCGAGAAGAGGGTGGAGATAAGAGAGAGATCCCCTCTGATTCTGTCGATGATGATGATAAGATTGTCGTCTCGAAGAAGTTCCTGATTGAGAACTTCGGGGGATTTGCCCAGGTGAACCCCAACTTGAAGTTAAAGACGAAGCTCGATGAGGAGTATATGAGGCTCTTCGGCCAAGGAAAAGAGCAATCTTCGCAATCACCCGATGGTTATGCCGCATTAGAACGTGAGGATCAAGGTCGTTCCGCGTGGAACTTCGATTATGAGAAGAATGACGAAGTCCGCAATCTCTGTTTCCGCAACCATAAGCACAATAAAAAGTGCAACTATGGTCCCACCAACTATGCGGATCCACGCACGATGAATACGATTGAGAAGCGCACATTTATGCTCAACTATCCTCCCAATATGACGATGCAAGATTACACCAATTGGCTCTATTGTTTCGCGAATGGTGGTGAGGATCAGTTGCCGTACAATCATCTGAAGAATCTTGAGAAGTTAAAGAAGGGGATTCCCCTTGTCAAGGAGGAGGGTATCTGTCCCCCTTCCGGCAAGTACTTCCCCCCACTCGATGCGGAGAAGTATTTCCAGACAATGTATGATCTCAAGACGAAAGAGATCGCATTTGCCTCAAATCTCAACTCTACCACAGGGCCTCTAATGGGGGCCAACTACAATCAGTATAGTGACTTTGCCCAGAATATGGGGCAATTTGGCCTCTCCGGGATGGTCGTCAATCCGGATCTCGCCTACAAGAAGGAGGCGAAAGTTGTCGACAACTATATCATCCCCAAAGACTCGTCCAATATGGAGAATGTTCAGGGGAACTAAGGATATCTGATTATAATCACTGATCAGGTATATCCCAAACATTATACCCGAGCATTATATCCGAGCATTATATCCGAACATTATACCCCGAAGATTGTTCCCCGAACATTATACCCGAGCATTATACCCGAGCATTCGCATCCAAACAATGTATAATATAATGAATATTGATTATATTATGGAATGTTGACGACTTGCGCTGCAACCTTCTGCTCCTCTGCGAGGAGCCAAGAAGGTATGGATGAATTATCCGGGGGAAAGTTCGGGGGAAAGTCCGGGGGGAAAGTCCGGGGGGAAAGTCCCGAAAAGAAGCATATTTATATTAAAATTGAAATCTCTTTAAGCCCAACAAAACTAAACTTTCGCCAGAACTTCGACGGCGAGGGGATCCATTCGGGAGGTGAGCAAACGGAAGATGTTCCGAAGATACTTCTTGTAGGTAAGAAGGATAAAGATCTCGAGTTCAAGTCCTTGCTTCATTTTGGGGCCCATTCCTTCAGTCCAAACAAAGCTCGCATTGTTCTTTTTGATATTCCCGGCGATCTGGTTCTCATTTGCCATCTTCTCGAGCATTTGTGCAATTAGCTGCTTCTTGGTCTCCGCATTATATCTCTTTTCGCGATTCTTTCCCTTGATAATCTGGTAGTTATTGAGCGTATTCTTGTTCTTATTTCCACCGGCATTCCCGTTCCACTTGGTTCGGAGAAGGAGGGAGTTAAATCGAGCGGCCTCTTCTGTACCAAGGCGCAATTTATGGATCGAATAGAAGCTTGGTTTCTGTAAATTGACACGGGAGGTAATTCCGCCAAATCTCCCAATATTATTCACATCTCCCTCCGCGAGATAGACCATATACTTTCGCCCAAAGAGCTTCTTGAAGAAGGCCATAAAGTTCTCAGGGCTATTCTCAGACATTCTCAAGAGCTCTCTCTTCGCCTCCCCCTGATCTCCCTTCCAAACCTCGTCATAGATCTGAGTAATTATATTGCCTGACCCAGTCCCCATTCCTTGGCCAAGGAACGAGCCAAAGATACCAGCTGCGAGTTGATCCATCTGTGTACTGATATTACTATTGTTCTCGCTCTCCATCTCTTGGAACTTCGCCATTTGGAACCCGCGATCGAGGAAGTTCAACTCTGAGGTCTCCGTAAAGAGTCCACGGGTCAGGTGGATAAAGAGATTCCAGAAGCGGAATTTGGGAGAATCTTTACCTCCTTCTAAAAGGTAATAATATTTGAGGATATATTTGGTAAAGAGGGTAATGAGGGCCTTTGCTTGGATAAACTGTGCATAGATCACTCCGGACTTCTCCGCAATCTTCTTCTTTTTGGTAGGTACGTTCATTGTGGTACCATTCCCACCATTTCCATTCTCTTTGGGAGGTTTCCCGGAGTATTGGATGATACTCTTTCCATTGGATGGATCAAAACGGAGACGGGGCAAGAGTTTCGGGAGGCGATCGGTATCGAGTTGTTTCGGGAAATGGGTTACATAAAAACTTTGAAGCATAAAAACGATCATCAAGACTTTATCTGGGTTTGCCCTCCACGATTCGGGAACGATCCTCTCCAAATCGGCGGCGCTCTTGATCGGCCCAGTCTCACACTTCTTGATGAGGGCCAATTGTGACTTTGGATCGAGAAGGCGGCTCAGACGCAGCCGAAGAGCCGTCTCTTTGATGTCATTCTCTCCAAGAGGAATTCGGAGCATATCCCGTTCCGCTCCGCTCAGCTTCTCTTTGACGATCTTCCCGAAACCACGGGGCTTAAAGATGATCATAAGACCCATAATGACGGCCTTAAACTTGAGACCTCCAATATTGGGAGGAATAGGTACGCTGAAACTTCTCCGGGCGATCACAACAAGAAGATCGAGCTGAAAGATGGAGAGCTCATTGATCATATCGAGGAAGTTATAGATTCGCTCTTGGACTCCTCTCGCATCCTCCTCCCGATCTTCATTCCCTTCGTTCTCTACCAGATTCTCAGGTTCTTTATTCTTGTTCTTGTTCCCATTCTTGTTCCCATTCTGATTGGACGACTTGCGCTGCAACTCGCTGGATCCTTCGGATCCCAAGCGAGTTGACGGTTCCGAAGTAAACGCAATAAACTTGGTAATGAAATCTTCACTCAGTCCAGCAACGAGTTTCACGAGATTTTTTATCAAAAAGTAGTCGAGTTTGAAGGGGAGTTTCTCGATCAATGGATTCTTTACTTTGCACTTGTATTTCACATAGGGGTAAAAGAGGTATTTATCCATAAAACCCTCACGGCATCGTGGGCCATTGGGCATTCCTGCAGGCTTGGGTGGTGGATTCTCAAAACCAAACTGAAACTTCGCCAATTGTCGATACTCCTCTACATAAGCCTCTTTCGGTGTATCTCCACCACCCATCATTCCAATAGGTAAAAGAGAGCTTGCCGAAAATCCAGGCCCACTAAATCCACTACTACCTCGGCTCTTTCCAGTCCCCTTCTCTGTTCGCATAGGTTTCGCAAAATCAAACTCCAAGCATTGAAGATACTCAATCAGAAGCTCATAGTAGGGTTTCCGGAAACTCGCCTTGATATACCTCGCCAAAAGGACCACATTGTGAAAGTCATCAAATGTCTTATCATTCAGCTCCGTATTCATCGCAGGTATCTCCGCAAAGTACTCACAATATCGCGTATAGTTGATCAATCGGACCCTCTTTGCCACGCTCAACATAATCGTCGGCTTAAAGAGATCGCCCATATTCATCATCATTTTGATCATTGCCACCTTCGGATCTTCCTCACCCGAATTTCCTCCAGTAGCATTCCCTCCGGTAGCATTTCCTCCGGTAGCATTTCCATTCATTTGATCTATAAATTCTATATGTAAATAGAATAACAATGCACTATTGTTATCATATATATTTTTGATAGAGGGGAGGGTCGGGTCCGAGAGAGAGATTATGCTGGGCAAGGGATCTCCTCAAACGCGAGGTCGAAGCACGCATAGCAATCACTCTCTTTCCCATCGCAGTATTTCCCCACATCGATCGATTGGAAGAGGTCAATCACTAGTTCAAAGAGGGAATCTTCGGTATACTTTCCGGGGTACATTGCCTCCACACACGTGAGATGACGAGTATACTCGTGTTCCCAGAGAGAGGAAGGAGGCGTATTGCAGTTATCCCAGTTCTCCATCATCGCATCATAGAGGACAGGATCGGTCACGTCGTGATAGGCATCTCCCGAGCAATATTCCGGCCAGGAAGTAGTGTTATATTGGGGCCAAAGTCCGTGAATCTGGTAATCGGTATCGCACCACTTTTGCATTGCGAGGAGATAGTAGTTATAAGATACGGATCCTCCGACCTCCTGAGGTAATCCCCGCAGGAGATGGGCAGAGATCACGGGTGCCAAGAACTGATTAATAAACATTTGAATGACGATTTTTTCAAAAATTGGATTGATCTAACAATGGGTTAGATCCTTTCCCGGATTGCGTTTTGTTTAAATAGATCTTATAGAAAGATAGAATATAGTGAACGACTCGCACTGCATTAAGATGGCCACCATATCATATTCGGTGGTGATGGCTTACCACAATCGGTTGGAACAAACCTTGGAAACATTGCGGCGGTTCAATCGGTTATATGCGGGTAAGTATGACTTTGAGGTGATCATTGTGGATGATGGGAGTCGTGCTGATCAGGATTTATCGGGACATATCCGAAGTGGCGAGTTTCACTTTAAGATCATCTTGATTGTGCTGGATCGAGAGAAAAAGTCGTGGATCAATCCGGTAGTTCCCTACAATGTTGGTTTCAAGTTCGCGACCAAAGATGTTCTCTTTATCCAGAACCCGGAGATCTATCATTGTGATGATCTCTTTGGCTATTATATGAGAAATTGCTATTTCAATGTCTACTATACATTCCCTGTCTTCGCTTCCCCATCATTCGATCATAATAAAAAACTATTGGAGATTGCCAATGCACCAACAGGTGATGGTAATGGGATATATAATGAGTTTGTATCAAAGATCAATTATTGTGATTATGACATCGATGTTAACTTTTATCGGACCATATATCCGGACTTGGCCCATCTGAGTGACAAAGATGCGGAGATTCATTGGCACCTTTATGGGATGAATGAGAAGCGAATCTGTAATCCAACGGGGATCTTTTACCGGAAGAATGTGATTCACGAATGGAGGGGATGGTACAATCATCACGAGTATAACAATCGTAACTTTCACTTCCTCTCGGTGATCTCTCGGGCGGCATTTGAGGAGAGGGTTGGAGGGTTTGATCTCGCCTTTAAGGATGGCTTATGGTTTGATGATAATGATCTGATTGATCGGATTGCCAAGGTATTTCACGTAGAGACGATCGCATCCAATCAGTTTATGGGGATCCATCAGTACCATATTTCCGGTTCGGATGATCATCACGCTTTACCAGATTTCAAAGCTCTTATGTCGAAAAATCAGACACTATATGACACAAACAAAGCGGCTTCTTCTGCCGAATCCCTCAAACCAAACAATGTTCTCCAATATATCACCCAGTATACCTATCTAACTAACTAACTTTACCATTCTTTCTGGTAATCGATATTGATATATAAATAGGAAATTTATATATCAAATCTATTATGTAAGGTTTCTATTATGTAAGGTTTCTATTATGTAAGGTTGATTTTTGGAGATCAACATCAAAGATCGGGATCGGGATTTACCCCGAGGAAGTGCTTAATGCCATCGATTACAAGATCCGCGGTCTTTCCCTCACCCAGCCAACGGAGATCCATCTCTACACTCTTGTCTTCGACCCACGCGAGGCACTCCTCCAGATTTCCATTACCCGTGCAATCATCCAGAGAAAGATTCAAATTCAAATATTTCGAACAATTTCCCTCATAACTCTGGGGGCGCTCTGTGAAATCCCTGGGAACAAGAACCTTGGTTCCAAAGAGAGCCGGCTCCTCCTGACCCGTCCCGCTATCCGAGATGATAAACTTGCAATGATAGATCGTGGTCAGATACTTCTTGTAGGACATCAGTGGGATCATCTCGATGGCGCCGAGAGAGAGACCCCACTCCTTCAGATTATCTTCCAGACGCTTGAAATAGAGAATCTTCACAGGAAGAGAGTATTTGGTCGCCATATGATTGCCGATCTCGATGACCTTCTCCATACGCTCGCGATACTTGAAGTTCTCCGGGCGATGAATGTCAATCAAAATCATATCCTCCCGCTTGAGACCAGTTGCAAAGATATCGTCACGGACTTTTGCGGCGACCTCCACAATCGTATTCCCCACAACATAGACATTCTTTCGAATGTTCTCCATCTCGAGGAATCGCTTGTACTCATCGTGATAAACAAAGAGAATATCGCTGCAATGATCACACACCGTTCGGTTAATCTCCTCAAGCATTCGCTTATCGAAAGAGCGCATACCCGCCTCAATATGGCCAATCTTGTAACCCTCCTTCTTCAAGGGAAATGCTACACCCGATGTATTCGAATCCCCCAAAAAGAGAATCAGATCGGGTTTGATATTATGGGTCTTAAAGAGATTTGGGACTTCACGGGAGAGGTAGCTGAGTTGCTCGAAGTGATTGGAAGACTCGGAACCGGTATTGAGGATATAGTCAGGACGGCGAATCTCCAACTCCTCAAAGAAGACATCCGAGAGGAGCTTGTCATAATGCTGACCCGTATGAATCAGAATATGGTGAAAGTTCTGATCAAGTTTCCGAAAGATCTCCGCCATCCGAATGAAATCGGGACGAATCCCCGTAATCGTTACCACTGTTTTATTAAAGGCTGCCATTCTTTGTATACGTATACTATCCAAGAGAGAGATTAATTTTAATGAATTTAAACGCAGAATCGATCCGGACATTTTATGAACTTATTTTATACATAAAATGTTATAATTCGTGGTAATTATGCGAATATGTGAATCGATCACTCCGTCAATCTTGGCTCTCCCTTCGGGTGAGCAGATTGATCGCAAGTCGTCTTAGAGCCAATTTGATAGATCTCTTTGTACTTTTCGGGATCGGCTCGGAGGAAGCGCATCCGGTTCTTCTCCTCATCAACTGGATCCGATGGTCTGGGGACGAAGAAGGCCTTTTGCCGCTGATTCTTGTAGTTCTCCGGATGATCGCCCAAATAGGACATTGTGACAAAGATTCGCTTCTCTCCATTCTTACAAACGACCCTCTCTGGATTCCCGTGCCACGAGTAATCATTGCACTCAAAGAGAATCATCCGATTAAAGATCGGGAGAATCGAGACCCTCTTCTCCGTAATCTCCGCATCGTCGGCACCCGCATTCGTCCCCTTCCATAACTCCAGATGCCCCATATTCTCCTCCTTCCAATCTTTGCTCAGATAGATCCCCAAGGTGACTTGTTTCTTTGCCCCGCACTTCGGATGAACGCCCGCATCGACGTGAATATCGAGATAATCCCCATCATCATACTTATGGATTCCCCAGAAGTGGCGATAGGGATCGGGGACAACAGGGATACTGAAAAGATCGGTAATTGCCCGAATCATCATCGGGCTCTGTAAGAGTTCAAATAACTTGGCGGAGTATCTCGGAAGAGAGTGCTTATCTCGGAAAGTATACTTCTGCTCGAAGGGATTGTTATATCGATCCCACTCTTCATCATCGATCTCTAAGATCTCTTTTTGCATCTCTGTGGCAAAATCGCCATTGAGGGCATTATCGAGCATTGCGTGGGGAAACGGCTTCTCGCCAGAATAGAAATCGATGCGATTCTTTCCAAGATTTGCCGGGATCACTGGATCAACCACACCATAATAGTAAAGCTCCACAATCTGATCGATCAGGCTTCTTCTACCTTGGGGAAAGTTAGCAAGCTGCCACTCTTCATACGATGTCTGGAGACTCTTATTCACGGACCCGTCTGGGTGATGATACTCCTCCACATCGATCCCGAGGCGATAAATCATATTCACAAGCTTTACAATCTCATATTTGGAGTAGACCCGGTCTGAAAAGAAGTGCCGAGCTGGGCCTTTCCAATAGAGATGCTTCTCAATCACTTGATGGATGATTTTGGCGAGTTCCAGTGTTGTTACTCCATTCCAGTAATGGTTCGCATATCCTCGAACCTTTCCTCCACGTTGGCTCTTAATATACTCAATCAGAGATCGGCGAGTCTTCAGCTCCTCACCGATAATACTCGTCCGAATCAATGTGCCATTCACCATCCTCGCCTCACACTCCCTCTTCGATTTACCATAATCCCCCGTCTCCCAATATTGGGATCCCTCCTCTCTTCCATCCTCCTCCCGGAATCCTCCCTCCGGCACCTCTCCTTTCCCGTGAAAAATACAATCCGTCGTAATATGGATGAGTCGAACGCCAAAAAGCCCCGCATACTCATCGAGCATTACTGGAAACTCTGTATTACCAGCTATATATTTCGTGGCATCCTGCTCGCCGCATTGAGGGATCACTCCGGCACAATTGATGATCACTGTAGTTCGGCCTCTTGCTCGGTGGCGATGAAGGAGCTGAAAGAGTGTGGCACGATCTCCGGAAGTGATATCGTAATCAGTGCGGGTAAGAGGAATGATACTCTCATAGTATCCTGTTCCGTTAAGATAGCGGTTCACGTAGGAACCGAGCATCCCATTTGCTCCAAAGAGAATCACACGGGGTTGAATCGGGTCGTCGGCGAATTCCATATCCACCGAGAATCAATGGTAAGAGAGAAAAAGAGAGTAATATAATTTATAAATCGATACTATTTATAAATCATCTATATTTTTCGAAGATGGAACGAAGTGATCCAAATCCCAATCTCTAAATGAGCTTCAATCGGATGAGATACTCTCGGAGCTCCTCTTTGGAGAGGGGATTGATGGTACTGTTATAGTCCCGTACGTGACTATCATCAAAGTATTCCCTGTACGATGGCTTGATATAACAGTACCCCTTCTTCTCAATGGGATCCTGGAACTTGATCCTATAGGACTGGGTCTCATTGATCAGAGATTCGAGGAGCTTCTCCCCCGCACGAAGCCCAGAAGTGACTACAGGCTTATCATAGATCTCGCTAAAGATCTCAAGCAAGTCCAGGACATTGAGGGAGATCAACTCCGGAATGACAATATCTCCACTCTCTCCGTGGCTAATCGCGTGGGCAATCAGATCTACACTCTGCTCCAGAGTCATCACAAATCGCGTCATCCCCGGATGAGTCAGTTTGAATTCCTTTATATCGGCAGTTTGGCCAATCTTATGGAGCATTGGGATGATGCTTCCGTTGGAGTTAAGGACATTGCCGTAACGGACGGTCACAAACTTGATCTCCGGAATATAACGCGACTTTTCCACCATCAATCCCTCGGAGATCGCCTTGCACATTCCGTAGACATTGACGGGGGAACACGCCTTGTCGGTGCTGATAAAGCAGACGGTTTGGAGATGTCCGCGAAGGGCATCGAGGTTCTCCTCAATTCCGTTGAGAACATTCTTTGTGCCAAGCATATTCGTCTCGATCGACTCATTCACCTCGTACTCACACTGGTCGATGTGCTTCATAGCAGCGGCGATGATGACGACGGAGGGCTTGATTCGGAGGAGGGTCTGGGTCATCTTCTCTTTGTTGCGAATGTCGCCAATAATAAAGTGGAGGTTTGGGTCGCTCTTGTATTCGATCTTCATCTTCCAGTGCTTTGACTCATCACGGGAGTAGATGTAGAGTTGGTTTTCGGCCAAGTAACGCTGAACCAGCGCATTTCCCAAAGAACCCGTCCCACCAATGATGAGGATCTTCTGGTTCTGCATTTGCATTGTTCGTTGATGGTAATATACTATGAGAATCTCTTTATCCTTGTTTGCGAAAAATCATAGTGAGAATGAACGTGGATCCGATCCTATATAAAATTGCGTATATAGAATAGTACTCGAATATTATATCTAACATATCTGACCATTTATAATGAAGAACGAAGTAAAAATCTACATCCTATTGGTTCTCTTTACGATCATCCTCCTATCAGGAATGATCTATCTCTGTTATCAGAGGATTGAGAAGCAGAATCAAATCCTTGATCGAATGGATCATCTGGAGGCATATCTTCAGGGAGTTCGCGAAAAGAGATATGCATTAAGTGATGCTGATGTTCAGACCGTTCTCCAGGAACTCTCCCAAATCCAAGATCGAGATATTTGGTAGGAAGAGGAGGGATATTTGGTAGGAAGAGGAGGGATCTAAAGGGAACCTTAGGTTCCCTTTACTATACAGGGATTTCGTGTTCCTCGTTCTCGATCCGCATCTGGTTAATCCGGGTGTATTCCCGGTTAAACTCCTCCTTATTCCCCTTGAGAGGGTAATAGTAACCCTTAACACTCTCTACATTCATCCTGTCATAGCGACTCGGGATACCGCCACGACGGGCGTAGGGAGTCTCTTTAATCAGACAGAGGTGATTGATATCGAAACCGCCACTGGGAATCCGGATTCTCTTACGCATCATCTCGGCAATTTGGCGATAGATATCATCGGTGGAGTTGAGATAAAGGAGATCGACAGCGGGGGTTTCCGGCTTTGAATCGACATTGTAGATCTTACGAAGACCCTCCTTCTTGAGGTAAGGAATAATCTTCTTTTGGAGAATTGCATCCTTATCCTTGAAACCGAGAGAGATGATCTTGGGGCCGGTGTTCTTTGGTGGCTTGCTTCGATACAAGAGCTTGGTATAGTCACAGTGAATCGGACCAAAGGATTGTCCAATGGCGAGGCAAAGAGGAAGGAAGATCTTCTTCATCATCTCTTTGGCAACGCGCGTATCGAGATAACCAAGGTAGATGTGGCGAAGATGGAAGATGTTCCAACGGGGATTCTGGAACTCTGGGGACTTCACTTGCTTCTGGATCTTCGCAAGATCACCCGTGAAATCCCGATGAATCATCGTTCCAATATAGAAATGATGCTTATCACCATAGATGGTTGTGTTCTCCTCTCCAGCCTCCGCATCCATACCAACACCCATCGGTACAGGAAGCATCTCCTCAGCAGCTGACTCAACAACCGGCGATCCAGATACAGAGTCAGCCATCTGATTCATACCCATACCATTGGGGCCACGATTCATACCCATTCTATTGCCACGATTCATACCATTGGGGACACGATTCATACCATTAGGGCCACGATTCATACCCATTATATTGCCACGATTCATACCCATTCTATTGCCACGATTCATACTAGCATTTCTCATATTCCCCACATTCCCTGCATTCCCCGCATTCCCCGCATTCCCTGCATTCCCTGCATTCCCTGCATTCCCTGCATTCCCTGCATTCCCTGCATTCCCTGCATTCCCTGCATTCCCTGCATTCCCCGCATTTCTGGTAAGATTCGCACCTCTTTCGTTATTCCCAAAGAGGTTTGCAAAGTTACCGCCACGAGAACGATTCCCTGCATTCTTTTCTTCAAATGGGAACATTGTTATCTTTCAATAGTTGTTACTACTATATCAGAAGATTTTATTGATTCTATCATCATACGATCATACCAATCATACCATTATACCATCATACCATAAAACCTATTGTATGATTTGATCATTCGGTGATCTTTCCCATAATCAGGATGGAAAGCTCCCATCCATCTTGGCTCTCCTCACTTCGTTCGTTGAGCAGATTGATCGCTAAAGTCGTCAATCTTGGCTCTCCTCACTTCGTTCGTTGAGCAGATTGATCGCTAAAGTCGTCCTTCGCCAGGAGACTTTTTTGGTGATTCTCCTTTTCGAGCTCAATCTTTTCCACTTTATAGAGGAGATACTTTTGTCCATTGTAGTATTTCTCCATTGAAATAACGCGATATTGATAGACTCGTAAGAGTTGTCGTAGGATGGTGACTGCCTTTTTAGCATCAATCCCTTCAAGATACTTTGCGTGCTTACACTTCATATAATGCTCTTTTAACTCCTCTTTCATCTCTCCCAACTTCTCCACGACTCCCTTCTCCTCAATCATCTTTCGTGAAAACTGGTAATAGATGTCTTGAAAACCGTTTGGGATAAACAACTTGAGAACACTCTCTACCAATTCCTTACTGGGAATCTTCTTAAAGAGTTGCTCTTTCTTCGGATGCGGGAGATCAACCATCTTTTTTTCTCCCTTTTCTCCCTTCTCTCCCTTCTTCTCTTCGTTCATTTTATGTAAAAAAAATAGGATACTATATGTTAAATAATATCACCAATGCCTCTATTATTAAGGGATACTTTTTCCGAGATCATTTGGAGATTCATTACTTATTCCTGCGTGTCTGTTGAGGGGTAATCTCCGAGAGAGTTCCAGGACGAGTCGCCATCATACCACCTTGAGAGGTCATAAACTGTTTGCGATCAGAGAGGCGCTCTTTTTCAACCTCATCGCGTCGGGTATTGACGGGATTGCGGTCCATAAAACGATTGATATGCTCTTCATTCTCCGCAATCTTATTGAGGGTCTCGAAGTTCTGAAAGAAATACTGATTCCCTGGATCACCCTGAATACTACTCTGAACGGTTGTTGGACCTGGACCTGCACAACGCCGCCGTTGCCCCACCTCACCATTCCGGTCATAACCCATATTCGAGTTCATCGGAATGCCAAGACCCAAGTTCCTCTCAGCGTTGTACATATAGCTTGCATTGTGCTCAAAGAAGTAATTTTCATAGTTACTCTTTAGGGGAACACTTGGGACAGAATTGTAGGCCTTTCTTATATCCATTCCTGGATTTACATATTGAGCTTGATCAAATTGACGGGCATAGGAGTCGGAAACACCGCCTTGTTGGCCGCTTTGAGGCGTCTGATGGGCCTCTTTCCGGGAGATCCCGCTCTCCTGGAAGGGCATATAGGTTCCATAACCTGCTCCACTATTTGCCATAGCGAATCCCATTGTACTTCCACCATAATCGGCCAACTTGCGGTCATTGCGGCTCGTTTGAGGAATTGCATCTGGGATACGATTCCTTTGGATATGGGTTGGTCCTCCAACGGGACCCGTTCCCGACACTCCGATCATCTGAGTACTGGGTGGAAGCACTTGGCGAGATGCTACGGGATTCTGCACTTGGGAATGCGTGCCAGATGGATTTTCGGACGATCCAGATATGGGCCCAGATGGGGTAAAGAGCCCGAAGTTTCCGATGGAAGTGAAGTAAGACATTCTCGAAAGTAAAGTAACTATCCTTTTTCGATATAATTTCTATTGAGATCGAACCCCACTACGTTCTCTCTTCAATTCAATTTTATCCATAAAAAGATAGTATCGATTCGATTTTACGACTTGCGATCAATCTGCTCGACCGAAGGGAGAGCCAAGATTGACCAACGAGATCGAGAGAAAGAGAGAAAGAGAAAAAGAGAGTATTATGGATGATGCTAAAGGGAGATTACTATCGCTATACGTTGAATGGAGTAGAGCATAAGGTTCCACATCAAAAGCTGGGATCCATTCCCTCTGATCTTCCGATGGAGTCTTCGAAAAAGCTAATGAGTGTCAAGTTCTTTCTTAAGTATCTCCACGACTTCTTTGAGGTACATAGTATCGATTACACCATCTATGGTACCACTCTTTTGGGTTATGATCTATTTCAAGGTGTCCATATCTTTGAACCAACGATTGAGATTGCAATGATCTATCGTAATATGGAAGAGTTCTATTCGGAGATTCAACGGGATGGGTTTCATATCGACTTCTCATCCCCTCTCTTAATGGTCATCTCCGGATCATTCTTCTCCAAAACCCCAATGATGAAAGCCTATATCTATTTTATCCATCAATTCGAACACCCAAATTACTATCATCTCTCCATCTCCTATCTTCATCAATGCAAAACATTGAAAGAGATCACTTCAGTTACCCCAGAATCTTACCAAGATTATCAGATCCAACATATTCAATTCTATCAACTCTTCCCTTACAAAAAGGTCCTATATGAGGATTTTGATCTCTTTATCCCGAATCAACCAGAAGAGATTCTATCAACTCTCTCACTTCTCAAAGCCAAGTATCTCTACTCTTCTACAAAGGATTCCTCTGCACTCGCTTGGGATCATTCGGATCCAGAGAGTTGCAGCGCAAGTCGTCAACAATCAAGCAAAGACACGTCTGAAGGCAGCCACGCATCACCCACCATACTTAATTCGATATTATCGACCTTCTTACCATTGTGATCGTTTCAACTCGATTGGCTCTTCGCAGAGGAGCCAAGAAGGTTGTCGACTGGCTCTTCGCAGAGGAGCCAAGAAGGTTGTCGACTGGCTCTTCGCAGAGGAGCCAAGAAGGTTGTCGACTGGCTGCCACCTGCGGTGGACATGTCCCTGCTACCTTCTGATCCTCTTCGAGGAGCCAAGAAGGTTGTATCAATTTTATTACTGGATATCGTAATAAAATGTTTATTTCTATATACCATATATGCCATATATCTTTAGGATGATCGTTGAATCATATCGGTAAACTCGGATGTATAATCTTTATCCATTCGGTGGATGATCCCCTTATTCTTTACTTGGAAGAATTGATACTTATTGATATCCACATTATTGTTACGGAGCATCAAGACGGACTCTTTGAACTCTTCGCCTTCATTTCCATACATTACCAGTCTCTCTTGATTCGTTACTCTCTTTACACGATTGAGAATAATAAAGTTGATCTTAAAGATATGTGCAAGGATCGCGATATCGAGGTCACACCCCTCGTAGTCATCGCTCATAAAGCGATACTTGAAAGAGCTATAATCAGAAACATTACGGAAATAGCGTTCATTCATCTCTATATAGATGCGCATTACAGCCTCCTTGAGAGGCTGCTTTGGATCATTGAGATTTGATATCTCGGAGCTACTGGAGGACGAGGAGTCGTCAGAGCTGCTGGAGGTTGATCCCTTCGATTTCGATTTCGATGTCGATATCGATTGGCTATTTTTCATATCTGCATTACCATCATTCATCCCATCAAGTGGTTTGAAGTAATTGCGAATCTTCTTATAGATCTGGCGAATAATGGTGCGGTGTTTAGGATTGTCAATGTATGCGAGGATCATACTCTTGGCTGCCTTTACATCCAACATCTCAATCTCTTCCGAGTTTGTATTATCGTGTTTCTTAATCTCTTTGATCAATGTCTCGAGGAGAGCATAGAAACGTTTATTGTTGTGAAGAGGAGTGAGTAGGACAAAGTTGTGCCCCAGTACCTTCTTCCACATCTCCGGAGTCTCTTCTACCTCTCCACTCAACAACCGCGATGCATTCACCAAAGTATACTTGTTCTGAGGCAATACATACTCTTTGGTTGTAATGGTGTCAAAGAGAGGTCTGCGATCGATATAGAGACCCTCTTTATCGAGGAAGATATTATCCACCTTATTATAGATCTGTACAGGATCCATCGTATGAATGATGTAGTAACGATGAATATTCTCGCGAACGTGATCTTTGTTGATGATTGAGGGAATCTGGTCATTCAAGATCTCATTTCGTTTCAGGGTAAATCGAATCAGTTCCTCAATCATCATCGGAATATAGATGTTGAGATTCTTCTTGGATGTATCAATCAAGTTATACTCATTCACATAGAGCTTGCATTGATCCTCCACCGGGACGCAATGAGGATCCTCTGAGCAACTAAAGAGAACCTCATTTGATTCATTATTTGAGTTCGTTGATGTGGATGTCTTCTCGTTCTTCTTATTCACCTTTCGCATATGACAGGGCATACGTTGATTGGGCCGTTCATATAGGTCATAGTTGATCTCGTGTTTTACAATATCGAGTAGCTCAAGCATAATCGGCAAGATTACCTTTTCAAGTGCACCTCTCTTCTTGTCAATCTTGGTATCTTCATAGATGATATCAATCACCTTTTGACGTGTAGTTGGATGATCTTGCAGATATCGCGCCAACTCAAACTTGATTCGCATATAGGTCTCATCTTCATATTTGCGCTTGTTCATAAAAATAATACGATCATCAACCAGTTTCACATTGTCGTGAATGAACATATCAAGGTCAAGATAGAACTTGTCCGAGAGAATTCGCAAGCCACTCTTGGGATCTTTACCTCCCTTTCGGAGTCCACTCCTCTTCTCTTCCCGAACACAAATAATCCGATTCTTCTCTGTCATCACGCCAACGATCATTGTCTCAGCGGGATCTGTGATGAGCCCCCGCATCTTGACAGGAATCGATGTTTGGGATGCCACTTCATTCAACATCTTGATCGTCTCATCCAAGGAGAGCCTCTTGATCTCCGCATAATTGGAAATTACCTCATATCCTATCTCAGGAATGTCAATGATCAACTTTGATGGTGCCACTGGGATAAAGAGACCATTCCGCAATCCGATGCCAAAGACCTTATTCAATGTATCCACATATTGAACTTTGGGCATAAAGGAATCGGGTAAACGTTTTTTGATCTTAATGGTGATAATCATCTCTTTCATCGTTTGATGAAGGGTCAAACCATAATCGATCACAATCGCATCTTTACTCATTAGGGTTTTTGACGACCCTGAAGTTGATGCCTCTTTTGCCCCTCTTCCCTTATCTTTCGGATCTTTCTGATCTTTCTTTTGGTAAGTATCGATCGATGTAAGCGAGTTATAGACAACGGACTTCCAGTCAATCCGGAATGAGGATTTGCAACCATCATATGCGATCTCAAAAAGCTTCTGGATCTCTGGTGCGCTATTATCCAAAATACATTGCATCACCTTTGCCTGCTTACCATTACCCTCCAGATAGTAGATCGGTTCATAATACTGTTTATACTTTGCGAGGATAATACTCTTTCGACCCATCTCATAAAACTCCGCAACATTCTCTCCCACCGGACATAAGAGATCATCTTCAAAGATAAAGAGATTGACTCCCTCTTTGGAAATGATTCCGGGTCGTTGAACGAGATCCCAGAGATAGGTATGATCTACATCGATGTTTTTCGACAAAATGTAATTCTTGAAGTTTTGGAGGGGTGTAATATCTTTATGAGGGTCAAAGAAGAGATTGATCAAGTTACCACCATACAAGCTCCGAAAGAGGGATTCATCGAGTTTATCCGCAATAAACTGTTTCGTCGCCTCTACACTTCGGGGGTTCTCTTTATCACACGAGATGATATTTGAAATGGCCGAGAGGAAGGAGTTATGGTTCTCGTGTTTGATACCACGGCGAAGGTATCCCTTGTTAAAGCTGAGATATCCCGTTGTAATCCGAGAATTGAGGACCATTTCCATTCGCGGGTTGAGGATTCCAAAACGGTTCCTCTCCAGAGGAATCGACTTACCCAAAACATAGATCTGATTCTCTTTGATATTCTCATTGAGCACCTCTTCACCCAAGCACTTCTTGAAGGAGCGATAGGAGCCATACTTGGGATTATCCTGTGGGTTGGTGAAGCAACAAGGGAGACAGAGACTCTGATCGGGACTCTCCTGGAATCCCGGATAGACGTGCTTCTCGTCGCGGATAAAGACTTGGTGATCGCCAAATGGACAGATACCGACAATACAGACACCGCCACTTCCAAGAGTCTTGTGTCGCTTGATCGTTGCCGGATCAATATCCTCCAGAGGAATTGGAATCATACAATAAGGGCACCAGACCCGAGGACAGATATACCAGTTCTGGACATCGGGATTGGACCCATACTTGATCGAATAGGAGTAGGATTCACGTTTAATCTCTTTTAAGGTATTGATCGATTGACCATTATCCGGATTATAGGCGAGGACAACGGGTTGACGGAACTTCTGACACGACTTACTATACTTCTTGTGCTTCTTCCAATGGACTTGGCCCTTGATTCGCTCACGTTTATCAAAGAAGAGCTTGTGGTCGTGACGCTGAAGACGACGGATAAAGTACTTGGCATCATTACAGAAGTCCTCGCACGTATCAAGTTCCGGAATGGCATCTTCGCAAGTGAGTTGGACATCGGTACTAATCTCATTATCCGCGGCTAAAAGGCGATCTCCCACCATCAACCTCAATCCCTTTCTTCCAGGCTTTCCCAGACCCATTACCCCTCCTTCTCCACTATCCGGACCTCCCTCACCCTCTCCTGCATCATCATCATAGGCATTACCCATATTCATTCCCATTCCCATAAAGTTGGCTCCAACCCCATTTCCTCCATTCTCTCCACCCGTTTCCGAGAAATCACCAAGGTTAAAGGTAATTCCCAAGTTCGTTTGGGCCTCATTGGCAACATCGAGATCGAGTTGAAGATCTTGGATATCGAAGTCCTGTTTTACGTCAAAGAATCCATCGTAGAGTTGGGTAATCTCGCCTGTCTTGGAGAGATCACGTCGATAGATCATACGCTGGAAGTTGGGATTCTTTTGGAGCTGTTCACGATTCAGATAGAGAGTCATAAAGAGGGTCATAAACCGATAGGTATCATAGATTTGGCGCATATTCTTTACACCGTGAATCTTGATACTACTTTTGGTAATCAGCACGACAAACCCAATCTTGTTTTCGCTTTCAATCCCGGATGAACGGTTCTCATACTTCTTATAATCGAGCAGATACTTTGCACATTCCTCCTTCGTCTTACCATAATGTGACTGCAGATACTTGATAATCAGACCATTCTTTACATTCTTGCTTTTAAGACGATAGATATCCTCCATCACCTCATCCAAGTTTGCAAAGCCACTCACGCGGTTAAAACGAATCTGAATACTATTTGGAGATGCGCCCTTATTGGGGGTTAAAGAGATGAAGGATGGGAAGAGCTTACAGAAGCTGAGAAGATCCTTTAGATTGATCGATTCACCGCCTGTATAGTCGATATAGTAGTTCATATAGGCGATGGAGCAATTCTCGGAGAGGCGTAGTCCGTGATCCCGGTCGAGATGGGCAACGGGAGGGTCAATTTTTCGATCTTTGGGAATCGATCGCCGAATGCGATAATCAACCACATTCTGGTTGATGTCTCGGATAAAATCACCGCAATTATCAATACAATCCTTGATATCGGCGAAACCTGCTCGGTTCTCTGTCTTGAAAGCGGCGCTTAAGTTGACCCTACCATATTTATAGAGATTGAGTGTGGTAAAGAGGGGGAGATTGGATGGGCGAATCTCTTTAATGAAGCGTTTTACTTGAAGACCATTGAACTTTTTGGCGGGAACTTGAGGGTTGGTCCATTGGGTGAGCAGGAGCTCTTTGGTGACGATATTTTGGTCAACGGCGGACTTGCTAATGAGAACGAATGGATTGGCAAAGCCATAATCATTGTACTTGATAAAGGGGATCTTCTTGCCAATCTTCTTGGTGCGAAGATACTCAAAGATCTGATAGAGATCGATGTATTCATACTGTTCAATACCGGAAAGAACGGGTTCTTGATGCTTTCGCTGTTTCAGGGAGAGCAACTTCTTCGCCATCGGATGGTTACTTCCCGACCCAGACTTGCTCATACTTATACTGTTTACATTCGATCGAGATCGAGAGAGCGATTTTGATCTTGAACTGGATGAACTGGAGGAACTGGATGAACTCGATGAACTGGAGGAACTGGATGAACTGGGAGGAGGTATCTTTTTTTGGAGAGGATTCTGGCCAGGTTTCCGAATAATAAGAAGCTTTTTACCGGGTGCACCGCCCATCATCATATTGTTTGATCCACTCCCAGCCATTCCACTCTCCTCTGTTGGAAGTTTGATATGATTGATGTTTAAGACGAAGTTATGGAAGTAACAAGAGTCGAACAAGCTCTTTGATTGGTTTGCGGGAAGGATTGGGGATTTCTGCGATTTGATGAGGGTATCAATAATGAAGTCTGTATATTGACTATCATCACGTGCAAGGATAAACTTGCTTCGGATCTCTTTCGGGTTATACTCAAAGGTTGCAACGGGGAAGTAGTGTTTTAGGTATTTATGAATGATATCATTTTGTGAATACTTCTTGGTAGCGAGGAGGAGTTTCATTTCAGAATAGGCATCGCTAAAGTAGAAGTGATAATGTCCGCCTTTGAGATCAACGGACTTGAGGAGATCGTTAAGAACGGTATAGTTATCCGAAGTCTCGATAATTCGCTTATTCTCACTCGGGTTTTGAAGTCCACCATTATCACCACCATTTCGGAGGTTGTGGTGAAGCTCGTCATTATACATCTCATAGGTAGTTGTCCGCTTCATAGATACTTCTTCAAATGTATGAGGTACCATATCATTGTACTTGTAACCGAAGATGTGGGGTTTTCCTTTCTGATCAAGGACCCATAGATTGAGGTTTTGAGGAAGGTAGTATTGGTTTGTATCACCATCCACATTGCTGCAATGGATGAAGATCTTTCGTTTTAGCTCAATCAGAGAGTCATCAAGCAAGATACGAGAGTAGACAAATTCAATCTTCTTCTTCTCTTCCACGATTTTGATCCAGCTCTTGATCACATTACCATACTCCGATTGTAGTTTTGTAAGTTCATCTTTGGAGATACGAATACGATCTTCGAACTTCTTAAGAATCTTCCGAGTTGCATCAGATGCATCATTGCCGATAAAGACATATACACGGCTCTTTTTGGGATCGAGTTTGGAGATATACTCAAGAGAGATGATGGGATCATCAAAGTGAAGCGTACAGGGTGCCATCGATCGATTACCCTTTTTACTCATTGCATTCGCATCTGAAGATCCAGCATCCATATTTTTGCTACTCTTTACCTCCATTGAGTGATTGTAAGATATGGGCAATAATAACAAAGATCAAAAAGAAGATCCATCTATTATTGATAGATAAAATCTTTTGAAGCGAGAACCCCTGATCACGATCTCTCATCACATTTGCTTCTACCTTCTTGGGAGATCGAAGATCTGCAGCGCAAGTCGTCAACCTCTCTAAGGGATCATTATATATGATACCTAATCCTAAATCGTATATCATAGATATTTTATTACGATATGTGGTAATAAAATAATAGATCGTTTGAATGATTAGGTATGGGATTATGTAGAGGATTCGGTAGAGAGATTAGTATTTCTCTTCGAACCCTTTGTTACGCATACGGGATGACTCGTAGAAGGGGATATTTAGCTTGTAATTGGTATCGATCTCACCGTTGTTATTATCGATGAATGGTTGAAGTATCTCCATAATGCGTCCTTTGTAAGCATTGACGATCTTGATTACTTCGGACATATACTTATCACGTGTCCGGATGTTTTTTGTTTCGAATGGGAAGAATTGATGTGTATCTACGTCATAATCGCGGTAGATCGAATCGGTAAGGTACTTGTTCCGGACAACGGAATAGAACCAGATGACAAAAGCGTAGTCATCGGGGTTGATGAGGGAATTTGTGCGGAGATAGGATCCAATGGTACTATCAAGTTTTTCGAGGATCATATAGACACCTTTTTCGGAAGGTATACGGATAATCCCCTTGTTGGTGTAGATAAAAGCATAACCATTTTCAAAGTAGATATTCTTGTTCGCATCATTCTCAAAGACATAAGGGATGAAGTTATGGTGGAGAAAGAAGTCCTTTTTATGTACGAGTTCATTTGGGATATGAATGTATTCAAAGGGCGCTCCGAAGAAGTCCCGGACTTTCACTTCGATCTTGTTCTCATAGTTGTTGACACCACTGTTGTTGATCGTTTGACTATTACTGATGTTGTAGATATTGTTATTGATCTGCTTTTGAGATGTGGCAATGATCATCTTCTTATAAGCCTCTTTCTCACTACAACTCTTTGTGTTCTTCATATGACGAAGATAACTATCTTTCCGTGTAAAGATACGGTCACACTTTTCACATTGATACTTTGGCTTACCATCTTCAGTGATCATATTTGATGTAAACATTTTTTCAGAATAGTTTGATTTCGAATCATCTTCACTACCATCTTCAGTAGCATTATCTGTGGCATCATCCGATATTACAGAATGGTTCTTATGTCTCTTTCCAAGTAAATCAATTAAGGATTGCATTAACAATGTCCCTACATCTTCCTCCACTTCATTATCCTTTTGATCCATATGATTACTCTCTTGATGATCACTACCATCTGGACTTGAAGAGAGTGATGATGGTCCATTATCTCTTTTTGTATTTGCAATGAATTTATCAAAAAGCATCTGTACCATTTTTATGGACTCTTCTGGTAATCCAGATTGATTCTCAACTCTATTGGCTTCCAAAGGAAGCACAGAGTTGCAGGTACTATCTTTCAAGTCAGAAGTCCCATCATCTGTGGTAGATATAACCATATGATGATCCTCATTCGTTAGAGGTAAACTCAGTTGATGATCAAAGAGATCAGGTCTCTTTTTAGGTATGTTCAAAATAGATAAGTTAGGGATCACATTGATCTCTTGATGATAGTCGGATACCAGTCGAAGTAGATGATGCTTTTTGATAGGAGGGAATGTCTCTGCTCCTGGGAAATAGAACCTCTTATGTGTTGACTTGAGTAGAATCTCTTGATTACTCATAAGACAGTTATACTCTGATTCACACTTCTTTTGTTTCGATAGATGTCTCTTTACATCAGCCTTATAGTAGAAAGTATGTAGGCAACGGTGACATACAAAGAAAGAATTCTCTTTTGTGTAGGTCATTCTTGATCAATATTCTATAGTTACATCTTATAAAAGTCTCTTCATCTAAACGAAAAAAAGTGTTATGCAATTATGCAATTTCCTAAGGTTTCGCATAAGTAGTTATGCAATTTTATTTATGGTAATAAAGATATTTATATATTTTTGATATTATTACTAAGAGATGGTAATAAACTATTTTGCATAATGATCCTATGCAATTTATGCATTTTATGCGATTGCATAGGGTCAACACCGCTTACCACCGTACTATGCTAAACTGAAAACATCACTTTGCGTAGTTGGGAAAATAAAACGGCCCAGATCATCTTGTTTTGAGACCCTTTTTTTTACGGACTTGCAAAAGGCAAGTTTCTCGCAATGCGGAAAGAGGTGGTGGAGGCGTTATGCGATTGCATAACCTATGCAATCGCATAACTTATGCAATTTTCTTATGCAATACTACTCAAACAATCATAGTACCATACTATGGTAATATATATACAAATATACTCAATACTCCTATTACTGAAAATATGCCTATGCAAAACCTATGCAAAACCTATGCAAAACCTATGCAAAACCCTCCTCAATTTATACACATTCTTATGCAATTTATGCAAAATCTTATGCAAAATCGTATGCAAAGTCTACCGTCTTGGCAGATCGAAGATCTGCAGAAGTCTGCTGCGACATGAGCAGGGAGTCGTCTATTATTTTATTTATAAAATACTTAGATCTACATAATGACTGCCAAGTCTATTACCATAGAATGGTAATAGGAATAATTTTATACATAAAAATATATGAATAAAGATATCTCTACACTATGATATAGTATGTTTCAACTCTGTTGGCTCTCTGAAAGGAGGTAGAAAGTTACATTTTAAGTTCTCAAATGAAACAATTTATCAATTTTTCCACTGGATGTTGTGGTAGAGACTCTCAAAAGAGTACGGATATTTGTAATGATCTATGCAGGTCTTCTGTTAAGCCGCTATCACTATTTCAGATTGATAAGGTTAAGATTACAACAACAGTAACTCGTAAGGACATATCCTTGTCAGATCCATCTACACAAGTAGAGAGTACGACAACTCTTGAAAAGATCCCAAAGAAACGTGGAAGGAAACCTAAGCAAAAGAACTCAGATCCATCCTCTCAAGTAGAGAGTACGACAACTCCTGAAAAGTTTCCAAAGAAACGTGGAAGGAAACCTAAGCAAAAGAATTCAGATACATCATTGTCTACACCTATGGCACCAACAGTATCTGACTCGTCTGTATTGACTCTCTTGTCTTGCACAACTTCCGAAGATCCCAAAAAGGTTACCAATCCAAGTAATAATGGTAAGTGTATATCTAAAGGATGTAGGCGTAAGGCCATCTTTAACCTATATGGTGAGGATTATGCGAAGTTTTGTAAACTTCACAAGAGCTCAGATATGATCAACTTTACTTTACGTAGGTGCGAACATAATGGTTGTATAACGAAACCAGTTTACAATACCTATGGCAATACTGTAGGTAGGTTTTGTAAGAAGCACAAAGAAGATGGTATGATTGATATCCATCGAAAGATGTGTAAGCACAATGGGTGTTTAACAAGACCATCATTCAATTCTCCAGGAAAAACCCAAGGTCTCTATTGTGGAAAACACAAGGAAAAAGATATGGTTCATATCAACCGTCACTTGGGAATCTGTAAACACGATGGATGTACAATACGAGCATTTTTTAATGTTTCTGGAGAAACTGCAGGTATTTACTGTGATAAACACAAAGAGAAAGATATGGTTCATATCAACCATCATAGAGGAATCTGTAAACACAATGGGTGTACAACACGTGCATCTTTCAATGTTCCTGGAGAAACTGTACCTATCTTCTGTAGAAAACACAAAGAGAAAGGTATGGTTAACATCAATCATAAGAATGGATGTAAACATGTTAGATGTACGATACGTCCATCTTTCAATGTTCCTGGAGAAACTGTACCTATCTTCTGTAGAAAACACAAAGAGAAAGATATGGTAAATGTTGTATCTCAAAAATGTGTACATCCAGGATGTTTGAAAGCACCTATTTATAACTCTCCGAATGAACCCGTTGGCAAATTTTGTGTAGATCATAAGAAAGCTGATATGGTCAACATTTCTGCTAAGCACTATCGAAGATGTGAACATAAAGATTGTAAGACGGTTCCCATATTTAATATCATTGGTGAGACAGTAGGGAGATTCTGCAAGAAGCACAAAACATCTGATATGGTGAATGTAGTAGATAAGAAGTGTGAACACAATGGTTGTATGAAGTCACGTATCTTTAATACTCCAGGTGAAACGATAGGTAGATTCTGTAATGCACACAAGTTGGATGGAATGATTGATGTCGTTTCAAAAAGGTGTTTGCATGAGGGATGTGATACGAATCCACGCTTCAACTATCCCGATAAGGAAGGAGGGATTTACTGTTTTCAACATAAGTTAGAGACAATGGTAAACGTATATCATTCTGTATGTGAGTTTGAAGGTTGTAAGATTTCTCCATCATATAACTTTGAGGGTGTTACTCCTCCACGATTCTGTGCATCTCATCACTTACCTGGTATGATAAACATCGTTTCACCAAGATGTAAGACTCCCTTGTGTTATACATATGTATCCAAAAGGTATGATGGGTACTGCCTCTATTGCTATGTCAATACTTTTCCAGATAAACCTGTGTCACGTAACTTTAAAGTAAAGGAGAAGCACGTCATTGATTATATCAAGGAGACTTTCCCGAACTATACTTGGGTCTATGATAGAAAGGTGGCTGATGGATGCTCAAAGAAACGCCCTGATGTACGTTGTGATTTTGGTGATCAAGTCTTGATCATTGAGATCGACGAGAATCAACATAATGGATATAACTGCACGTGTGAAAACAAACGCCTAATGGAGTTATCCCAAGATGTTGGTCATCGTCCACTTGTCTTTATACGATTTAACCCAGACGAGTATACATGTAACGAAGAGACTATCAGCAGTTGTTGGACTCTAAATGCATATGGGTTATGTGTCGTAAAGAAGTCAAAGAGAGATGAATGGAATGAACGACTCAATGCATTGAAGAGTATGATTGAGTACTGGATCTCTCCAGAGAATCGCACAGAGAAGATCGTTGAAGTTATCGAGCTTTATTATGACCAGTAATCACAAATCTCATAAAATATCATACTATTTATGGTAATAGTATGGTAATCATTCTCTCACGATTTCTCTCAAGACTTATTTCTAATTCATCCTCAATCTCAATCCCCCATCACACCTCTTTTTTTACATATTATAGAGAGGGTTATCACTCACGGTGATTCCGCAATAGGGTTTTGGATTCTTGCTGTAATCCTCTTTCTGGTAGATGCCGATGGCAACAGCTTCTCGTAGGAGGATCTTGAAGTTGTTCCAAAACTCGGGTTCGTGGCCGATTGAGAGGGTCATAATATGGGCGAGTTCGTGGATGGCAACGAACATAATCGTATTCTCATCGACGAATGTCTGTTCCTCATTCTTTTGGCGCAAGCAGAAGATGATCTTTTCGCCCTTATTGACGCTGTAAGAGGTGTGCTTTGACTTCGCCCCAGATTCGCTGATATTGTTCGGGTTGAACTTCTGTGTCAATCTCTTGACAGCGGCACGAATCCCCGTTTCCGACGAATCATTCTCCAAACCTTGATCCATCATCTCTTCCCCATTGCTTCCATTTCCAGCCTTTCCCTTCACAAACTTATCATTCATATGATCGGTGAGCCGGATCAAGGCGTTTTTGATGCGGGAGAGTTTGTTAGCCGCTTCCTCCTTGCCCTTTGTATTCCTGACGAGGTATTCTTGACCATCGATGGTCGATTTCACGTAGGTCACTTCGTTTGTCAGGTGTTCATAGTTGGTATAGGTATACATCAGGATCGCCACAAGGACGATCAACCCAATCAATGCATTGATATCAAACATCTTAAGTGGATCTATCAAGAAGATCTATGAATAAAATACTATCATATATCAATATATTTCCACCATTATCGTGGAATATATCCCATATCCAATATCCCAGCTCTCTTCTCCTCTCCACGTCTCTTTCTCTCTGGAGATCTTAAATCCGGATTCCGAAGTTGGCATTCTCTTCGATCCGCTTATACTCACTCAGAATCCACTCTTTATCAAGGTGATCTCCTACACGACTTCTCACAAGACGTTCTACGTCAATCTGACCCACATCATAGAGGATCTTGTCGGCGAAGGGTCGATAGGAGTTGAAGTATTTGAGATACTCGATGTAAACAGGATGTTCAGTGATCTTCTTTTCAATCTTGAATGCTTCTCTTTTGCATTTTGGATAGAGTTGCTGAAAGAACTTCTTGACATATCCCAACTTATTGAGTAACAGATAGAGCTTCTCATAGTTCGCGATCATATTGGGATCTTTGATGTCGATGTTATACTTCTCCATAATCTCGGGGGCGATCATCTTGATATATGCATAATAGAAGAGTTTGATGGAGATATCACTATCTTTTGGTTTCTCATAGGTCAATAATGAGTAAGTGAAGTAGAGGTATTTCATCTTTTCAGGAATATTATGTGGGTCAATGGTGAATCCAGGGACATTTCCCTTTGCACATTCATTATAGAAGTAGACTTTGGTAAAGTTTTCAATGTTCGTATGCTTCAAGAAGACAATCTCCATCATTCTCTCCTTATCATAAAGACCTTCCAAAACATCATTCGATGATGGATCAATGGCGACGACTCCCGCTACAACCTTCTCCTTCTGATGGGTTTTGATCTGCTGAGAAGAGTTCTCTGAAGATGGAACTCCTTTATCATATATATAAAAGATGACATTCTCCTGTTTACATTGATGCAAAATACTAAGTTTATCAATGATGTCTCTCTCATTACGACCATAGATCAGTGGGAATTTGATATATGAATAGGCGTGGATATTGTTTAATAGATAGAGTAAGTATTGATAGTTTACTAAGTAAGACTTATCGGAATGAAGTATCTTACCAGATTTGGTAATGTCCGTTACGGGACATACCGTATTGTTACATTCTAACAATCGCAAGATGTAGTGTTTTGACAAAAAGTTCTTCTTTTTGATGAAGTCACTCTTTCTCTTAGTAATGATGTGTGTCGCTGGCATTCGATGATCCTTCTTTCAATTACCCCCTGAAACTATGTGATTTTATATATAAATAGTACTATTTATATATGATATATTTGAGGCTACCTTCTGCTCTTCCGACGGAAGAGCCAAGAAGGTTGATCGGGTTTTGATGCTATCATCCTGTTTAAAAGTTATAGTTCTCGTAGGTCTTGTTACCACCGCGCTGGTTGAGCATATTCATATCGCTGGGGCAGATGCACCCGCGATCCGTCGAGTAGGTAGAGGGGCAGCACGCCAAGCTCGCCTTTGAGCGGGAGAAGATGAACATACTATCGGTGGGAAGCTGCGAATAGATCATCTCATTCTTGAGGGGCAAGGGTGTACCTTGAGCAACCCACTGGTAGTTGCTCTTCTGGCCTGCATTGCAGGGTGCCTTCTGCCAACCATTGGCACAAGGGGTCTTTAGAACGATATTATCATAACTACCCAGTACACCATTTCCGACAAAGCTCTTCACGGCAGAGCCGCTTGAACCATACACAATATTCTGACGCTGGTATCCCTGGAACTGACTGTTGTTTGTGCTCATTGATAAGGTAATAGGGGCGATTGAATCGAATTATCTATACTTGAATCACATATTATTTTTTGATCTTCCTTTCCCCTATCCCTATCCCTTCCCTCTCCACAACCCTCTTCTCTTATAATCTCTCAGATCGGCGCCGGGACTCAATCACTTTTCGCATACGTGATGAGAGGAGATGGTCATCAAGTTGGTTTACTTCAATCACGTGAGGGACAATATCGAAGGTCTCATCATCGAGGTAGGGAGCTACATACTCAATCTCGAGGCGTTGAAACTCACTCATCTGTTTAGTATTGAGGATATGTTTTACCTGAGTATCGCCATTATACAAGTAACCAAAATCGTTCATTGGGCCCTTATGTTTGAGCAAGCGCTCACCGATCTCAATATTGTAGGGATGATTCTCATCACCATTGAATCGGACTCCCTTGATCCCCTTGCAATCGATCCCAAAGAGTGAGTAGAGAGAGTTCTGAGAATCAGGCTTGGTAAAGTATGGATGACATAGGTCATTCTTAAACTCCTGTATCTTCTCGTCGTGATAGAGGGGGTAAGGCACAACCACCCCACGATCTGCCATTTGATGTGAATAGATAAAGGTATACTCAAAGTCATTGAAGTGATAGTCTATCTCTAAGTAAGAGCTATGGGAATCACATCCGTGAATATCGCATAGGTCCTTAAAGAAAGATGGGGTGATCTCACAATCAATCCTCTTTTTGAATGAGGGGAGACAATCGATGGATACACAATGAAGATCGGGTAAGGAAGAGCGAAGATGTGTACTCTTGAGCCGGAACCCCTTCTGAGCAATGAAGCGGTCATAGAGGGCCATATAGAGCCGAACTACTTGTAGTTTTATAAGAAGAACCATCGTGAGAAATCGATCGATCCAGAGAGTTGCCTGGCGGATATATAGACCTGAACTCTTTGTATTCATTTTGATATATAGGCCCAGTAGACCAAAGAAGAGGATGAATGAAAAGGGAACAGAAACAAGCTCTAAGAGCCGTGGCGGTAGCAGGGAGTCGAAAACCTCGAACATGTTCCTACTGCAGTATGGAATCGCTGCCAAGTCATTGGAATCAAATGGGATCATTTTGAAGGATCAATGAGGATCAATCTATGAAGTAGAGTCTACTTGTATCTATTTATAAGTTTTTTTTATTTAGGCGTTTTTGACCGAAGTCAACGATATCACCTTTCGTTGCGACCCTCCGTGAGGGTCATTGACAACTTGTGCTGCAACCGCCACCGCTCTTAGAGCCTGGTTCTGCTCCTCTGTGAGGAGCCAAGAAGGTTGACGACTTGCGCTGCAACTCTCTGGATCCGAAGGATCCCAAGAGAGTTGACAACATTTTAATTAGTAGTTGATGGTTGTTATTTAGAACCACCACCACCATTTGACCCGGCAGAACAGAAACCATTTGTACATAGATAGTACTTCACTTCCAAATGGTCATTCATGTCGTTGTTGTTGTTGTTTTTTGTCTTTTTGGTTTCGTTACAAAATAGATCATCATTGACAGCCATAAATCCTCTTCCCATTTCACCGTTGACACGGGTACTGTAAGTGAAAGAGTCTGTATAATCGTTGGTAGGGATCATTTTTGTATAAAAAGTGAGTAAATTACAATGAAACCTATGTAATAACTCGGTACTCAATATATGATTGGCATCCCTCTAATGCTTTTCCATCCGGCACTTTTTTCTATCAATTGACTTACGTTATCTCTTTTTGGTCCAAATCATTGGATCCATCAAATCCCAAAAGTGACTTATCCCCTGTATAAAGGAATTTTCCTAAGAGATGGGTAGTTAACGGTAACGTACACAAACAACAACAGCAGTACAATACAATAACGTAGACAATAACATACGTAACAAAATGGAGTTTCTCAAGGCAGCAACAGCAGCATCCAGCACCAAGATTCCGGTTTACGCTCCCCTTTTTAAGATCAATACCAACAGTAAGATCTATAAGTGGGTCTTGGAGATCACTCCCCAAGGACCCGAGGGGGAAGGCTACAAGATTGTGACCCGGAATGGAGAGGAGGGCGGCAAAATGATCGAGCATACTACTGTGATTGCTAAGGGCAAGGCGAGCCGGACACCCTTGGAGCAGGCCGTTCTCGAGGCGAATGCGAAGTTCAAGAACAAGAAGGAGAAGGAGCTCTATGTGGAGGATATGAGTAGCTTGACGAAGGAGCTTGATGTGGCGAAGAAGTCGGGTGGAAAGAAGGCGGTATCAGCGGCGAAGGTCCGTCCGATGCTCGCTCAGGAGTTTGACTTTGCGAAGTATGCGAAGACAGCTGCTCCGAGCCGCAGCTTCAAGATCAATTTCCCGGCCTTTGTCCAGAAGAAGTATGATGGCATTCGCTGTCTCGCCTATATGCGGGATGGGAAGGTCCTTCTTGAGTCGCGTACGGGGGAGAAGTTTGAGAAGTTCGATCTCCTTCGCGGTCAGTTGGCGACCACCTTTTTCAGCAAGATGAGTCCGGAGCAGCAGGCGAACTTCTACTTTGATGGGGAGCTCTATACGGATGATATCCCCTTCAATGAGATTTCGGGCCTTGTTCGGATGACGACGAAGCACGCGAAGCCTGCGGATCTGGAACGAGCGGACAAAATCCACTACTATGTCTATGACTGCATCGATCTGGCCAATCTCGAGATGACCTACAAGGATCGCAACCAGCTCCTCGCAGCCACCTTCAAGGGAAATAAGTCTCCGATGCTCCACTTGGTGGAGACGGAGATTGCGGAGAGCACGAAGGATGTGAAGGAGAAGCACGATCAGTATGTGGCGGAGGGCTATGAGGGGATTATGGTCCGGGATATGATGGGACCGTATGAGGTCGACAAGCGGAGCAAGTACCTTCAGAAGTACAAAGAGTTTTGCGAGGACGAGTTCAAGATCGTTGGCTTCCACGAGGAGAATGGGGGCTTGGTGATCTGGGATGTTCTCCTGCCGAATGGCAAGACGTGTGCAGCGGCACCGAATGCCTCGGATGCGCAGAGGAAGGATCTCTTCAAGAACGGCAATGCCTATATTGGGAAGATGCTCACGGTCTATCACTTTGGATATGATGCGGATGGTCGCCTCCGTTTCCCGCGCGGAAAGGCGATCCGAGAGGGTTATTAGACGGTAGGAACCTATATCACTATATACAACCATATTACCATACATTTACCATAAAATATCATAATCAAACATATTATAATCCCACTATTATAATATCCAAAAACAAGTAACGTAAACAAATAATATTTGTATAAAAAGCGATTTTTCGAGTAGGATCTGGCAAGCATCCACTATATCTCAATCGTAAAGAGTACGATTTCACGCATTCTTTCACCCTATTTTATCGATAAAATCCCCCCAAAATCGAGAATGATTGATCGCCGCCGTACGAGCCTCCTCCATTCCCCCACACGCTCATCGAGTCGCATCAAGGACCTGTTCATCAAATCGACCATAACCCCACTTCCAGGGGTTAGGCTCTCGTTGGTGACCCAAGGCAAGGAGGAGAATCAGCGACTCTCCCAAGAACGGATTGAGGCCGCAAAGACCCATATCAAGGTTCATTACGGAACGGATCCGGACCGGATTCCGCCCCTCATTCTGCGGAATGTGATCCTTTGCCATCGCAATAGCATAGTGGAGAAGTTCACAGTGGATCAGTATAACCGGAAGCAGGGGCTCTATCACGTCTATCGGCGTGATATTGGACATCATCTCTATATGGAGTTTCAAGATGATCTGGTCCTTGAGGATTCGATCCAAACGATTCAGGCCTAAGCCCAAATCCCAAGTCTCAAGTCCCAATATAAAGGAATTTTCCTCGATCCAATGTAGATCGATACCATTTTATCCATAAAAACAAATATTATAACCTAATTTCAATCATATTCACATAATCCGCAATGTGGAACGCCATCGTCTACAAATCGATCAATCTCTTTAAGACCCCCTCAACACTGCGTTTAGCCGATCGCCTTGCGATCATTCCGTCGCACACTCAGATCATAGACAATCTCTATCTGGGCAACTTACTGGGGGCAACGGACCTTGAGTTTCTCCAGAGAGAGCGGATTCAGTCGGTTGTCAACTGTACGACGGATCAAGAGTTTCATCCATACTTCAATAACAAGGCGAAGATCCGGATTCCGGTGGAGGATAGCCGAGACTCGGAGAATCTCCAGAAGTTTAGCGACTTGCTCTATACCGCAGTTGACTTTATCGAGGCGGAGGTAGAACAAGGCCATTCAGTATATATCCACTGTTACTGGGGCTTAATGAGGTCGGCGACGGTAACGGCGGCATATTTGATTAAGAGGTATCAGTATACTCCAGGAGAGGCAACGGCTTTCATTAAGCAGAAGCGGCCTCAGGCCCTCTCGGCCCTCTACAACTACAATGATCTCTTGGAGGAGTTTTACCGGGCACACTGCTTGGTAGGAACCTAAGGTTCCTACCCTACCTCCTCGCAGGGAAACCTTAGGTTTCCCTGCACCCTTCCTCTTATAAAGAAGGTTCATATACTTTCAATTTCGCGAAAAATAAATATAAAAATTTAGATTAGATAGAATCTAACTTTTGATCCAAGAAATGGCCAAAGGAGCATCCAACAACAACAAGGAACCCAACCAAGATCCTAACCCCGTATCACAATCGACATCACAACCGATACCAGAGAATGCTCCCGAAACTGCGCTTCCCTCTCCCAAACCTCTCAAGAGGAAGCGCACTATTCCCATCCTTGGTCGCACACGAAGTGCCACCGTTGATTTGGGAAACATCGCCGATCCGATCACTTCATCCACTGTAGAGAATGCCGCCAAAAAGATACGCATCCGATCGAAATATGATGAGTATTTTAAGGGATTGTCTGTTCCTGAGCAAGTGAGCATTCTGGAGGCGGAGCAGGCGATTTACAAGCAGACCGCCCATAAGATTCCATTCCGCTACAGGGTCTTGGACGCATCTCCCACGCATCTCACCAAAGAGACAAAGCATACGATTCTCACCAAGATCGACTATTATGAGACACTGGAGAGAACCGATGGGGAGTATGCCAAGCTCCACAAGTGGATGTCGACTTTGGAGCGGCTTCCCTTTGATCGTTATGTTAACTTTCCGGTAATGCGGGATTCGCCCCTCCCGGAGATTCAGGAATTTATGAAGAAGACGACCCACGTCCTGAATGAGACGATCTATGGCCAAGAGCGGGCAAAAGAGCAGATTCTTCATATCCTCGCCCAACGCATCTCCAATCCCAACTCCGTCTGTTCGGTCATTGCCCTCACTGGGCCTCCTGGTGTCGGCAAGACGTCGCTCATCAAGCACGGTGTTTCGAAGGCTCTCGGTCATCCCTTTGCATTTACGGCGCTCGGTGGTGCTTGTGATGCATCGTTCTTAGAGGGTCATTCGTACACGTATGAGGGCTCGACTCCGGGGCGCATTGTGGAGATGTTATTGGAGACACAGTGTATGAATCCAATTCTCTTTTTCGATGAGTTGGACAAGATCTCGGACTCGGCAAAGGGCGAGGAGATTGCGCATATCTTGACACACATTACGGATACAACACAGAATTCGACATTTATGGATAAATATCTTCACGGAATTCCGATTGACATCTCCCGGTCAATTCTCTTCTTCTCGCTCAATGACATCACCAAGATCAATCCGATTCTTCGGGATCGCCTAACGATCATAGAGTTTGACAAGTATGGCTTGGCAGAGAAGACCCAGATCTTCCAGAACTACCTTTTGAGGGAGGTATGCCAGAATATCGGCCTCACACATACGGATTATCTTTTCTCTCCGGAGATGATCCAGCTTCTCATCGAAAAGCTGCCACAGGAGGATGGAATCCGAAATCTGAAGAGGGGATTGGAGAAGCTGATGATGAAGATCAATTATGAGATGTATATGCCGAGGGAGAAGCGAACAATCAATCCGGATCAACAGCTCCCGCACACGGTTACTCGGAAGATGATTGAGGATACGGTGAAGGAGATGCTGGGCGCGGATCATCGCAATCAGATGTCGCTCTATGAGCAACTCTATATATGATCGATTGAATATTTTTTATAAGTGACAGTGAGAAGCTGCCGGGGGGTATACACAGTTGTTGATAGCAACTGGGTTTGCCTTTCTCAAGGGACTTTGACGAGTATCCCAGGTCTCGATGCTTAGCTGGTACCATCCAATGCTTACGCACGGACACCCAAGCGAGCAGAGTTCCATACAGGACACATCTTCTAAGTGGGCAGATGCCCGCATCCGCAGTATGAAGAGATTTGCAACAGACATTGCCTTTTGGCGTCCAGAGCATTCTCATCAATCTTACTGACGTTGCGTGCAACTACACCACACGGTTGTGTTTAGTAGCCTTAGCCATTCGGGATGTGTCCCTACTGGCCGTTGGCGAATGATTGCCGTCAGGATAGCATAAAAGCTTCCCACCGGTGCGTGTGGTCTTTTACACCACCAGCCCACAATCTCACTGTAGGGGCCTACTCATATATAAGAGATAGAAAAGTTAGGATTTTCTATCCGTCACTTTTTAAAATATCATATTTACGGTAACTCTTACCATAAATATCCTACATATAGTAGTACTCTTCTTGATAAGAAACCCATAACATTACTCTTATCGCAAAGTTACAAAACAATAACGTAACCTATTATCATCGAATGTTCAACATTACATCTTCGCGGTCGAGTAACAAACCCGATCCTTTTGGGCTCCTACCAAAGAGCAAGAATTCGGAAAGGGCTCCGCTCTTCTTGCCTCCCAAAACGGATCCATACACTCGCCCCCAACCCCAGCCGAGAAATCGCCAACATAGAAATCGGGATGATGAGGAAACTATAAGTAGGAATCAAACTCCCACCTCCCCCCAAATGAGCCGTAGTCCTCGCCGATTCACGATCCAGTTCATCTCTCTCTATGGAACCCCTCTCGATAAAGAGATGGATAGTATGATGCTCTCATTCAAATTCTTTACCAAAAATACTCCCGACGTGATCATTGAGCGAAGTTATCCAAATGAGAATGGACCCACACCCGATCTCTATATCCTCTTTGACCGGGAGCCCTTACGAGACTCCACGCAAGTCTTGAAGGCGCTTCCGGATCAAGTGATCATTGACAATGCCGGAGTATTCCGCAATGTGGTAATGGTCTATACCTCGATAAGTCCCGGAAACCGGGAGTGTACGGGTGCAAATCGCGTTAATACCGTCTTTCCAGAGCTGCCGATGTATTATGTGGAGTATAAAACGACCAAGAAGATCAAGTTTTGCCCGGATAATGATCGGGTTATTCAGGAGATCATTGAGCGGCTTAAGTCTCGACCTCGCGCTCAAAATAGCAACCGCAACGCGAATCGTCTTAATCGCTCCAATAAAAATCTCCAACAAAAGTCTCAATCCCGATCCGCTTCGATTCTCACCGAATCAAAGCTCTCGAAGATGGGTGTTCCCAACGCGGAGATTGAGGAAAATGTCCCCAATATGTCGACTAAATCCATCGCCCTAAGCAAGATCAATGATCTCTATTATAGCCTCCGCCAAAAGAACCCCGTAAATTCCCTTTATATCGACCGTGAGAAAGTGGCAAATCTCTTTAAGACCAGCTTCTATAGGTCGCTTCAGGTCCAACCGGGGCTCTTTGAGAGAATTTCCCAGAGTGGTCTTTGCCCAAACTTGGTCTTCGAGAACCGCCAAATCTTGTATGTGGATATCGCCCAAACGCCATCTCTCACGATTACCCAGGAATCGATGAGGGAGTATGGTAGTGGATTTGCGGAGTATTATCAGATGAAGAAGTCGGAATTTCAGAGCAATCGTACGAAGAAGTACTTGATTGCATTGGACTATATTCAGAACTTGCAACATCGCAATGGGGGACTTTTCAAGAGGAGTTCTCTATTCCCAAGGCAAGAGATCTCCGAGTTCCAAAATGCATTCTATCTCGGGTTTGACGTAGAATACCTTTATACTCACCGGTTAAAGGAAGAGATACGGAAAGGCGGCAAGAAGTTTACTTATATTCTCCCTTTGGTGGCGAAGTATCCAGGAGATGGGAATGGGAATGGAAATGGGAATGGAAATGGGAATGGAAAGGAGAGGTACATTTTATACTATCTGCTCTTCTCCCATTCCCAGGTTTATCTCTATGAGATGGCGAATAGTGGCATGTCCAGTGAAGCTGGCGGCTCAGGCGATGATCGAACTCTGGTGGAGAATGACGACTCCCTGCTCATGTCGCAGCAGATCGCTGCTGACCAAAGGTCAGCCAAGCGAGTTGTGAATGAGAAGATGGATCAATATATGGCCTATATCTTCTCATCATCGTTCCTCGGAGCGAAGCCATTCCATCTGAAGTATATGGGATTGGTAAGGAGGGATTCGCGTTTAAATCTGAAACTCCCTTTCTTGAGCGAAAACCTCTTGACACAGCTCTACGCACATCTTCATCTTTTCAATGCTCTCATTAATCCAGGAACAGAGCTTCGGGAGATTCTGGGAGAGGGTGATGGGGCAACGAAACAGATGATTCTCTTTATTACTTACCTACTGGAGATGGGTAGAGGGAACGGAAATGGTAATGGAGATAGGAATGGAGGAAACCAATATAATCGTAGAAAGATAGAGTAGATATATCAAAATAAAATGAGTTCAACTCTGTTGGCTCGATCTGAGGATCGAGCACAGAGTAGCAGGGAGTCGTCAAGACCTAAGAACAGTAACAATAATGGTAAAAGACTATTACCAAACAATGTACCACGTTCGAATAATTCTCGATGGAATGTACCCAATGCATAAGCTCCAGTAGTTCGTCGTCCAGCAACACCTCCTCCAAGTGGAGGTCTTCGTAATAATCGTATGAATGATAATAAGAATAAAAAAACGAATAAAACAAGAACAAACCCAAATCAATCTCTTGTAGGTCGTCTTGCAAGTTTTGTAAGAGGAATTGGAGGTAATTCTAAGTGAACAACCTTCTTGGCTCCTCGCAGAGGAGCATACGGTTGACGACTTGCGCTGCAACTCTTCGGATCCCAGCAGAGTTGACGACTTGCGCTGCAACTCTGTGCATCTCGAGTCTTCGACTCTTGACGACTTTGTCGAGCCAACAGAGTTGAAAGATAATTATTTATGCATATAGATGGTAAGGATAAAGACCAATTTATAGAATGTAGTAGGATAAGAATGCAGAACAAATCATCACATACAGAGGTTAACCCTCTTGGGACTCTTCGAGTCCAGAACCAGGCAACCTTCTTGGGAGATCGGAGATCTCCAGAAGGTTGCAGGGAGTCGTCATCTCACTTCGCTTGCCGAAGAGCTGTCGACTCCCCGCTCATGTCGCAGCAGATCGCTGCTCCCCAAAGGGGAGCCAAGCGAGTTGTGGCGGTTGCAGCGCAAGTCGTCCAATATGATCGTTCATTGGTTAAAAAGTATATCTTTAAAGGTAAGAATGTAATCACGATCAAAGATGTAACCCGTTATATTGAAGGAGTTGTAAACATTGACTATCCTGTTGAGATGTGTAAAGAGTATACACCTATCGATATAAATGAACCAATCTCAATAACATCATCGGGTATTATCAATGGTAAAGTTATAAAAGAAACTGTGATATATGAGCAAAATCAAAGAGAGACGTATAAGCCATATATCATCACTACGGAAACGTATTATGATCTTGAAAGTGTACCAAAAGAGATTCGTGAAAGACTTGATACCTTTATAATCAAGTTCAACGTCGAATGTGTAGCTATACCTATAAGAGTTATTACTGAATATGATAATAATTTGTATATTCAGGAAAAAACTATAGATGTAAATGGATACTTATGTTCTATGTTATAACTCTATGTTATAACTCTATCTTCAGATAGAAAACAGAGTCGCCAACATCCAATTTATATTACCATATTCAGTAATATAAATCACTATATCATAACTATATCATATCATCGCATTACCATTTCTCTCTCTACATATCTGATCCAGAGGCAGAACGCATCGATGCAAAGTGCTTCTTTTTGTTCTTCGTCTCCTTGCTCAAAGCCTTTGCTTTCTCCACCAGTTCCTTGCACATCTCCTTTGTCATATCCCCTGGGACGATACCCTTCGGAATCTTCGCAATCGTCTTCTCATACTGGAGATACGGACCATACTTACCATTCTTCACCATATACTTGCCGAACTCTTTAATCACGGTTCCTACTGGTGCCTCTCCCTCGCCTCCCTCACTTCCCACTCCCCCTCCCACACCATCCGCCACTCTTCGTCCCTCGATCATCGCAACAAATTCCTCCAGGCTCATCTCTGGATTCGTCGCCTTATAATTCTTCCCAGCGTAGTTCACATAGACACCAAAGGGACCCTTCTTCATTACCACATCCGCATCCCGATGCCGGCCAAGTACCTTCGGATATCCAGCTGAACCCGCCGTTAAAGCCTTATAATCCTCGAGTGTCACCGTATCCATCGGGTATTTCGCCGTATCGAGTTTCACGTAGCGCTTCTCTTTGTCAGTATCCTCACCCACTTGGAAAACGGGTCCATACTTCGCCAGATAGACATAGACATTGCGACCATCCTCACCCGCACCCAAAAGGCGCTTCCGATCGGCTTTCAACCTTGGTAGCCCCATACTCTTTGCCGTTCCCGCATTTGACTTATCGAGGAGCTGACAGACGGTTGGATGGAATGTCTCATAATACTCGCGAACGACACCGTGCCACACGTGCTTATTCTGGGCGATCTCATCGAGCTTCGTCTCCATTTGTGAGGTGAAGTCGTAATTGAGAATATTCTCGAAGTGCTTCCCGAGGAACTCTACGGCAACCCGCCCGGTCGACGTTGGGACGAGCTTCTTCTTCTCCTCGCCAATCTTCAACTCCACCTTCTTCTCCTCAATCGCCGATGCCTCCTTCCCTCCATCCAGCTTCAGAACAGTTCCCTCTACCTTCTTTCCCTCGATATCTCGGACTTCGACATAGTTTCGCGCCAAAAGGGTATCGATCGTCGAGGCGTAGGTTGAAGGGCGGCCAATCCCGCGCCGCTCCATATTCTTGATCAGATGTGCCTCACTGTAACGCGGTGTCGGCTGAACGGCCACTTCGGTACTGGTAATCGAGTTCATCTTTAAGACCGCTCCCACCTTCATACTCTCGAAAACCTCATTTGACTCCATCAAGGTCGCCGCAGCCGCCTCATCCTCCTCTCGTTCCTTCTTTCCCTTATACTGCTCGTCATAGAGCCTCTTGTAACCCTCGAAGACAATCGTCTCAGCCTTCGCCGTGAAAATGAATGGGATCTCTCCGGTCATTATTCCGGTTCCACTTCCATTCAATCCCTCGACCATAATCTTCATTGTATGAACATCGCTGAGGCACTCGCTCATCTGGGAGGCGACGGTGCGCTTCCAAATCAGCTCATAGACGCGCTTCTCCAGCTTATCATATTCAGAATTCTCTCCATCCTTCTCGCCATCCAGGGAGGAGACGCGGATATAAGTGGGGCGAATCGCTTCGTGCGCCTCTTGTGCATTCTTGGCACTACTCCGAAACTGCCGCTGCTCATAGAAATCCGAACCAAACGTGTCCAAAACATACTCTTTGATCTCGTTCAAGGCCTGAACACTGAGAGTTGTGCTATCGGTACGATGATAGGTGATCTTACCATTTTGGTAGAGTTTCTGGAGAACGGCCATAATCTTCTTGGAGGAGACGCCAAACCTGCATCCTGCCTCTTGCTGGATCGAGGAGGTGATGAAGGGCGGAGGAGGCGACTTAGAGACGCGAATCTTGTCAATCGCCGCAACCACAAACTTCACTTTACCTCCCCCTCCACCACTCTTACTCATCCCAGCCCGAACCGCTTCCAGAAATCCGCGTGCCTGCTCGACGCGATCGAAGGTAACATTGAGCCCCGCCTTGATATTCTTCTGGAACACTCCCGTTGTCCGAAAATGGTGGCGATCCTTGAAGGCCTCGATCTCATTCTCTTTCTCGATCACCATCTTCAGGACAACACTCTGAACGCGCCCAGCACTCAGCTTCGGTGCGACGTACTTCCAGAGAACGGGGGATAGATCGAACCCGACGAGCTTGTCCAAAACTTGCCGAGCTTGTTGGGAATTGACCATATTCATATCGATTGTACGGGGATTGCGGATCGCCTTCTCGAGGGCACTCTTGGTGATCTCGTGGAAAGTGACCCGATTCTTTTCGCCGATGGGAATCTTGAAGACTTGGGCGATGTGCCAGGCGATCGCTTCACCCTCGCGATCCTCGTCGGAGGCAATTAAAACCCTTCCTGCCTTTCCAATCGCCTCGCGAAGCCGAGCGATCGTCTCGCGATTCTTCTTGTCATCCATAATCTTGTAGGTGGGGGCGAAGTTGTTGGTGACATCGATCCCGAGACCTTCGTCATCCAAGGACCGAATGTGCCCAAAAGAGGCCATCACGCGGAAGTCCCCTCCAAGGAGCTTCTCAATGGTCTTCGACTTAGCACCCGACTCGACAATCAATAGCGTTTTACCTTCCATCGTTCTATCTCTATTTTCTGGAAATCTCTTTAAGACCCTTCTTATTATATGATATATGAATCATATCATTCAATTATATCATTCAATGAATGATATAATTATATATTTTGATGTTTATATCGTCAGATAGGTTTCTACCAACTTACGTGATCCTCAGGACGTGGATCCAGTAAGCGTTTCCGATAAAGGTTACACCTGGTGTAGTAGCCGTTGAACAAGCAGCACGAACACGGTAAGTAATCGTAGCATTACCCGGCTCATCAATGAATGATGCCGTGAGAGTCGATCGAATACCGCTTGCAAAGACACCATAACTGAGACCATTGGTTGTGGTTGTAGCTGAGCTTGCTACCACATCATTTGCATTACCTGTTGCCAAATTGATGGGACTGACACCATCATCACGGAAAATGGTTGCATTCACGTGATTACCAGCAGCATTCGAAACGAATGAGAAACCATACGAGATCAGATAACGAGCACCTGCAATGGTAGAAATGGAAGGTGCTGAGAAGATCGTAGCAGCAGCATTGAAGTTCAAACTAGTGCTTGATCCCGTTGTCTGAGTCACATATGACGAGCTGGGACCTGTGTAACCCGTGTAGCCTGTGAAACCTGTGAAACCCGTGAAACCCGTGTAACCGGTGTAACCCGTGAAACCCGTGAAACCGGTGTAACCCGTATCACCGGTGAAACCCGTGAAACCGGTGAAACCCGTGTAACCCGTGTAACCCGTGAAACCCGTGAAACCTGTGTAACCTGTGAAACCAGTGAAACCTGTGTAACCGGTGTAACCCGTGAAACCAGTAAAGCCGGTGTAACCTGTGAAACCCGTGAAACCCGTGTAACCCGTGTAACCTGTGAAACCTGTGAAACCCGTGTAACCCGTGTAACCCGTAATCTCAGGACCCGTGTAACCCGTGTAACCGGTGAAACCCGTGAAACCGGTGAAACCAGTGTAACCCGTGAAACCAGTGAAACCTGTGTAACCCGTGTAACCGGTAAAGCCCGTGAAACCGGTGAAACCAGTGTAACCGGTATAACCTGTCTCACCCGTGAAACCCGTGTAACCGGTGTAACCTGTGAAGCCAGTGAAACCGGTATAACCTGTATAACCAGTAAAGCCCGTGAAACCCGTGTAACCCGTGTAACCTGTGATCTCAGGACCAGTATAACCCGTGTAACCGGTGAAACCCGTGAAACCAGTGAAACCCGTGTAACCCGTGTAACCGGTGAAACCCGTGAAACCAGTGTAACCCGTGTAACCCGTGAAACCCGTGAAACCCGTGAAACCTGTGTAACCTGTGTAACCGGTCTCACCTGTGAAACCGGTGTAACCCGTGAAACCGGTGAAACCCGTGTAACCTGTGTAACCGGTGAAACCCGTGAAACCGGTGTAGCCGGTAAAGCCCGTAAAGCCGGTAAAACCAGTGTAACCGGTATAACCCGTGAAACCAGTGAAACCTGTGTAACCCGTGTAACCTGTCTCACCCGTGAAACCCGTGTAACCCGTGTAACCTGTCTCACCCGTGAAACCGGTATAACCGGTGTAACCCGTGAAACCGGTGAAACCAGTGTAACCTGTGAAACCCGTGAAACCCGTGTAACCGGTGTAACCCGTGAAACCCGTGAAACCGGTGTAACCGGTGTAACCGGTGAAACCGGTGAAACCAGTGTAACCCGTGAAACCAGTGAAACCTGTGTAACCAGTGTAACCAGTGAAACCCGTGAAACCAGTGTAACCAGTGAAACCCGTGAAACCAGTGTAACCTGTGTAACCAGTGAAACCGGTGAAACCCGTGTAACCGGTGAAACCGGTGAAACCAGTGAAACCAGTGTAACCAGTGTAACCCGTGTAACCCACTGCACCAGCGATCTCAAAGAGTGAGATTCTGTTAGCACTATTACCACCAAAGACCAGATCATTTGGAATGTTACCACTCGCACTTGTTAACTTCACTGAGTAGACATATGAGCCCTGTGCGACATTGTCAATGAAGCTAATTGCATAAGGAGTACTGACAGCTGTATTTACATCTACTGTAATCAATGAACCAATCGCAGTAGAATCACGATAAAGCTGGATAGTACAAGTAGCAACATCCGTCGGACGAACATCACCTGAAACAGTTACATAGATCGGATGACCCTGGGTGGTAATCGAAGGAGCTGATACAATCGTCTGAGGGTATGTCGTACCAGCTGTCACATTTATGGTGACTGGTGTAGTAGTTGTCGAGACCTCATAGTTTGCCGTGTAGTAGATCGATGCACCCGTGTAACCAGTGTAACCCGTGAAACCGGTGAAACCCGTGAAACCAGTGTAACCGGTGTAACCTGTAGCACCGGTATTGACGGCAGTACCCGGGATACCCGTGTAACCTGTGTAACCGGTGAAACCCGTGAAACCCGTGAAACCGGTGTAACCGGTGAAACCAGTGTAACCCGTGTAACCGGTGAAACCCGTGAAACCGGTGTAACCCGTGTAACCGGTGAAACCCGTGAAACCAGTGTAACCTGTGAAACCGGTGAAACCGGTGAAACCAGTGTAACCCGTGTAACCGGTGTAACCAGTCTCACCCGTGTAACCGGTGAAACCGGTGAAACCCGTGTAACCCGTATAACCGGTAAAGCCTGTGAAACCGGTGTAACCAGTGAAACCGGTGAAACCGGTGTAACCAGTGTAACCAGTCTCACCTGTGAAACCTGTGTAACCGGTGAAACCGGTGAAACCAGTGTAACCCGTGTAACCTGTAAAGCCTGTGAAACCGGTGTAACCTGTGAAACCCGTGAAACCGGTGTAACCTGTGTAACCAGTCTCACCGGTGAAACCTGTGTAACCAGTGAAACCGGTGAAACCAGTGTAACCGGTGTAACCGGTGAAACCTGTGAAACCGGTGAAACCCGTGAAACCGGTGTAACCCGTGTAACCAGTGAAACCTGTGAAACCGGTGTAACCCGTGTAACCCGTGATCTCAGGACCCGTGTAACCAGTGTAACCGGTGTATCCTGTCTCACCCGTGAAACCAGTGTAACCCGTGAAACCCGTGAAACCGGTGTAACCAGTGAAACCCGTGAAACCGGTGTAACCTGTGTAACCGGTGAAACCCGTGAAACCTGTGTAACCTGTGTAACCTGTCTCACCAGTGAAACCGGTATAACCGGTGAAACCTGTGTAACCGGTGTAACCGGTGAAACCAGTGTAACCGGTGAAACCAGTGAAACCCGTGAAACCAGTGAAACCCGTGTAACCGGTGTAACCGGTGAAACCCGTGTAACCTGTATAACCCGTATTACCAATATCACCAATGGGTTGGATGGTTACATAGACGGTATCACCGTTTGCAAAAACGATACCTCCTGTACCACTCTGATCAATCTTGGTAACGGTCCAAGTGCGATAAGTACCAGAATCAACGGAAGCAGTAACATAGAACCAAACTGCATTCTGAGGAGCATCATACTCAGAAACAGTAATCACCGCCTTATTCGGATTGGTAGAGTCATCCACTGCATCCAGAAGAATTCCTTCGGTTTGACCATCTGCATCTGTTTCATTAATCCATACGGTGGTAAAGTTCGAAGTGAGTCCTGTATTGAATCGAATCTGTCCAGAAGAGGGAGCAATAGTAGTTGTGCTATTGTAAATCCACTTACTACCGAAAGCACGAGCACCATCAGCGCCTGTAAAACCAGTGTAACCAGTGTAACCGGTGAAACCAGTGAAACCGGTGTAACCCGTGAAACCGGTGTAACCGGTGTAACCAGTGAAACCCGTGAAACCAGTGTAACCTGTGAAACCGGTGAAACCAGTGTAACCGGTATAACCCGTGAAACCCGTGAAACCAGTGTAACCGGTATAACCCGTGAAACCCGTGAAACCAGTGTAACCGGTGAAACCCGTGAAACCCGTGTAACCCGTGTAACCCGTGAAACCCGTGTAACCTGTGAAACCCGTGAAACCGGTGTAACCCGTGAAACCGGTGAAACCCGTGAAACCTGTATAACCCGTGTAACCTGTCTCACCCGTGTAACCGGTGTAACCAGTGTAACCCGTGAAACCTGTGAAACCCGTGTAACCCGTGAAACCAGTGTAACCAGTGAAACCAGTGTAACCCGTGTAACCTGTGTAACCAGTGTAACCCGTCTCACCCGTGAAACCGGTGTAACCAGTGAAACCCGTGAAACCTGTGTAACCCGTGTAACCCGTGAAACCCGTGAAACCAGTGAAACCAGTGTAACCCGTGTAACCTGTGTAACCAGTGTAACCCGTCTCACCCGTGAAACCGGTGTAACCAGTGAAACCCGTGAAACCAGTGTAACCCGTGTAACCAGTGAAACCAGTGTAACCAGTGAAACCAGTGAAACCCGTGTAACCGGTATAACCAGTGAAACCGGTGTAACCAGTGAAACCAGTGAAACCCGTGTAACCGGTATAACCAGTGAAACCAGTGTAACCAGTGAAACCAGTGTAACCAGTGAAACCCGTGTAACCAGTGTAACCGGTGTAACCCGTGAAACCAGTGAAACCGGTGAAACCGGTGTAACCAGTGTAACCAGTGTAACCGGTGTAACCCGTGTAACCCGTAGAGCCAGTGACAGGGACAGTTGAGAGGTTAGTATTGAGGTACGACTGACGGCTATTGGCATAGTCGTAGTAGGTAATCAAACTACCTGTTCCCGAAACAGCCTGAGCACGGAGACGAACCACCAGGTAAGGATAGCCATTCAGATAGGTGATCGATGAGAATGGAAGAGCCAAGTTATAACGAGTCACAGTTGTACTTGTCACTGTAGCACTGCCCGAAGTACCCAGGTTATCAATCACGCTTGTACCATCCGAAGTGAAGACCTGGAAAGTAAGGTTGAAATTGGGATCACCTGCTGTAGACTTTGCCGCGTAGACATTCAAGTTCCAGTAGCCCTCCGTAATAAACGCATACCTGGCAAAGTCCTGATTCGTAATGAAATTCGCCAAGATTACCGGTGTAACATTACCAATCGAGTTCGTGGTAAGTGACGTGGTAACCAGATTGTTGGGACTCGTCGTCAGATCCTTGTAACCACTGGGACCCGTCACTGGAGTACCACCATAGTTCAAGTAGAACAATGTACCCGCCGCATAACCGGTGTAACCTGTGTAACCGGTGTAACCTGTGATCTCCGGACCCGTGTAACCCGTGTAACCGGTGAAACCCGTAAAGCCAGTGAAACCCGTGTAACCGGTGTAACCGGTGAAACCTGTGTAACCCGTGTAACCTGTGAAACCTGTGAAACCGGTGAAACCCGTGTAACCGGTGTAACCCGTGTAACCCGTCTCACCAGTGAAACCAGTGTAACCAGTGAAACCCGTGAAGCCGGTGTAACCAGTGTAACCAGTCTCACCGGTGAAACCCGTGTAACCCGTAAAGCCAGTGAAACCGGTGTAACCGGTGTAACCCGTGAAGCCTGTGAAACCGGTGAAACCCGTGTAACCCGTGTAACCTGTCTCACCCGTGAAACCCGTGTAACCAGTGAAACCAGTGAAACCCGTATAACCCGTGTAACCTGTCTCACCTGTGAAACCCGTGTAACCAGTGTAACCCGTGAAACCCGTGTAACCCGTGTAACCGGTGAAACCCGTGAAACCAGTGAAACCCGTGTAACCCGTGTAACCAGTGAAACCGGTGTAACCAGTGAAACCAGTGAAACCGGTGAAACCTGTGTAACCAGTGTAACCGGTGAAACCGGTGTAACCGGTGTAGCCGGTGGGACCTGAGACGGGGATTGCCGAGAGCGTCGTCTGGAGGAAAGATTGACCATTACCGGTGTAGTACGTGGTCATATTGGTATTCACAAATCCATTCGAGCTCTTAGCATAGAGCTTCACCTCAATATACTTCGAGTTACCCAGATAGGTGAATGGGAGCTGAAGTGAGAACTTGTACTGAGTTACCGCAGTTGTATTCACTGTGAAAGTCGACGAAGTAGCAATCAGAGTCTCATTCACACCATCCCACGAGTGAACGCTGTAGTAGACATTCACATCAGGATCACCGCTCGAGTTCTTCTGAGCAAACAAGTTCACAGTCCACTGGCCATCTGGGATGAACGCATAGGAAGCATAGTCGATGTTGGTAATGTACTGATTGATCAATGTGAAATTAGAACCATATGTTTCGTTGACTATCGAATTACCCAGCAGATTGGGGTTGATCGTCAGATCCCTGTAAGTTCCACTGGGACCCGTTGCCGCCGTAACCGACTGGTTGAAGTAAAAGAGGAGACCCGAAGCGAAACCCGTGTAACCCGTGTAGCCGGTGTAACCGGTGTAACCGGTGTAACCCGTAGGACCCGTGAAACCAGTGAAACCCGTGTAACCGGTATAACCTGTCTCACCCGTGAAACCTGTGTAACCTGTAAAGCCAGTGAAACCCGTGTAACCGGTGTAACCCGTGAAACCGGTGAAACCTGTGTAACCGGTGAAACCGGTGAAACCCGTGTAACCCGTGTAACCGGTGAAACCCGTGAAACCAGTGTAACCTGTGAAACCGGTGTCACCCTTGTCACCCGTGAAACCCGTGTAACCGGTGTAACCGGTGAAACCGGTGAAACCCGTATAACCCGTGTCACCCGTAGGACCCGTGTAACCCGTGAAACCAGTGAAACCTGTGTAACCTGTGTAACCAGTCTCACCCATTGCACCGGTGAAACCAGTGTAACCGGTGTAACCGGTCTCACCTGTGAAACCAGTGTAACCGGTGAAACCGGTGTAACCCGTGAAACCAGTGTAACCGGTATAACCCGTGAAACCCGTGAAACCGGTATAACCGGTGTAACCTGTCTCACCGGTGAAACCCGTGTAACCGGTATAACCCGTGAAACCGGTGAAACCCGTGTAACCGGTATAACCCGTGAAACCGGTGAAACCGGTGAAACCCGTGTAACCTGTGTAACCGGTATAACCTGTTTCACCTGTGTAACCAGTGAAACCAGTGTAACCGGTATAACCGGTGTAACCAGTGAAACCAGTGAAACCCGTGTAACCCGTGTAACCAGTGAAACCAGTGAAACCCGTGAAACCAGTGTAACCCGTGTAACCGGTGTAACCGGTGTAACCGGTGTAACCGGTGGGACCAGAGACAGGAATAGCCGAGAGTGAAGTCTGAAGGAACGAAGTAGCGGAGTTGGTGTAGTAGGTGATCAGCTGAGTATTGATGATCGATGCGCTCTTGGCATTCACAATCAAAACAATGTAAGGATCGGTGTAGAGGTTTGTGAAGGGAACCGCTGCGGTGATCTTGTACTGAGTAGGTGTCGTAGTAGAGACCGTAAGAGTTGCCGAAGTAGCGATCAAACTGCCCAGAGTGATACCATCTGACTGGTAAATATCAAAAGAGAGATTCACATTGTTATCACCCGCATTTACCTTCTGAGCAAAGATGTTGAGTGTCCAGATACCATCCGGGATAAAGCCATAGCTGGCGTAATCCTTGTTGGTAATCTCACGTGTCACTGCTACACCACCTGGAGTAATACCCGTTGTGGTTAGTGTCGTTCCAACCAGAAGGTTCGGGTTGGTTGTCAGATCCGCATAACCCACTGGACCCGTTGCCGCTGTGACTGCGGGGTTGAGATAGAAGAGTGTACCAGCCGCGAAACCCGTGTAACCCGTTGCACCCGTGTAACCGGTATAACCCGTGTAACCGGTGAAACCAGTGAAACCGGTGAAACCAGTGTAACCGGTGTAGCCGGTGAAACCGGTATAACCCGTTGCACCGGTGTAACCCGTGTAACCGGTGTAACCCGTCTCACCCGTGTAACCGGTGTAACCGGTGTAACCAGTGAAACCGGTGAAACCAGTGTAACCGGTATAACCCGTAAAGCCCGTGAAACCTGTGTAACCCGTCTCACCCGTGTAACCCGTGTAACCTGTGTAACCGGTATAACCCGTGAAACCGGTGAAACCGGTGAAACCCGTATAACCAGTATAACCGGTGTAACCGGTGTAACCAGTGAAACCTGTGAAACCCGTGTAACCAGTATCACCCTTGTCACCGGTGAAACCGGTATAACCCGTGTAACCAGTGAAACCCGTGAAACCGGTGAAACCGGTGTAACCGGTATAACCTGTATAACCGGTGAAACCAGTATAACCTGTCTCACCAGTGTAACCAGTGTAACCGGTATAACCCGTGAAACCCGTGTAACCAGTGAAACCGGTGTAACCAGTGTAACCCGTGTAACCGGTATAACCCGTGAAACCAGTGAAACCAGTGTAACCCGTGTAACCCGTGATCTCAGGACCCGTGTAACCAGTGAAACCCGTGTAACCAGTGAAACCAGTGTAACCCGTATAACCGGTATAACCCGTAGCACCTGTGTAACCAGTCTCACCCGTGTAACCGGTGTAACCCGTGTAACCCGTGGCACCATAAATGGGTGTCTGGGAGAGAGTCGTCTGGATGAAGGTCTGAGCGGAGCTGGTGTAGTAGGTAGTGATTTCGGAGTCATTGATCAAGTTCGTATTCACCGCCACCAGCGAAACCACAATATAGGGTGATGAGGTGGGAATACTACGGAAGTTGATCGTCAGAGGAACTGTATACCTACCATAGGCAGTTGTCACTGTCGTTGTCTGAGAGGTCTCCACAAATGTGACATTAAATGTCGTCGGGTTGTAGTAACCCACCTTGTAGTAGACGCCTACACTCACTGAAGAGGGAGCCGTTACTTGACCAAAGATATTGAGCAACCACTCACCATTGGGGATGAATCGATATGACGCCTCATCAATGTTGGTGATGAAGTTCGCAATGGTCACCTCCGAGTTCGCAAATACAGTAGTCACATTTGATGTAGAAGTCAAGCTATTGGTGTAAACGGTCAGGGCCTTGTAACCAGCAGGGCCAGTAACAGGAGAAGCGCCATTATTGAAATAAAAGAGCAGACCCGAAGCATAACCCGTAAAACCAGTGTAACCCGTGTAACCGGTGTAACCGGTATAACCAGTGTAACCCGTGTAACCCGTTGGACCGGTGAAACCAGTGAAACCGGTATAACCTGTGTAACCAGTGTAACCGGTATAACCCGTGAAACCAGTGTAACCAGTGAAACCGGTGTAACCTGTATAACCGGTATAACCCGTGAAACCCGTGTAACCGGTGTAACCAGTGAAACCCGTGTAACCGGTGTAACCCGTCTCACCCGTGAAACCTGTGTAACCGGTGAAACCAGTATAACCCGTGTAACCGGTATAACCAGTGAAACCGGTGTAACCCGTGTAACCGGTGTAACCAGTCTCACCCGTATAACCCGTGAAACCGGTGTAACCAGTATAACCGGTGTAACCGGTGAAACCCGTGTAACCAGTGAAACCCGTGAAACCGGTGTAACCGGTGTAACCGGTGTAACCGGTGTAACCAGTGAAACCCGTGTAACCCGTGAAACCCGTGAAACCGGTGTAACCTGTGTAACCTGTGAAACCGGTGTAACCTGTGAAACCAGTGTAACCAGTGTAACCGGTGTAACCGGTGTAACCCGTGAAACCGGTGAAACCAGTGTAACCAGTGTAACCGGTGTAACCGGTGGGACCGGAGACAGGGACAGCAGTCAAGCTGGTATTGACGAATGATGTAGCAGACTCAAGGTAGTAGGTGTTAAGGCCCGATGAGAAAGCACCAGTACTTCTACCAAAGACCTTCAGAACAATGTAAGGCTTGCCGTACAAGTAGGTGAAGTTAATTGGGATCGGGATCACATACTGGGTCACCACATCGGTAGTGATCAACATTGGAGAACTTGAGTTATCCGCAATCAGGGTCTCAGTAGAAGCACCATCCGAGGCGTAGAGGAAGACGGTCACCTGAATATTGGGGTTTGCAGCATTTGTCTTCGCAGCGAAGATATTGACTAACCAGGTACCATTTGCAACAAATGCATACTTTGCATAGTCAATATTGGTGATCAAATTCGTAACAGTTGTTGCCGATGTAGCGCAGGTAGTTGTCAGAGTTGTGGGACTCAACAGGTTGGGGTTCGTCGTCAGATCATTGTAACCAGCAGGGCCCGTCACAGCATCCACTGCAGGATTCATATAAAGCAAGACACCTGCGGCGAAACCCGTGTAACCCGTGTAACCAGTGTAACCCGTGTAACCGGTGTAACCGGTGTAACCTGTTGGACCCGTGTAACCGGTATAACCGGTGAAACCCGTGTAACCTGTGTAACCCGTCGCGCCCGTGAAACCGGTGTAACCGGTGAAACCGGTGTAACCGGTGTAACCTGTGTAACCCGTCTCACCCGTGTAACCGGTGTAACCCGTGTAACCTGTGTAACCAGTGTAACCCGTTGTACCCGTGTAACCGGTGAAACCCGTGTAACCGGTATAACCCGTATAACCAGTGAAACCAGTATAACCCGTCGCACCCGTGTAACCAGTGTAACCGGTGTAACCAGTATAACCCGTCTCACCCGTGAAACCCGTCGCACCGGTGTAACCAGTGTAACCCGTGTAACCGGTAAAACCGGTGAAACCCGTGTAACCAGTGAAACCCGTGAAACCCGTGTAACCGGTATAACCAGTAAAACCGGTATAACCCGTGTAACCCGTCTCACCGGTATAACCCGTCGTACCAGTATAACCCGTGTAACCAGTGTAACCCGTCGTACCCGTGTAACCGGTGAAACCCGTGTAACCAGTGTAACCCGTGTAACCGGTATAACCGGTGAAACCTGTATAACCGGTCGCGCCGGTATAACCGGTGTAACCGGTGTAACCAGTCTCACCCGTGTAACCCGTCGCACCAGTGTAACCGGTATAACCCGTATAACCGGTGAAACCAGTATAACCCGTTGTACCGGTGTAACCCGTGTAACCCGTGTAACCGGTGTAACCGGTGAAACCAGTGAAACCTGTGTAACCTGTTGTACCCGTGTAACCGGTGTAACCCGTGTAACCGGTGTAACCGGTGTAACCCGTCGTACCTGTGTAACCAGTCTCACCTGTGAAACCGGTATAACCCGTATAACCGGTGAAACCAGTGTAACCCGTAGTACCCGTGTAACCGGTGTAGCCGGTATAACCGGTATAACCAGTGTAACCTGTCGTACCGGTGTAACCGGTGTAACCAGTGAAACCCGTGTAACCGGTGTAACCGGTGTAACCCGTCTCACCAGTGTAACCCGTGTAACCAGTGTAGCCAGTGTAACCGGTGTAACCCGTTGTACCGGTATAACCCGTGAAACCGGTGTAACCGGTGTAGCCGGTGTAACCAGTATAACCGGTGTAACCTGTCTCACCAGTGTAACCGGTGAAACCCGTGTAACCGGTGTAACCCGTGTAACCTGTCTCACCAGTGTAACCGGTGAAACCCGTGTAACCCGTGTAACCGGTGTAACCAGTATAACCGGTGTAACCTGTCACACCAGTGTAACCGGTATAACCCGTGTAACCGGTGTAACCGGTGTAACCCGTGGTACCGGTGTAACCTGTGAAGCCGGTGTAACCGGTGTAACCGGTGTAGCCTGTGTAACCAGTGTAACCCGTAGTACCCGTGTAACCGGTGTAGCCGGTATAACCGGTATAACCAGTGTAACCGGTGGGACCCGTGTAACCGGTATAACCTGTGTAACCAGTGTAACCGGTGGGACCGGAGACGGGTATCGCCGAGAGGGTGGTGCTCATAAAGGACGATGCGGACTGCTGGTAGTAGCTGAGCAGGGTAGAGGTGACGTTCACCGATGACTTAGCGAAGGTCTTGAGGACGATGTAAGGGTAGCCGCTCAGATATGTGAAGGGGACAGGAATCTGTGAGGTGTACTCGGTAATCGAAGAGAAGTTATTGACCACAATCAGATTGGAAGCTGAGTTGACGATCTCCACCTCATTAATACCATCGGAAGAGTAGATACCAAAGTAGATGTTGATATTGGCACTACCGCTGTTGAGCTTCGCGGCGAAGAGGTGAACTGTCCAAGTACCATCCGGGATAAAGGCATATGCCGCGTAGTCCTTATTGGTGATCAGGGAAGAGATCGTCGCATAGTTCGCGGCACCACTCGCAGGGACAGTGTTGGTCAAAGTCGTCCCTACCAACAGATTCGGGTTGGTCGTGAGATCCTTGTATCCAGCGGGACCCGTCACAGGGTTGACACTTGGATTCAGGTAAAAGAGAATACCTGAAGAAGTACCAGGAAGACCCTGGATACCCGTGTAACCGGTGTAACCGGTGTAACCAGTGTAACCGGTGTAACCCGTCGTACCCGTGAAACCGGTGAAACCCGTATAACCAGTGTAACCGGTGTAACCGGTGTAACCTGTGTAACCAGTGAAACCGGTGTAACCCGTAGTACCTGTGTAACCGGTGTAACCGGTGAAACCCGTATAACCGGTATAACCAGTGTAACCCGTCACACCTGTAGCACCGGTAGCACCCGTAGCTCCCGTCGCACCTGTAGCACCGGTAGCACCCGTAGAACCCGTCGCGCCTGTGGAACCCGTCGCACCCGTCGCACCGGTAGCTCCAGTGTAACCAGTTGCACCCGTTGCGCCGGTAGAACCCGTCGAACCCGTCGCGCCGGTAGCACCAGTAGCTCCGGTAGCACCAGTATAACCGGTATAACCCGTCACACCAGTAGCACCAGTAGCGCCAGTAGCACCGGTATAACCGGTAGCACCGGTATAACCGGTTACACCCGTAGAACCGGTAGCACCTGTGGGACCAACATAACCGACCAGGGTGTAGTAACCAGCGAGGGGCAGAGTGAAGGTGTCAGGACCGACGTTACGGATGGTCATAGTGGTTGCTGTGCGACCCACCACCAAGAAGTAGTTACCGGCACCAGTACCAGGGACATAGGATGCGACACTACGACCAGTGCCACTTCCGCCAGTAATACCGCCGATCATTGGGGTACGTCCAGTTGGCAGACCGCTAACGGGAGCACTCACGGGAACAAAGGGAATCTCTCCTAAGATAAAGATGTAAGCATTCACATCAATAAATTCTACGGTATCACTGGGAATCTGGATAGTAGCTGATTGTCCTACCAGAAGGGTCTGACCACCATCAAAGTAAGTACCTGTCTGAAGACCTGAAGGACCCGTATAACCGGTCGCACCAGTAGGACCTTCGCTACCGGTATAACCAGTATAACCAGTATAACCGGTATAACCCGTGTAACCAGTATCGCCCTTTCCAGTAGCACCTGTATAACCGGTATAACCGGTGTAACCAGTGTAACCAGTGTCACCCTGTCCGGTAGCACCCGTGTAACCGGTATAACCAGTGTAACCGGTCACGCAAATGTAGATAAACTTACAGGACGATCCACACTTACCGCCGCAACCACTTCCGGAGCATCCGTTGGAGCTTTCAAAGCCAACAACGATATTATCACCACCGCTTCCGCCACTTCCACCCCCATTGCAAGAGCAATTCCCGCAATGAGTGCAGTGAGAGCAGTGTTGATATTGACTATACTTCGGAAATGTATCCTTACAATGATAGCACTTGCCCTTCTTGCAATGCTTGTGCTTGTTTCTACAACAAGTCGAAGCGTCGCAATTGGACAAGAGGCTATTGACAGCGATGGCGGAGGAGACCGCCATTCCGCCCAACAGCAGATTTTCAAAGAGAGATGGATTGTCCTTACTCATATCCTCTGAAAAATTTTATGAGTCTATACTATATCATTCGATTTTATTTACCATATATGAATTTATACGAAAGCTGTCTCATCAATTCTATTCCATCATAATCTCATTACGTATTCTCGTAATAAGATTTTGTTTCATTATCAACTTAATATCATAGTGGTAGCAGGGGAACCCCCTTAACAAATCTCTTTATATATCCCTATTAGGGCTCGATTATAATTTGGCGAACTAAATAGATCATCGATCATCGATCATAGATCATAGATCAAATCATTGAATCTACTGTTTGGGTAATCATTTTTGCGTATTCACGGATGCCGACTCTTTCGAGAATCCGCTCTTTATACGTTTCAATCAATGCCTGCATTTCCTCAATCTCGTCCACATAGAGTTCGCTCATATAATCTCCTATATTTTCGACCCCAATCTTCTTCATATCAATCATCATCTTATCAATGGGGATATCTCTTCCCAAAAAGTCACGTAGTCGATCATCGATATTACCATAATAGATCGGAATGCCGGAAGTCATCCAAACATCATATATCTTTTCGCTCACATATCCAACTGCGTCACAATTTTCGATCACAATGGCAAAATAGTGTTTTCCATAATATTCAATCGTCATATCTTGATCCAAGAATCTGGAAGGAGTCTCTCGAACCGTGATCTTTCCTGTTCCCAACTCTCCCAACTCTCCCAACTCTCCCAACTCTCTCCAAGAGTCGCCATAGCAGACAACAGGGAGAAACTTCGCGATCGATAGAACAGCTTTTCGGCGAAGTGCATCTTGAGCCCGGAGATGAACACCATTGATTTGGTAACTTTGTTCAAATGAGCGATTCTCCAGTAAGATCGCAACACTCTTCTCCCGATTACCCTCCTTCTTGGAAACTTGATCGATTAGACGTCGATATTCTGGATTCTGCATATCACATCGATGAATAAAAGGATAGTATGGATATCTTCCTCCAGCATTACTCTGGCCCCAATTCCAATAAGTGATCACTTTGGTAAAATATTTCGATAAAAACTCAGTATCATTCCACTGGGCTTGATGGCGTACATTCGGTGATTCGATGGTATAGAGGATCTTGTTCAAATCTCCTCTCTCCATAATCTCGCGAGGCAAATCACCTGGATTGCACATATGAATCCATATGACGGATCCAGAGGGGATAAATTGGGAGCTATATGCATTCATAATGATATATCGATCACGAATTTCGGATGAATCAAAAAGATTGAGTTGCCATTGTTTAAAGGCAGTCTCTGCATCACGTTCTCTACTATAGATCCGTTCCACCATTCTCTTTGTCTGTTGTCGATTAAAGTGAATCAAATACAAGATCGGTTTTTCCCAGAGAGTCCAAGGGCTCTTTGGACTTCCAAATCTTGCGGAAACGATGGGATTGCCCTTCTTAAAGAGTTCTGGAGAGACTCCACCTCCGCCCTCTGTCCCTACCCGATAGGCGACGCTATATTCACGGGTGCATCGGTATTTCGGGTACCTTGTCATCAAGAGCTGGCCCAATAGCCGATCCGGATCCCCTCCATTATACCCCGCCGGTCGATTCCAAATCGGGGAAATTTCCTTTAAGACCTCACTTTTGATAAAGTAACAGTTGGTATCGATCAAATGGCTCTTCCCGGAGGGATCATAATAGACGGGGGCAAGATGTCCGAGAGACTCGCATTGATCAAGACAGATATTTCGATCCTCTTGATCGACAATCTCTCGAAGGGAGTATTGCCAATCATAATCGCGGGGGATCTCCTTTAGAAATTCCATAATGTGAAAGGGATGAAGATAGTTATCATCATCCAAGAAGAGTGTATACTTTCCATTGACAAACTGGGAGATTCCTGCATAGATACGGTGTCCTTTATAATTCCCTTCACCACTTCCGAATGGAATGTTCCATATATATCTCCGGATTCCCCGAGCCGGTGCTATCTCATTGATGTATGTATTTGCTTTCACACTATGAATGGGTGCATTGTCCACAACCACAAAGTGCTCAATCTCAAACAGCTTCCGTAAGCCTTCTAACTCATTGAGGGATTGAAGCAACTTCCGAAGATGACGGCATCCAACCGTCGGGGTAATAATGGTAATCAAAATGGTCATTTTATCTGACGACTCCCTGCTACTCTGTGCTCGATCTGAAGATCGAGCCAACAGAGTTGTAAAATCCATCGGATTCTTCCTAATAAACTATTAGATTGATGATCTTTTTTAAGAGATTCAAACGATGGAATGCTTGGTAATCATAATGATGGTAGTATTATAAGTATATTTTTGATATTTATGTATAAAATAATGATATGATGATATAATTATATGATCATAATAGGATGGTCACGAATGGCCATTGGACGATCGGGGTTAGATCAGGTCACTGACGATCTGGCGGCCGTGTTGGGAGATGAACTCCTCTAACTTTGCCGTTAGTTCATCGTGCTTCTCTTTCGCCTTCTGCCACTTTTGCATATAGTAGATGTGACGCTCTTTGTGCGGCTCATTCTCCTTCATTTCTTGGGCGTGCACATAGATTGTGTGAAGGTCCTGATCCAAAAATTGGAAACGGATCTCAATCTCTTCGTCGCTCAGGCGACCCGCATCAGCGCGGCCGATGCATCTTCCAAGAAATGTGTGGTACATCCCGAGCAAAATGGAGTCGCTCGTCTCCGTCGAGTTAGAGCGGAGAACTTGAGTGCCATAAGCGGCAATGAGTCGCCTCTGGAACTTTCTCTCAGCTGTAAGATTGAGCTCTGCTGCAGCGACGATCTTGGGAAATTGCCAATCCTCGTCGATTGTATTGAGGTCAAACTGCTCTTTGCGACGGGACTCCTTAAATTTTCGGATCCCGTTCCGGAGCTCATCAGCAGTCATCTGAGGCCTGGCCATTTGCTGGTGTAATGCCTCCTGCCTCTCAGCCTCCACTTCAGCCTCAATCTCGGCGCGGGTTTCAGCAATCACGGATAGGATGCCGCGCTTCTTAAGGTGAGCCTCGATTCGATCGAGGCCGAACCTCTCGAGGATCGGGGCCTGGATCGCGGCCTCCTTGTGGAAATCTTCACGATCCTTCATAAAACGCTTCAATCTCTTACCATTGCGTTCCCACGTCTCTTTGTTCCAGTAACACGAGTTATGACCAAAGTGATGAACACCATCAAAATGATCGGACAACTTAGCCGCTTCCTTACCCCATCGCTGCATACACCTCCTATTGGAGGCTTCATAGTCAGCAACGGCTTGGAGGAACTCTGGGTCATTTTCGAGAACCGGCTCCACCGGCGGAGCAACGTGCTCCGTAGAGAGCAGATCACTCGCCCGTGAAAAGGTATAAACCGATCCATTGGGGAGCCTGGAATCGCTACGGGGATAGATAGAAGCGGGTGCAGATGCAGAGGCCATTTTATCGATAAAAAGGTATTGGATACAGTTAAAATCAACAGTATTCAACACTCTTCCAAAACCTCTCTCCTCACAATTTCTCTATCAAATCATTTTTTCGTTTCGTTGATATAAAGGTTTTGATAGATAAATATATATATCAGTCTCTTTTTTAAATCCTCACGATGGTAACGATCTCAGAATCTGCTTTACGTTACCTCTTTTTTTGGGTTGTTTCCTTGTACTCCTGTACAACCGCTTGGTATCAGATCGCGTGGCATATTGGAGTTCCTTCCCTTCTTCTTAAACTCTTTCTTACGTTAAACGATTTACCCAAGTATCTTTCAGGTCCATTCTGGAGTGATCTATGGGATATCGTCTATATGGGTTATTGCCTTTCGGGAATCCCATTGATCGCTACCTTTGCCTTCCTCACTTATCTTGACTATCAAGGTCTCTTTTTAAACCCAGAGCCAGTAACTGTCTATATCCCTCTCTTAAATGGAACATTCCTCACTCTGAGTGATACAAAGAGCTCTATGGAGGTGGCTGTTGGACTTCCCATTGAATGGAAGCACTTTTATAGTTTTATGGGCTGGAATATCATTGATCAAAATGATCAAAAGAAGTCCGTTGAGGAGAAGTCCGTTGAGGAACCGGTTGAGGAGAAGTCCGTTGAGGAACCGGTTGAGGAGAAGTCCGTTGAGGAACCGGTTGAGGAGAAGTCCGTTGAGGAGTCGATTCAAGAGAAGTCAGAGGAAAAGTCCGTTGAGCAGGCTGATGAGAAGCCTGAGGAGAAGTCCATCGACGAACCAGTTGAAGAGAAGTTCGTTGAGCAGGCTGAAGAGAAGTCAGAGGAAAAGTCCGTTGAGGAACCGGTTGAAGAGGGAGAGAGATATGTAATTACCTATTATGAATCGATCGCAGAGCCCATTGAGGAATCGATTACAGAGCCCATTGAGGAATCGATTACAGATCACATTGAGGAGATGATTGCAGAACCCAAAGAGGCAACAGAATAAAATCACGATGGATAGTAGTATAAAAAGGATGTTTGATTTCTGTTATGTCCATCGGCAGTTACCGGCGAGAGTCTTTATGGCCTCATTTGTTGCCTTCATCATTCTCAATGTGATTGAGAACTACATTCATTATAACATTGGCCGCAATCGTGAAGATAGAGAGTTCATCAAACTCTCAATGCCATCAACGAAGGATTGGTTTAAGATTATTTTGATTATGCTTGTCTTTGCCCTTCTCCAAGCAGGGTTCACGATCTTCCTCTCCAACTATGTCTAAATGGTACTATTTTATCTATAAAATCATATAATTGAGTTAAATGATATGATCATAAGATGATAAGATGATAAGATGATAAGATACATGTCTTCTTAAGAAGTTGCTAATACGAGGGTCTGAAGGATTTCGCCCTTTGCACCATTATGTAGGTAGGGGGATCCCCTTGCGTAATCGACACCAGCAATATCGAGATGGACCCAGTTGATCCCCTTCTTTACAAAGTTCGACAAGAAAGTTCCGACGATAATCGCCCCGGCTTTCCCGGAGATACCCGTTGAGCGAATGTCCGCTACATCTGACCGAAGATCATCTTGATACTCCGCCCACATTGGTAGCTCCCATACCTTCTCGTGAAGGCTCATTCCCGTATCCATAATCCGTTGAACACTCGGATGATGATTTCCCATAATCAACGCTGACTTATTGGCAAACATATATCCTGCATCTCCCGATAAAGTTCCAATATCAATCATTAATTTTGGCGTGAAGTGATCACAAGCATAACAGATGGCATCGGCCAAGATAAGGCGGCCTTCTGCATCTGTATCGGTCACTTCGACACGTAATCCGCAACGGGATTCAATCACATCTCCCGATAAATAAGCGCGACTGCTCACCAAGTTCTCCACAATGGGTAAAAGGGCGACATATCGCCCGGGACTCTTCAATAGAGCGTGGCTCTTGATTACACCATACATCACTGCGGAGCCCAACATATCATACTTCATATCGGCCATTCCACGGGTCTTTAGATCATAACCTCCGGTATCATAGATCACACCCTTTCCGACCAATACGGTAGGCTTCTCTTTGCGAGACCCCTTGTCCTTCCCGGAATACTCGAGAATCACCAAACCGGCCTCCACTTCGGAGCCTTGATTGACCGCCAAAATCAAATTCATACCATTCTTCTTTAACTCCGCATTCCTCATCACCCGGACTTTTACGCCCTTAGGACACGCTTTCTTGATATAGTTGATATAGCTATCCGCATTGAGAATATTCTGAGGGAGATTTCCAAGGGCACGGACCTCATTCTGAACGCGGCTCATTGTGATAAACTTCTCCACAACACCCTTGAGCGACGCCTTCGGGTAATAGAAGTAGATTTGATCACTCTTTTCACCCTTTCTCCCCTTCCTCCCCGATTCCTTTAAGCCCTCACTTTTTAATAGATCAAAACGGTAATGTCCGAGGATAAATCCGCTCACTTGATGGTGGATCTTCTCTTGGATGCCTTTCTTATCACCACCAACTAAATGAATCATATAAGAGGATTTCCCGGAGCATTCGCTCTCTTTCCCTACTTGACGGCAAAGGTCATAGAGCCTTTCCATATCACACTCTCCCTCTTTCCCATATCCGACAAAGAGGATGCGCGTCTCATCGAGATAGTGTGTCAGGCTCTCACCATAGAGTCCTCCGAAGCTCTCATATAGCTTCTTCGGGAATTTACCACCAGGAACCCGCATTAACTTTGCAATCCGATCCATCTCTCTCTTAATCCCGTGGGAACATAAAAAGAAGATGTGGGTATCAATACCGGAGATCCGGTGCTTCCAGACAAACTGATATGAACATTTCTCACTCTCTCTCTCCATCATTTTCTGAAGATTCAGTTTACTTTTACTTATCTTCTTCATCTTCTTCATCTTCATTCGATTGTAAATGAAAAATCAATCGAGATCATACTACATTTGATGGATAAAATAAACAAAATCATCGAATAGAGTAGTATGTTTGTTGTTGAAGATGCCAAAGGATCTAAAACCGCGTTTAATCGAGATCTTTCAGACCTTATATGACTTTCACTCGACCTTAGGGAGCCGTGGGAACATTGCGACGAAGTACCGAGTAGCGAGTTATGCAAAGATCCTCAAGTATCTCACCAAAACTGATCGTCCCATCTATAGTTCCGAGGATCTTCGTGGGATCCCATCGATTGGAAAGAGTACATTAGAAAAAGTAGATCAGATTGCCGCTACGGGGACGCATCCATTATACGAGGAAGTGATTCACGATCCGAAGTACAAAGTCTTGACGCTCTTCCAGACGGTCAGGGGGATTGGTCCGGCACGAGCCTATGCGTTCTACAAGGAGGGTCATCGGACCATCCGGGATCTCCAAAGTATCGATTTCTCTGCATCTGATCCGAATCTCACCGCTTCACTCCAATATTATGAGGAACTCTCCCGAAGAATCCCGAGGAGGGAGATTACGGCATTTACTGATCACCTTGCAAAGATATTACCAAAGAGTATTCAACTGGTCAATAGTGGAAGTTATCGGATGGGAAAGCGGGATAGCGGAGATATCGACTTGTTGGCCGTTTGCCCAAATCCTGCGAAAGATTCTTGGACCATTCTGAAGGCGTTGGAAGAGAATGGAATCATTCTTCATCTCTATAACAAGAGTAAAAAGAAGATAAATGGGATTGTCCAGTTCCGAAACCGAATCTATCAAATGGATATGCTCTTTATCTCTCGGGAGGAGTTACCTTGGTATTTGCTCTATTTTGGGAGTGGAAAGGAGTTCTCCAAGCGAATCAGGACCATCGCCATTCAACAAGGTTATAAGTTGAATGAAAAAGGGCTCTATAAGAAGGGAAAACGCATACCATTCCATCCCAAAGAGGAGGGGGAGATCTTTGACTTCTTGAAGACGTCCTACGTCAAGCCCGAAGATCGTTGATCTATCAAAATTGAAATCATCTATCAACCTTTTTTGGCTCTTCTATTAGAAGAGCAGAAGGTAGCCTCATTACTTTTTATGCAAGCATTTGATGCATAAAAAGATTTAATTAGCAATCATTTTGAAGAGATAGAGAGAGAAAGAGAGGAGATCCAAGATTGATAGATGGATGATCAAACGATCAATCTTTTGTTTTGGTGGAGCAATACTCTTGGATGAACTGAAGGAGTCGTTTGGTGGGGATTTTATGGACCATTCCTTGTTGGAAGATGTGATAGAGAGTTGAGTCAATGAGCCGTAAACCTTCGGTAATTGCCCGGATCTTCTTGTAAGAGGGGAGCTGTTCGACGTGTTTTTTCCCGTAGAGGAGTTCAAGACCATTGATACAGATGGAGTAGGAGGGTAGATTGGAGATGAGGGTTGTTCCGGAGTATGGCCAAATGAAGTACTTTTGATCAATCAAATCATCATAATCAAATGTGAGATGTTCTTGGTCGCGTTTGCTGACATACTTGATCAGACTGAAGTCGATCACAATCAGGTCTTCGAAAGGTATTTTTGGATCGGATGATTTGAGGAACATAATGTTTTGAAGTTTGAAATCGAGATTGTAGATCTGGAACTCTTCTTCGAGATAGATCGAAGCGATACACATTTTTTGCATAATATCCAGGGTAAATGCGATACCAAAGGGAGGGATATCCGGATCTTTGGGGGAAGGTGGGGAAGAGGAGGAAGAGAGAGAAGAGGGTAATTGCGAGGATGGAACCGGGGCTCCAGATCCACCGCGATAGAAGGGGATTTTATGATAATTTTGATAAGCTTCAAATATCGAGGTTGGTTTCTTTAGATGGATCAATTGGCTATGTTGAATGGGGAGGGCTTGGTAGAAGGGAATGCAGAGGGGGAGGATGACGAAGTAGGAGTGGGCGAAAATCCGGGATTCTTTTGATCCGGCTGGCGCATCGCTGGGAGGAGGAAAGAGGAGAATCTCTCGGGTCACACCAATAGCGATAGGTTGAATTACATATTTATAAGAGCAAGTGAAGAGCTCTTGGTTCTTTTGGAGGAGTTGGAAGTAGAAGAGAAGCTCGCGGTTCTCATTCTCGAGGGGGATTAAGCTCTTCTCTTCTCCGGACATATCGACATTCCCAATGATACTCTCTTTGAATATCTTGATGGCATATCGATTGTTTAGCTCAAATACTTTGCCGTAACTACCTTCACCCAGAGGACGACTTAGGTGGAGTGTCAGATCTCGTTTGATGGGGAATTCATATGGATTTTTAGATAGAAGAATGTGGACTTCAATGGGTATCATTTATAATATCAAAGTATTTTTATGTTAGATAATGGATAATGGATGGTGGATATTGGATATTGGATATTGGATATTGGATATTGATGGTATCTTAAATGGAGGGGTTTAGGGCTATCACTATGGTGGATGCGGATACGAAACGAAATCTACTATGGAAACAAAGTGGATTACCAAAACTCTATATTTGATTTGGATATATTCACCCATTTCGAGATTTATAATTTTGGGGAATGGTGGTCACAAGTGTGACCTTTGGGTTCAACGTGGTTGCCTGCCAGCATCAGCGGCGAGGACCTTCTTGGCTCCTCGAAGAGGAGCCGAAGGTATCAGCGAGCTTAGCAAGAGCACACACGTTGAGATGTGGGGGGGGTGGGGTGGTGCGTTAGACGTACCCTGCGCCCGGGCGGATTCCGCTCGGCGACTCCTCCTCGGCGTCCTCGCCGTCGTCCTCGTCGACCTCGTCACCGGTGACGGCCCTCGTGGACGGCCACTTTTCGGGTAGGTCGAACTCCGACTGGCCGTCGCAGCGCTGCAGCTGTCGGCGCAGGGGCGAGGGACCGGGAAGGCCGCGCAGACCGCGCTGCTCCTTGGTAGGAAGGCGCTTTCCTTCAGTCCAGCGCGCGCCGCCCGGGCCGCCCGGCGTCGCGAACAGGTTGCTCGCCGATTTGGGAATCGTCACCGTGGATCGCTCGACCTCGTCGACGGTCTTGACCGCAGCGTGGATCACCGTGACCTGCTTGACCAGCTCGCCCGCAGCGAGCTCATATACCTGAGGGCAGAGCGAGATGCAGGCGAAGAGGGTGTTGAGCCAGGAACGGGTGACGTCGTCGAAGATGCCGGGGCGGATGCCGATGAGCCGGATCAGATACTCGGTGAAGTCCAGGGAGCCGTCCTCACCCTGGACGCCCTTGAGCGTCGACAGGGTGGGACGGCGTTCGTCGCTGAACATACATCTGAGCACTTGGATCACCGCGCTCTTCTGCGAGAGATCCATCAGGCGGAAGCTCTCGAGGAGCCCGGGGAACAGCTCTTCGGTCTCTCCTGGCACGGTCACGGGTCCAGCGAGGATCGCCTCGATCGCCGCCGTGTAGACACGGTGGAGAGAGGCGTACTTCTGCAGGGTACTCCGGATGACGAGCTCGGTGAAAAAGCCAACAGCACCCTCCCAGTAACGGTGAGTGATGTTGAGCTCGCCCAGGGGGCAGGCGAGCCCCTTCAGACCGGACATACGCCCGGCATCGAGAGCCTCCACGTTTAGAACCGCGGGGTTCTTCTTCCAGGCAGCCAGGAGGCCACGGACCATCGCACGGCGCACTGCATCAAGATGCAGAAAGCGCCAGAAGATGTCGCGGAGGTACTTCTCATCCTCAGGCGTCAAATTCAGTCCGATGCAGTTGCCCATTTTTGGTGGTCTCTTGAAAGGAAAAGAATCGACGAAGAAGTGCCAAGCACTCTATTCCCTTCTCATAAAAAACGAAAGATCATACATTTTTATCCATCAATCTTTATCCAATTTGATCTATAAAATCATCATTTACGTCCCTCTTTTTGGATGATTGACATCAAAAAAATGATTTGCCTTACCAAAAAAGATCCTAAAACCTCCCTCTCAACTGCTTAGGTTAAAGGTAATTTTATACATTTTAACAAGCATTTTTATTCCAAAAATGGCCGATGAATATCAACCCCAATCATCGCCTACCATTTCTGGTCCTCTCCCGGGATTTGATCCCGGTGTTGCTGCTTTCTGCGACTTGGTCTCCCTCATTCGGGGGACGGCAATGGAAGCAGTTTCGAACGCCACTATGAACGAGTTGTCCGCTTTCCAATCAGCTCACGAGAGCTGGTTGGTCAATTGGCTATCACTCTTGCGTCCTTCTTGGGACGACCCCATCTACACTGCTCTACCACGATTCGATCTGAGTAAAAACGAGGATCGTGACCGGCTTTTCTATTTGGAAGACGACTTGCGATCAATCTGCTCGATCGAAGGAAGAGCCAAGATTGACCCCTCATCACCTTTCCCCAAGATTGCGAGGTTAACCTCGGATCTATCATCCAGGCTCGATATGGGGGCTCTTTATGGCTTCTTTTCGAACTTCAACGAGTATGTGAATGGAGTGGGCTATGACTGGAGCTCCGATGAGCACTGTACCCAGTACAACCGGTTTATCTATCTGCTCTATGGGCTTTTGCAGTATCTGCCTCGAGGAAATTACTCGAGGAATCCGATTGCTCCGGGATCCCTGGAGAGGAGGAGGGCCTTCTATATGGCCCACTTCTTGGGAACTACTGAGGCTCCATCTTCCCTTTCGATTCCGAAGGGGATCCGGGAGGGTTGTTCGTTTACGAAGCACGTGATGGAGGCGTTCGATTCGATCGATCTCTTTATGAGTGCACTGGTAAATGGCGAAAAGGTTGCAGCTACTCAGGCGGATTTTGAGGAGTTTATGCTCTCGACTTTTATTCCACTGTCGATCGCCTTCAATGCGGCGTACATATTCGACTTTGAGATGGACTCTGATGATGATTCTGGTTCCGGTTTCGGTTCCAGTCCGATTATCTGGGCAGCGCCCTACGCTCTGGTCACAACAAAACCCAATCCCGAATGGGGGTGTGATGAGTCGACATACCAGGAACGCCGTGCGATGAGCGAGGCGATCTTTCCTCGGGAAGAGAGGCAAGAGAAGCCCAATGCTTTAAAGCGTCTTCGGTCGGAGATTTCGAAACCAAGACCCGTTGATCGCCGATCAGCTTGGGAGGAAGAAGCATCCCTCAATCGTTTCATTGAGGAGTCGAAGAGGATGGAGGTGAAGGTGAATACCAAGTTTGCCGCAATGCTGGACGAGGAGCGGCAGAGAGCCGCTGCGAAACAGCTGAGGGAAGCCGTGGAATCACCTAAGCACCCTGAGGTGATCAACAGCAAGGCTGTTGCGCTTCTCGAGGCGATCTCGATATCTACAACGACATCAAGTAGTAACTTGAGTGCGATGGGAGATGGTGCCAGTAGTGATGTTACTTCAGAGGGGGGAGGAGGACTCCTTTCTCCGGTGAGTACTACGGCATCAACCCTTGTCTCCCCGCGTCCTCCTCGGAAGATCCCCAATATCTTGCGCCGGCGTGACACGAATGTGAACAAGCCGGGTTCGAGCCCCTATCTCTTCCATTTCGGTGAGGAGAAGGAGGAGATCTACAATCGCCCGGTAGTCACGATTCGCACCAAGAACGGATACAAGCCGTATGTGGTGATGAAGGTGGTCAATGAGCTCCCGGATCTGCTGAGAAAGCCCCGCAACAAGGCGAACTTTATGGGCGTGAGCACAAACAAGTTCTTCGAGCGATCGGTGAGCGATATGGATCAGCGGTACAAGAACCAGCTCTACTTCACGACGATCAGTTTCTGTGAGGAGATGGCTGCGATCCCGTTGATGGATAATGAGGCCCGGATGGAGGTGATGGGGCGTTACTATGGCGTGCGTCGTGAGGACGAGCCACTGGACAACTACTATCACAACTTCCGGAAGGATGTGTGGGACTCGATCGCGATGTACTACGCTTTCTACTCCTATCTCTGAGAGCTTTGCACTCAGAGATAGGAGTAGAACGCTCGTATCTCAACTCGCCAAGCAAGTTGATGTACTACGCGTTCTACTCTTACTTATGAGGGAAAGATCCTTATTAGCCAAATCTCTTTATATCAAAAAAACCATAAATATATCAAAACATATTTATATATAAAATACTTATAAACATTCCATTTTATTACGAAGATCAGTAATAAAATAGTATCAAATCATTCTAATAATTATTCTAAGAACCCGTCTATAATCCTACTTAGATCAGTTCCTTCAAGCCATCGATAAAGTTCTTTGTCTTGTTCCATCCGATGGACTTCACCTTGTCATTGGAGATATAGTAGCGTTTGTCATTGAAGGGGCGATCCTCTACATAGGTGATATACTCATCGCATTCTGCATCCGTTGTGGTACCCTTGATAAGGCGGATCAGCATTTGGGCCACTTGAAGGACGGTAAACTCATCTTCATCATCGCCGCCGATATTGTAGATTTCGCCCACTTTACCGTTTTCGAGAACGAGGTAGATGGCGCTGGAGACGTCATTGACGTGTAAGAAGGAGCGGACATTGGAGCCATCTCCCTGGATGGTTACCTTTTCGCCCTCCTGAAGCAATTTGATAAAACGCGGGATCACCTTCTCGTGATACTGGTTGGGTCCATAGACATTGTTTGATCGGGTGATGATAATTGGCATCTTGTAAGAGAAGTAATAAGCTTTTGCGAGAAGCTCAGCGCCTGCCTTGGTCGCCGCGTAGGGGTTCGTTGGGCATAAGATCGACTGTTCATCTTTCTTGTTTTCGCCATCCTCGAGCATTGATTCTCCGTAGACTTCATCGGTGGAGATGTGGATAAAGCGGTGGAAATCGCCACCATTCTGGATAAACTTGCGGGTCGCTTCGAGGAGGGTATGGGTTCCTAAGATATTGTCTTGGGTATACTGGAGGGAATTCTCGAAGGAGTTATCGACGTGGGATTGGGCGGCAAAGTGAATCACGACGTTGATCTGGTAGGTATCGAGGATATGGGTAATCAGGTCAAAGGAGGTAATATTTCCTTTGATGAAGGTATAACGGGGGGAATTGCGGATATCTTCGCGGATATTCTCTTTGGATGCGCAGTAGTAGAGGGCATCGATGTTGTAAATGTGGAAATTTGCTTGGTCACGGTCATTGGAGAGCCGCCCATAGAGCTGGAACTGGAGACTTAGGTGATCATAGAGATAGTTGATGAAGTTGGAGCCGATGAAGCCGCATCCACCTGTGACTAAAATGTTATAAATCATTCTTTTTGATGAATCAAAATCGTGACTTTGATCTTTCTCTCTTATACTATCAAGGGGCATTTTCGAGAGTCCTTTTGAACGAGAGAGAGGTGGAAGTTATAATTTTTATGTTTTATGGTTATATAATGATATATGGTTATATATGGTTATATATATGGTTATATATGGTTATATATATGGTTATATGATGATAGAAAGGGCTTTACCCTGCTTTTCCAGGCTCTTACTGAGACTGGTTCTTTGCAGGACGACCGCGCTTCTTAGGCGCTGGCACGTAGTCCTCATCATCATCGGCGGCGGGAGCCTCTTCGTCACTCTCGCTCTCTTCATCTGCGGGACGCTTTCGAATCACCGATGCAGCAGCCTCTGCGATTAGCTGAAGGCCGCGTGTAGGTTGCTTTTGGCGTTCCTCCGGTGAAGAGAAAAGGGTTACTTTGGGGGCAGGTGCAGCAGCAGTAGCCGTCTTAGGGGCAGGTGCAGCAGGTGCAAAAACCAATGCCTTCGGTGCAGGTGCAGCAGCAATAGCTGCCTTAGGGACAGCAGTAGCTGCCTTAGGGGCAACAGGTGCAGCAGCAATAGCTGCCTTAGGGACAGCAGTAGCTGCCTTAGGGGCAACAGGTGCAGCAGCAGTAGCCGCAGGTGCAGCAGCAATAGCTGCCTTAGGGGCAGCAGGTGCAGCAGTAGCCGCAGTAGCCGCAGGTGCAGCAGGTGCAGCAGTAGCCGCAGGTGCAGCAGTAGCTGTAGGTGCAGCAGCTGCTTGGCGGTTAATGATTCCTCGTAAAATGTTTACGGTTGCACAATGACCATCTTCACCAAGATAGGTGAGAGTTCCGGTGATGTGATTCATCCGGAAAAGGGTAAGACCTTTGCCGCATCCCTGTGTGAACGAGATCATCATAGATGACGATCGCGAATCAACGGTGTAAGCGGAAAACCGAGAGATCGTATCACTCTCTACGTGTTGGTCTACGAACTGTTTAAAGGCGGTGCGAACCAACTTTTGCGCAAATTCCAGAGTCATTGGCCAAATCTTCTGGGCAAACTTGGCGACTGTCTCGGAAGAGAGGTTGTTGTAAACAACAACAGTCTCCAGAGTCATACATTCGCGGAACTTCGAGAATACCTGTTTATAAACAAGCATCTTATCGTGGGTTGCCGTGAAGATCAGGTTCAGTTTGATCCGGCTAATCATCCGGAAGTTCTCGATGCAGATCTTGGACGGATCCTTGAGCTGGACTACCAGGATACTCTTATCCTGGGGCAATCGCGCTATCATTTGCGAAAAAGAGTCGAAGCTATAAAAGCTCTCTTCCTCCACGCGAATGGCAGCAGGCATCATCGCCACCAGCATTCCACCCACAAAATGAGCATTGTTTGCCTGAATGTGAGCGGGAGCTGAGTCGTGCAATAACATACTGCTTCCGGGGCGCAAACCCTTGGAATAGTATCCAAGGATACGAGCCACATAGTGCCACGTATGGATATCCTTTGGAAAATACGAGGGCGTAAAGGTGCGATGCATATAATGCTCCATTACCTTTACAAACCACACATTCCACTCGGGAGATGGGTTAGGGTCACTAAATGAGCTCCTCATCAAGGGTGCGTTTAACCAGTCATCGGCAGCTACCTCCAAAAGTGGGGCACTTTGGCCAAAACTGCCACCAAAGGCTCTTACGCAAAACCCGCCACCAAAACCGCCTGCACCTGCTCCTGCGCTTGGTTGCGCGGGTAGCTGAAGGGCATTTGATGATGAAGAGGATGACGAAGAAGACGAAGAAGATGAAGAAGACGACATTTTCAAATAAAAATCGAGTATGGTAATCGAAATAATTACAATAATCGCGTTATCTCTATCGATTCATCTCTCCTTTTCTTCAATGAAATCATTTTTTACTCTACCTTCTTGGCTCCCCAGAGGGGAGCAGAAGGTAGCAGGGAGTCGTCACTTCCCCTTGTCCCTCTCCTTATTACTCCTAAATCTGATTACGTTCATCGATTTTTAGCAGTTTACTGATCAGAAATTCCTTTATATCCCTTTATTTGATCCATCAAATGGGAAAAGTGAAACGGGGAGGGGATATAAAGCTCTTTTGACACTTATGAAGTAGCTATTTTGGAAACATCCATTTGCATAGATCTTTCTGAAAAGTCCCCAGGAACCCCAACAAGAATGAGCAATCTGTTCGCCTTTTTGGAGATGCGCCGAGTGGAGAAGGGCTCGACGGCAGAGGTGACGCACACATCGATGGGTAAGCCGAAGGGATCTTTCTCGATTCGTAAGAATGAGATGCCGAAGTTTTTTGAGTTGTATGACAAGGCCTATTCGGAGGGAGAGCATCTTTGTCTGATTGAGCGCCACACGGACTTTGGTCCGATTGTGATCGATCTTGACTTCGAGTACCTTCCCGACGTCGATGAGCGCCAGCACGACGAGGAGCACATCCGTGGGATTGTGAAGCTCTATCAGGAGGAGATCATCCAGATGTTCCAGATTGATGAGGAGAGTGACAAGCTGACCGCCTTCGTCTTTGAGAAGGATCATCCCTACAAGAAGAAGGAGAAGGATGCGGGAGAGACAGGTGGTGCGGGTGGTGGAGCAGGTGCGACGACGGGTGGTAACAAGGCGAAGTGTACCAAGGACGGGATTCATATTATGTTCCCGTTCATTGTCTCGACGCCGGAGCCGCAGTATCTGATTCGGGACAAGATTCTGGAGCGGATTGGGACAGTCCTCGACAACCTCCCGATCATTGCGTCGAAGAGCAAGGAGGGTAAGATTTTATATACGAATGTGGTGGATAAGAGTGTGATTCAGGCGAATGGTTGGTTCATTTTCGGGTCAACGAAGCCGGGACACGAGGAGTACAAGATCACCCATATCATTCGTCCGGATATGTCGGAGATTGCGGTGGAGGAGTATGATTTTAATGGGATGAACCCGCCTCGATTCTTCTCGATCCGTAACAAGAATGAGACGGATATTGTTCCGGTGCGGGAGGAGAATCTTGATGTGATTGGTCGATTCAGGGCGAATGAGCAGAAGAGGAAGGAGAAGAAGGCGCTTTCAGCGGCGGGTCACGCAACATTGAGCGCGGAGGAGGTGAAGATCATCAAGGAGTTTGTTTCGATTATGTCGGATCAGCGTGCGAATGAGTACACACCGTGGATTGAGGTGGGATGGGCCCTGCACAATCTGGGACCGAACAACCAGGACTTGCTCGACGCGTGGATTGAGTTCAGCAAGCGATCGCCGAAGTATCGGGATGGTGAGTGTGAGGCGATGTGGGAGAATATGAAGGATGAGGGCCTCGGTATCGGCTCGATCCGTTACTGGGCGCGCCTCGACAATCCGGATCTCTACAAGAAGATCATTATGAATGATATCAACAAGATGATTGAGTGTTCGATCAAGATGCCGACGGTCTATGACATTGCAGCGGTCTTGCACCGGATGTTCAAGTATGATTATAAGTACAGTCCGCAGGGAACGTGGTATTACTTCGATAACCACTTGTGGCGGGAGAACAATGATGGGATTATGCTGCGAAACAAGATCTCGACGGATCTGTGTGAGAAGTATGCGCAGATGATGAAGACGAACAACAAGAGTATGACGGAGAACTCGGAGTTGACGGATGAGGATAAGGAGGACTTGAAGGCGAGGAACAAGGAGATCTTGTCGATTGTGGCGAAGCTGAGGACGACGTCATTCAAGGACAACATCATTCGGGAGTGCAGGGAGCTCTTCTATGACATTGAGTTCTTGAACAAGCTGGATGAGAACTTCTATCTGATCGGTTTCCAGAATGGTATCTATGACTTGAAGCGGATGGAGCTGAGGGAGGGTCGTCCGGATGACTATGTGACCTTGACGACGAGGATCAACAAGATCGAGTTTTCGGAGTCGCACGAGCATTGGCCGGAGCTGAGCAAGTTCATCTATACGGTCTTCCCGAAGGAGGAGAAGAGGCATTACTTTATGACCTTCTTAGCGACGTGTCTGCAGGGTCTCAATGCGGAGGAGAAGTTCCGAGTCTGGACGGGTACAGGATGTCACGCGATCAATACGCCGATTATGATGGCCGATGGATCGTGGAAGATGGTCCAGGATATCGTTCCGGGTGAGCAGTTGATGGGTGATGACTCGACTCCTCGCAACGTCCTCGAGCTTTTCCGTGGACATAGCTCGATGTACCGGATCAATACGATCAAGGGAGAGTCATTCACGGTGAACGGAGATCACATCCTTTGTCTGAAGGCAACCACGATTGGTTCTCTGACGAACTCAAAGAAGGAGAATCGTTACAAGCTGATCTACCAGATTCGTGGTAAGGATGGTCTACCAGTCAACAAGGTGACCAACTTTGCCTATAAGTCTACTGACCGTAAGGAGTACAAGAAGGGTGTTACGTATTACGAGACGCCAGAGGATGCTCATCAGGCTGGTATTGAGTACTGGGCAAATGTCAAGCGTGATGCTTCGTACATTCATTATGGTGATGTGATTGAGGTCAAGGTGACGGACTATCTCAAGCTCCAGAATTCCGTCTTTGGAAGGAACTACTTCATTTACAAGAACGGTGTAGTGTTTGAGAAGACAGAGGTGCCATTCGATCCGTACGTTATGGGCTACTGGCTGGGTGATGGAACCTCTCAGTTGGCATCGATCACAACTATGGATGCTCCTGTTGTCGAGTACTTCGATAATATGGCTAAGGAGAACAACCTGAATGTGAAGGTGTATAGTAAGGACGCCACTGAAGCGAAGACGTACGTCTACTCCAGTAAGGCAAAGAGCTGGAACAACAAGGACTATGACAACAAGTTCTATGAGGCTCTTCGTGATCTGAAGATGCTTAACAACAAGCACATCCCTGAGATCTACAAGAAGAACTGTCGGGAGATCCAGCTACAGATGCTCGCAGGTATCATTGACAGCGATGGACATTATCAGAAGAAATCGAATCAGTACGAGATCACACTGGTTAATGAGAAGCTGATTGATGACACGATGTATATCTGCCAATCGCTTGGATTCGCCTGTACTAAGCGACAGGTGTCGAAGTCGTGTGGAGATATGACTGGAACATACTACAACCTGATCATATATGGCGTGGGAATTGAGGACATCCCGGTTAAGCTTGAGAGAAAGAAGGCACATACCAGGGTGAAGAACAAGAATCAGTCATACTATGGCTTCACCGTTGAGAAGGTTGAGGATGACAACTTCTATGGATTTGAGCTCGACGGTAACCATCGTTACATAATGGACAAGTTCATCGTGTCGCACAACTCGAACGGTAAGTCGAAGTTAGAGGAGTTGTTCACGGCGAGTTTCGGTGATTACACGATCAAGTTCCCGATCACTTTGCTGACGGGTAAGCGAGCGGCATCGAACGCGTGCAGTCCGGAGTTGGTGAAGGCGAAGGGTAAGCGCATTGGTTACTTTGTGGAGCCGAGTGAGGGTGAGAGGGTGAATGCGGGTCTGATGAAGGAGTTTACGGGTGGTGACAAGATCTATGCGCGAGGTTTGAACAAGGATCCGATTGAGTTCAAGCCGCAGT
>JACCDT011272476.1_pt1 | contig 80831 bp, 87 predicted proteins | sample 7446291 | NCBI WGS metagenome assembly JACCDT01 (sample SAMN15323446, study PRJNA562643) | freshwater metagenome | isolation source: river surface water | place: USA:Blue River Watershed | collected 2017-08-17 | reverse complement strand
GATATACAGAGTGGTCGGCTCGTATGTAGTCATGCTTCATGTGCCGATTCTAACATACGGAAAGGAGAGATGTTGGGTGACGCTACATCCTCAGGCTGACGCCGTGGGGTATTGTGCGCGAATAAAACTTTTTTAAGCATAATATAAAATTAGTTATAAATAATACCCACCTATAAAGCCTATCATACAAAAAAACATGCCCAAAAGGACATGTTTTTATATCTTTTTATTTTAGTAACGTCTTCCCCCTGTTCGCTCTACTCTGTTTGGAACAAAGGTAAGAGCGTGACCTAGCTTAGTACCACGACCGGTACGACCAATACGATGAACATAGGTGTCGTAGTTATTTGGTATATCATAGTTAACAACAAGAGAAATATCATTAATATCAAGTCCGCGAGCAGCAACATCGGTCGCAATCACCACCTGAACCTTACCTGAAGCAAGAGCCTTAACAGCTCGTTCACGTTCACGGTTATGCATATCACCATGAAGAGCGAGTGCCTGGAAGCCTCGAGCTTTAAGCTCATCTGCAAGCCCATCAACATGACGCTTCATTTCTCTAAAGATAAGCACCTTAGAGTACTCTGGCTTTGAAAGGATTTCCTGAAGGGCGTCGATTTTTTCAGCCTCTCCATTTACTCGAACAACATCTTGCATCACAGATGACGCTGTATCACGAGTTTTAATAGAAACAGTTACTGGATCTTTAAGGAAATCACTACATAGACGCTTAATCTCTGGAGAGAATGTTGCAGAGAAGAAAAGACCTTGCTTATTTTCTGGCATAAGGCCAAGAATCTCACGCATATCATCAATGAACCCCATATCAAGCATACGGTCCGCTTCATCAAGCACAATACTTTCAAAGTAATTCATGTTGATTTTTCGGCGCTCAATAAGATCTTTAACACGTCCCGGAGTTCCAATAACCACATGAACACCCATTTCAAGTTCTTTAATCTGACGCATAATAGGAGCTCCTCCTACACACGCAACAGAGAAAAGTTTCATGCCACGAGTAAACGCAACAAATTCAGCCTCCACTTGAAGCGCAAGTTCGCGCGTTGGTGTAAGAATCATAAGCTTATGCTCTTTGTCAGCAACAAGTTTGTTGATGAGCGGAATAAGGAACGCCGCAGTTTTACCTGTTCCTGTTGAAGCTATACCGATAACATCCTTTCCTTCTAAAGCAACAGGAATTGCTTGATCCTGAATCGGAGAAGGACTAATGAGGCCTTTCTTTGTAAGATTTTCAGCAAGGAGTGGATCGATACCGAAGTCAGTGAAAAGATGTTTTGCAACATATTCAGCGGCTTCAGATACCGTCACTTCTTTATTAATAAAAAGTTTTTCATCAATAAAATCCTTTTTAAATCCTTTTTTTGGATTAAATGGCTTTGAAGATGAAGATCCTCCTCGAGAAAAACGAGATCCTCCACGTGAGGGACGTCCACCCCTTTCTGAAGAGAAAGATCTTCCAGATCCAGATGAAAATCTAGAAGAAGATGAACGGGCAGATTGTGAAGCCTGTGCTCCACCAGTTGTAATAGTGTACATAAAAAAACAAACCTTGATTTTAATATAATCCTAACTAATAGTGATATTATTTGCGCTTATTTCACGCTTACTAGGTTAACAATAAGCCTTACTGTTACAACATAAAAAGTTGTACAGGTGGCTATCACATACATAACAGTCAAGAGAACTGAGAAAAACAAAGGTTTGACTACAACTGAGAGATATCCACAACGAAAATAATAATTGTATTATAGCAAATTACTTTACTATTGTCAAATTTTTAGCGCGCCCAAGGTTTTGCTAAAGGCTCGCCAACAAATATGCCTTGCGCTGTCTGCGAAATACTTTTCCAGTATGCTTCCACAAGTGTTTCTCCACGTGTATAATGTCGCATCATAATTGCTGGATCTGGAAACTTTTCCAATATTGCATAAGGTTCAACAACTGTTCCATACGAACCAGTGACCCCTCCCGCAATAAACTCAAGAATACTCATCTGAGTTGAATCAGTTAATCTTCCTCCATATGAAGTTAAATGATCTGCGACAGCTCCTTTAGGGAATTGATTTTTTGTAATATTTGGCACCGTAGCTAAACCTTGGAAATAAAACAAAGAATCTGTTGTACTTGCTATTGAATTTGAAGTAAGTATTTTTACGTCAACATTTGGACTTATTACTTTTCCGAGTAATGACGGTGTATAAGAATAGGCACGCAAACTACGAGTATAATCATATGTCTTCATAAGATAAGCGCTTCCTATTGGATTTGTATTGTCAGAAGCAACACCATTGTCAATCATCTTTTTTACATCTTCGAATGTCTTTCCTGCAAGCATCATAGACGGTCGCATACCGAAGTCTGTATACGGTGCTTCAGAATATGAATCATAGTAAGGTGAAACTGATGCAGACATATAATTTCCAGATACACATATATCACTTATGTACCCACGAGAAATAGCTGATGTCATTGAGTTACACCCAACACGTGATGGATTTGTCCACGCTACCGCTATTACTTGAATATGTTTTGGTAACAAGGTATCTACTTTGTTTTTTATTAAACTAAATTCGTTTGGTGTTAATTCATTTTTTAACGGCACATTAAGGTGAATAATATTTTCCTCAAGGATTCCTCTTTTTTCTTTATAATATTGAGCAGTTGCGATACTTACAGGGTCATTATCATTAACAAGAAGACCAACATCACGAGCTGTAATTGGTTTTTCTGGCGCAGGTTTTACAACAGTAATAAATGTTGTTGATGAAGCAGTTTCATTAAGATTATTTTTACATACAATCGTGTAAGCTGTAGATGTAAAAAGAGGAGGTGTTACATACACTCCAGAAGTTTTCATTTCCCATGAAGTAGACCACGGTGTTTTACATGAGATCGTATTAAATGAACTCCATGTTACGGTTGTACTTGCCCCAAACACAACAAGTGAAGGGTTTGCAGAGAGGTACACCGATGGGTTACTTGGTACTGGTGCAGGTGTTGGTGGTTCTACACCAAAATCAATGACATCAACTGTTACCGATCGAGTAATGCTTTTACCTATACTGTTATTACACATTACTGAGTAAATGTTCTCATTGGTAGGCAATAATGCTGTTGTACGATATTTTCCAGTTAAAGAAAGTTTTGATATTCCCCACGATGACTGACACGAGCTTGCTCCAGTAGATTCCCAAGAAATCTCTGAAGAACTTCCCTCACTTACCACTTCAGGATTTGCATTTACTGTAAGAGTAAGAGGAATAACTGAAATATCTACATTTTTAGAAATCTTTTGACCTGCTGGATTGCTACAAGTAAGTGAGTAGGTGGTTTTTGTTGTAATAGAAGGAGATGAAAAAGCGCCATTCATCTTAACTGAACTCGTTGCCCACGATGCCTCACATGCGGTTGCACCTAAAGTACTCCAGTAAAGCGAAACACTTCCACCTTCATCTACAGAATAATTTGATGCAGTCAGTGAAACAGAAAGAGGAATTGTATCAACAAACACTTTTCTTGTTATTGGAATATTTTTTCCTTGACTAGGCTTTGATGTGTCAAAACAATTAATTGAATACCAAATAGGTGACATAATAGCCTGGGTGATATATGATCCGATAGATGGTATTTTATTATTTACCCAAGATGCTTGACATTGACTAATAGAACCTAATGTTGTATAATAAAGTGTTGTGGTTCCCCCAACAGGAACCTTTTCTGGAGACGCTGAGAGTGTAAAGTTAGTATACCTAGAAGGAAGTATCGCACTACTACCAATTGTTTCACCTCTTATGATCGTTGTAGGTTTTATTTCATTTATTTTTTGAATAGTTGTAGTTGGGGCTGTATTTCCGGGTAAGATTGCCGGGAGGGCAGTTTTATCATTTTTTTCCACCTCTTTTTCGCCGATAATAATATTTTTATTTATATACTCAAACGTTAATGGTGAGACTTTTTTTTCTAAAAGGACAGCTGTGCCGGTTGGTGCAATTTCTTCTGCAAAAGTAGTCTGAAAATTAAGCAATGCTTTTAATGTCTTTACACCAAAATATTCTGTTTCCTTACCTAAAGAACCTAAGCCATTTAGAGCAACAGAAAATCCATTAAGGTTAAGATACCTCTGAAGAAGACTCACATCACTTGCAGTGTCACCAACTTTTAATAGAGGTGATATTTCAGCATTAACTGTAAGTGTTGTTAATAATAAAACAACAGAAGCTACTATTTTTTTCATATTACATTAAAGTATAACCAAAACAACCAGCAAATGACAACTGTGCACAAAATTAAAAAGCGTTTGGTTCAGATACGATTTACTGCACTTAGTAAATACAGCAAACAAACCAAAAGTTTCACATTTCCTTTCCTTCAGTTATTCGTGTATTAATGTATAAAAATCTTTTATTTTTTTGATTTTCTCTTCTTTTGAAACATTTGCACCGATAAGCTCACTGAAAATAATTTTTGTTTGATAACGTTTTTTAGAAAAAAGAGACCACGTAGCCAATCCATCAATATACACAGGTAAAATAGGTGTTGTATCATCCGCTAAAAACATAACACCTTTTTCAAAAATAAAAGCTTCTGATTTATTTCTTACTATTTTACCTTCAGGGAAAATGAGAAGTGTTTTCTTTTGGCGTAAATATTTTTTTATTTTAATAAGTCCTGCAGCTTTCTCTATAGGAGATTCCCCGATATCAAAACAGCAAAGAAGTTTTAAAAGTAGACCAAGGCTAAAGTTTCTCATATAAGGACTTGCAACAGGAAATACTACAGGAAATCGGTTTAAAAAATTCTTAACTCCAAGATGATACGCAATAAAAAAAGGATCTATGCGACTTTGATGGTTTGCAATAATAAGGGTTCCTTTCGGAAAATCAAGACCAGTGTTTCCTTTTATTATTTTTTTTGTTCTATGAAAAGGCAACAAGAGGAAAATAGAAACGAGAGAAAGTAGCTGTGTTACCGTAAAAAAAATAGTTGCTATTTTTCGTTTTAAATTAAAGCCTGAAGATAGAAAAGCAACCATGTCCTAATTTAATTAAGTGTTATCTTGCCTTACAGTATAACAAAAAACCACAAGAACGTCCTTGTGGTTACCATATTATTATTCTAATATTTTTTGAGCAACGTAAGAAATATTTCTTTTTTCTCCTTTTTCTATCTCAAGTCCTATTGGCGGAAAAAATTCAATTTTGCAGCCGTCAATTTTTACACGAACAATCGGAACATTATTTTTTGAGGCTATTTTTATAAACCCGTGATAAATTTCTCCTTTATTTACTCCACCTTCTGGGAAAATGCCTACCACACCACCATTCTCTAGGATCTTTTTAATGGAACGAAGTGCTTTACGATTAACAGAAGAAACCTCACCTCTTCCATCAATCTCTCTTTCAATTGGAATAGTGGCTGAATTTTTGACAACAAAAACGACACACCGACCAAAAAATGTCCTCAACATATAAGGAAGAGATGTAAAAAAAGCTTCCCCTGAACGCTCTGCCGAAAAAAGAAAAAGTGCTGCAACCCAATGAATAGGAGCCCTGAACCACCCGTAAGCCCCCACCACATCCCATGGATCAAAAACACTCACATGGTTTGCAATAAGAATATACGGCCCTTTTTTTGGAATGTTTTCTCTCCCTTTTACTTTTTTTACGCGAAAAGGAAAGAGAAAGAGACGCCAAAAGAGTGCGCTAACATGATACATATCAAACTCCTCTCTGTATAGGTTTAAAAAGGTCAGCTTATTGTATCCTAGCAGATATAGAGTTTTTACAAAAGATCCCTACTTTACTGCGTTCTTTTTTAAAAACCAAAACTTAAAACGTTGTAAAGGGTGGCGATTACCAAAATAAAGCTTTACTCTTTTTACTTTTCCTACATAGGGATCGAAGTGATATGAGACGGGCGCAGCTTCTACTGAAATACCAGAGACAATTTTGTACACAATAGCTCCCACCCAATTAGCTGCAGCCAGTGTACCCAGAACTGTTGACGGAGCTTTATGATTCTTAAAATTAACCTTAGTTGGAGAATAATATGCACGCTGTAGAAGCGCAGGACAAAGACCTATACCAAAAAGAATAAATTTCTCTTCTTCAGAGAGAGAATCGTGTATCGCAAAATAATTATCAAAAGTAATACTGTCTTTAGTAAAAAGAAGACAAGATGAACCAAACCCAAGAGGTGCTGCCGTGACTACAGGGATCATTTTTTCATATGCTTTTCTGTAAATCAAACGACGAACTTCTATCTGAAAAAAATCCATACCGTCAACAACAATGTCAACTCCTTCCAAAAATTCATCAATATTTTCTTCACTTATTTTTCCAAACATCCTTACTTGTGCAAAAGGATTAATATCATGAATAATAGTACTCATCACTTCATTTTTTTGCTTGTCTATCGTAGAAATAAAAGCTCCTGTCTGACGGTTAAAGTTAGCAAGCTCATATGAATCACCATCTGCAACACTAAAAGACCCAACACCGAGACGAGCAAGTGTAGTTGCGTGTATTCCCCCAACTCCACCCATACCAGGAATAGCAACGTGTGTATTTTTTAATTTTTCTTGAATTTCATCTGAGATAATCCCTTTGTTACGACTAAAGGCTTCTTCGTAAAATGTTTTTTGTTCCATGTTTTTAATCTATACAGTAAAGTATATACCTATTTGCTTAACCATGTACAGTGATATACTGATCAATAAAGTGATAAACAAAACTATTCTCAACCAAATTATAAATGAAGCAGTAGATGCTCCCTCTGGTGAAAATTGTCAGCCTTGGAAATTTACAATATCAGGAGAAAAATTGCTTACTGTTTATTGTATTAAATCAAGAGATCGTTCAGTGTTTAACTCAAAAAATAGAACCACACTTATAGCTTGTGGCGCACTTCTACAAAATATAGACATTATTGCACATCATTACGGGTATATTGCAAAAATTAATATCTTTCCAGATTCTAATGATGATACTTGTATCGCTACAATAACATTTACACATGAAGAAGCCTCGTTACCAGAAAAGGAAACTCTTTACAGAACATTACATCAGAGAAAATCAACACGTGGACCATTTAAAAAAACGGATGTAGCACAATTTGAAAAATTAATACGACATCTATCTTTTGAAGAAACCACAACTCTTAAGGTAACCACGCAAGAAAAGCATATTACTACTTTAGCACATGCACTAAGTGTTAATGACTTTCTTATTATTCATAATAAATATTTTCATCATTTTTTCTTTTCGCACATTATCTGGAATCAGAAATCAAAAAATATTGGTTTTCTTATAAAAACTCTTGGTATTTCACCTTTAAAACAATTCGCACTTTATATTTTACGATTTTGGTTTTTTACAAATATACTCAATAAATGTAATTTTGCAGAAAAAATAGCAAACGACGCATCCGAAGTAACTGCAACAGCTTCTCTTATTGGCTGTTTTTGTATTAAAGAAGATACACCTCGTGTTTATATTGATTTAGGAAAAGATTTACAAAAAGTATGGCTTTTCGCTACTTCACAGCATTTTTCATTTCAAAATTTTGGGGCACCAATACTCCGTTTTACTAAAGAAGAACACCCTCACATTTTTACCGAAGAGGAACACATAAAAATTGAGGACGCAATACTAAATATCGAAACCATTTTTAAAAAAGGAAAAGGTTTTCCTGTTTTACTCTTTCGAGTAGGTGAAGCAACTCGTGATGTTCCTAAAACAAAAAAAATGAAGCCTTTTATTACCTACCGTTAACAGCAACACACACCGCGCTATCATTATTATATTGATCTTTAAAAAAAGAAAGTATCTCATACGCATATTTCTCAATAAGGTTAGTAAGCCTCTCTTTTTCGAAATAATCAAATTCAATAAATATACAACCTTTATCTGTAAGCACATTTTTCCCTTCACGTAAAAGCACTTCATAATAATAGAGACCGTCTTCTTTATCAAAAAAGAACCCCTCTTTTTCAGCGGAAAGCTCCTTCATTACCTCTTCCTTGTAAATTGAATTAACGTACGGGGGAACGGCTACAATAACATTGTACTTTTTTTGACACTGCACAAAAAAATGTTCTATATCTGTAACGTAAATACTTGCACGCGAGGTGTCGATTTTATTTTTCTTTAGAGAAATCTTAACTTGCTCTTCTGTTGGAGCGTAAACATCAACAAAATCACAGTTCGACCGCGGGAAATGATTAAGGAGAGCAAGTCCGAGCGCACCAGAACCAGTAAATACATCGAGTAAATCTGCTTTATCCAAATCTTTCTTTTTTAAAAAAAGAATACACTCCTGTAGCCAAAATTCTGTTTCTTTTCGAGGTATCATCGGGCGAAAAGTCAAATCTACTTTTGTATCAAGAAAAACAACCTCACCTAAAAGATACTCATAAGCTTCACCTTTTGCCATGAGCACAACATCAGATAGAAAAGCCTCAGTCTCTTTTCCTTTATATTTTTTTTCTCGTAGTCCTTTAACTTTATCTTCAAATTTCACAAGAATATCTTATCTGTCTATTTTTCAATCACCATCTCTGCAAGAGGTGCACCGGAAAGAATTTTTGGCGTATGCTTATACGACTCATACAAATGTGACAACGACACTTCTGGCACATGAGTATCGAGAGTTTTCCTGATAGCAGGCAACTTCGTTGCTGCAATATGAGGATATGCATGATGTTCGTAATGACACCACACTTTATACGGAAACAAAAAAAATTCTTGAAGTCGCGTTGGTCTACAACGATGAATACCCGCAGTACCTGTATGCTCTGTTAATGTTCGCATTCTGAAAAACCCCCAAAAACTTGTTCCAAGACTTATAAACCAGAGCAAAACAAAATAAAAAATAAAATAAACTTTACTATAAAAAATACTTCCAATAAATAGAGACCACCACACTACCACACCAAAAGCCTGTGAAAAAGTTCTCGGGGTGGTGAAAATAAAAAGAAATTCGAAAATTTCTTTATAACTTAGTCCAAGAAAATCTCGTAGTAAAAGTTTGCCGACAGATCTCTTACCAATCATAGGTAAATCGTGCGTCGGGGATGCCATTTTTTTTAAAATCAATTCAGTATCTTTTGATGTCCCTAAATTATTATGATGTGCAAAATGAAAAGTACGGAAACGTTCAATGCTGACTCCAAACGGATAAAAAACAAAAAGGTTTGTTAGTGTGTCATTGAGAGTTGTATTTTGGGTGACGCAACCATGTCCTCCATCGTGCCCAAGTGTCGCCAAAGAGTGTTGACGTGTTCCATAAATAATCCAAACAAAAATAACACAAAAACAAAAAATAAAGATTGAAAGAAGGAACTGTGTATCAAAAGATAGTTGATTAAAGACAAAATAAAGAAAATAACTAGAGGCAATAATCACAAACCAATTCGTTATCGCTGTCAAAATCCAACGAAACGGGTCGGTTACACGTACTGGAACCTGATGATTATTTTTATCCATATAACTATGAAGCAGTTTATTTTTAAGTTAGTACTATTCGAAAGTGTATCATCATATTGATTCTGTTGCACTATCTTTTTTGCGAAAAACCAGAAAAGGAACCTTGACATTTTTCACCACAAAAACCTGCCCCAGAAACATCCATACAATCGTCACACACAAGAAACAACATATTACAATTAACATTAGAGCAATTTTGATACCTTTCTGTTGTTACACCACATCTTTTACATGTTCCAACAATTTCCCTATCACCACCAAAATCCATAGTGAGACGATTATCAAAAGTAAAAAGTGTTCCCTTAAAATCCTTACCTTGGTACTTCTCCATATAGCTATGCATTCCACCATCTAGTTGGTAAACTTTATCCTCTTCAAATCCAGCATGAAGAAGATATGCTGACATTTTTTCACAACGCACGCCACCGGTACATACAGTAAGCACTGTTTTACCTTTTGTTGCTTCTTTTATTTTTTCAATTTTTTCAGGAAGCTCGCGTGAAGCATCCATTCCAGGATCAATTGATTTTGCAAAATGACCTGATGCAAATTCGTAAGAATTACGCATATCCACCACCACAAAATCTTTGTCTTCTTCATACCAAGAGCGAAGCTCTTCTGGTGAAATGTACTTCCCGGTTTTTTTTGTAGGATCAACTTCTTTAGGAAAACGAGTTCCCACAATTTCATTGCGCACTTTTATAGAAAGCTTAGGGAAAGATTCACCTGTTCCTTTACTTCTTTTAATTTGCATATCGCTAAAACGATCATCTTGTGTAAGTTCAAGCACAAATGCTTCTGTGTGTTCAAGAAGTCCTTCAAGAGTACTATTAAGCCCTTCTTCTGCAATAATGGTACGCCCTTTAAGTTCGTATTTTTCACAAAGACTTTTATACCATACCTTAAAAGCTTCAGGGTTTTCAATTGGAGTATATTTATAAAAGAGAAGTACTTGGTAGTTCATAGTAGATAATGTATGTGTATCAAATTTTACCACACGAGGAGACTCCACAAAAGAGATGCGAGAATAATCATAAAAAGGAGCGGCATCACTTTTTTTGTCTCAAACGGTAAGAGTAATAAAAACCAATACCATGAAAACGGAGTTAAAAAAGCACCTAAAAGTATAATCATAACCTTAGGAACAAGAAAAGATACATTTTCAGCCACTTCGGGTATCTCTTTTAAATAATCAAAAACAAACTTCCCAACAGCAAGACTTCCGATAGTAAAAAGCCTAAGAACTTCAAATAGAAATCCACCTGCTGTACTCAGGTCTTTAATAAAATACCTTACAACTCTTTCTGCGAACGAGCTATGTAAGTGCGTTCCAGCTACTTCTGAAGAGGTGTGTGACATACGCAAAAACTCTATCAAAAAGAAGCTGGAAAATCAAAGGTGAGGAGAAATGTATATCTATTGCTCAGTAAAAGAGATGCTTGCAGGAAGATCAAAAACTTTCTGATCAACCTTCCAATCTTCACAAGAGTAGTCAGTCACCTGTCTTCCGTCCCATGTCTTAACCGCACCAGAAGAGCTTGCTAATGGGCCGGTAGTTTCAATGGAGGCAGCTGTTGGCATTTTTATTTTAGTTCCTTTAGTTGCGTCTTTATCAGTCCAAGCATACATATACCCATCACGAGCAACCATCGATGAGTTAATTGTTGTATTCATGATAGACATCGAAAAATCAGCACGAACTGTACCGTTATACATATACACCACCCCTTTACTACTTATTGTTCCCATAGACTGGTTAACTGTACACTTTCGAGAACCACTCTGTCCTAAAAGTTCATAAAAGGGTGTTTTTGTATCTGTAGAAGATGCCGTCGTAACAGATGTAGCTCCGTTACCTACAACACTTTCATTTTCTTTTACTGGTTGCCGCACTTCTATCATCTGGTCTTTTTTTACAACAGAAACAACACCATAAAAGACACCGAAAGATACCCCAACCGCAACAATAGCGAAAACAAATTTTCCAAACAATGTCATATAACCTAAGTATAGAACGGTCTTTAAAAAAGTACAGTTTTTGACTATATTAACTGTATATACATATCTTGATTAAAGCCACCAACACCAACGTACTTCACTTTCCCTTCTTCTCCATTTTTAACTTTAAGAATCTCTTCGTATGGCGCGCAATGCATACAACTACCTCCGTAAGGACAAGTAAACGTTTTTGTTTCTCGGGCTTCTTTTACTTTAACAGCCACCTCGTACACAGCCTTAAAAGCGTCATCTTTATCTGGAAGCTCTTTTTCAACGATTGAGTCCATCTCAAGATACCAGTAACTTGCTTTTGTTACAGAACGTTTCTGAAGAGCGTTACAAAGGAGAAGGTAAATAGGTAGCTGAAGCGAAGATTCTTTTTCTTCGTGTTTACCAGTTTTAAAATCAATGATATGTAACGTATCATTAGGCAAATACTCAATCCAATCAACCAAGCCATTTAATATAATATTATCTTCCTCTGAGAGGTAAAAATTGCACGGCATATTGCCTTGTGGAAGCTTAATACGTTTATTAACCAGAAAACGTGGATTACTCACTGCCGTAGCAATCATTCTTTTGCCACGCTCTTTAAACTCTTCTTCTTGCGCTTCTGATAAAAAGCCACCTTTTTCTCCAGAAACTTTCTCCCATTCTTTTAGAAACCATTCTTCTAAGTCTCTGTCCATTCTTGTTTCTGAAGGAAATTCTGCTAATCCTTCAAGTACATTATGTACCGCAATACCAAGCGACATGTACGGCGTCACAATGCTCATTTTTCGATTTGTCTTTGGATCCTTATATACATTGTGAAGGTAATATAGTCGCGGACACTTAAGAAAATCCCCCATGGATGAATGAGAAACCCATACAGCTGAATACTTATCTGGCATAGTGTATAAAAGTATAGCAAAGAGATGACTGTTTGCCTTTGTATAGACTTTTTGTTAACATACATGTTCTTCGGTTACCCATGATAATAACCTGAAGGATGTTCTCTTAACAGTAAAAGAAAGGTACTCATGCGCGCGATTGTTGGAATTAGCATCATTTTCTTCACGATGATCCACAACATGAAGCATCGCCGTAAACAAAAATAATTTATTCGCCTCGCTTACAAAGCGGGGCGATTTTATATTTTTCCTTCCACTAAATCTTTTTCAAACTGAAGCAATCCTTTGTATGACTCTCCATACGACGAAAGATCCATAACAAATGTAAGAGAGGTAATTTTTGTATACACTACCTCAATCAATTTTTCCACAAACGCAAGTTCTTCTTCAGAAGCATCTAAGAAAAGAGAAATTGGCTTTTTTTCTTCCACAAAAAGAAGTGACACTTTTACAACAGGAAGATCGCTATAGTGTATAGACTTACGGAGAAGAATAATATACATAATGAGTTGCAAACGATACATATGAAGCTTTATCTTCTCTTGATCTGTCGCCGCATCATCCCATGACGCATATGCTTTTCCTGTTTTTATATCCACCACTTCATAATGTTCTTTTGTTTTTCTAAGGAGGTCAATTTTACCTGTGAGACGTGCTTCACCTAAAGTTACACCCTCATCTTTCATATCCACTTCCACCATATCCCCTTCTTTAAAAAGACTTTCTTTGTGTTCAAAAAGCGTATGCAACACTTTCTTGCCTCGCTCTTCCTGCTTTTCTTTTTCATACAACGGAAGACGTCCACGTCTAAGCGTTGAAGAAAATGTTGCGAGTAAGGTCTCAAGTGAAGCTTGTTTTCCGGCGTTATATTTTGGATACATTACAAGCTCTTCAAGAGCTTTATGAATAGAAGATCCATAAACTCCAGACGGATTCATCGGCTGAGGAAAGCGTAGCAGATTTTGCTCAACGAAATAAAGTGGACCACCTTCCTGTAGATTAAGGAAGTTATTTAGATGCGTTACCGGCATTTTATAATTTTTAACGAGACGAGATAGGAGCACCCATTCATCTTCTTTGAATGGATCTTTATGCAAAAGGAGAGCATTCTCGTGAGCTTCAATTGGAACTTCTTCATGCTCCTCTTCTCCCTCTTGCTCTACAAGATACCGCACAAGTGCATCATGTCCTGAAATATGAAGGGTGTGCTTTGCGCGGGTAAGCGCAACATACAGAAGTCGTATGAAGTCATCTTCAGTGTCTCCTGCTGGCTGCATAAGAGGAACAAGAGGTGCTGGAAGTGGTGCAATGTTAGTGCGCGGCGACTTAGTCCATAAACTATCATGACAAGCAATCACATACACATGCTCAAATTCAAGCCCTTTAGAAGCATGCGAGGTAAGAAGCTGTACTGACTTTTCATGCTTCATAAAAGGTGACTCACTAATAAGCGAAATATCATGATCTTTATGTGTTTGCACAAACGAAGCAACATCACTTACAAAAAGCACTTCCCCTTCTTTCCATTCACGCAAGCTTTCGATAAATGTTTTAAGTGAAGCAAGGAAGGCAACATACGTCGTCGGGCTTTCTTTGATACGGTCTTGCGAAAAATAAAATTCCTTAAATCCACTTTTTTCCATAAATTGCTCCAGTATATGTTCAAGTGGTGTAGTGAGCGCTTCTACCGAAAGAGAAGCAAATATATCATGAAGCTCTTGTATTTTTGGAATAGAAGATTCTTTCATTGCTGCCACCCATGAGACATGACGCTCTTTTGCCTCTACCGCCAATGTGAAGAGATCTATTCTTTCAAGTGAAAAACATGGATAAGAAAGAATTGTTGGGAGGAGATACTCTTTTGTTACCTCTTCTGAAAGCGTTGAAGCTATATACTCACACACATCGATAAGAATTTTTACATGAGGCTCATCAAACACGTTTGCTTTCTTTATGTACTCATACGGAATATTTTCTCGATCAAGATATGGAAGAAGCGCACGAAGCTCGCGGTGACCACGAGAAAGAACAGCTATTTCATCAGGCTCTCCACCTGCGTCGAGCGCTTTACGTATAGAACGAGCAACGTGAGCATATTCTGCAACATCAGAATTTTTACGCGTAATAGTAATACCCCCCTCCTTAAGATTTTTATTTTTTGCAACAAGGACTTTTGTAATATCTTCATACTTATTTTCAAGGCGACCACTTCCTTTAATTTGCGTAATGAGACCTCTGGAAAGATCGAGCACCTCTTGAGTAGAACGATAGTTTTCATCAAGCACCACTGTCTTTACGTTTTTATAGAGCGAGTCACGAAAACGCATCATATGAGATACTTCTGCACCTTGGAATTTATAAATCGCCTGATCATCGTCCCCTACCACACACACATTCGGTGAGCCTTCATGTACAGGGTGAGAGGTAATTGATCGAACCAGTGACATTTGTGCTTCGTTGGTATCCTGAAACTCATCAATAAGTACATACTGATATTGCTCTTCGAGTGTATTTCTAAGCACGCTGTCATGTGTAAGAGCATGCGCTACTTCAATAATCATATCGTCATAGTCATATAAAGCGGAGGCATTCATTTGCTTACTGTAGCTTTCATATATTTCTGCAACAGCAAGTAATTTATCTTTTTGATAACTATCCTTACAGATAAGCACATCATTTTCCTTAACGAGATATTTTGTTTTCCATGATGCAATAGGCTCTGTTACTCCTATCTGCTCTGCATGCTCAAACGCCTGACTAAGTGTCTTTGCAAGATATCCTGAAGTGACCCCTTGTAGCTTTTCTAATTTTTCTACAATTGAAGTTACTTCGTCTAATTTTTTTGCTGAAAGTCGCGCTGGCCAGTCCGTAAAACATGCGTTAATTGCATCGTGCTCATGAGTGAGTGACTGAACTACTGCTTTATATTCTTCTGCGGTATACCCATAACTTTTAATATGTTTGATACGATCGGCGGTATCTCGTAGATATACATACCCCTTTTCCGGATGGTAACTTGCAAGCGGATGACCATGTGGAAGCGAAGCAAAAATCGCCTGTAATAGCTCTGCTTTTGTAATATCATTTGCTTGAATAAAGTGAGTTGCATTCCAAAAATATTCTGGGAAGCGAGAAATAATGTGATTACAAAATGCATGGAAGGTAAAGATGGAAACTCTATAAGCATTTTGTCCAATGAGAGCAACAAGACGCTCACGCATGTTAATTGCTCCATTTTCTGTAAAGGTAAGACAAAGAATGTTGTGCGGAGACACAGGACGTTCTCGTAAAATATTTCCCACACGAAGTGAAAGAAGTTCTGTTTTACCTGATCCAGGGCCAGCCACCACAAGAAGTGGGCCATCTAGCGTATCTACCGCTTCTTTTTGTTTTGTATTTAATTTCTTGTATCGTTCTAGAAAGACATGGTCCATACATATCTCAGTATACGCCATGTTGACCACTTACAAATGTTAATGTAGTTTAGTGTTAGATCTTCCACAAATTAAGGAGAACCACATGTTCACTGCAATTGATGATAAGCTCATTGAGTGTGCTCAGTGGACAGTACGACAAATTGAGCTGTTTACGAAGTACACAAGGAAAGATGTCGGCGTTGTTGTAAGACAGCTACAACTTATCTCAGGAGCTTTTTCGATTTTTGTTGCACTGCTTTGTGTTGGCAACTTTAGTAAAGATAAAACCTTGCTTCTTGTTGCAGTTCCCATGTTTCTTGTTGCTTTACTTCAAAGAAACATTGCCATCAAAATTAAAAATGAAAAAGAGGTTTTTGGTATACAACCAAGCTCGATCATAAATGAAAAAACGTTCCGCCAGACAACAATCTCTATGATCATCAACTTCTCTTTCAGTCTTTTTTTAGTGAATTTTTTTCTGGGAAACGAAAAGGATATTCCTGCTTTGTGGACATTTGTTAACGTAGCTAAAATAAATATCAGTATTTTAAGTATTCTTCTTCTCGGTCTCTACTTCCTCTGTACCAGCTCTTTGCCTCCAGGAGAAAAACAAAAAAGGCTTCTTGAAAGAGAATACAAGAAACTAACTCCTGTGCCCATCAAAAACTAAAGCGATCCACAAGGGTCGCTTTTTCTTATGAAGAGATATCGAACTTTTTGAACTCTTCGGTGCACGCTCTAAGTCTTTCTACGAGCACGTGATCTTTACCAAGTCTTTGCTCACTTATCATAAGCACCTGCTCGTTAAGCCAGATACGATTACGCATACTTGACCCAAATGATTGAGCAAACGCCTCACCTTCTTTCTTAAATGAATCAAGAAAACTTTCAGTGTTATGAATTTTATCTGCACAAGAAACTAAGATACTTTCAATAGGACCTTCTTCTAAACGCTTTAAGTACATTTCTTTTCGAGTAAGCCACGGCAGCTGATCAAAAACACTTTTATTTGCATCAAGCGGCTCAGTAACGTGAGCAACTATCGTAGCTACTCGCTCCCCACAGTCTTGTGTCAACTTTTCATACGTATACCCTTTTACATCTTCAAGACTGTCATGAAGCATGCCTGCAATAATAATATCTTCATCTAAAGTAACAGAAGAAAGCAAGAAGGCTACACCCATTAAGTGTGAAATATACGGGGTCTTAGATGCATCATTCCTTACTTGGTCACGATGAAGGAGAGAAGCAAGATTGATCGCTTCGTAAACACGAGGAGAAAATACCATATAGTTACATTATAGCATAAAAAAGCTTATAAGAAAAGACTTGTTTGTGTACAATCATTGACATATTGTATTAAATAATGTATAATGATATATAGGTGTTTTTTGTCTCACAACTTCACAAAGAAAGCGAGTTGCGCATGAAAAAGCTGTTTACGTTCATTCAGAACAACGGCGTTGCTTTCGCTGTCCTCTTTGCACTTCTGCCTCAGTTTGTACTTGTGTCAATTGCCACATGGGGAGCTGTTGCATTTTGGTTTACGCTTTCTCTGACACTGATCACAAGCTTTGTCATGAGTGGATGTTTTCTGTGGTACCTAACTGCAGGATTTCAACTTAAGCATCGAGGCTACTTTACCGCTGTTGGGTTCAGTGCTCTTTTTGCACTGCTTCAAGGAGTAGCTATGTTGCTTGTGGTAAATACCTTGATAGAGGATGAAACTTACAAAAACCTCACCCTTTTATCTTTCACACTCCTTCTTGGGGTTCTGTGGGGGTTTACTGCTGAATGGTTTATCAAACCACTCAAAGGTGAAGTTGGTGGTGAGTAGAAAAGAACAAGGCACACGAAGCAAAGCTTCGTGTGCCTTTTTGTTTCCCTCACCAAGGGGTGCTAATTACTTAGCCGTTTTCTTTGGCTTTTTTGTTTCTTTTTTATGTGTTTTTGTTTCTTTTGCCATATGATAAGTATAACGATAAAAAGAAGAAGAAAAGAGTGGATAACTCATTTTACATGCAGGTTTTTGCAAGTGTCCTCCCTCTTTTTTCAGCATCTTCCTGAGAAAGGAAAAAGATTTTATTTTTCTCTAAAATCCTTCCACTTCCCAAACACCATGAATAGGTGTAGGTAGTGCCATTTTTACTTCCGAAGGGTTTTGCCAATGAAACATCATCTATTACCTCTACTTGCCGCTTTATAAATACAGCCTCAGGGTGGGATATTTCTCTTTTTGTATGCAAAATAAATGTAAGAGGAATAAGAAAGACAAGAAGAACAACAAGGCTGACAATATACTCCAAGCGAACCTGACTATTGATTTTTTTGAAATAATCTTGTATACTGTGTGCCATATAAGTTTCTATAAAATCTATATTAATTATACGCTATGGCAACAAGAAAGGCCGCAGGTTCGGCAAAAAACCTAACAGACAGTAAACCAAAGTATCTCGGTACTAAGCTTTATGCTGGAGAAATGGCTACCGCAGGCGCAATTATCGTTCGCCAGCGTGGCACAAAGATCCTTGCAGGAAAAAACGTTGGTCTTGGAAAGGATCACACACTCTTTGCTCTTAAGGAAGGAAAGGTGAGTTTCTCTGAGCGTCGCATGAAGCACTTAGACGGAACAACAAAGCGAAAGAAAGTAGCTAACGTTGATCTCCAGTAAATACTACATAAAAACTGCACATCTACGATGTGCAGTTTTTATTTTTTATTGGATGTATCTTTTTACTTAAACGAGCTAAACTAGAGAGTACCTATGTTCAAAAAACTAAGCACACTATCTCTTGTACTCATTGTTATTATTTATATTTTCTCAATACTTCCTTCATGTGTAAAAATAGAAGAAAGTATTGAAACATCACAACTAGAAACAAGAGAAGATTTAAGCGGAACGTATCCTTTTACCTTTAAAACTTTTCAGAAAAAAGATGGTCAATGGTTCCAGTGCAAAACCCGTGCTTCGCGATACTTTTTTTCTTAGAGAATATGAAGGGTGAATGTCTCTTTCTTATCACCTTCTTTAATTGAAAAAAGGTGCCCTCCTGTGGTTTTAATTGGGGAAACAATTGTCACCTGACGTGGATCTATCGATACTTTAATACTTCCAAAGATTGCATCAACAATGTCAGCTTCTTTAATATGTGCAAAGAGGTTTCCTTTTTCATCTCGTTTTTTATCTTTTATAACAAGTTTTACTTGCTTAAGATCGTTAACAAGCCGAGCAAAAGCACTCACCGCAAGCTCTTTTTTGTGAAGCTTAGCGTCTTCTTTTCCTTTCCATTTTGCAAGCTCAGAAGGTGTTGCTTGTAAAGCGTTCCCTTTTTTAATGAGAACATTAATAGCGTACCCATCTGCTACTTCTTTCACTTCTCCACGCTTCCCCATCTTTGCAATATCTTTTAAGAGAATAACTTTCATACGTACCCCACATTATATACAAAAAAGGTACACATGCAAAAAAACACTTCGTAAGAAGTGATTTTTTGTAAAAGCCTCTTTTAGACTACTTTAGCTGTTTTACAGTTTCTATCGCCTTAATCATCTGTGCATCATATGGCTCTTTCATACCCTTTGGGGTTGAGGTTGCCACAGGCACTTCAATATCTGGCTTAATACCATGCTCTGAGATATTTACACCGTTTGGGGTAAACCACTTAGCAATAGTTACTTTAAGCGATGCTCCACCGTCTAAGTTAACAAGCTCCTGAACAGACCCTTTCCCAAATGACTTTATGCCAACAACCTTAGCAATACCGTGATCTTTAAGAGCTCCTGCCAAGATTTCAGAAGCTGAAGCTGATCCACCGTCAATCAAAACAACAACTTTAAGACCAGAAGGAAGACCTTTTGTGCCATAACTTCTATGATTAACAACACTTTCTGCCTTTCCTTGTTTTTCAGATACTACCACCTGTCCTTCTCTTAAGAAATAACTCGACATATTTACCGCCGCCTCAAGGTATCCACCCGGGTTTCCACGAAGATCAATAATAAGGTGTTTAAAACCAGAATTTACAAACTCAACAAGAGCATTTCGGAAGAGGTCTGGCGATTCACCTGAAAAGTTGTAGAGCTTAACAATAAATACTCCGTCTTTTTTCTCAGTATCTAATGTTGGGATTTTAATTTCTTTACGAACAATCTTTATATCAGTAGTCTCTTTTGCTTCAGAATGAAGGACGGTAAGTGTAACGGGGGTATCAAGCTCACCACGGATAAGTGACACAGCCTCATCAGAAGACATGCCTAAGATATTTTTACCATCAACAGCCGTAATAATATCTCCTGCTTTTATTCCTGCTTTCATTGCTGGAGAATCCTTAAGTGGAGCAATAACTACAACATTTCCATCTTTCATGCCAACATTCATTCCAACACCACCAAATGAACCCTTAACGTTTTCAGCAAAACTTTTTGCTTCACGTGGCGGCATAAATACTGTGTATGGATCTTTAAATGACGCCACATATCCAGCAATCATTCCATACTCAAGCTCTTTATCTGTTGGAAGTGTGGAGGACGACTTCCAGAAAACAAACTTTTTATCGATTGTGCCTTTAACTTCATTAAAAAGAGAAGTGTTGAACGTAAGACCGTCTTTTGTTTCTGCTTCTGCTACAGAGCCAACACCATTACCAATAAGGAAACCAACAGCAAAGATGCTAAAAATAAAAGTTCCTGCCGCAATGCTCTTCATGGCAAACTTTTTTGTAAGCATATTTTCTTCACTTACACGATAATTAAATAAAGTACGTATCATAGACATATAGTCGTAGTATACACGTCACATGTGCTAGAATAAAGTGTATTGTCTTCCTATGCCTATGAAAAATCCGCTGATCACTTTTTACAATACGAAAACAAGATCAAAAGATCTTTTTACTCCACTTACTGAGGGGGTTGTAAAAATCTATTCTTGTGGACCAACTGTTTATCACTATGCTCACATTGGCAATCTACGAGCGTATGTCTTTGCCGACATTCTTCAGAGAACACTTAGAGCGCACAACTACAAAGTGGAGCACGTCATTAACATTACCGACGTTGGGCACCTTGTTGGGGACGGTGATGCAGGTATGGATAAGCTTGAAAAAGGTGCAGCACGCGAAGGAAAGACGGCATGGGAAATTGCATCTTTTTATACAGACGCTTTTATGAATGACCTTGCATATCTTAATATTCCAAAAGAAAATTATTCTTTTCCAAAAGCAACAGATCATATCCCTGAACAAATCGCTCTCATTCAGACACTTGAACAAAAAGGATACACCTACAAAATTTCTGATGGCATTTATTTTGATACTTCAAAATATTTAAACTATGCAACGTTTGCCAAACTAAATCTTGAAGGACTTGCTCACGGGGCTCGTGTTACAGAAAATGAAGAGAAGAAAACTGCAACAGATTTTGCTCTATGGAAATTCTCAAACCAAGAAGAAAAGCGTCACATGGAGTGGAAATCTCCTTGGGGTAAAGGGTTTCCAGGCTGGCACATTGAATGTTCTGCAATGTCTATGAAATATCTTGGAGAAACGTTTGATATTCATACTGGCGGTATTGACCACATTCCTGTACATCATACAAACGAAATCGCTCAAAGCGTCTGCGCAACAGGTCATCCATACGTGAACTACTGGATGCACGTTAACTTTTTAAATGACACTGAAGGGAAGATGTCTAAATCAAATGATGACTTCTTGACTCTTTGCTCTCTTATTAAAGATGGTTATGACCCTCTTGCTTATCGTTACTTTCTCCTTACAGCTCACTACAGAAAGGAGATATCCTTTTCCTATGAAGCTCTTGATGGGGCATCCATTGCTTACAAAAAGCTAAAAGAATTTATAAGAGAGCACAAAAAGGATGATGGAGAAATTATAGAGCTCTACAAAGAAGAGATGCTTGAAGCACTCCGTAACGATCTTTCAACAGCAGAAGTTATTGGAACTATCTGGAAAATGATCAGAGACACGACAATCGACGATAAAGATAAGGTGGCAACCATTCTTTACGTAGATACTATTCTTGGATTAAAGCTCTCACATCAAGAAAAACTACAAATTCCGGAGGAAGTGGAAATTCTTTTAGCTCAAAGAAAAAATGCAAAAGAAAACAAAGACTATCTTACCTGCGATCAGTTGCGAGAGAAAATTCACACTCTTGGTTTTACAGTAAAAGACACAAAAAACGGCCAAGAAATCGAACAGTTATAAGGTTATCCCCAATATCCCCCTTTTTTTAGTACAAGATAACATAATTTAATTTGTGCAAGAGAGTGTGTCTTTAGTACAATTATTTCTATCATGCTTCCACTTAGTCAACTTGCTGCCCCAAAAAAATCACGACCAAAACGATCTTACGAACAGTACGAGAAAAAGGAAGACCCGCTTCGTGGACCGCGCATTCCACCTCAAGACCTAGAATCTGAGAAAGCGCTTCTTGGTTCACTACTCCTTTCCTCTGATGCGCTTTTTGATATTTCGGATATTGTAAACGCAAAAAGTTTTTACGCAGCAAAGCATCAGATTATTTATGAAGCGATAGAGACACTTGTTAACAACAAAGAGCCTGTTGATCTTCTTACTGTTTCTGCAGCCTTACGTTCCGGAAAAGAATTTGAAGCAATCGGAGGGGCGCCGTACCTTTCTGAACTCCTTGGCCTTGTTGGTTCTGCGGCAAATATAAAATACTATGCACAAATTATTCGTAAAAAAGAACTACTTCGACGTCTTATTGAGGCAAGTAGTCATATTATTGAAGAAGCTTACGATGAGGAGGATACTCTTGAGGCAGTTCTTGAGGAGGCAGAACGTAGTATCTATGAAATCACCACAAAAGGAGGCTCTTCTGATCGTCTTATTGCTTTCCAAGAAATGATCGACGAGACCTGGGCGCGTATTGAAAAAATGGCAGACAATGGTGGAGGAATGAGAGGAACACCGAGTGGATTTAAAGATCTTGATACCAAACTCTCAGGCTTCCAGCCGTCTGATCTTATTATTTTAGCAGCACGTCCGTCTGTTGGTAAAACTTCTCTTGCACTTGATTTTGCGCGTAATGCTGCAGTAAAACACGGCATTCCTGTTGCTATTTTTTCTCTTGAAATGAGTAAAGAGCAGCTTGTTGATCGTATGCTTTCCGCTCAATCACAAGTAGATAGCTGGAAACTTCGTACCGCAAAACTTTCACTTGATGAAGAATTTGAGCGCCTTCAGGCTGGTATGCATGAACTTATGCGTGCACCTATTTACGTTGATGATAAAGCTGCAAACAACATTCTTAACATGCGTAGTACATTGCGCCGTTTAAGCACAGATAAGCCGATTGGTCTTATCATCGTAGACTACCTTCAGCTCATGAGTACCTCAAAGAGTTACGACAGTATGGTAAACCAGGTTACTGAAATTTCACGATCTCTTAAAGGATTAGCCAAGGAATTTAACGCTCCTGTTATCGCACTTTCACAGCTTTCTCGTGCCGTTGAAGCTCGCGGTGGAAAACCTCGACTCTCTGACCTTCGTGACTCTGGATCTATCGAACAAGATGCGGACGTTGTAATGTTTATTCATCGTGAAGATAAATACGGAACGGAACAAACTGACCGCAAAAATATTGTTGAAATACTTATTGAAAAGCATCGTAACGGCCCAACAGGAATGGTTGAACTTTACTTTGATGACAAGAAAACTTCTTTCGTTTCAATTGAAAAAAGTGAATTTGGTGACTTCTCATTACCTTCTGTTTCAATACCAGAATTCTAAGTCATGAACCCAAGCGAACGTCTCACCGAACTCTTTATGCGTTTTCCGGGCATTGGCCCAAAACAAGCTAAACGCTTTGTTTATTTTCTTTTGCGTGAACGAGCTGAGTACAAACTTGATCTTATTAAAACGCTTGAGGAATTAAAGTACACAGGTAAGCAGTGTGAACAGTGTTTTCGCTATTACGGTGACAAACGAGCTCAGGAAACATCGCTTTGTGACATTTGCGCTTCATCTACTCGAGAAAAAAATATGCTCATGATTGTAGAAAAAGAGCTTGATCTTGATGCCATTGAAAAAACAGGCAGTTATAATGGTCTTTATTTTATTTTAGGAGGTCTCGTTCCCCCGCTTACAGAAAAACCTTCAGAAATTATACGTATTCGCGAACTTGTATCTCACATTCACACAGGAATCAAAGATCAGTCTATTCAAGAAATTATTTTTGCGCTCCCTGTAACAGACTACGGAGACACAACAACAGAATATGTAGAAAAGACGGTGTGCCAAATTGTTGGGATTGATAGCGTTAAACTGTCCCACCTTGCTCGAGGTCTTTCAAGTGGGCTTGAAATTGAATACATAGATAAAGATACCTTTAAGCAAGCTTTGCTACGTAGAATATGAAAAACGCAGTCACATCGACTGCGTTTTTTCTGCTACTTTTATGAGTAGCTAGAGTAAGAAGGAACACGTATTTCTTGAACAATCGAAGTTATCCACAAAACAGTAAGAACTGCCGTCAGGGTAAGCATCGATAAAATCAAAAATTCAGGGAATGCGGAGAAGATAGCCGCAACAAGAATATTTGAACACATGCTTGCAAAGACACACATCGTCGAAACGAGCATACTAAACAAAACAAGCTCAAGGTGTTGTGGTTCTTTTTTGTTCTTGGCGATTGCCGCTGAAACGAGGAAGAAGAAAAACATGATGACACTGAGGAAGTACATCTGGAAGGTTGTTGCGACGGTTTCTTCGTAAAAGAAAACTCCTTTCTCAAATGACATTGCTGATGTTGCGATGGAAACCGTTGCCATGACGATCGCCATCTTTTCCAGAACTTCTTGCACGGTGAAAGCTTGTAGCTTTTTCAAAAAAATCACTAACTACTCCTTGTAGGTGTTATAAAAAGAACAATTCCTCTTCCAAAAAAAATTAGAAAGAGGAATGCACATGGTAACAAAGAATACCCAAGAAGTCAAAAGCGCTCCTTGCGGAGCGCTTTTGTTTTTTTGATTACTTAATTGAATCAATCTTGAGACTCATGAAAGGCTGTCGGTGACCATTTTTCTTATGGTAACGTGACTTTGGTCGGTAACGAACAACGAGCACCTTATCAAGACGACTTGATTCAGTAATTGTTGCTTTCACCTCTGCACCTTTAATAAAAGGAGCTCCAAGTGTAGTAACTTTACCGTCGTCCTTAAGAACAACAGCATCGATAGTTACACTGTCTCCAACTTTAAGATCTCCAGAAAGCTTTTCTACAGCAATTTCATCGCCAACGGCAACTTTATACTGCTTTCCTCCTGTTTGAATAACTGCAAATGACATAGTTTCAGTATTATACAGTATTTTGACCAACTATGCAAGAACTCTTGATAGTTGAGCGACATGTAGTTGTTTTTGGTATTGCTCTAATAAAATAAGGTCTTTTTTGTCTTTTTCACGATTGAATCGATGTTTTATTACTTGTATATCAGAAATACTCACGAAAGGAATACCTTCAATATATTCAACAGGAGAAAATACACGAGTAAATTCTTCAAAAAATCCAACATTAAGGAAATAATCAAATGCTTCAATTTTCCCTTGTGAAAAACGACGACATACGTTGTTTTGACCACTTATCACCTCTTCCTTAAATCCATTTTTAAGAAGTATTTTTCGTAAAGAGGGATGAATAAGGAGATCAATATCACCAGAATTACGTATTCCACGAGCACAGAGCGATGCCCCTATAAGCACAACATACGAGTCTTTTGGTAAATTAAGCTTCTTAAGCAGGGTGATCATTTCATTTTTTGCTATAGAGATAATGCTAAAAATAGTGCGTATATAGTGGGGTATATACATAGTGTATACAAGAAAAACTTTTTTAACTATACCCCTTGCATTGTATGGAATAGTGATTTATAATTATAAATATTGATAATTATCAATATTTAAATATATCTATTTTAAAATTATATGACACAACACATTATTGATACCCTACATTTTCGTTACGCAGTAAAGCAATTTATTAAAGATAAAAAAGTGGACGATACGACACTTTCAACTATCCTAGAAGCAGGAAGAATGGCACCTACCGCATACGGACTACAACCGTTTACTCTTATTCACGTTAAAGATACAGACCTTCGACAAAAAATTCGTGAAGCCGCTTTTAATCAGCCTCAAGTAACTGATGCTGGAGATGTATTTGTGATCGCAAGAAGAACAGACATTAACGATGCTTTTGTTGACGAATATGTAGCCCGCACAGCACAAGTACGTGAAGTTTCAATAGAAGATCTTAAAGGTTTTAGTGAGATGATGAAAGGAGATATTCTTTCACGTGACGAAAATGCTAAAGCATCATGGGCAGGGCGTCAGGCGTATATCGCACTTGGAATGATGGTAGAGACAGCAGCACTTCTTAAGGTTGACGCCGCATCGATGGAAGGCTTTATTCCTTCTCAGATAGATGAAATCCTTAACCTTAAAGAGCACAACCTTGCAAGTCTTGGTCTTTTTGCTGTTGGCTACAGAGATGAAAGCGATGCCCATGCAACACTTACAAAAGTTCGCAGATCAAAGGAGGACCTTATCCTTGTTCGGTAATTTTGCTATACTTAAGCTATAGTATTTGAGAACTATGGAAAAAACACAGGCAATATTCAAAGCTCTTTCCGATGAAACACGACTTTCTATCGTGCTTTTCCTTCGCGATGTTAAAAAAGCTTCATGTAAAGATATTTCTGAAAAATTTCCAGAGCTTTCTCAACCAACAATGAGCCACCACTTCAAAATCCTTAAAGAATCAGGAGTCTTAGATGTTAAGAAAAAAGGCACAGAGCATACGTATACCTTAAATATTCAAGACCTTAAAAAATGTGGGATTGATGTGGTAAAGCTATAAAAATTCATTTACCATCCTTACACCGATCATTGACTAAAGTAAAAAAGTGCTACAGAATAACTGCAGATGTTCACTTTTAAGCGAGGGCAACATGATGTGTGAAGAAAAAGCCAAGAAAGAGCGCTCTAAGCAGCAACTAGCGCTTACCCGAAAAAAACTCCTCCACGCCGCAACACTTCTTGAAGAAGCATCTTTATGTCTAGAACTTTTGCAAGCTTCGTTAGAAAAAGAACCTGACTACAAACATAAAGATGTCATTGTAGGCATTGCACGCTCACTACGAGAAACCTGTGGCAGCGAAAGCCTTGCCCTTTCTCGTCTAGTGAAACCTGTGAATGCTCTTGAGCTGCAAATACTAAAAGAACCTCGTCTTTCATTGGTGAAAAATAATGCAACATAAAGGAAGGGCGCGTATGCAAACATATATACTGTTTGTAAGAGAGCGGTTTCAAGGGGAATCAAATGTGCCCGACGTAGAGTACGGGCTATTAAGGTACAGCAATAATCTGTTTGCGCCGATCATCCTACAAGAAAGCGATCTATACCAGCGACTGTCTGCCTGTTTACAAAAAGGCGCTACATACGCAATTAAAGATCACTTTCATGAAGATGCTTTAGCGGTATTCCTTCCTGAGTCAATAGCCTATCGATGTGAAGGAAGGTTTTGGTGGCAGACAAGGTGTGGCTTGTACCTTTTCTACCATAACACTGCTTCTAGAATTCTTTTTCCAGAAACAACACTTATCATGACGGACGTCTTTGATGTCTTTAGAAAAAAGAAAGGAGTACTGTAGCGTGTTCTTGTAAAAGGATACGCTACTTTTGTTGTATAAGAAGAGTATGTATCTACTGAACCCCTATACCCCGATGGAATTAATTAACTTCAAGAAAGTAAACTCCGTTTCTGGAGTAATTGCTTCAAAAAAAGTTTTCATATTATTATCCATCATCCCGTCTTCAAGATAATGCTTTCTAGCATATTCCAAGTGCTGTGGAGTAAATTTTTCATCTCCTTTCATACCAAAATATGACTTAAGCTGTGACATACGTTCAATTAATTCATGTGGTGATTTAAAATTAAAAAGATACTCTCTTGCTGAATCAATAACTTGCTGATCAGTAGATTCTGCAGGCCTATCAGGTAAATAATTATTTGGACTAATCTTACTTACATCAAATGCTCTAGAAAACTTTTCTTCCAGAAAACCAGAGCCTCTTAACACTCTAAAAACATGTCCTTTTTCATGAGATTCTATAATAGACATATTTCTAATCTCATTTTCAGATAACGGTACAGAACTATTTCTTTTAACTCCTATTCTGACTGTTCTGTTGTTAGGGTTAGTTATATCAGCAGATTGATCTATAGCGGTTCCAACTGATTCATCGGGTTCAGCCTGAAAATCAACCTGAGTAAAATGCTGTTCTCTTTCCAGCGCTTCACGTATAGACGCTTCTATTTCCTTTTTTGATTTTGGAATATATACATCTGGAACTCTTTCAAATATCGGTATACCAATATCATCGGTAAGTATTTCGCCGTGCTGATCTTTTTTAAGAACTTCTTTTGTGGGAGGATGAGCCTGTATCCATCGTTCGTTTTCTTCAATAAGATCAAGTAATTGAGACCTAATCACAGGATTATTAAGTCTAGAAAAAACAAGCTCAGAATAATTACCTTTATAATTTGCTTGATTTTCAATAGGAATACTATTTTCACTCTTTAAAAAAAGAGGTTCGCTAGAAAAGGTATTACTCTCTGGAGTTAACATATACATAAGTATATAGGAAAATTAAAAACATTAAAGTAGACAGTATTTGGTAACAAAAGCACTCGCTTCACTCGAGACGCTCTCGCGACCCCTATTCAAATCCCAACGCACATGAAGCAGTTCATGTGCTTCTACTCTGTACAGAAATCAAAATACCAGGGCAAGAAGCCTTGGTATTTTGATTTTGCGCAGTGAATGGGATTTGAACCCACGACCCCCGCCGTGACAGGGCGGTGCTCTAACCAGCTGAGCTACCACTGCATATGTTTATATTTTATGACAAGAGCTTTGTTTTATTTTGTGCCCCCTGTCGCACCGCGGTGCTCGCTATATTTTTTTCGGAGTAAACTCCTATGAGCTGAGCTACCGCTGCAATTACTTATATTATACCACAAATACTTTATATTTCAAATCCACTAAAATACCAAAAGAATCTACATTTAGACATGGTACACTATTTGCTATTGTCGCATTTTCACTACTAACTAATAACGAATAACGATTCTTATGGCAAAAGCATTTTCAGCAAAACAGTACTTTAAAAAAATTTACGCCCCAGACCTTATTGTTGAATTGTATAAGCGACACAATATTGTTGCTCTTTTTGAAATAACAGAACAGACTCCTCGTAAAAATGCTGTGGGAATTTTTACTGATTTTTATAGCAGTCTTTCACCTGAAGAGAAGATACTCGTAGATGAAGATCTGGCACTTGTAGCAAGCGTCTCAACACAATACGCACCATCACTGTGTATCAACCTTCTTAAGAAAAAAGGCATCCCGCATGAAGTAACACAAATTGAATGTACCTCAGATCACGATAAAACAATGTACTACTATCTTTTTCATAAAGATATTTTTGATGAAATGTTTTTCTTCCATGATTTCTATACCAGTAAAGGCTACATGCGCTACGAAGCAAAGAAGGTTGATCTCGAGGCCGCATCGTTTGCCACAGCTGAACTTACAAAAGAATTTACAAGAATTGTAAATAAAGACGAAAATCAAACAGAATGTTCAGTAAACCATAACGTATTAGAAAACATCCTCTATGTAACAGCTCAGTTTTCAAGTGGAAAAGAAATAGTTACGGAGCAAGATAAAGAAACGCTTACAATGCGCCCTGTTACAAAAAAGAAAGAGGAGAAGATTCACATCGCCTATCTTCCAGAAGACGAGGAAGTGCTCATTAAATACACTGGAGGAAACTATGAGAAACTTATATTCCTCGATACATTTTTACGCATTGTATGTAAAAGTGGCTACGAAGCAAAAGAAGAATCCTATTCTCTTACATCATTTTCTCGTGATGATTTTGATCTTGTAAAGACAAATAAAGGTGTACCACTTATGACATGGAAAGTTAAAGGGGTGAGTATTTCTTTTGGGCAAGATAAAGCAAAGAAAAAGATTAAATTCACTATTCCAAGCAGTATGCATGAAAGTGGTATGACCCCTTTACTTACTACACTTCGTGATATTGGAATAGAAAAAGCATACAAGGAAGCATCGATTGATTCAGTTACTCTTGGTATGACATTTGTAAACAAAGACAAACCAGAAAAGAGTATCCCGCTTAACGTTACCGTAAGTCGATCAAAATCTTCACTCTGCTCACTCTTTATCTATGATCGCTATGCCCGAAATCTTCTTAAAGAAGCTGGCATAGATAACGGTTTCGTAGAAGCCGTAAAGAAAGAGAAAGATAACATGGAAAAGAAGTGGGAGATGTAAGATACAAGAAAAGCAGTCCTGTGGACTGCTTTTCTTTTACAAAGTTAAATTATGTATGAATGACGAAGCTTTGTTTTAAGTTCTGCTTCATTACAATCTATAGCACGGTCTGGAAGATCATTAATAAGGTCTATCTCTTGTTGATTAAATTTATTTCTATGTGAAGCAATAAGATGTAATACAATCGAATCAACAACATAACTTTTACCAGAAACACCTTGTAGTTTATAACCAACATTACGTTCAAGAGGCATTCCGCAACCACAGCTATGATAAATAATACCTCTATATCCTGGAGGCGGGAGACCGTACTCACTTTGCACTTTAATTTTCTCTCCTGTTTTACAAGCTGCCCACACATCTTTAGTCGCATCATCGACAATTAATGTTGCCTCACCACTGCGAGCCATCCAGTTAAACCAAAGAGATGGTTCTTTTTCCATGGATTCTATAGCTTCAGAGCCCTCTGTAACACCAAATAATTCATTCAGGGTATTTCGTATATAATCAGAACTTAAATTAAAAGGAATACTCATTCTATCAGCATCCTTTTTAATAACATCGATCCAATAGTAAATTTGATTGAACGAAGATTTAATTTCATTAGCAGAATCATTATTTGGTTTTTTACAATAATCTATAATTTTAGGCAAAATTATATTAAAAAAATTTCTAATAATATTACCTGGCGGCTTATCTGGCGGATAAGGTAAATCCAATAGCGCCCTATCATTAAAGGCATTAATAAAATTATCAATAAATCCATTCATTTTATTGATTGTTAAAGAAAGTTGTTCATCTGTTTCGCTACTTACTTTAATATAATCAGGTGACCGTGGTAACACTGCTTCGGTACTATATTTTTTATCTTTACAGAGATCGTTATATTCATCTCTTGCTTGAGATACAGACTGATATACTTGTGATAAACTCGTATCCACGTAGAAACTGCGGCCTATCTGAATAAATTCATCCATGTAACTAACGGACGCTAAAGGCTCATGAAGATGTGGCGACTGTTTGCTTTCTTCTTTTTGAACTTCTCCTTCAGATTGATTTGTGAACAACTTTGATGCATCATTACTAGGTTCCATAAATTTATTTTTTTACTATAAATAAAGTATATATATATACGGCGTGTAAAGCAATTTAAAACAGCACTAGTTAGTGCTGTTTTCTTTTCTGTGTCGGTGGCGGGAAATTGGTCACAAAGTCTATTTTTGATTACAAAAATACAAGACTTCGCGACCCCTATTCAATTCCCGAAGCGAAAGCCAAGCAGTTGGTTTTCTCCACCGACAAAAAAAACGAAGCTGAAGTGCTTCGTTTTTTCTTTTCTGTGTCGGTGGCGGGAATTGAACCTGCGACCTTCTCTTTATGAGTGAGATGCTCTAACCAACTGAGCTACACCGACAATCTTTCTATAATAGCACACTTTTCTTGTTTTGCATATACTCTTTCATATAATCGATCATCGCCAAAGTCTTATACTTAATACGTGAACTTTTTGCAACAGAAAGGTGCAAAATTCCTGTATACCTCTCTTCATTTTCATATACTTTTTTTGTATTTGTATAAACTAATACTGTTTTTCGAAATTGTTTCTTTGGTATTTTTATATACGAAGACCAAAATGAATGTACTCTATCTGTCCTATGGGCATGTTTTGCATTAATATAAATCTGTAGTTGCAATTCACTTTTTGTAATAGCAAAAACAGTTTGTAACCAATTAATAATAAGCACTATAGAGTCAGGATCTGAATTAACAAAAGTAAACGTAGGCTTGCTATTCTTTGCACCTTCACCCCAATACAGTCCAATACCAAGCATAAGCAAATCCCTTTTTGATATATTATCCATTTGACAAAAAACTTCATTCTTAACATCTGCAATAACTTTCTCCTTCTTTTCTTTATTCATTTTTGCACCCAACATTCTCCCTGCGTTACCAGCAAGAACCATACGTTTATGCAATTTTTCTTTCACATCTTTACTCAGAATAACGTCACGACACCATATACTTACGGTACTTTTTGATATATGTAATGTATTTGCAATCTCCGTAATACTGTAACCACCTTTTCTTAAAGCGAGCGATTTTTGTTTTTCTAGAGATTTCGCCATATATAGCAGTATATCAGACATTCGTTTTACTTGTACGTATTTATATAGTAAATTCGTATCATCTTGTAAAAATACACGTTTTGTGTTATTATTCTAAGGTTAATAAAAGATAGCGGAGTAGAGTAGAGGTAACTCACGAGGCTCATAACCTCGGGACACTGGTTCGATTCCAGTCTCCGCAACAAGTAAACAAAAAGTTCTGATCATGTGATCAGAACTTTTTGTTTATCTAATTGCTTTTAAGTCTCTAAATACCGACTCAAAAAGAGTGAAAGCTCTACGCGCTTCTCGCTCAGTAAGTTCAAAGTCAGACCCTTCGTGAGCAATACGATTACGAATCTTATGAGCATCCCACGCAAGGTCAATAGTCTTAAAGCTTGCACCTTTTAATTTCTCACCAACACCTTCACCCTGATATCCTTTTTCTGTAAGCACTTCAAGAAGAAGATTGTCTGCTTCTAAAATACCAATTCTCCAAAGTGCCTCGCTTTGACTACTCATATACCCTTCGATAATTGCAAACTTTGGATGATCTTTGAAATCTTGCGCCTGAGGTGGAGCAACTATTCCACCACCCACAGGGAGGCCATGAATTCCTGCAGGAACAGCTCCATGTGCCCCCTGGTGACCGTCAGTAATAATATGAGTATCATGTCCACCATGATCGTCATGATGGAAGTGATGCTCATAATGATTAAGCCCAGACAAGAAAATGATAAGCCATCTTGCTGAAGCATATACAAATGCAATAAGCACTACGATCATTGCAACAGACAAAAGATCAGTAAAGAAAGCAAGTACTGGATTTTGTACAGAAAAGGTAATTCCTTCTGTTGAAGCATGTATATCAAGAGGAACAATACCTCCAATATTTTCAGGATCAAGTGCATACGTATCCATATTATCCGTAATAGCATCACCGTCTGTATCTTTTTTAAGAATATCTGTACCGAGCACCCCTTCTACCTTATCGCTTACACCGTCCCCGTCAGTATCTTTACCTAAAGAGGAAACACTTCCATCGAGAGGCGCTTCATCACGCCCATCAAGCACCATATCACCATCAGTGTCTGGATTAAGTGGGTTTGTATTTTGAAGTAACTCTTGTCCATCAAAAACTCCATCACTATCAGAATCTGGATTTTCTGGATTAAGTCCGTAAGCTTTTTCATAACTATCAGGAACACCGTCTTCGTCACCATCTTTTGGCCCGATTCCAAAAACATCTCGAACGTGATCAAAAAAACCATACTCAGCTTCATACCGCTCTTTAAGCTCTGCTTTTGATAAATTGTCTTTATCGTACGGACTAGCATCAGTAATATCCGGAATCCCGTCTCCGTCACTATCGCGAACTTTAACCCCAATGCTTTCTAAAAATTTCTGCCAAAGAGGTGTCTGATCTGGTGCAATAGGTACAACTGCTTCTTTGTTTTTAAAATATTCATCAAACCACCCTCTGTCCCTAAGTCCATCCCATTCACGATATGAATAGGTTTCCAGGTATGTTTCTGGATCCTGTCGTAAAATAGTAAAAAACCATGTGTACTTTATAAAAAGTAACACATCGTATACTCGGTTAAAAATATAATCTATAGAGAACGAGTACATGAGAAAAAGCTCTTATCTTATAGCTTTATAGTAGCACGAAGTTTTCATAAAAAAACTTCTTTAATTCACTTAATATATGCTTTCTTTAAACAAGCTTTTCAAAGTCTTTCCCAACAGTAAATAAAATGTCTTCTCGCATATGCGGAGCAACAAATTGTATTCCAAGAGGAAGACCGCTTTCTGTTTTACCTGAAGGAACAGAAAGCGCAGGCACTCCCACAATATTAACTGGTACTGTAAAGATGTCAGCCAAGTACATAGCAAGTGGATCAGAAGATTTTTCTCCAATCAAAAATGGTGGGATAGGTGATGTTGGCATAACAATTGCATCAACCTCACTAAACACTTTCTTAAACTCATCACGAAGCTGCTCACGTACAATGTTTGCTTTATTGTAATAAGCGTCATAATACCCAGAAGAGAGTACATATGTCCCAAGAAGGATACGACGTCTCACCTCAGCACCAAAACCAGCAGTTCGTGATTCAAAGTAGCTACGAATACTTGTGTCTCCTGGACAAGAAAGCCCAAAGCGAACCCCGTCATAACGAGAAAGGTTACTTGACACTTCAGCAAACATAAGGATATAGTACACAGAAAGAGACTTCTCAAGCTGATTAAGTGTAACATCTTTAATTTCATATCCGGCACCCTTAAGAGATTCAATACTTTTATTAAAATTTTCAAGCACCTCTTTATCGATACCATCACGATTAATAAATGAATATGGCACCCCAAGTACCTTTTTTAGTGGGGACTTTTTTTCTTCACGAAGAGATGGGCTTAGTGAAGTGCTATCAAGGGGATCATTCCCCGTAATAATTCCATACACCACTTCCGCATCTTCTACAGAATTCGCAAACGGACCGATTTGATCAAGAGAGCTTCCCATTGCCATAAGACCATAACGAGAAACATCACCATAGCTCGTTTTGAGCCCCACAAGGCCACAAAATGATGCTGGTTGGCGAATAGATCCTCCAGTGTCAGAGCCAAGAGAAACTGGCACAGCACCATATGCAACAACCGCAGCAGATCCTCCAGATGATCCTCCTGCCACACGTGTCGTGTCGATCGGATTTTTTGTCACACCGTATGCTGAGTTTTCGGTAGACCCCCCCATAGCAAACTCGTCCATATTTGCGCGTGCAATAAGAATTGCCCCAGCGTCTTTAAGTCGCTTTGTAACAGTTGCATCATACGGCGCTTTATAATTCTCAAGAATCTTGGAAGCCCCTGTTGCGATTTCACCTTCAACTAAAATATTATCTTTAAGCACTATAGGAACTCCAGTGAGGAGAGTTGCTGTACCTTTGGCGAGCATTTCTTTTGCTTTTGTAATTTGTGAAGTAATAAGAGCATCAGAATACATACCAAGTATGGCGTGGACATCTTTATCTTTTACTGCAATTATTGCTTTAGCTTCTTCAACAAGAGCTTCTACTGTTACAGCACCGTTTACAAGTGACTCATGAATTTTTGAAAGTGAAGACATCATAATAATAAAAAAAATTATTTAAGCACTTGTAATACTTCAACATAATTACCTTCTACTTTAGGAGCTTCACGAAGGAGTGAGACTGTTTTACTTCCAGGATGAGTAGTGACAACATCTTCTCGAACAACATTATAAACAGCCTCATTTCCTTCAACGGACCTACTTACCGCTTCATTAATTTCTGATACGTACCCCAAAATAGCTTGCATATCTAGAAGCATTTTTGCTTTTTCATCGTCACTAATATCAATACGCGCAAGGCGTGAAAGATTCATAAGATCTTCTTCAGTGAATTTCATAGTTCCTATTCTATCACAGAGCATTAAAAGTTACACAAAAGTAAAATCCTCACTATTTCTTTAGGAGATTTAAAAATCCCTGTTCATCCAAAACGTTACTACCAAACTTTTTAGCATCGTCACGTTTTCCACCCCCTCCTTCGCCCGCCAAAAGATAGGAGGTATTTTTCGAAACACTTCCCGCAACTTTACCACCATTATCTTCAATAAGCTTTTTTGCCTCATCGCGCGTTAGTGTTGGAAGTGTCCCCGTAATAACAAACGTAAGACCTTCAAGTAGTACCCCTTGCTTAACTTCATAGGCAATACTAAGCTCCCCAATAAGATCCTCTACCTCTTTTTTATTTTTACTATCTGCAAAAAAATCAATAATGCTATCTGCTACTTTTTCTCCAACACCATCTATAAGAAGAAGATCTTCTTTTGTGGTAGACATAAAATCTGCCACATCCGCAAAGTGTCGAGCGATATCTTTTGCAGTCGTCTCACCAACATGACGAATACCGAGGGCAAAAATAAATCTTGAAAAAGATACCTCTCGCGAACTTTCTATTGCTGAAATAAGATTATCAGCAGACTTCTCTCCAAACCCTGAAAGAGGTGCAATATCCTCTTTCTTAAGGTGGTAAATAGAAGTAAAAGTATCAATCAAACCGAGCCCACAAAATTCTTCGATAATACGCTCACCCATACCGTCTATATTCATCCCCTTTTTTGAAACAAAATGAATAAGTCCTTCGAGATGTTTCGCTGGACATTCCTTATTATGGCAATACCAGGCAGCAGAAGAACTTTTACCAACATACTCTTTTACAAGCACACTTGCACACTCTGGACACATTTTTGGCATAAAAAATGGCACTGAATCTTCTTTACGTAAATCATGAAGCACACCAAAAATCTCAGGTATAACATCCCCAGCTTTTCTAATAAGAACAGTATCACCAACTCTTACGTCCAGACGAACAATTTCCTCCTCGTTATGAAGAGTTGCACGTTTTACTGTTGAACCTGCAAGTAAAACAGGATTAAGCTCTGCTACCGGTGTCACAGCTCCAGTTCTACCAACCTGACAGGTAATAGAGAGAAGCTGTGTCGCAACCTCTTCTGCGGGAAGCTTATAAGCAATTCCACCTCGAGGAGATTTTGCGGTATATCCGAGAGAATCCCATAACACTCTTTCGTTTATTTTAATAACAATTCCATCTATACCAAACTCTTCCTTATCTTTTCTGTCTACCCAGCTATTGTAAAACGACTGAATATCTTCAAGCGACTTGCAGATATTTTTTGAGCTGTTTACCAAGAAGCCAAGAGAAGTAAGTTCTTTAAGTTCATCTTCTTGTGTAGCATAATCACCACCCTCAATGTCATAAGCAAAAAGCTGAAGGTTACGTTTTGCCACAATACGCGCATCAAGCTGGCGCAGTGTTCCTGCTGCCAAGTTGCGTGTATTTGCATAAAGAGGAAGATTTTCATTTTCTCTTTCTTTATTAATAACCTCAAGGTCACTTTTTTTAATCCATGCCTCACCAATCACTGTGATTGAGAGAGGTAAAGGCAAACTAAGTGGTATAGTACGTATTGTTTTTATATTTTCAGTAATATCTTCTCCAACTTCTCCATCTCCTCGCGTTGTGCCACGAACAAGTTTACCGTTTTCATATGTAAGGATAATTTTAAGTCCGTCAATTTTAAGCTCGGCAACATATGTTGGAAGATTATGGTGTCCACTCTTTTTAAGAAGTGTTAGGTTGCGATCCTCCCAAGAGGTAAGTTCTTCAAAATTAAAAACGTTGTCAAAACTCCACTGCTTCACATCGTGTTTAACTTTTTTAAAATGTGTAAGCGTGTGTCCTCCAACTCTTTTAGTTGGGGATGTTGCATCTTCGTATTCAGGAAACATCTCCTCAAGCAAAGCAAGCTCTCTAAGTAAAGAATCGTACGCTTCATCAGAAATTGAAGGCATATCATGCACGTGATACAACACGCGATGATACTCAAGAGACTCTCTAAGCTCGTAGATACGCTTTTGTGCAGCATTTTTATCCATACTATACAGCATAGCACAAAACACGTAAAAACCCTTATAGAATAAACACTATTCTGAGATTGTTGTATTTATAACGGCGCGCTCAATAGCTCCAGTGTCATTACAAGAAGAATACCCTTGAGCGATAATCTGCCTAAATGAAGGTGTTTTATTAACCGTCACTCTTGCACATCTAAATCCCCCGCTCCCCATATTCATACGCATTCTATAGGTTACCGTTTTACCCTCTTCATCTCCCGAGAAAGGAGAATGGTATGTATAATTATCGTCACTTACTTTAAAATCAGATGTAGCTGGATTTTGGTCAAAAATAAGTGACTGAGCACACTTAATTGGATTTGGACCAGCAAGGGAAATTGGGTCAAGTGGGGGTTCTTGACTAGCACGATCATCATTAACATAATCTATTACAGCTTCAACTGAAGTCATTGCGGGGGTTGTGGTGCTACTTGGAAAAATACCTAAACCGTCTGCTGATGTATATGTATCATCGATCGCAAGAGCACAAGTAATTGCATCATCAGCTGCATAATAAGCATTTTGACTGTTTCTATACAATTTTGAAAAATACATCTGCTTTGAAACTAATGTCATTGCACTTCCTGTAATAAAAAGAACAAGTGTTGACATAAGCATTGTGAAGGGTAGAACAAATCCTTTTTTAATTTTTTTATTGTGTAAAAAAAACATAATGTGTCTAATATTACTTATGGTTGTGCATGTATAAATCTACTTACCCTAGAAGTGTATGTGACACCATTTACCCCTTTATGTTTCACTTCTGAAATTATTTTTATATCGTCATTATATTGACTAAGCATATTACCTATATCATAAGTTGGATTATGTTCAAGGTAAACACTTCGACTAAAGGTTTTTTTTGTTGACGGAATTGCGCCATTTGAATGAGCAGACCCTGTACACAAAAATTTTACTGTACCGTCTGGAAAAAGGTACTCGGTCACTGTACGACAATTTTCATTGTTAGCAGGTGATCGAGATGGTGTCACGGTAATATCACCAGTCATTTGTTCATAATCAAATGTACATCCCTGTGGAACGTTATTACCACCTACACCTTCATTATCTCTTTCACCGTAACAAGATGGCTGACCATCTCCTGCTGCAAATTTCTCTTTAAATAATCTCCACGAGGTTTGACCATTTGTTTCTCCGACGTTTGGAGCACAATAAGCATTTTCAGGTTGTTTTTTGCACAATAAATAGATAGAATCATATTGATTTTCTATAAGCTCAATCAACTCTTCAGCTAAATACGTCGCAATGATTGAATCTTTTGTTTGACGAGAATAGGAAGAAGACTCTGTAATTACTGTAAGAGGTCCAATGATCATAATTACCATTATAGCAACTGAAGCAAGTGTTTCCAGAAGAGTAAATCCTTTAGTGAGTTGTTTATTTTTCATATATTTAACGATTATCAAGCGAACGTGAAGAAACAGTTGCCTGTATATTAAAGGTAATTGGTTTTACTGTTTGTCGTTCAGATTTTGTATACCCTGAAATAAGAATATGTATGAGAGGTTGCCTAAAATCAAATAAACCTAAATAATCATTAGAGCCATCTGATGTATGTGCACCATCTACATAAAAGAGAAGTTTGGTAATGAAAACATCACTTGATGTCATTTGTAATGTAGTACTAGCCCCAACAAAAGGATATTCAATCTTAAACAAAACACCGTCTGAAATATAATACGCCACCCTATCTCTATCATCTTTCCACTCAGAACCACGAAAGATAAGAACATCCCCTCCATTACCTGCGGCATCTGAACAGTCTTTACGTATAAGAGGTATGGAAGGGAGTGTTGTTGGATCATCTTCTCCGCAATAAAAATTTGCACCAAATCGTACGTCGCGTGTTACAGTTTGAATAGATAAATTAATATTATCAAGTATTGATTGAGTTTCTTGTAATCGATTATTAATTGTTTGAGCATTAAATAATGACCCTAAACTAAGAGTTGCTATCCCTGAAAAAAGACCAAGCACAACAAGAAGCTCAACAAGTGTAAATCCTTGTCTAAATCTGCTTTTTTTAAAAAATAATATGTTCATAATTGTTTCATGCTTTACACGTATCAATTTTTTTAACTATCATCCCTGATTTATAAATCAATATTGAACGAACATATCCTTTTACAGGAGTACGCAACGAATCAAGCTGAACACACGCAATGTCATAGTTGGTTGTTTTCGAATCATTAATATAAATATTTGCATTTTGCCGTGGCCTACTAAATGAAATGGTGAGTGTTTTTAGATCGGGCTCTAATTCGTCATTACACAGCAACGGATTAGTACTTGTTGCAACACAAAGCACTCCAATTCTATGGCGATTAACTGTCTTCACAACTTCATTGTATTCATTTCCTAAGGCTTGGTCATAGAGACCATTCCCGATACCTATGGGGTGCGTAATACTTAAGTCAATTCTATCTCTAAATTTTACAGCCTCTGATGTTGTAGCGAGATCAAAATAAACCCCAGCACCACCATAGTTACTGGAAACAGAAACAACAGCGCTTCCTTGAAGCTGGGCCTCACGAAGAAGGATCTCTGTACGGTAAGCATTATCGGAAAGAGTGAGACGCATAATAGCTTGAGGCCCTCCAGAGAAACTAATCCCGAGAACAATTGCCATAATCGAAATACTAACAAGTAATTCAACTAACGTGAAAGCTTGAAACTTTTTTTGCAGATAAAAAGAGAGCACAGCCATATCTACATGGTAGCACTAAGAGAAAAGAAGGGCGATAGAAAATATATCTATACCTGTGAACAACACGAGAATAAAAGCAGCAACAATAAATGGTACAAAAGGTATCGGAGTACCTCCTACTGTTTTTCTTTTTGAAAAACAGTACTTATACAAAACTCCATAAACAGCACCAAACCAAACAGAAAGAATAAAGACAGCAAAACCTTGCAAAGCACCGAAGAAAGCTCCTACACCGAAGAAAAGGACAATATCACCAAAACCAACCCCTTTACCTTTTGTTACTAACCAAATAATGAAAAAAGGTGCCGCAACAAAAAACGGAGCAAGTAAAGTTAAAAGATTTAAATACTCATGTGAACGTATACCAAACATAATCAAACAAAGGAAAAGAAAAGCAGCTATAAATGAGAGAGGTATGTACGAATGTTTATTATCATAAAGCGCCATTGCTCCGAGAACGCCAAATAAGAACGTATAAAAGACAAGCCACGAGAAACTAACAAGTAGAGAAGAGTGTCCGGTGAGGACAAAGTAATACAGACTAAGAAAGGAGAGGCCAAATAATGTCTCAACAATAAGCGCTGAATTGCCGTAATCAGTTTTACAATATCGACATTTTCCTCTTAGCCAAATAAAAGAAAGGAGCGGTATAAGATCAAGAGGACGAAGTGTTTCACCACAAGAAAGACACTTGCTTCTACTTTTTGTAATAGGTGCAACATGAAGTCTTGAAACAACAACCTGAACAAAGCTACCGACTGAGGCACCGTAAAGAAAAGAAAGTATTGCTAACATAATAGGATAAATAATAATATATTCTTAAGTATATAGTTAAACAAGAGAAGCTTGTAGTTAATTATAAACAAGCGCAAACAAAAAACGGGCGAATGCCCGCTTTTTGTTTAGCTAAGATAGAAACTTCTTTATGCAAACAGATTATTGCTGTGAAGTAACATCGAATACACAGTCAGCAAGACCCACACAAGTACTACTTGATTGTTCAAAGAAAGGTGACTGTCCAACACCAGCAAGAGGATTAATGAGGAGTTCAAAGTCAGTAGACTCAGGGTATGTCATACCATCAAGAGAAGAGGAGGCGAAGAGCTGAGAACCGGTGTCTACACGAGTTGCTGACATAAAATCTCCGTTATAAACCGCACAGAAAGGAACGGTAAGGGCATTTGAAAGTGTCGCTGACATACAGTCACGATCTGTTTCAAGAGCTGGGCCGTATACTTCAAGCTTCACTCCAAAGTGATAAGCAAAGATTTGGTCTCCTGCACCTGACGATGAAGCTGTGTAATAAGTATAAGCAAAAGCGTCACGAGCGTTTGATGTTGTTGAAGCAGCAAACGTAGGAAGAAGAGGCATGAACTGCGGTGAAAGAGCTTTAAGACTAAAAGGGTACTGCGCAGAGTTTGATTCAGCATACTGCTCAAGAGCAAGCTGTGTTGACTTAAGCTCGGCAATCTTCTTAGCGTCACGAGCCTTCTTACGCGCACTTTGAATTGGAGCAGCAATAATAGTTGAAAGGAGACCGATAATAGCGATCACCACAAGAAGTTCGATAAGGGTGAATCCACGAACACCTGATTTTGTAAGTTTGTTTGACATAATATTTTTCTATCTTTTTGTAGATACTTTAAAGTATATACCCATTATTTTATAAAACACAAGTATTAAAGATAAATTGTGTGGATAATTAAAATAGACTGTAAATAAAGGTTTTTTAAACAAAAATACACATTTTACTTAATGTGTATTTTGTGTTTTGTTAAAAAAGTAATAAAAAAACTAACTAATTGCATCAGTGAGAGAATACATAGGAAGAAGAATAGCAGACACAAGCACACCTACACCGACTCCCAGACTTACGATCATGGCAGGTTCAATAAGTCCAATCATTGAATCAATTGCTGTGTCGAGTTCACGTCTATAAAAGTTAGAGAGATTTTTAAGGATATAAGCAAGCTCTCCTGTTTCTTCTCCAATGTGAACCATTTGTACAAGAATATTTGGAACAAGAGGCTCTTCATATAAAGCCTTTGAAAGAGACTTTCCCGTTTGAACTTTAACAGAAACTCTACCCATCAATTGTTTATAAACACGATTCTCAACAATTGAAGTAGTAATATCGATAGACCGAACAATTGGTACACCATTTGAGAGCATGGTACTCATGTTATCTGAAAGACGTTGTAAGAAAATCTTCTGAAGAAGATTATTAAGTACTGGAACTTTAATGAGATTACTATCAACAATGTACCCTCCTTCATCAGTTTGTGACCACTTATAAAACCAAAACCCAAGACCAAAAAGAATAGGAAAGGTAATAGGTCCGTATTTTACGAAAAGATCCGAAACAAGGAGAACAATTTGTGTCACCATCGGAAGCTCAGCACCTTCCTCAGCAAACATGTTTGCCATTTTAGGGACCACAAATGTAAGCATGCCCACCATAATTGCAAAGAATGTTCCAATAACAAACCCTGGGTAAGTAAGAGCTTTTTTAATCTTTTGATTAAGTTCGTAGTTACGATCGAGATAGTCAGCAAGGAAGAGGAATACTTCGTTTAGTTTTCCACTTTCTTCACCCGCTTTAACCATGTTAACGTAAAAATTTGAAAAGAGGTCAGGTCTACGAGACAAGGCTTCTGAAAGAGCAATACCTGACTCGATATCATCAGCAACCCCCATAATCTCTTCTTGAAGAGTCTTGTTTTCATTTTCTTGTGCAAGAAGACGGAAGGCACGCAATGCTGACACCCCCGCCTCAAACAAGGTCGACACCTGTCGTGAAAAGAGCACCACATCTTTTGGTTTTATCTTTTCTTTAAAAAGCTTACCTGTTGCCTGGTAAATAATATTATTTTTCTTATCTACCTTTTCTTTAACTTCTAAAATAGTAGTAATACCTTTTTTTTGAAGAACAAGAATAGCGCTATCAACAGACGTTGCTTCAACTTCCCCCTCTTCTTTGTTTCCGTTATTATTAAGCCAAGAATATTCAAAGATCATAAAAAATTAACTAATTATTAAAGAAGTCTATCGAAAAGTCCTCGACGGCGAGCATATGTATATGCAACATCGCGTGCAACTGTTCCCTCACGAACAAGTGAGGCGAGATATCTATCAAGGTCAATCATTCCGTCTTTTGCACCCATTTCAATGATCATATCAATTTCGTGTACACGGTTTTCGCGTATAAGATTTGATACAGCTCCTGTATTTAAAAGAAGCTCAAAAGCAGGAACCATACCCCCTCCTGTTGTAGGAATAAGCTGCTGAGAAAGAATGCCTATAAGAGAGGATGAAAGCTGTAAGCGAATCTGGTTTTGCTGATCAGAAGGAAATGAATCGATGATACGGTTGATTGTCTGAGCAGCTGAGTTACTGTGAAGCGTCGCAAGAACAAGGTGACCTGTCTCAGCAGCAGTTACCGCTGTTGCCATAGTATCTCTATTTCTCATCTCTCCAATCATAATGACATCAAGATCTTGACGGAGGGACTGAACAAGAGCTGTGTCAAAATCACTTGTATCGGTACGAACTTCTCGTTGCTCAATAATAGATTTATCATGATCAAAACGAAATTCCGCAGGATCTTCAATGGTGAGGATATGCCGCCTAGACTCTTTGTTAATTTGCTGAATCATTGCAGCAATTGTTGTTGACTTACCCTGCCCAATTGAACCAACAACAAGAAAAAGTCCTTGGCGTTCACGGGAAACAGCTATAAGCTGCTGAGGAAGAGCGAGCTCTTCTATTGTCCTTACTCGAGGCAGTAAACGAAGGGCAATTGAAATAACCCCACGCTGAAAACATGCATTCCCTCGAAGCCTGTACTCTTTACGATGCTCGTAAGAAAAATCTAACTCTTGAGTTACTACAAAGTTAGTAAGCATTTTTTCGCCAATCATTTGACGCAAAAAACCTAGAGTGTCTTCTGGTGTGAGCTCTTTTTTTCTCGTAAGAGGGATAAGGTCTCTGTTAATACGAAGTGAAGGGAAGTGAGCTACAGTAAGGTGCAGGTCTGAACCTCCTTCCTTTACTAAGGTCATAATAAGATCGTCGAGCTCTGTTTCGTAATTCATATACTAAAAAGTATAGCAAGCAAATTGCTCGAGGCAATTGTATAACTCACACATAACTTATAATTACTTTTTTAAAGCTCAGCAAGTTCAACAAATGGAATCTTCCCCTCCATACATTTAAGCATCGCATCTTCTTTTAGAGTTACCATTCCATTTTTACGTGCCAGCTTAAAGATCTCCTCCTCTCCTTTGTTACGTAGAATTGCTTCTTCTATTTCGTCTGTAATAGAGAGAACTTCAAAAACAGGAACACGCCCTTTAATACCTGTTGGAAACTGAGCATTCCCTTTTGCTTCATACAAAGGTCTGTCAATTTGAAATTCTTTTTTAAATTCATCAGGAAGGTCTTCGAACTGCTTATGAACCAATTCCTTTAAAGAAGGTGTCATTTCCATTTGTTCACCGCAACTATCTGCAATACGACGAGAGAGACGTTGACCAAGCGCAGCAATAAGAACTGGCGCAATAAGATACGACTCAATACCCATATCAAGAAGACGAGTTACCACACCAATTGATGTGTTGGTGTGGATTGTTGAAAATACCAAGTGACCAGTAAGAGCCGCTTGAATAGCAAGCTGTGCGGTTTCACCGTCACGAATTTCTCCCACCATGATTACATCAGGGTCCTGACGAAGGATAGAACGAAGCCCTGAAGCAAATGTATACCCAATATCAGGGAACACCTGAGACTGATTCATTCCTCCCACGTTATATTCCACAGGGTCTTCAAGTGAAACAACGTTCTTATGGTCACGATCAATTTCGTTAAGCATCGAGTAAAGCGTTGTGGTTTTACCGGATCCTGTAGGACCAGAAATAAGTACCATACCATATGGCGCGCCGATTGCTTCACGAATATGTTTCATCTGAAGTGTAGAAAAACCAAGATCATTGAGAAGCTTTACACCTTTAATGCTGTCAAGAATACGGATTACAATCTTTTCACCATAATACCCTGGGAACGATGACACACGGTAGTCAATTTTACGATCACCAAACTTAGTACTAAATCGCCCATCTTGAGGTTTACGCTTCTCATCAAGCTTCATAGCGCAAAGGATTTTGATACGGGCAATAAGCATCGGATGTAATTTTGCAGGGAGTGCAGCAATTTGTTCGAGGCGTCCATCCATACGAACACGAGTACGAACAGAAAGACCGACGTGTTCTATGTGAATATCGGAAGCCGTATTATCAATAGCATAACGCAAAATAGTACTGAAAATATCAGGAATTGGGAGTTTTGCTAGATTTTTATCAAGAACACTTGATGCATCTTGAAGATCAATCTCCTCGTCACCTTCTGGACCATCTTCAAGACTGTCATCATCTTTTGCAACATAAGAAATGATTTCATTATCCACCTTATCAGTTACACTGGCTTTTTCTTCTTGCAAATCATTTGGTGAAGTGATGCCAAAATGTTTCTTAAAGGCATCATAAGAAACGAGGTACACCTTATAGGCTTGATGTGTTGACCCGAAAAGAAACTGAAGACTTGATAGAACGTTACCATGTTCAGGATCAACAATACCAACAAACAAAACCTCATCACGAAACTCAAGCGGAACTGCCAAAAACTGCTTAGATTGGACCACATTTATATACTTAGTAAGCTCTTTGTCGTCCGCAATATCTTCTCTGTAAATAGGGAGACCATGGAGGGTACTTCTTACTTCAGTAATTTCATCGCTTGAGATATTTTTTTTAGCGAGAAGGTCATCAACAAGAATCCCTTCTGTTGAAGAGATTGTAGCATCGATTTCTTTTGCTTCGATTTCAGTTAATTTATTTTGGCTAACAAAAAGATCAAGGAGCAACATACGGCGCGAAAGGATCTGGTCGGCCTCGAGAATCACTCATTGGAACTACTTCTGGGAGATCCGTAAATGACTTAAAGAGAGTTAATTCTGTAAAAGCAAAATCTTTTTTTGTAAGTGCAACTTTCTGCTTTGGGTCAACCATAACAGCACCTGCTTTTTGAAGTTTTGGACCAAAAATAGCAACATCGGCTGCAGTAAGAGGTGCTGTAGGGTTAGATGAAACACCGGAAAACATAACACCGTAAAAGAAATAGAGGCACCACCCCAATAAGCCGAGACTAATGATTCCAACAAGTAAACCTGTAAATTTAGATGGGTTAATTTGCATAGTAAATAAATGTAAGAATTACTTAAAGTAATACACCTTTGAAGTAACACTAATACTAAGAGCTTCCGGATCTTCTATTTTATCAACATCACCAGACTTTTCTTCTTGGCGTTTAATGGTAACACTGTCATGAACATAAAATCTAAGATTTTTTTCATAAGCCTCAATAAATGATTTAAAAGCAGGGTACCGAGATATTAAGTTAAACGTAACAAGATATGAACCAAGATCTTTATTTTGATTTCTTTGATTTAGAACAACACCAACATTAGTTACCGCAACTCCATTTTTATTTCCAATAGTTATTATCTCATTTCGAAGCTTAATTGGATCAATCGAAGGAGGAAGCATTGTTTCAATCTTTTTTCTAAGATCACCGTCAATTTCTTTATACTGTTTTTCTGTTCTATTTATATTTTCTTCAACAGAAATAATTTTACTGAGAGTGTCTTTATACTGAGTATTTCTGTCTCTTAACGTTACAATACTTGCTTCTGGGGTAAAAACAACTCCAGGTAAACCAGAATGGACAGGCTTAATATACCCAAGATACAAAACAACCGGGGTAATAATCATAAGAATGTTGAGTAATTTAGGTGACATAAATTTTATTGAGGTGTTGATGTTGAAACTTCTGGTGGACGTCCTTCAACAAAAACAATTTGATCTGACGTCACACCTTGAACAATTACAGGTGTTGAAACTCTTACCTTAATTGAATTTCTTGAATCAGAAATACCAGCTGTCTTTGGTTGAGGGGCAATCTTACTGTACTGAGCAAGATTAAGAGCCTCAAGCTGTTGAATAAGTGCTCTATAATTTGTTGTTACTACAGCAAAATCAACAGTATAACCAGACCCATTAACAGGTTTTTTTAAGCTAAATTCATCAAAAACAACTTGTCTTTCAACAACATCTTCAAGAAACTTAAGGGGTGAGCGCACAGAAACATACTCCTGTAAAAGTTTTTCTAAATTCTTAACTCTAGATGAAAAATTTACCATCTCTGAGATTGGGTAATCTTTAAAAGATGCGTCACGGGTTAAGATTTCCTGTTTCGTTGAAGCTATGCTTGATTTTAGGTAAGTTGAATAAACAAATAAAACAAGACTAACAAGAATAGAAAGAGATGCTATAACGAAAAGAAGGATTTGTAAGTATGCATTAACACTAATTTCCCCTCCTCTTTGCTGAACAAAGAGAAAAGGAGAACTTGAGTCTGGCGCCACACCTTGAGGTTGTGTGCCGTTTTGAACTCCTTGTATACCCTGACCAGGCACAGGAGCTGCTTCTGATTGATTACTAAGTGAAAATGCCATGAGGTACTACGTTTATGAAATTAATTTTTTTAGAGCACACCCAAGTGCAACAGCATAACTTGGACCAACTCTCTCCATCATTTCTGACAAAAAATCAGGAACAACAACTTGTTCAAATGGGGTGACTACTCGTCCTGCAATGTGCACTGTTTTACTGTACACACTTATAAGACTTGGTACACGTGCACCACCCCCTGTTAAAATTATTCCTTCTATAGTTTGATTATACTTTCTTTCGTACATTAGGGATAGTCTTGCGATCTCACCAAACAGTGGATAACTGGAAAGCTCTAACACGTCCTTAAGATAAGGATTAGAAGAATCACCTTCATACCCAAACACTCTCTTAGACTCTTCAGCTGTGTCGATAGTAACAGAGAGTGCTCTAGAAATTTGCATAGTCCCCTCTTGCGAACCTCTACTAATAACATGCATATCAAGCACTATCCCCTGATACACAACAGAAAGCACAGTTGAAAGTGAGCCGATATCTACATACATTACCATTTTATGTGTGTGTGGTGGTGAACTTCTCAAAAGAGAGTACCCATGAATCTCGTACTCAACATTCTTTAATTCCAGTTTTTGAGAAATAGCAGCAGATGAAGTGAGAGCAGAATTATTTACAGCAGCAAGAACCACACTGATCATCTTTTCATCGTTAATAAACTTAACGGTTTGGGGAATATGCCACCAGTCCATCTGAACTTCAGTAAGGGGAATTGGAATATACTTACGAGCCTCTATGGGCATCATAGTTCTCAATTCATCGTCAGACACTTTTGGCACATTTACCAAAGAAACAAAGGCAGCTGTTGGGTCAATCGCAATAACAGCATCTCGTGCGGTCACTTTTGCTTCCTTAAACAAATCCTGTACAGCTTCTACAAGCTTTTCCTCTCCAAGATGGACTCCTTGTCCAATCTTTAATCCGCCATAAGGTCCAAGAGCAACTTCACCATAGGTATCAAGAACAATTCTATTTTTTTCCTTACGAAGCTGAACCACTTTCACAGAAGAAGCTCCGACATCGAGGCCGATCGCTTGTCCTAATTCTTCTTTCTTAAAAAAGTTAAGCATACTGTAACTGAGTATATACTATTATATATTGAAGCCTCTATCGTACTACTGCTTTTATATGTGGATGATTAAATCATTACTTACTTTTTTCTTCTCAGTTGTATTTCCTTCTTATTGTTACGTATGTAAAAAAGAAAAAACCTCTCTTTGTAAAAAATGTACCGATACTTTTTCTCGCGGAGTAGACACACCTTATCCATTCATAATAAGCCTCTATTCATTCAAAGATAAGAATGTAAGAAAAATAATTCACGCCATAAAATACTTTCACAGAAAAGACCTTATACGAGACTTTACGGAAAATGGTATTGTAAATAAAAACATTGAAAGCATTGAAGCTGCAGATAATCCTATACTTATTCCAGTACCAACAACCTTATTTCGCAAACTAAAGAGAGGTTACTGTCATACAGAATATATTGCACTAACTCTTGGAGAAAGACTGGATTACCCAATATCTCTCACAACATTAAAAAGAAGACATTTTACTAGAGCGCAAGTAGGGACAAAACGTAGTGACCGCATCAACGCTCAAAAAGGGAGCTTTTTAATCAAAGACATGCGGTGTATAAAAAATAAAACAGTAATTCTTGTTGATGATGTTACTACTACTGGAGCAACTCTCCTTGAAGCAAAGAGGGTTCTTCTTTTATCTGGTGCAAAAAATGTACTTGCCATTACTCTTGCTCATTAAAAAAATTATAGAAGATAAATTAAAAAAATACATACTTTATCAAGAAAAATAAAACCAGTAATTTGCTGTTACGAAATCTTACACTCTGGTAACGAAGGTTTATGGTCCCTTGCTGTAACGTACCTTATAACAGAATTAGAAAGATACTTAAAATCTAACAGTGAGTACATAAACAGAGATTGTTCACTTAAAAGTTCTGCACCTAATGATTTAAGAAAACAGTTGAGCGTATACAGAAAAAACCAAGATGGTTCCGCTAAACCTATAAATCGTATTAGTGATCTTTTAAAAATCTTCTTACACGAACATGAAAGCTCTTACTTTTCCAACTATTTAAAAACATTTGATGAAGAAATGATTAAATTTTGACAAAAAAGAATTGAAAGAATCAAAAAAACAAGAGACTCTATAATGCATGGAGAAAAAGAAAACTCTCATATAAATATTTTTCTTTTCCTTACACTACACTCAATAAATATTTTTAACCAATCAAAATATATACAACAACTAATTTGGTAATACAAAATAATTAAAATCATATTAAAACAGACTAATTTCCATGCTACACTACCCCCTATCCCTGTTCTTTCCAACAACTTAAAAAGGATTTCTTATGCAGTTCCCCCCTGTCATTGGAACACCACTTACAAACATTGCTATCGACCTCTTTAAGGCACAACAGCAAGCACAAAGACTTGTAATTCCGACGAATCATGCAGTGCAGTCCGATCTCGATGTGCGTGTAAGCTTACAGCAAGCAATTGCTCGCGCTGATGCTACAGCAAATATTCGCAACCATCACAACAGAATGACTATCCGTCTCTACGAAGAAATTCAAAAAATGAAATAGTCCGCACACCATGCGGACTATTTTTATAGCTTCATCTTTTCAATATGAAGAATATCTTTTTTCTGTATAGTAAGCACATCCACTGGATCATCAAGATACAATGTAAAGCAAATAGTTAGAGTACCTTCCTCATCTTTAATCACTTTTCCCGCGCAACTAAAAAGCTTCTCATTTTCTTTATATTCTATACGCACCTCTTTCTGTAGCAATGTGTTATCCATACTATTTTTCTACTTTAGTGATAAATGATAGTGGTATCACATAATAAAATGGCGTATATCCTGGGTGATTCTTAACAGGCTGAGGATGAAGCCGTAATGTGACAGGGTCTTTAAGGAGCAGATACGTAGAAGTTATTTGTACCACCTCCCCTTCGGTATACATTTTTGTTATCTTTTCTGGAACACTCTTTTCAAAATAAACAATATCATCCCAGTACACAGTAAGAGCATCTCCGATACTTACCCCACTCATTACTTGCTCATTATTTTTATATTCTGTAAGAAGTGCCCCCTTTGGAAGAAGGAGACCTCTAACAGAAGTCCCGCTTTCCACATCCTCGATAAAAGAGACTACTATATTTCCAGCGACATCTTCTGTAATCTTTCCGTAAGAAATATGAGGATAGAGATCGACTTTTTCAAGACTAGCGTCGCTTATATAAAATGCATCAACATATTCTACTTTAGAAAAAGTATCTACTTCTTTTACTTTCATATACTTACTCTATATCCTTTTAAAAGAAAAACCAAGCAGTAAAAGTCACGCTGCTTGGTTTGGCAGTTTTTATTTACTGCCAAAAATGGAGCTCCAGATGACCAGACGAGACAGCATCGTCGCGTGCCTGATGCCAAGCACCAGAAACGTCTCTGACGGACGAGCCTGTATCTTTTGCTGCGTCACCCTTATCGTAGGATGAAGAATCTCTCCCCATACACATCACCTCCTTTCTGGACATATTTTGCCTTAGAAAGGCACGTCCACCTAAACTCTATTATTTTAGTTGCTAAAAAGCAAATCTTTAAGGCACTCAACTTAATTTATTTTATGATACTATAAACTTATGAACAAAGCTGATAAAAAATGTATCGTCTGTAAACTTGATTTAAATACACAGAAAAGTTTTCAGGAACGCGAAGACTGGGAATCTGTTAAATTCTGCAGTAGTAAGTGTAGAAAAGCTCGTACAAGTAAGTCAACATTTAAAAAAAGAAAGTAATTCATTTAGTAAACTAATTACAAAGTACCTTCTTTACATAAAGAAGGTACTTTAATTAAAAAATGCTTCTGTATAAATAGTATCTTCGCGTACTCCAAGCTCTCTTAAACCTTTCCAGTAATATCTTACAAATGCAATAGATCCGCAGATAAAATATTCTCTTTCCGTAAGATCTCTTGTTTTTTCAGTAATGTGAGAGATCGGAATACGTCCATTTTCTTCACCTAACATTGCCTGCTCTTTAGTTACATAGTAACGCACTTCAAATCTACCAACGTACGTTAACATAAGATCATTAAACTCATTTTTAAAAACAGTCTCTTCTTTCGTCTTATTACAGTACAATAAAATAATTTTTCTCGTCGAAGAAGTACGTAAAGTGTCAACAATAATACTTCGTATTGGGGCAATGGCGATACCTCCCGCAACCATAACAAGTGAGGTTTTTTTTAAATCTGGATAAAAATAACCATACGGCAAAGATCCTGATATAACCTCTCCTTGGTTTTTATTAACAATAGCACTAGAAAATACACCGATTTTTTTTACTGTTATCCTTATACAATTTTCTTTCGGTGAGCTAGAGATACTGTAAGACTTGCCTTCCATGTGTCCAGTTTCAGGAAAAAAAACTGTAATAAATTGACCTGCCTTAAATTGAAATAAAGGGTCACCACATTTTAACTCAAGAGTTGTTACATCTTTTGTTTCTTGTATTTTTTTTATAATTGTATATATTACAGTATTATTCATAATGAGATTCGTAATCTTCTATTGCTTTACGCAACGCTTCGTGACCCAATACAGAACAATGATACTTCCTGTCTGGTAAACCACCTAAACGCTCAATAATTGATTCTGGAGAAACCCTCTTCGCACGAGCAAGAGACATTCCTTCATTTTCCGTCACCATAACCGACATCATTGAAGTTGAAGCAATTGCTGATGCACAACCAAATGTTTTCCACTTACATTCTTTAATTTTTTTCGTTTCTTTGTCAACCTTAATCCAAACAACCATCATATCTCCACAAAGAGGACTACCTGCAATACCAATACCGTCTGAAATATACTCTTTGTCATCGAAAAGAATATTTTTTGGGTTAAAAAAATGCTCTTTAACAGTATCTGAGTAAAGCCATTCATTATTTCCACATGATGAGGGTGATGAAAATGTCATATAAAAGTCGACGGGGAGATTGATCTCAAATAAGAAACATTTTTTTTCAACATATCAACCAATACATCACACATTTCTTGTGTTGTTTCTTCACCAAATGTTATACGTATGCTTCCATGGAGAAGCGCAGGGTCTTGTTTAATCGCAACAAGCACATGGGAAGGCTTAAGATCATGTGAACTACACGCAGACCCAGTTGATACGCATATACCTTGTTCATCTAATAAGAGTAGCAGTGACTCTCCTTCTATATACGAAAAGGAGCAATGAATATTGTTTGGTAGTCGTTTTTTTTCATGACCATTTATGGTTACATCTTTTATTTCATTTTTAATACGATAGATACAGCTATCACGTAATTTTGTAAGCCTCTCATTTTCTTGATCTTTTCTATCCTGAACACGAATAAGTGCCTCAGAAAAACCGACAATTCCTGGAATGTTTTCTGTCCCACTTCTAACCCCGTACTCTTGTCCACCACCAACAATAAGTGGCTCAATGAAGACATTTTTATTTTTGTAAAGTAAACCAACCCCTTTTGGTCCATATATTTTAGAACTATTAATACTCATACAGTCAACTAAAAGTTCTTGAACATTGAGGCTTAGGTAGCCAGCGGCTTGACACGCATCAGTGTGAAAAATAGGAAAAATTGAAGAACCTCTTACTTTATGTATCATTTTTCCTATCTCTGATATTGAAAGTATGGTCCCAATTTCATTATTTGCATACATAACAGAAATCATAATTGTTTTCGGAGTGATGCGAGACTCAATCTCATCAACACTTATAAGTCCATCTTTACTAACGGGTATATATTCAACAACAAAGCCTTCTTTATTAAGCATATATACAGACTCAAGAACTGCCTTATGTTCAATAGAAGAAACAAGTATATGGTTTCCGTGTGAACGATTTGCACGAGCGATGCCAACAAGTGCTAAGCAAATTGACTCTGTACCAGATCCAGTAAAAATAATCTCATGCGGATTAACATGAAGAATGTCGGCTATTTTTTGTTTTGCATTATTAATAACAGTAGCACTTTTTCTACCTAGCGAGTGAAGGGAAGAAGGGTTTCCGTAGTCTTTTCCAAAATAAGGAAGCATTGCAGTTAACACATCTTTTGCAATGGGGGCAGTTGACGCATTATCAAAATAAAACGGGTATGAATGTTGATGCATGATATATCTTAACTTCTAATTTCGCAATTTTTTACATATGAAAGCATCATTGTTTGCAACTCCTTAAGCTCATCATCTGAGTAACTTGTTTTTCTTAAGAATTGAGGATTTAGAATTTTTGTGGGAATAAATTTTTGCAAATAATACATTTGCGCACCCTCTAACGACTCCCCTATTTCTTTAATATCACCGAAACTAAGCTGAGACTTTACTAAAGTTGTTCTGAACTCGTATGGTATACCACTTTGCATGATACACGAAATGCTCTTTTTAATAGCGTCAATATATACCGGCCTTCCAACAACTTCTGAATATTTTGAAAATGGAGCCTTAATATCCATTGCAATATAATCAATCAATTTTTCTGCAATTACGCGTTGCAAAAAAAGTGGAGCAACACCATTTGTATCTAATTTAACAAGGAAACCTATTTTTTTTATTTTTTTAATAAATGAAATAAGGTTATCACCGTGCATACTTGGCTCCCCTCCTGTAATAACCACCCCGTCAAGCAACCCTTTTCTTGTTTCAAGAAAATAGATTATTTCCTGTTCATCAAAAAAAACAGAAGCTGTTTCATCGACAAGTTCTGGATTATGACAATAAGGACATCTAAACGGACATCCGATTGTATACACCATGCAAGCTATTTTTCCAGGAAAATCTATGAGTGTGCACTTTTCAAAGCCACCAAAAATCATACTTACTTTTGTAAAATAACTTGAGTGGCAAGATCTTCTTTGTGTACTGTTTCTGTAAGATATTCCTCCCTTAAAACATATTCAGACTGTTTTCCTTCATTCCACTGACTCACAGGACGAAGATAGCCAACAATACGTGAATAAACTTCACATTGAGATTCACATGTCGGACAAATAAAATGCTCCCCACTTATATATCCGTCTGACGGACAAATACTAAATGTTGGGGTAATGGTAAAATAAGGCAATTTATAATTTTCACAGATTTTCTTCACAAGATTAGGGACAGTGCGGTAGTCATTGATACGTTCACCTAAAAACAAATGAATCACCGTTCCTCCTGTATATTTTGTCTGTAGTGTATCTTGAATATTTAATGTTTCAATAATATCCTTAGAATAATTAACAGGCAAATGAGAAGAGTTCGTATAAAATGGCTTTGCTCCTTTTTTATATTCTGACTCATTTGCAACAACAATAGCTGGATACATTTTTTTATCTTTTAGTGCCATTCGGAAAGATGTTCCTTCAGCTGGTGTTGCTTCAAGGTTATACAAATTGCCTGTTTCCACCTGATATGAAATAAGACGTTCACGCATATGTTGTAATACATCTTCAGCAAAAACCCTTCCTTTTTCGGTACCTATTGTTTCATTAAATAAATTAACGATCACCTCATTCATGCCGACAAGCCCTACTGTTGAGAAATGATTTTTCCAATACTGGCCAAAATTTTTTCTTATATTTCTAAGATAGAACTTAGTATAGGGATATAAATTTGCATCAGTTAATTTTTCTAATAACTTTCTCTTAATCTCGAGACTTTCTTTTGCAATATCCATTTGAGCATTAAGTGTCTCATAAAAATAAGGGACTGCTTTTTCTAAAGAGGAAAACTTTTGTTTAGCCATAAATGCTAAACGTGGTAGATTTATAGTTACAACACCAACAGACCCTGTGAGCGCATTTGCACCGAACAATCCACCTCCTCTTCTATCAAGCTCATCTAGATCAAGTCTAAGTCGACAACACATTGACCGTGTATCTTCTGGCTTCATATCAGAAGTAACAAAGTTACTAAAATATGGAATACCGTACTTTGCTGTTATTTCCCACAAACCTTTTAATTTTTCATTATGCCAATCAAAATCTTTAGTAATGTTTACAGTAGGGATCGGAAACGAAAACACTCTTCCAGAAGAATCACCTTCCATCATTACCTCAAAAAAAGCTTCATTAAACATATCCATCTCCTTCTGAAAATCGCCATATGTTTCTTTTTGCTGTTTTCCTCCAATTATTACTGGAAGATTTTTGAAATTAACAGAAGGTGTAAGATCTAGTGTTATGTTTGAAAAAGGTGTCTGAAAACCAACGCGTGTTGGAACGTTCATATTAAAAATAAATTCTTGAATTGCTTGTTTCACCTCTTTCTGATTTAAATTATCGTACTTAATAAAAGGAGAGAGTAGTGTGTCGAAATTAGAAAATGCAACAGCACCAGCAGCTTCACCTTGCATTGTGTACATAAAATTAACGACTTGTCCTAAGGCTGTACGGAAGTGCTTAGCGGGTGCAGATTCTATTTTATCTGAAACACCTTTAAATCCAACAGTTAGTAGATCTGTTAAATCCCACCCAACACAGTAAATTGAAAGTGTTCCTAAGTCGTGAATATGTATATCACCATTTTCATATGCTGACCTTATGTGACTAGGGTAAATTTTATTTAACCAATATGTCTTACTTACCTCTGAGAAAATATAATTATTTAGTCCCTGCAAAGAATACCCCATGTTACTATTTTCTTTAACTTGCCAATCAAGTTTATCAAGATAATTATCAACTAGACCAAGCGATGACATTATTGCAAAGGATCTCATTTCTGCATGTTGCTCTCGATACAAAATGTACGCCTTAGCTGTTACCTTAAAACGAGATACCATAAGAACATGTTCCACAGCGTCTTGAATTTGTTCAATTTGAAGTTTTTCACCTTGAACTGTATGAGATAAATAATGCACAACCTTTTCTGCAAGCTCTTCTGCCATATCTTCTTTATACTCTTTTGTTGCGTTGCCTGCTTTTTTAATTGCAAACACTATTTTTGATCTATCAAAAGGTACCTGTGACCTATCACGCTTAATAACAGTAGAAAAAGAATGTACAGTACTTATAGGTGCAGATGTTTTCATGGTAAATGTATGTTATATTGATAGGTATAAATTGATTATAGTATAGATAGTAATCTATACAATTTTTAGATGGGGATAAAATAAAAAAATACTTAAAAATAAAATGAAAAATAATATTTCCTTAAAAAAATACCCGGTTCCAGAATGGGTACCGAAAGAAATAACCAAAGAGCAAGAGCTTTGCCCAGACTGTTTCAAGGTAGTTGGCGAAAAAAGTCGCTATACCCTTGTATGTACATTAGGTAAAAAAATAGAAGGAATGACGGTTGGAGAGCTTACAGAAACAATGGAGCTTAAGCAGCCCACAATTACACACCATCTTCAAGTTTTAGAATCAGTAAATGCCGTTCACAGTAAAACAATAGGCAGAAATCGATACTACTCTCTTAACCGTGACGCACACTGCTTTGAGGAATGTAAAATTCCTTACTAAGCGAATTAAAAAGTTATAATAGTGTATATAAAATGGACATTTATATTAAAGTATGGTATAATATACTATAGTACTGTTTTGTTCGTTTTAATCAACAGAGATAGACATGGGAAAATCCGAAACACTGATCGGCGACAGCGTCTTTTCGCAGATCGGCCCCCCTTCAAGACTGACCACCCAGAAACCATTGAAAAGAACTCTTCACGAAGATCTGATCCTGTTGCGCGCCGAAATCGCAGAACAAGAGCAGGAACTACTGGAGATACTGAGAACAAAAAAGATTGTTTCTCGTGCAAAAACGAAACGGGTCTATACAAAAAAAAGGGTGATTGAAAAAATCATCGACGTTTTGTCTAATGGTGGTGTTTATAGCATGAGGGATATCCCTGAAGCAACCGTTGGACTGAATAGCAAACTCGAACGTTTGGTTGTTGCTTGGAAAGCGTTGGAGATTACCTCCGATGTCGCTTTTGATAAAAACCGAACAAAAGACTTCATCAAAAGTCTGAAGACCCTGTAAAGGTCTCAACTAGGCACACTTATTACAAGTTGTGCCTATTTATTTTTGAACACTAAAGTTTTTGCAAACATTACTTTTTCTACCGCGTATGAAAAAGGAACAGAAATAGCTTTTACAATTAAAAGGAGCGCAGGAGAAAATACTTTTCTTACAAAAAGACTATGCTCAAATACGACAGTAAAGAATAATACTGAAAGAATAATCGCAATTTTAATTCCATTTACAACATAACTTGATGTTACTGCTTCATAGAGCATAATACCTCCAAGAAAAAGAATAATACTAAATACCGCCTCAGGTAAACCTTTGTATTTTTTCAAACCTTTAGCTAAGTATGGAGCACATAAAGCAATAAAAGCCATAGAAAAAGCAATCACCGTCACAATAACTTCAAAACGAGCTGTAAAAGAAGCTACAAGAAAGATATTGTTAATACTAAATGCTCTATTTGCTGCTGTGATCTGAAAAAGTGCCAACCTGCGAGATTCTGGAGGTCTAACAATATGTCCCTCTTTATCGACATGTCCAGCAAGATGCTTAAGTGCAATAATTATTAAATAAATACCGCACAAAAACTTAAGCCACACATTTTGAATAATAAGAGACATTAAGAAAAGCGTGATGAGTCGGAATGAGATTTCAATTAACATTCCCATGCGAAGCATTTTCTTTTTTTCCTCATCTTCAAACTCTGAAGCGATTGCGGCATTAAAAAGCGCATTATCAATAGAAAGGAGTACCTCTAAAAAAATAAGCACAACAATGACAGGGATAAGCTCTACCATAGCTAGAGTATATACCTATTTCCTTATTTAACTGTGGTACACTAAACAAAAATATGTCGCTTGATATTCTCTATCTTATTGCAAAACTTGGACATTTTATTGGGATTGCTACAGGTGTAGGAGGTGCGATTGCTAGCGACCTCCTCTTTATGAGATCAATCAAAAATAAAACTATTTCAAAAGATGAAATAGCCTTGCTTACCACCCTTTCCTCATTATTGTGGGTAGGATTACTTACTTTTTTAGTTTCAGGACTTCTTTTTATGTATGTTCAGCAACTACAGCTTGGATATATCAAATATTTTGAATATGAACCATTTAAAGCAAAACTTACTCTTTTTCTCATCTTAAGCATAAACGCTATCGCCTTTCATAAGTATGTTTTTCCAAAACTAGCACAAGCAGGGACTCAGGTACTTTATAAAGCAAAAGTGGAAGGACATGCTCTTTTAATTTCAATTGTAGGAAGTATTTCAATTGTGACATGGGTGTCTATTTTCCTTCTCGGTACATTTAGAAAAATCACCCCACATTACTTCAGCTTTGAAGGTGTGCTTTTCCTTCACGCTATTCTTGTCCTGTGCGGAACAATCGTTGGATATAGACTACTCGCAAAAAAGTAAAACACCTCCTATAGAGGAGGTGTTGTGTGGAGACTTACGCCTTAAGCAACGAATGGAGCTTCATGCTGGAAAACCGCAAAGGTAGTCTCAGAAGATGGGATGTTGTCTTCAGGAGAAAAACTCGAGATAAAAAAACCATCTTCGAGAACGACAGGCTTGTTGTATTTCGAAGCATGGAAGCTTTTATGCTCTTGAATCAGACGGAAAAGCCTTTTGGTGGCGATGTCGATTGCACCGTACATGCCACCTGCAAGAGGGTTGCCAGGCTTGTACACATCCTGATCAAGGACGATGCCGTCGCAACGAGGTAGTTTGAGGACAAAAATCACCTTCTGTTCTTTACCTCCGAAAAGCGTCACCTTAAAAGAGGTGATCTCAACTCCAGAGCACTGACGCAGAAGCCGCATCACGCGATCTTCCACATAAGCACGAAGCGTATCAGTCACCTCGAGGTGGCAACCGAGAATTTCAATTTGCAACATCTTCTGTTTCTCCTTGTATATTCAAAAGAACATTCCTCTACCCTAAGCACAAAACCTAAGTGAAGAGTCACTATTTAAACACACATTTAAATAAATAGCAAATTTACGAGCGCTTCATCCATTCTTCCTCTTGTCGAACAAGGTATGCTTTTGGATCATGAGTGCGTGCAAGTATCATTTCTATAGCTCTCTCCATACGCATACTTTGTGAACCTTTTACGTACACAACATCCCCTTCTTGTAAGCTACCGACAAGCTCTTTACCTGCTTCAATCGAACTATCACATTCAAAAATATGCGCCTCGCTCATCTTTTCATCAAGAGCACCTTCCACCGTTGCACGCGAACGAATCCCTACTGCAAACAACTTGTGACAAATACTTCCTGCAATCTTTCCAATTTTATAATGTTCATCACGAGTATGAAGACCAAGCTCCATCATATCTCCAAGTACAGCAATTTTACGTCCTTTTGTATCTATTTCACCTAACGTTTTAAGGCCATGCTCTGCAGCTTTTGGAGAAGCGTTATAAGAATCATCGATAATAGTAGAACCGCTCATTCCTGGGAGGAGACGCATACGACCTTTTGGTTTTTCACCTACCTCTAACGCTTTACATGCATCTGTAAGCGAGATACCAAGCTCACGAGCAACAACAAGAGCTGGAAGTGAACAATACACAGGAGACTTACCCACAACCTCAGGAAGTACTAGTTGTACTTTTTCTTCACCGTATACAATGTCTGCCTCTGTACCAGAAAGAGGTTGCCCGTAGAGCTTTACATTGTGAGCCTCAATATCAGCTTTCTCATGAATACCAAAACCGATAGTGCGGGCTTTTGTTTTAGAAATAAGTGAAGTTGAATCTAAACAATCTTTATTGTAGATAAAAATCCCTGTCTCCTTAAGAGAGTTCACAAGGTATCCTTTTTCTTCAATAACAGCATTACGATCAGCAAAAAATTCAATATGTACAGGAACCTTACCAAATTGAGTAACCACTGAAATGTCCGGTTTTACCCAAGAGGTAATATTTTTTATGTCCCCTGGTCTATCTGCACCGATTTCAAGCACAAGGTGTGTTGGATATTCTTTATCAAAAGGAACAAACAGTCCTCGTAAAAGAATAAGAGCCCACTTAAGTGGATTGTTCCAGCCTGAAGATTCACCTAAAATAGTAAGAGGTACACCAAACTCGCTATTCATGCTCTTTTTACTACGACGCACATGAACATGATCTTTAAGTACTGTATATATAGCGTCTTTAGTTGATGTTTTTCCGAGATTTCCTGTAACACCTATAATGTATGGTTTATGTCGAGCAAGGATAGCTTTTGCTTCCCATGTTAATACCGCAACTACAACCTTTTTAAACAATTCTTTCATGATCTGTGCCAGTAACTATTAGCGAAATAATAGAAACAGTGTACCATATACATCTTTATGATTATCTTTATAAAAAAACCGCCACATATGTATGTTGACGGTTTCTTTTTATTTACCTAAGATGTTTATATTCTTCACAGTCACACTTCTTCACCTTCTTCCCTCTTCCACATGGACATGGGTCATTACGTCCAAATTTTTCTGCACCACTTGTAGCAGCAACTGAATGAGAAGGAGATTCAACTTGCGGAATCACCGAAACAAAACTTGCCTCTTGAGCTGCTTGTGCCTGTTGAGCAGCAAAGAACCCGTCAAGATTTTCCACAAATGTAGTCATCTCACCCTCGATTGAAGCTTCAAGGTTACGGAACGCTCGAAGACCTTCTTTTTTGTATTCAACAAGTGGATCACGCTGACCGTACGCACGAAGGTTTACACTTGAACGAAGGTGCTCCATGTAATCAATATGATCCATCCATAACGTATCAATTACCTGAAGAAGCATAACTCTAAAGATATGACGCACAGCAAGTGATCCGTACTTTACTTCTTTACCTTCAAAGTTTTCTTTAAGTCCTTCTTTTTTAGCAAAGAGATCCTGAAGCACTTCATCAATAAATGAAGCATCTTCAAAAAGAATTTTGCGACGACGAGCATACACGCTTGTTCGCTGCTGATTTAAAACATCGTCATACTGAAGTGTATGCTTACGAGTATCAAAATGGAAGCCTTCAATTTTTTCCTGAGCACCTTCAAGAGCGCGCGACACAAGCTTAGACGCAATAGGCTCATCTTCTGGGATACCAAAGCGCCCCATCATGGTTTTTATATTTGAAGAACCAAACACTCGCATAAGATCGTCTTCAAGGGAAACAAAAAACTGCGTCTCACCTTTATCTCCTTGGCGCCCCGCACGTCCACGAAGCTGATTGTCAATACGACGAGCCTCATGACGTTCAGTACCAATCACAAAGAGTCCGCCAAGAGTAAGCACTTCCTCTTTTTCAGCATCTGTTGCTTGTGGACCGCCAAGTTTAATGTCTACTCCACGACCTGCCATGTTGGTTGCGATAGTTACTGCACCACGCTTTCCAGCTTCTGCAATAATCTCTCCTTCTTTTTCGTGGTTCTTCGCATTAAGTACTGCATGAGGAACACCTTCACGAGTGAGGTAGGTAGAAATTGCCTCATTTTTTTCAATAGAAATAGTACCAATAAGTACTGGTTGTCCCTTTTCATGAAGTTCTTTTACCTTCTTTGAAAGTGCTTGCCACTTACCTTTTTCGGTTTGGAAAATAAAGTCTGGATGATCGGTACGCGAAATGATGTTATGTGTTGGAATTGGAGTCACCACAAGACCGTATACTTTATAGAACTCTTCTTTTGAAGTTTCTGCAGTCCCTGTCATTCCTGCAAGCTTTTCATAGAAGCGGAAATAGTTCTGGAATGTAATAGACGCAAGTGTTCGAGACTCCTGCTCCACCTTCACCCCCTCTTTTGCTTCTACCGCTTGATGAAGACCGTCTGACCAGCGACGCCCTGGCTGCATACGCCCAGTAAATTCATCAACGATAATAACTTCACCGTCTTTTACCACGTATTCTTTTTCTCGAACAAAAAGCGCTTTTGCTTTTACCGCAGTCTCAAGATGATGTACATACTTCACTGTTTCAAGTGAATAAATATTTGAAATATTAAGAAGTGCTTCTGCTTTATTGATTCCTGATTCAGTAAGAGAAATGGCTCGCTGCTTTTCATCAACGGTATAATCTTCATCTAAAATAAGCTGTTCTGCAATCTGCGCAAAACGAACATACATGTCACTCGACTCTTGTGAAGGAGCAGAGATGATAAGCGGGGTACGTGCTTCATCGATAAGGATCGAGTCAATTTCGTCAACGATTGCAAAATGATGTGTGTGCTGAGTGAGAGCATCTTTGTTGTATCCAATATTGTCACGAAGATAATCAAACCCAAACTCGTTATTTGTACCGTAGGTAATATCTGCTCTGTATGCCTCCTGACGATTACACGGCTTAAGGTAGTCGTATACAACTTTATATGACCCTACTTCATCACGTTTAATGTCATCTTCTTTCTGTTCACTCTCTTCTAAATGATCAGCATCATACATAAATGATGACTGATGATTGATAACTGAAACAGTAACACCAAGCGCATCATATACCTGCCCCATCCACACTGCATCACGACGTGAAAGGTAGTCGTTGACAGTAACAATGTGTACACCACGACCAGTGAGTGCGTTTAAGTATGCCGGAAGTGTTGCAACAAGTGTCTTTCCTTCTCCTGTACGCATTTCTGCAATATGACCACGATGAAGAAGTATTCCTCCAATCACCTGCACACGATAATGCATCATATGAAGTGTGCGGCGAGCACTTTCTCTCACAAGCGCAAACGCTTCAGGGAGAACCTCTTCAAGAATTTTCTTTTCTTTTTGCTTTAAATCATCCCCTACCAAACCTTCAAGCTCTTTCATTACTCGTGCTTTAAGCACAAGACTTTTTTCTTTGAGCTCAGTATCTGAAAGTGTTTTAAGTGTTTCTTCATACGAAAAAACAACATCTACTAAAGGAGTAAGCGATTTAATGGTTTTTTTGGACTCGTCCGGAAAAAGCTTTGTAATAAAAGACATAGTTAGGAGATTATACCATATATAGAGGCTAGAATATAGACACCCATAACTGTCTCATCCATCTTTATGTAACAAGAGCACAAAACAAAACAAGCTCCATGGGAGTGGAGCTTGTTTTGTTTAAAGAACTAAAGGAGACTCGAAGTAAATTACTTCTTTGATGTCTTCTTAACAGCTTTCTTTGCAACTTTTTTTACTGCTTTCTTTGCTACCTTCTTAGGTGCAGCCTTCTTAACAGCTTTCTTTGCAACTTTTTTTACTGCTTTCTTGGCAGCTTTTTTTACTGGCATAGAATTATTTATTATTCAAAATCTATGAGAGTGCTTGTAAATTTTTGATCACGACCGTTGATCACTACTCTCTATGTATAAGTATGACACTCTCGTACATACACACAATAGTTTTGTATGTGAAGTGTGTGGATAACTTGCAATTTTTATAAAATCTATTTATGCAAATGCGAAGCATTCGCATAAATAGTTAATAGTTAATAGTTAATAGTTAATAGTTACCTTACTTATAATAAAAACTATACCTAGAATAAAAACAACAATGCAAAAATAAATTTAAATATAAAAAGAAAGACCTAAGGCAAAGTGCCAAAGGTCTTAAGGGTCACAGTGTCACAAGCGACACTGTGATAAAGGTTCAGTTACGAGAGAACACCGCACGCCCGGCACGCCACCCACGGCCGCCAAGCCCCCAGACACGCACGCAAAACTCCCGGTCGTCGGAGTTCCAGCGGACGAGAACCGTAAACACTCGCTTTTTGTTCTTATCCTGAACATAGAAGATGTTTGCATAGCCGTTACTGAGGAGGTCTCCTTCCTTTCCATCCCACTGTGATGTGATCATGGAAGCGATAACCTGACAAAACTCCGAAGATGTAAAGACGTGATTCTCAGGAAGTTCCTTGCGGATATTGCTATCGCAAGCACTCATCGTAAGCAAGCACTTTGAGAGCACGAAGCTGTCAACAGTGCTATTGTCGTCGCCGACAAATAGCTCTTGAAAGCTATTCACAACAAAGATACCGTCACGAGTTGTGAAGAACTCGCTTGAGACAAGCTTCCCCTTGAGAGCTACAGCGACCTTGCCAACAACCTGAAGCAACGTGCCCACTGCTTTAGCAATCAGCGTGAGCGTGTACTCACCACGAAGGGTTGCATGAAGTTTTTCCATGCCACCCATCATGTTGACGACAGCCTCCATTTGACCAACGGTCAAATCTTGATACTTGGCAACCATCTGAATTCCTTCCCCGACTAAAAGCCGGAAACTATGCTTCTACCCGAAGCCGGGTCTGTAATGTAGTCACAGAGATAAACATTCAATCACACCATAATGTAGACCTTACTTGGATATATGTCTAGGCAAGGCCTAGACACCATATATTAAATACTTATCGCTGTAACTATTGCATAGAATGCTATTTTGCAATTAAATTTGAAAGTGAACTATATTATATATAATATCATGATTTATTGTAAAAGTCAAGCGCACAAATCGTTAAGAAACTAAGAAGCACTGATTTACAATGATTCTATAAAAATACAAGATTTTTTATTCAAAGAACATGATAAGCGTGCGACACCGAAGGTGTCGCACGCTTTAAACTATCAACTGTTAACTATTTACTGTTGGAGCAACGCGTGCATTATAGCTATGCTCTTTTGCGATACAGCGACATCCATATGGTGCAATAAATTCATTCACAAATTCTTCTCCATAGTCATACACAATTTCTTCCCCTTCTTTTATATTTTTAATTGCTTTTACAAACACTCTCCCTTTTTTAATTTCACTTTCCGCATTTGCTGCTTCTTCACATGCATGATTGCAGTAACGTGCGATATTCCATCTCACTGATCCATCAATCGTCTTATTACGATTCACTTCAAAGAGGTACTGATTACTCTTTACCTGATCTGCCTCTTCTTTATTTAAAATATTTCCGATATATTCAATAATAAGCTCCCCTTTCTTAATATCTTCGCCAGCAAAGAGCCCTAAACCTGCAAGCCCTCGTTTTACTTTTACTATTTTGAAATGGTGATCTGGGAGTTTTGGGGTATCTTTTGTAGAAACCTTCTTAACAATGTTCTTACTCACCTTTTTCTTCGAACCTTCTTTTAAAATTTTTGACTGTTTAGTTAACATACATAAGCGCTAAAGAGGCTAATAAAATAGATCATAAGTGTAGCATAAGCACTGTATTTTCTTAACCTCTTAAGACGTCTTCTTTATGCTAGAATGAAGACATTACTATCTAATACATTAATTACATACATTAAGTATGAAGCAGATTCCAGAGACACTTAAAAAACCTTTTGATGCGACCGCAGTTGAGAGCACCCTCTACGATATGTGGGAAAAGAGTGGGTATTTTAATCCAGATAATCTTCCAGGTGAACGAGCTCGCGCATATACCGTGGTACTTCCTCCACCAAATGTCACTGGAACATTACACACTGGGCATGCCATCATGCTTGCTATACAAGATACACTTATCCGCTTCAAGCGAATGAGCGGATATAAAGCTCTCTGGATACCTGGTACTGATCACGCTGCCATTGCGACACAGTCTGTAGTTGAAAAAAAGATTCAAAAAGAAGAAGGTAAAAGTCGTCACGATCTCGGACGAGAAGAAATGATGCGTCGTATTAATGCTTTTGCACTTGAAAGCCAAAATACTATTCTTGCTCAAACAAAATCAATGGGTGCATCTCTTGACTGGTCTAGACTTTCATTTACATTAGATGACACACGTAACCTTGCAGTACGTACGATGTTTAAAAAGATGTACGACGATGGACTTATTTATCGTGGGCAGCGCATTGTTAACTGGGACCCGAAAGGACAAACCACTATTTCAGATGATGAAACAGTAACAGAGGAGAGAAAAGGAGTTCTTTACACATTTAAATACAGTAAAGACTTCCCTATTGCTATCTCTTCAACACGACCAGAAACAAAAGTGGGGGATGTTGCTGTTGCTGTACATCCAGATGATGAACGATATAAAGAATATGTCGGAAAAGAATACAGCATGACATTTGCTGGATGCCCTATCACTATTCGTGTTATCGCAGATGAAGCAGTAGAAAAAGAGTTTGGAACTGGAGCTCTTGGTGTAACCCCTGCACATAGCACAATTGACTGGGAGATTAAGGAGCGTCACAACCTCCCTTCAATTCAAGTCATTAATGAATACGCAAAGATGTTCGGACTTACAAATGAAGAACTCAATGGAAAAAAAGTGACGGATGCTCGCGAATACATCGTTAACTGGCTTAAAGAAGAAGGTCTTCTTCTTGAAGAAAAAGAAGTGGTGCAGAATATCCCTACAGCAGAACGAACTGGCGGGGTTATTGAACCACTTCCAAAACTACAATGGTTCGTTGCGGTAAATAAACCTTTTTCTCATTTTGGAAAAGAAACGACACTTAAAGAGCTTATGCGTAAAGCAGTAGAAAGTGGAGATACAACTGTTTTACCTGACCGTTTTGAAAAGGTGTACTATCATTGGATCGAGAATCTTCGTGATTGGTGTATTTCTCGCCAGATCTGGTACGGACACCAAGTCCCTGTTTGGTACAAAGGTGAGGAAATCTACTGTGGAGTAGAAGCACCTGTTGGAGACGGATGGGTACAAGATGAAGATACACTTGATACATGGTTTTCTTCTGGAATGTGGACATTCTCAACACTTGGATGGCCAGAGAAAACAAAAGATATGGAAACATATCACCCGACAGCGCTTCTAGAAACGGGCCATGACATTCTTTTCTTCTGGGTGGCACGTATGGTGCTCTTTTCTCTGTACGCATTAAACGAAGTGCCGTTTAAACATGTATACCTTCATGGACTCGTTCGTGATGCTCAAGGACGTAAGATGAGTAAATCACTCGGAAACGCACTTGATCCTCGAGAACTTTCAACAAAGTATGGAACTGACGCGCTTCGCATGGCACTCATTGTTGGAAACGGCCCAGGAAACGATCTTAAGCTTGGCGAAGATAAAGTAAAAGCGTATAAGCTATTTGCAAATAAAATATGGAATGCGACACGTTTTGTACTTGAAAAGACAAAGGACTTTGAAACTGCTTCTACTTCTTCATTTAATGAAGAAGATAGGGCGGTGTATGACGCATGGCATGCTGTACATAAAGATATTACAGATGACCTTGAGAACTATCGTCTTCATCTTGCTTCAGAAAAGATTCACAATTACTTCTGGCATATTTTCTGTGATGAAATAATTGAAACACGTAAAGTTCGTATTATGGAAAACCAAGACAAAGAAAGTGCCCAGCTTCTCCTTACTACAATGCTTCGAGAGCTCATTATCACTCTTCATCCATTTATGCCATTCATTACAGAAGAACTATGGAAGCATCTAAAAAAAGATACTGATGAGATGCTTATCGTAACAAAGTGGTAACAAACCCAGTTATTCGTTATTAGTAATTCGTAATTAGTCTACAGCGACACCTTCGGTGTCGCTGTAGATATTTTGTATTTACAAATAACTACTTACTAATAACAAACAACTACATTCCCCCTGTGGATAGTATTAGAACAACATCTATAGCTATGGTTGTATACTGTGTGCATACACACCTAAACGTTTATTATTTATGCTTAAAGAAAAAAAATCATTCTTCGAACGATTGGCGGGGTCAATCAGTGTTGAGGATGACGATGATCAAATCGACTTCACCCCTGAAGAGGTGCATGACGATACCCCAGAGGAAGTTCCTATTAAGCACACACCGACTCGTGCATCTGCACACCCAGTAACTCACGCAAAACAACCTGCTCATCATGTTGTTCATGAAGAACCTGAAGAAATGGAAGCAGAGGAAGGAGAACTTTCTGTTGACGTTTATCAGACTGCTACCGAAATCATCATTGAAGCAATGGTAGCCGGAGTAAAACCTGAAGATCTTCATCTCTCTATCACTCGTGATATGGTAACCATTAAAGGACGTCGCGATGGAAACACTTCAGTGAGTCACGATGATTACTTCTATAAAGAACTCTACTGGGGAACCTTCACAAGAACTATTCTTCTTCCTCACGAAGTGGAGATAGAAGAAGCAGAAGCGGTAGAAAAGCATGGACTTCTCATTATACGTCTCCCTAAAATCGATAAAGCACGTCAGACAAAGCTTAAAGTTAAATCGATCTAATAAAAAACGCACAAAAAAATGTGCGTTTTTTATATACAATATCTCCTTGTTACTGAGAAAATATAGGCGTACAATGTATATATCGCTGAAGTATTATCTAAGGCGATGACTGGAGGTTCATATGGCAAAAAAGGTAACAACTGCCGAAAAACCTGCTGAACATGACGCTGGAATTCCGGCTCAGATCAAAAATCCGAAAGAAAGGGAGGCCTGGAAAAAAAGAACTCTCGAGATCAGACTTCAAGAAGAGCGCTCCGCACTTTTCGCAGGCTTCTTCAGAGAAAGTCCGATTTATCCAGGACTCAATCGCTGCTTCCAGTAAGCGCAGCAACAAACACCACAATCGTATGGTGTTTTTCTTTTTCCATACACGTAACTATAAAATAATCGTATACTAGAGTAATAATCTATGAAAGATACATGTCACGAACGTCACGGCCGTTCTTTTGCAAAAGCTGTTAGTTATAGAGTTGTAAGTATTATTATTGACCTTACTATTGTTTTTCTAATTACAAAAAAAGCTGATTTAACACTAGGAATTGTGCTTCTTAGTAATACTGCAAGTATTTTTGTGTACTACTTCCATGAGCGCGCATGGAACATTGTCCACTTAGGAAGACGACCAGCTAAATAAACACTTACCTTAAAATAACTAAGGATACTTCTAAAAATCTTTATTTTTGCGAAAAAATATTTTTAGCAAACTATTTAAAGTTTTTTTCTATAAGCGTATACAGTTTTTACTTTTAAGGTTTTTCAATAACATTTTTTGATCTCATTTTCTTTAAAAATTTAATAAATAAAAATACAAGTAAAACGTTACATACCATAAAGGACAAAATAACTGTATAGCCTTCTCGGGTCAAAACGTGCAGAAGATTACCTAACTGCCCAAAAATAGATTTTATATCCCAATAAAATCTATATAGTAGAAATGTTGAAGGGTGTTCAGATAAGAGCTTTATATTTGATAGGCTATCAACTGACACCTGATATACACCCGCAACAAGTGCGGTGTTACTATTGTTAACTAAATTTTTTAAAAAAATACTATCTTCCTTTACAACAATTAGCCCCTTGCGGCAACTTGCACTGAAAAACCGCCACTCAACCTTAAACCCATTAATAAATTTATCACTCTCATATTTTGCGATATAAATATCTTTATGACGAAAATTTTCATACCCTTGTGGATATAAAATCGGAAGACAGCTACTAGCGTAAACATAGTTGTTGCTAAATATAAAGTTACCAGAGATTAAGATAAATAAAATAAAAAAATATTTTTTCATAAAAATTAACGAGCTAGACAAGCTTTTTACTTGCTATTCTGTATACTTAAAAGTATACAGAATAGCAAGTGTTTTTTTGCAAGATATAGAAAAGTATAACTTTGCGACCCCGTATTATCGCCTGCCAAACATGACGCAGGTTGCTGTTTTTTTAAAAACAGGCTCGGTCACAGAACTCCTCGTCGCAAGCTCCTCGAGTAAGTTCTGCGACCCCTATTCGAACCTGGACGAAAGTGACGCAGGTCACTTTCTGTCCCAGCACAGAAATACAAAAGCCGCATCATATGATGCGGCTTTTGTATTTCTGTGCTGGGACCCAGGCTCGAACTGGGGACCCTTTGCTCTTCAGGCAAATGCTCTACCAACTGAGCTATCCCAGCGTATTTAGTTCTAAAAACATGCACACTACTGTTAATAACATTTGCCTGCAAATGAGCTGTAAAACTTCTTTGCCAACTGAGCTATCCAAGCGTATTTACTTTTAAATTAGGTATTTATAGACTAACGTAAACAGCATTTTCTTAACGAAAATGTCTCATTATTATAACACAATTTAGATATGGTTTCAATTACTCAGAAATTCCATCTGGAAGAACTTCCTGCGGTCTATTTTTCTTCTCTAAAAACTCATTAAGTGCTTTAGTTTCTGGGAGCTGATTACGGAGGTTAAAAAACTGATCAAGTGTCTGCTGAATCATTGAGCCGTTTGTTGTAAGTGTAGTGATAAATGGTCGAACATAGTAGTATGCTCCTCCAACAAAACCAAGAACAAGGAGCCAGTAGAATATCCTTGTGAAGCTAGCAAAATACTGTTGACGACGAATCGATTTAAGGACTTCATGATTTTCAAGGGTCATCTCATAAATAGCATCAAGCTTTTCTTCGTTCGTAAGATCTTTTTTACTCATCTAAAAAGTATATCATTTATTATGGTGCCCTCGGCAGGAATCGGTCACAAAACTACCTCACTTCGTTCGAAGTAGTTTCGCGACCCCTATTCGATTCCTGTCGTACGACACGCAGGTGTCGTACTCCTAATACCGCAAAATATAAAATACCCATCACTTTGTTAGATGGGTATTTTTATATTTTGTGCCCTCGGCAGGAATCGAACCTACATCAAAAGCTTAGGACGCTTCTGTTCTATCCATTGAACTACGAGGGCGATACATAATACTACCATAAACAAAAATACCGTACGAACCGTACGGTATTTTTGTTGAGCAGACACTTACTCTGCAACTTCAAGGAGTTTTGCCATCTCTGCTTGATTAAAACCAACCATAACATTGTCTTCAATTCTAATAACCGGAACTCCAAGCTGACCAGTCATCTCCATCATTTCTTTACGCTTTTCCATATCCTCAGCCACATTATGGTCTGTAAAAGGAATATGTTTTTCGTTAAGCCAGTCTTTTGCCATATGACAAAAGTGACAAGACGGAGTACTGTAAATCTCTACTTTTTTATGTGTCTGTGTTGTATCCATATAAAATGAGTATACCTAAAAAAACACTCATGACAACCTCTCTCTAAAAAGATTCTATTCAAAGACTTTTTTCCACCAAAGGTTTATCTTTTCTCGCGTCGTTATCTCTGTTCTTACTTTAGTTACCGAATTTTTATTATCATCATATATAACAATCACCCCTTCACCTTCTTTTACAACAGGATATGTGGTGCGTACATAGGCTTCAAAGCCACGATCACTTTTAATAAACTCTACTTGTTTTTCTGCGTCACCCACTTTCTTTTCAAGTTCTTTGCGTTCTTTTACTACCTCTTCTTTTTTTTCATTTACCTCCACTCTTTTTGCATTAAGTTCAACAACAGAACGAATAAGAAGAATAATCAAAAGAAAAAGCACAAGCATCGTAGCTTTTGAGTAAAATAAAGTTCTTACGATGTGTTTTTGTTGAAATTCTCGCATAGATGCGCTAGTATTATAGCTATTCTACCACGCAACCATAACTAAACGCGTGAACAAATAAGACTATGATTTTTAATGCAAAAAACCGAAAAACTGTTCAAAAGGTGTGGGCAGTTATCTCTATCCTTGTCATCATCAGTATGATTGGATTCTCACTTATCGCCCTCTTCCAGTAAGAAATACATGACAAAAAAACAATCTCGCAACTAGCGAGATTGTTTTTTATTTCATCTACTTCTCCCCTGGTTTCATCATTTGAAGGAAGGTGTCGTGAGAAATATGCACTTTTCCTTCTGCGAGCATTCTTTCTTTTCCTCGTTTTTGTTTTTCGCGAAGTTTCATTTTACGAGTAATATCTCCTCCGTACATATATCCAGTCACATCTTTTTTCATTGGAGCAATAGAGCGAGATGCCACGATACGCCCACGAACATACGCCTGAATCTTCACGCGAAACATTTCTGCAGGAAGAATTTTCTCGAGTTTTTCTACCACTTCTTCAGATTCTTCGCGAGCTCTATACTCTGGAATCACACGAGAAAAAGCCGTTACTCGCTCTTCTGCAACGTACACATCAAGTCTCGTTACATCTGCTGGTCGCATCTCAAGTGGTTCGTAAACAATAGATGCGTACCCACTTGATGCAGACTTTACTTCATTAAAGAAGTTACGCATAAGTTCACGAAGTGGCATAGCAAGCTTGATACGCACTCTATCATGCCCCCAATCAGCCAAATCTGACACCGTAGCCTCGTGTGGAGGGAAAAGCTGCATAAGAGGGCTTACATAGTCGTGAGGCGTAATGATGGTCAAAAGAATCCATGGCTCCTGTACTGCGGTATATTGACCATGATCAGGGAAATGTATCGGTGTATACACCATTTCTTTCTGACCATTTTTTAGAGTAACTTCATACGTAATTGAAGGTGTTGTTACTACAAGCTCTTGATCAAACTCACGACGAAGACGTTCAGTAACAATCTCTAAGTGAAGCATACCAAGGAAGCCACATCTAAATCCACGACCAAGAGCACCAGAGGATTCTTCTTCAAAAGTAAGCGACGAATCAGAAAGCTTCAACTTTCCAAGTGAACTACGAAGGTCATCAAACTCATCTTGTGACTCTGGGTATACAGACGCAAATACGATTGGTACAGGTTCAGCGTATCCAGGGAATGCTGGGAGCGGTTTACTTTGTGTTGTCACCGTATCTCCAACACGCGCAATACCTGGCTCCTTAATGCCTGTAACAATATATCCAATTTCACCAGCACTAAGCATCTTCCCTTCTTTTTTTGCAGGAGAAAATGTACCAATCTCACGAATAATAAATTTATGATTTGATTGTGTAAAAAGAAGTGTATCCCCCGCCTTAACGTTACCATCAAGCACACGCACATACAGAATAACCCCCATGTGATTACTATATTCAAAATCAAAGATAAGTGAACGTGACTGAGAAAATGCAGGTCCACCAAATTCATGTTTTGGTTCTGGAACACGCTTAATGATTTCTTCAATTAGTTCTTGCACCCCCTCACCTGTTTTTCCTGACACCGCCAAAATATCATCTGGATCACACCCTAAAAGCTCCATAATTTCAGTTTTGATATCATCAGGTCGAGCAATAGGACTATCAATCTTAGTAATAACAGGAATAATGGTAAGTCCAGAATTTCTTGCCATCTCAAGAGTAGTTAACGTTTGCGCCTGAATTCCTTGTGTTGAATCAACAAGAAGGAGTGTACCTTCAACCGCCTGAAGCGCTCGCGATACCTCATAAGAAAAATCGATATGTCCTGGAGTGTCGATAAGGTTAAGGATGTATTCTTTTCCATCTTTACTTTTCCAGTTCATGCGCACAGGAGTCATCTTAATCGTGATACCTCTTTCACGTTCAAGCTCCATGGAGTCAAGCACTTGCTCTTTCATATGACGTTTCTCAACGGTTGCAGTCACTTCCAAAAGACGGTCAGCAAGCGTTGATTTACCGTGGTCAATATGGGCAATAATTGAAAAGTTACGAATATTCATAGAAATAATAGTTACTTCTTTCTACTATAAAGTACGGAAAGAAGCAAGAAATTAGTAATCGCCCACGATCCGTACGCATATAAAAGAGAGATCATTCCAAGTGACTTTGTAAACACGCCAACTAGTACACAGGTAATGGTACTTATAAGCATACTTACAAAAACAGTCTTGGTATCTTTACTTGCATAAAGGCCAATTGATACATATCCAGAAATCATCACAAATGGAAGAAGAAGCAAGAAACCGCACAAGAAGAAAAGAATAAGATCATTAAATCCAGTCTCTCCATAGAGAAGGAAAATAATTTCTTCTCTGAAGAGAAAAATAATTCCAGAAATAACTGCCCCGAGCGTTCCTAAAATAGTAATATATTTTTTCATGATCGCTCTATACTCCTTTCTTTTTCCTTCAAGATAATCTTTTGAAAGTACTGGGAGACTTGCTGTGGTTAAGCTTTGTTGTACAAGCTGTAATGTTGCTTCTAAAATACGATGAGCAAAGAGATAACTAGAAAGTCCTCCTGTGCCAAATGTTGTTGCAAGGCCAGTTAAAAACATTACACGCCCTTGAGTGACAAGATTTGTTCCTGTTCTAGGTAAAGCAAGGTGAATAAGCTCTTTAATATGATGGTAATTAAAATGATACCTAAGCTCAAAAATATGCACCCCACGAAGAGATAAAAGCTGAACACTAAACGAGATCATGCTTCCAATTACTACACCATAAATAAGACCATGAAGCCCATAAAGAGGGTAAAGAGATAGTATTCCAAAAATAATACCAAAAGAATATCCAAGCGGAGCAAGACCATAAAGCATAAACTCATTACGCATTTGAGCAAAACAAGAGATAAGAGACGTGAGACCTATAAAAAGAGGTTGAATAAGGAGAATACGTGTCACCGAAATAAACTGCTCTACTTGCTCCGGAGAAAATCCAGGTACAATGTATTTTGCATATAATGGAAGTGTTATAGCAATAATAAGCGCCAATGTTCCTATCACCGCACCAAAGAAAAGTGATAGTGAATACACCTTACGACGAGGATCAACAATTTCCCCTTCTTTATTTTCTTTAGTGAGAAACGGAACGACAGTTCCCGCACTCATAAATGCAAGAAGCGCTCCATACATCAAATCAGGGAGACGAAATGCTGCATTATAAACATCAAGCACAGGCCCAATTCCTACAACGGTAGCTAAAAGCCTATCTCGAAATATTGCCAAAAGAAGTGAAAGCGCACTAAAAATAGCTAAAATTAAAGAGTTTTTAAGAATCATGCTTATCCTATTGTAACAAAAAAGCCTTACACCTGCACGGGATTATTAAACGCAGAAAAGCGTCTAATCATCTTAATGTGCATAGTTAATAACCTCCTCTCGTATTTTCTCATGAACAGGAGCCCAGTCACGTTTTGGTAGATTATTTACCTCCTCCAAAGTTGTGTATTTTTTATAAATATTTATAGTAATAAAAGATTTCTCTTTTACTTTGTATGACATATAAGCGCCACCATATTCACTGTAATGAGCAATAAAACTCTCTTCATCTTTTAATCTTAAAATTTCTTTCTCTTTTCCATTTTCAAGATTGATTGAATGAATCACATGAATGTTTTTAATACCAGAAGAAGCGTTATACGTACTGGCAATATCGTAATCCAAATTAGGTACCTTAATATAATAAGGAAGTGTTTCATTTAAAGAAACATCTGGGCACGCACTAAGATTTGTAGCATAATATCTTTTCGCATTTTTATCTAAGACATAAAATGAATTACATCCACCTTTTTCATTGGGTACATAAAAAAATATTTTACTCTTAGTTTCATAAAAGTTATCTGAAATCCCTTCTTCAAAATCTTTTTCAATAGCTTCTTGTGTCACACCTGAAGCAAGGCCAAGCTCGCCTGTCAGAAGACTAATAAACTCATTAGTTTCACTATTACGTAAAGAAGGCCCTTTGAAGACAAAACTTTCACCTATCCGCTCTGCTTCAGCACTTGTAAGGCAAGGATTAGTCATATTACCGTCTCTGCCGTAATAAACAAACTCAAAAACAAGTCCAAGATCTTTCCGTAAAACAAGAGTATTTTCTTTACACCCTTTACTTATAAGTTCAAGTATTTCATTACCATCTCGTTCTCCTGACTTAAATTCCATAGACTTGTCATTAATAAAAGCAGTGAATCCGTCATTAAAAGGGTAAGGTTCGCTTAAAAACCATTCTTTTAAAGACTTCTTATTTTTATCAAAATTGCTAACATAAATAGCGAACTCTAATGCGCTTTCTTTATTTTTATATAAAAAAATACCTTTTTCTTCTTGCTGTAACATCCACGTTTCTGGATACTGTATTTCATACCCAAATAAATCACTGCGATAGATCTTTAACTTAGAGGAAGTAGATGCTGTCACAGAAGAGCTTGTTGCTTCTACTTGAGTATTTTCTGGAGCACTGCCCATAATCTGCTCTACTGGCTGATTTACTGTAGTCTGCACGGGCACTTGCACAGGCTGCCCAAAAAGCGATCCGATAAAAGCCATAATTCCAGCAAAAAATGAAGCGATAGTATTCATGTGAAAAGTTTACCATGTAAACACGTTGTGAAACTTGCTTTTTACACTATAAGGCTGTAGTCTAGAAGAGTTCTATTAGGTAATCACTCTTATCATCACAATTTGTAGATGCCGAGAGAGGAAAGTCCGAACACATACTAGATTAAATTCTAGAAGCGTAGTGGGTAACCCCCATCGTGAGCAATCATAGAGGTGCGAGCAGAGACGCCTAGCACGAAAGCAAAAGGCCCTGTAGTAATACAGGTGACGTGTATGGCAACATACAATTGAAACGGCTAAATCCTTACGTGTGTGCAAGACCGTGTCCAGCCCCAGTTTTAGGCAATGTATACTTGTATTATGTTCTTCGTTTATCTTTTACAGCACACTGCCACTAAAGAAATTTACATTGGTTATACCAACAACGTTAAACGTAGATTACAAGAACATAATACAACCAAAGGCACATCTACTTCGCGAAAAGAAGGTACATGGATCTTAATATATTGTGAAGCGTATAAATCGCAAACTGATGCCATGAGCCGTGAAAAGAAATTGAAACATCACGGAAGTGGTAAGCACGAATTACTTAAAAGAATTCAAGGCAGTTTGCTTGCCTAAAACTGGGGCTGGAAGTGTCGCTAGAGGTGATTGGCAACAACCATCCCAGATACATGATTACACAGCCCAGCTCCAGTTTTGTTATAGTACAGATAAGTAATAAATGTAATATCACAAAACTGGAGCTGGGCGGACAGAATTCGGCTTATAGGTAGAACATATACGAAAGAGCGGCACCGTAAGGTGCCGCTCTTTCTCTTTCCAGAAAAGAGACTACCATAAAAAGATTTAGTATGGATTAAGTGCGAAGACTTGGAACTGTGTAATGTTTAGGAAGACATACACAGAAGTATGGCGACTAAACTTATACAGTGAAAGTCGAGCAATTAGCCACAATAAACTTTTTAGTCTGCGATTTTAATTTTGGAACCCATAAAGAGTCCAAACCTATTCGCCTGCCCCGCCGAAACTTCAAGCACGTACGAAGCATCTGACTTGTTAATAAAAATCTTTTCTTCAAGGAAAGACTCTGGCGTTACATTTCTTTCAATCCACACCACAACACCTTCTTGATTAATCCAGATAATATCTAAAGGAAAAAGCATATCCTTCATCCAAAATCCGTATCGTCCAGGTGTAGGAAACACAAATAACATTCCTTCATCGTTCCCCATAGAAACCCTTCCAGAAAGACCAAGTTCACGTGATGCTTTTGTGTCGGCTACTTCTACTTGAAGTGCCCCTTTTGGCATAAGCAGCGTTACATCATGACGCACAATTTTATCAATCACTATTGAATCACATACTTTTGTTGTAAAACAACGAAATCCGTACATACTCGAAAAAAAAAGCGCAACAAAAAAAATACCTAAAATAGTTTTTTTGATAAGAACTCGCTTTGATGAAGCGTTTTCTCTTTTTACACTATTTTTTTGGTAGGTATTTTTTTTCATAAGCGTTAGTACGCTTTAAGGAGAAATGTCTTATGCTGACTTTCTCTTCTGTGAAGCACGTTCACCTTCTGCGAGAATCTGCTTGCGAAGACGAACTGATTTAGGAGTTACTTCAAGATATTCATCAGCGTTCATAATTTCAAGACCACGCTCAATAGTAATTTCCCACGCAGGAACAAGCACGATAGCTTCATCAGCCCCTGATGAACGCATGTTAGAGAGCTGTTTACCTTTAGTTGGGTTTACCACCATTTCCTCACCTTTTGAAGTATTTCCAATTACCATACCTTCGTACACTTCTGTTGTAGGAAGAATGTAGATAACTCCTCTATCCTGAAGATTCCAAAGTGAGAACGCAAGAGACTTACCTGCAGCCATTGAGGTCATTGATCCTACGAGGCGACGCTGAATTTCTCCAGCATATGGTCCGAACTTAATAAAACGAGCAGACAAAATACCAAGACCCTTAGTATCAATCACAAACTCTCCACGGTACCCAAGAAGCCCACGAGTTGGGATTTCTGCCTTAATACGACTGATACCATTTTTTTCACTCATATCTGTGATCATCGCTTTACGACGACCAAGCTTTTCCATAACAACTCCTGAAGATTCTGTAGGAACATCAATAACAAGCTCTTCGTACGGCTCTTCTTTCTGGCCATTCACTTCATGGAAAATTACCTGTGGCTGTGACACTTGAAGCTCATATCCTTCACGACGCATTGTTTCAAGAAGCACACCAATGTGAAGCTCTCCACGACCATATACAAGATATTTATCTGTATCAAAATCCACCTTAAGTCCAACGTTAATTTCAAGCTCCTTCTCGAGACGGTCACGAATTTGACGCCCTGTTACAAACTTTCCTTCCTTTCCAGCAAACGGAGAGTCGTTAACAAGGAAGTTAAGCGCAATAGTAGGCTCATCAATAGTAATAGCAGGAAGAGCTTCTTGGGTTTCTGATTTTACGAATGTATCCCCGATGTAAATTTGTGAGAACCCGGCGATCATTGCAATATCCCCCGCACTTACTGTTTCTGTATCAACGCGCTCAATACCATTAAAGGTAAAGATTTTTGTAATTTTACCTTTTGAAATTTCGCCTCCGTTTTTCTTTACGGTAATTTCTTCACCAACACGAGCAACTCCATCATAAATACGACAGACAGCGATACGTCCAAGGAAGTTATCGTACGCAAGGTTAAACACCTGTGCTTTAAATTCATTATTAATATCTCCTGTTGCTTTTGGAACTTTTTCAAGAATAATATCAAGAAGTGGAGTAAGATCTTTTCTTTCATCATCAAGATTTTTCATCGCAACACCTTCACGTCCAATTGCATACACTGTAGTAAAATCAAGCTGCTCATCATTTGCTCCAAGCTCCATGAAGAGTTCAAATACTTCATCGTGAACACGTGACGGATCTGCGGCTGGTTTATCAATTTTATTAACAACAACAATTGGCTTAAGCCCAAGCTCAAGTGACTTCTTAAGAACGAAGCGAGTTTGTGGCATAGGACCCTCCTGAGCATCAACAACAAGAAGAACGCAATCAATTGAACGAAGCACACGCTCTACCTCTGAGCCGAAATCGGCATGCCCTGGAGTGTCGAGAATATTAATCTTCACTCCTTTATAAGGAACAGAAGTGTTCTTGGCGGTAATAGTAATGCCACGCTCTTGTTCAAGGGCGTTTGAGTCCATAGTTTGACCTTCTTGACCCACCCCACACTGCTTCATGAGAGCGTCAGTAAGAGTTGTTTTACCGTGGTCCACGTGGGCGATGATTGCGATATTTCGAATTTCTTGTTGCATACTACTTGTTTACTTAAATGAGGCTTCTTCTTGTTTTTTTAAGAGGCCAAAAGAATCTATAATTTGAGGAATTAAGTATACCATAACAGCACACTTTTTGGAAGTCAGTCAAATAGTATGCTGTTATAGAAAAAAGCACCCTGCTGTACAGAGTGCTTTTTGCATCCTAGGATGCAAATAAAGGGAGCGCTTTTGCAAAGGTGTTTCTGAACTCCTTCAAGGAAAGAACCTCTGCGAGATCAAGAACATGCTGTGTATCGACGAGCAGATCTCCAAGCCTGAAAAAATCCACACCTTTCCTACCAGAAGGTCTCTTAATTTGGAAAAGCATTTCAGGCGAAAGGAGGTCAATTCCAAGCGTTGGAGTTTTTTCTTCT
>JACCDT011689994.1_pt1 | contig 82035 bp, 94 predicted proteins | sample 7446291 | NCBI WGS metagenome assembly JACCDT01 (sample SAMN15323446, study PRJNA562643) | freshwater metagenome | isolation source: river surface water | place: USA:Blue River Watershed | collected 2017-08-17 | reverse complement strand
TATTGACCGACTCAAGAAAAGGCTCTCCTTGCTGAAACAAACGATGGGGCTTGACGCACCAGTAGCCGGGGCAGCTCCATTCCTTATTGAATTTGCCCAGCAAATTCTCGACGACGATGTTGCCCGCCGGGAAACATTTTTCACAACATTCGATGCTCGTAATGCTTACATTCAGCGTAAGGGGGCCATAAAACCTTCCGATGAATTTATTTTCGGCCTGATTGAATCAATCAAAAACCATTACAAAAAGGCATCTCGCGCCGAACGTGATGAAGTTTACGCCGAGGTCAACACAATGCTGACCTGCGCCCTCGAGTATCAAATCATTCAAGATGATCAAAATAAATGATTATTTAAATCTACGTTGGACAATTTTTCGAATTTAAGATGTGCATGCGATAAATTATCAAAAAATGAGGCGAGCGGTGGTCAAAAAAATCAAAATTCCCATTTCAAGCGGCGAGGATGGCGTTGCTGAAATGTTCAACCAAATGCTCGGTACCGGCACCGTTAACATGGACATTGCGTACCCTCGCTATGTTAGAATGCGTAAACTGTGTGAACAATTAGTAAAATTATTTGAGCTGTTGTCCGCATCACCGTTCATGCAGTATGCCGACTTCAACAAACAAAAAGAACAAATAGATGCATTCTGCAAAAAATCGCGCGATGAAATTAAGACATTATTTCGCGCTGATCTCTCTGACATTGATTGGGATCTGAATGCTATTGAGGAGGAACTGAAAGCCAATTTTTCCAAAATCTACCTTGAAATGAAACAATCGCAGCTTATTGACACATTTATTTTGATGTGCGATCGCCTTGTGCCACACAAGAAAAATTTCGTTGACATAAACAGATTATCCCACAAGTTTATCGGATGTATGGCCGGAGTAGAATGGTGTCCATTTCCGTTTACAAATCTCAATTACAAATATATTTTCTCTTTGACCCTATCTCCAACAGTCCAGGCATTTTTTATGACAGTATTGAACAAAGCATTTGACCTCAGTTATCAGCTGTTTACGGAACGCCAGGCCCCAGACATTGATGTCAATCAGTTCGTGGATTTTATTATGAAGAGCATTGATGAAATTCAAACTCGCCCCGAGGTATGCCGGTGCAAAGAGGCCTTCCAAAAAATAAAAGAGTCAGTTGAAATGCTGCGGGATCGATTTGACAGTTATTATCGGGATTTTATTTCCGCAAAAGATTCATCCATAATGATGCAACATTTTATTCTCGACGTTAGTAAAAATACCACGGCTAGTCCAAAGGTGGCTAAGCAATTCAAAACAATAATAGGGTATTATCAATCGATTGCCAGCAGCGACCAAATTAAAGATCCAAAAATTAAAATGTTGTTTGACAACCTCAACAAATCCCTCTCGGAATTTGAAAAAGGCAAGGAAAACCTGGTAAACATTCGTAACGAAGAAGAAGATGATGTCCCAAATGACTCAGAACCAATCCTAATGTCCTGCGCTCCCCGCGGCGCAAGCTAAGTGAAAAAAATAGTTATTGACCAGTTGCGGGAACTTCCTCGTGCGGTGCGTTCGGCTCATTATGTACCACTATGCACTCGCTGCAATAGTAATCCCGACACAGCGGGCAATAATTGCTGCCAAGATGACCACAGGTGCAGCAGCCAATTATTTTTTTACCCTGAGAACTATCCATTTACAAATATTAAATTCGCCAATTTCAAATTTTATTGGCCAGAATATAACATGGAGGTGCCTTCAATTGTTCTAGTATTTATTATTTGCATTGCATTAATTTTACTAAGCCCCAATATGCTGACGGCAATGTCAGTGGCAGTTAATGCAATGCTGCTCGCCACACTATTTAATTCAGATGCCCTGCAAATTGAGTATCAGCCCGCAAACAAAATCACCCCGGCCACAGAAAAATCGCCCGAGGGATTTACTGACGAAAATAATGCCAATCAAACAGTGGATTTGTATGGGCCGTATTATGAAATGTGGCACTCCTACCATGATACTTCCATGTACGAGCAACCCAGGCCCATTGTCGGTGCAACTTGTGCCGAGAGAAGCCAATCAGTTGACATGGCAAATGTTTTCATGGCGCAAAATCGGGCCCGGGACAAGAAATGTTCTGATGGTTGGGCGGTGAAAGACGTGAATTACTATCGCCATCATTATGGGGGTGAGCTTGATCAGGCCGCAGCAAAAGACTGGTGGGGCCGCGGTGATTATTAATTTATTTTAGCAAATTAAATAGGTGGGTTTTGACCCAAATTATTTCACATAAAAATAATAAAACCATTGATTATAGTCTGAAAAATGTCATACGAACGAAACCCATACGCCGACATTCGTAGGGTGCCAAACAGGAGCAACCAGATCGATGTCAAGGAGCTTTTGAAGAAGGAAGTAATCAGACAAGGGCGCGACATCAATACCGATTATCGATTCGGCCTCACAGGCTTGCCCCAGCCGATTGAGTCACAACAACCACCAGCGGCCCCGGCTGCATCAGCAGTTGGATTTGAGGACATTGAATTGTATTTTGATTCAACTCAGCGAGACCAGTCGTCCGACTACTCAATCGGCGAGGTTCGATGGAGCATTCCCCTAATTAATAACGCGACTGACATTAAAAACTGCGTCGAAATGCATCTTAATGATTTTTATTTTCCGAAGATATATGCCCCAAGCACTGCTCCGGAATTCTTTTATTTTAGGCGCGCCTATGTAGAATTTCAAAATGCCCCGTCAAATCAGGCTGTCCTGGGGCCCGCAAACAACAAGTTTCATTTTGAATTTTCTGTGGAAAATATTAACGGGCAGGCCGTAAGACTGGTCCCTACAAAAAAATCATTTTTCTTTCAGCGACCAATCACATCGATCGTTGATTTTCAAATCCGTTTTATGGTGCCGCCGACTACTTCGGCCGCTGCGGTATTTAAGAAAGTTCCAATTCCCAAGGACACATTGAGCATTGCTACCGTATTCAATGCAGGATTTGGATACAATCCTATCCGATTTCAAGTACAAGGCTTAGATGATACAACAGCGCTGGCCCCATTGGGAGCCATACTTGCCCCCGGGTTGGCTGTATTTATATCGGGTTATATATCAAATGATGCCGCGGTGAATAACGCTGTCAACAATACGGATGGGATTTATGTGACAAACATATTAGACGCAACAACATTTGAAATTGCGGGTATTGATGCCTCAACAGTAACAGTTGCCTCGGCGGCCAATTTGTACATTCCAAAAAACAGATTTGCCTTTCCCTTGAGATTCACTTGCACGAGAGACCAAGTAACAAATTATGTTGACGTTGGTCACGATTAAATCATTCACAAGAAATTATTTTTTTGCTGTTTAAATGTATGATAAACTGAAATAATGCGGTAGCTTGGTGAAAAATGGAATTAACGCAGGATAGTAATCTGGTGGCTAGCAATTCGAATCAGTTAATTTTTATTATCGCTCAAATTGGCGCGGCCAATGGAATGGCATCCCGAGCTCTGGCCCGGCTGACAATATGTTGCACCGGGCTACATGCGATAATCCAACAGGAACTGCGCCGGCGTTGGCGACTCCGGGCCGCTTGGGGCCCCATGATTGCCCCCAAACTGCATAAGTTTTTAGTTTTACGCAGCCACCCGATAAAGTATTCCGGTAGAATCGAAAAGATAATCCCTATAACTGATCAAGTCGGCATCAATAATAAGGGATTCCGATTTCTTGACTCGGGCACGCAATTATTTGATGAAAACACAGTACCTGCTCTTACAAACATGTGGGTAATTACAAATCACCCCGTAGAATTCACTATGATGATGATCATATCAGAATATGCACTATTTGAAATCAAAGTCGTTTCGGGGGATTATTTTGATACAGGCACGACCGCGTTGTCCAAAAGTGTTATTGATGCAAAATATGGCGGGGTTGCCCCCGGGCGATACATAGTTAATCTCCGGCTGCCCCTAAGATTCAATCCACTAACTTTATGCCCGCAAATTATGGATGCGAGTAGGTTGTGTTTTTGCATATATTCATCATCATTTGACAGCATTGAAGAGGTCGCACCAGGCGTTTTTGACACTATGATCAACGCAATGAATGACTTCGACCTCGTGATGGATAATTTCACGCACGTGGTTGCCCAATATAAGACGGCCGACGCAACGTCGCATTCCTGGGATGATTACGGATTAATGATTAGAGGCAGCATTAACCAGCTTGTGAATACAACATCAATAATCCGTAAAAAAAGCGACACCGATTATGAACCGGCAGATCTACCCTACATTTCCCCAGAAATAATGGAGATGCTTTTCATGCAGGCTGGTATTGATTACACATTTGATGCGCCTGATGAGCATACTGTATATGAAGATTCAGATGTTGATTACGGGGATTCAGACAGCAGCATCGATTAATTAGAAGTATCTCTAGAATTAATTGCAGATACTATCGAATCAAACAATGGATTAGATTCCTTCATCGGGCGGTAGCCATTGATGTCTTTGTCATAAATAAAAACTTTGTATCCATATACACTGTCTATATTTTTAGCGAAATAGTATTTTACCCCATCAATTATTATTTCCTCGGCGGTTACCTGAGTTTCCCTCAACTGGGAACACGGGTCAGCAACTTTCACATCGCGGGCCGGGTCAGCTGTGAAAAGCGCGGCCGATGTTGGGTTGCATACTCTGCAATGATTTTCTGCATTGGCCATGCATTCTATGGACACCTCCTTAAGGGCCTCATTGAACGATTCAATAGTCACTTGATTAAGCACAGATTCATCATATAATTCTGTATCAGTCGTACTTAGGACATCACTTGTCTCGGGTGGCACGGCCAGATATATGAATGAAGAAACATTTTTTTCGCTCGGATCTAGCATAATATGTGAATCATTCCTAACGCCTCGGGCAATGATTTGCATAACTCGACCCCAATTCCAATATGGTTCCATCACATGGATATGCCTGACATTCTTAAGGTCAAGCCCCTCAGCTCCCGTGCTTGACAGCAAAATCATGTCAATAATGCCGCCGTGTTTATTTTCCTCACTGTTAAAAATGTCCTGAATTGCCGCTCGATCAGCCGGCGACACGTCCCCGGAAATTATTGCATATTTGCGGTTTTTTGCAGATTTATTAACAACAGAATCATCACCCCCTAGAAAACATTGATCAAGATCAAAACCCGCATCAATTCCTGTATCAATATCAATACTGATTACATTAGAGCCCGCATCAATGCCCACAATATCAAAACCCGCATCAAAACCATCATTAATGCCAATTATTTCATCAAAATCGCCGACCCAAGACCCGGTTGCAATATGCTCCAGTATCTCATCAGCCGTGGGCAGCCCGGGGCCAGCTCCGACAATTCCCGGCAGATGATATTGTTCCCACCCATTTGCCTCCAGATATTTTGCAAATGATCCCAAGCCGCCGATCCCGACAAACTGTGAATATGTTATCCCGAGCTGCCCCGGCCGCTGATTAATGTTGTCCAATATTTTGCGATATTTCGCGGACCCCAATGCCGATACAGGTATTTTTGCAGGATCTTTTTCTTCACGAAATCCCTCAGGGGCGCAGAAATTACTGAGTTGCCGCGACTTCACCCGATACGTGCTGGATGCTTTACTTTTTGGTTTAGTCATCGGGGCAACATCGGGTGCCCGTTTGGGTCCAGCCCCGCGGCCGCCGCCCGAGCCTTCTTCATTTTCCTTATCCCGCGCAAGTTGGTACATAGTAAATTGGTCGCCATCCATGTGTACACGCATAACACTGATAGGTAATTCCTCGGGAAACTCAGCTTTTGTAGAAGAGTCAGTTATACCAAAGGCAGCCCCGGGTTTGCTGGAGTGTGACACATGAGAAACCAAACCAAGTATTCGGTTTTGAAACTTTTCCTTGTTTTTGATGCGGCCGTTTTTCTCATCAACATATAATTTGTTGAATTCTTTGTAATCTTCGGGCAGAGTTGGCTCCCCCCTCTTACTGCCGAGCATGTTGAAACATGGTACTAATTCAAATGGATCGTTTGCTATTGGTGTGCCAGTAAGGAATAATATTTTGAGATTTTTTGATTTCATAATCATGTCATACAAACCGTGGGCATTTTTGCTACCGTTTGTTATCGCTCGGAAGAGATTGTGAGCCTCATCAACGATCAATAATTTGCCATCCAGCGTAGTCAATCGCAAAACATCTCCGAATTTTTTCTCCAGCACTGCATCAAATTCTTCATTACCATGACCTTCCGCGGCTCGGCTCATTTGCTTCAACATGTTACTCGCATTCATTGAAACAAATGAAAAATTATGTTTTATCCAGTCATCCAAGTCGGTGTCCGAGAGCAGCCCCAGGAAATATGTTGGTTCCCCGGCCTTGCGAAGTTTAACATATTTGTGCACTGATTTCTTCATGTTGTCCTGTAGTGATTTTGTTAATAAAATGATGGGCTGCCGTTCCTTAATCAAGTCCATAGCAACTGCGATTGCAAGAATGGATTTTCCCAGGCCCATAGTTTGGTACACCAGCAATCCCCGGGCATCGATCGATACATCATTGATAAATTCTCGCACCAGGTTCTGGTAATATTTTAAGAAGTCATATTTTGACTCCCATTTAGTGTTTTTGAAAAATTCCAGCAATTGCATGGTAAAATTTGTGTTGTTGCGATCAAGTTTTACGGGCTGCATCTTTGTGATTACTGGACTCACTTAATGTATAAATAAGCAAAAAAATTAAATTTCCACAGGGAAAATTTGGCCTAATTTACACGGGATGATACATTTGTAATTCGGGCCTGAGATATTTATGCAAAACCACGCCGAGCCCGGGTCGGCGTCTTGTAATGTTGGTATACATATGTTGTGTTATAAATTGACCCGGTCTAAGCTGATCGAGCAACATATCAATATGATCACAATTGCATGCCGAGAAAATAACTGAAAACAGTTCGTCGCCGCTGTACCCGCGGGTACATTTATACCCACGACCATCTCTGCATCTGACATCACATTTACATTTATGATTATGCTTACGATCACGTCGATCAAATATATATTGCAATAACTCCCTGCTGTTACACAAGGCCGCAAATAATAAGCTTATGCTCTTCTTAGTAACGCTGTGGCCGTGTTTGATAAATGTCAATACACATCGGGCCAGCTGGGGCGACTTTTGGTTTGATTTAATCAGCAGGGCAAAGGCAGAATATGTTTTGTTAAATTTCCTGCTGCTGAAAACACAGTCCAACAACCCAGATTTGCCCTGAATGCATGCATTCCTCAACAACGCCTCATCAGGATATTTTCCGGATTTCATCTTTAGGACAAACAATAGATTAAATTTCCCGGCAAAGAAAGTATCATAGAAAAAATCCCCTGTGGTTGCCAGTGTAGTTTTATCCACAATCTCACACCATTTGCGACAGGTCAGCCTGAGGACATACCACACATCGACGGTTGATTGCGTAACTATGTGTTGCACAATATCTGCTATCATGTTGCGTAATTTACCATAAATAAGCATTCAATTTTACGAAAAAAATAAGATTTAATAGATCGCTTGTATGTAAACTGTTCCATTGCACGTATAAATAGCAACCTGATTATTCGGGTGTAAACTGGTCCAATGCACGTATAAATTGCGGCCTTCTTTTGAAAATTTTTTCACGCTGTTCGAGTGAAATGTTTTCACATTTAGGATCCATCGCTTTAATAAGTTCGTCAACAATTTTCCGGCTGTTCGCAATTGAAATTGCATCAAATACTGATTTACTATCAAAAATCTTAGGTTGACGCAATCGCACATAGTTTAACAAATCCACGCTGCTATAATGCGCAATAGTATAAATGTCCATAAGCGAATCTGCGACAGCATAACGATGCTTGTGTAGAATTATAATACACCTACCCACCCGAGGTAAATCGCCATACCGATGCAACATCGTAGAAACTTCAGGGATGATGTCTGCATATGTAAAGCGTGATAGAACACAATCCAGGCAGCCTGGGAGCGCCCATTCACAGGCCTGGAGCAGAAGATCCCGCCGCGGTTCGTTTTCGGGCACCCCAATAATGAATGATAAAGTGTTATCCATAGACAGAATAATCTCGTCGACAAGATCGTGCCAGCCCCGGGAAACCAACCTAAGTGCAGTTAATGCCGCAGATTGCTTGGAAATAATTTGTAGAATGTCCTTGTTAATAGTTGGGGTATTCATTGGGAACCCAGTTAACATAACTGTCGCTGTTGATTCAATTTTTGCAGAAAAAAATAATGCCCAGTAGACTATTTATTAAAAATTGACGTAACGATAATGTACCATTCATTATCAATATATTCACCATCGTGTATGAAATCATATCGGTAATTCACGTACACCCTTTCGGATGGATGAGTAATGACGAATCTAACCGTTGCTCGGCCCAACGTGCTTTTGATTTTTCCAACGATCTCCTTGTGCAACGGATTACCCGGGTCTGCAGAGTAGTATAAACCACTAATATGGCGACTTTCTGTTTCTCGGCGGTTTGATGGTGTGTTTGACAGCATGTAAATATGTTGCGCAGATATTGATAGTATACTAATTTGTGCCCGAACAGACAGCAATTCATAAACTTGCGATTGCGACCAGGATGATAATTTCCTGAAACATTTTTCAGCAATATCAATAGTCGGCTCGGCATCCAGAATATACATGAATTCGAATTGGGATATACTGTCTTTTGCAATGTAATTGATCATCACCTCGGGCAGGCCCGGGTGGCGAGATAAAATCGTCGCTTGGAGCATCTGAGCTGTCGCCTCGGGCACACGTTTTTCCAATAATAGCCGCAATAAATACTCTGACCCGCAACCAATCGCGAGGGCGTAATCAATGTTCCTGAGCATTCCCTTGATTTTGACAACAGCCTCGAGCACTTTTTTTGTTTGCGCATCACATATTTTCTTATCAATAACCTCAAATGCATACTTATGAATCTTGATTTTTGGATATTTTTCCAGAAATAAACTAACCAGGCCGCCATGTCGATGGTCGAAAATGGCCCGGGCAATGGTCTCGGCACCAATTTGTATTGGTCGGCGGAACTCGATGCACGTGATCATACGCATTGCAGAAATGTGTAACTTAAGGCTCAATAATTCATCAATGGGCCCGCGCCTGCATAGGTCGTCAACATAGTTGCATAATTGCTTGCAAAGCTGTCGGAGTACCACCCTGCTTTTCTCGGGTAGAAATGAAGCGCAGACTTTTAACACAAGAATTTCCATTTCAGCAGATTTTCCACTGATTAGCTCGATTGAGTTCATCTCATTCACAATTCATACTGACCAACTATTCAAATTTTACAGTTATTTGCTTGCAGATAAACCCCACTACCAACATACTATCTACTCATCATATAACCCGCGACCCCGAATGGAATTGCAAAAATCACCATCATAAATGCGAACAGGCCGCTTGGCATGCTGTCTCGGGTGCCCGGGGCGGCCGCGGCAGCCAATCCAATGATGCCGATCATCACATAAATTGGTCCATAGAAGATGCACAATAATATAAAAATTATTGCCCACTCGGTCATGATTTTTGAGTAATATAATTGAGAATTATTTTTTTGTTGAGCATTATATGAACCATGACTACAACATTAGCAGGATTTACACTCGCCAAACCATCTTCGGCCCCTACATGCAATCCGGGGACAGCCTCGGGTGCTCTCGATACATCAGCTGTGTACCAGTACAAGATCACATACGTCACAGCGTTTGGAGAAACTGATGGCAGTGCAACGGGTTCAACCTCAACAACATTGACCGGTTCCATCAACCTTACCGCAATCCCAGTGTCCCCGGATGGCAATGTTACACAAAGAAAAATTTATCGAACTGTCGGCGGTGGATCATCATTCTTGTTACTCGCAACCATTGATGACAATCTCACCACAACCTATGCCGACATCACTGCTGATGGTTCTCTCGGGGCTGCAATTCCCACACTGAACAGCGCATCCAGTAGGCAAATTGTTGGAGGTAGTTTGAAGATGAGCAAACCAACGATCTTGTCAACCGAAACCGGGATTACAGCATTTGCTACTGGTGGCCAGACAGGCGCATACCAACTTACGGCCGAAGTTAATGTTATTGCGGTCGTGGGAACCGCCGCTGATAGCGTTAAATTACCTGAGTTGTCCGCCGATCTTATTGGTACCCATGTGCTGATTGCAAACAACGGGGCTAACTCGGCCAACGTATTCCCAGCCCTGGGCCAAGACGCATCCGGTGGGGTCAATACAGCAGTCGCTGTGGCCGCCGCAGCTCGTGCTGAATTTGTTGCGGTTTCAGCAACTGCATGGGTTAAAACCAGATAGATGTAAAAAAAATATTATAAAACTCACATACAAGTTTATTTTTTGCCTTCGCAACAGACCCATATAAAAATATGTATTGATAATATGTATTGATAATATTCATAAATATTAACACAATGAATCTTGCCGAGTTGGCCAAACGCGATCCGACGATTAATAAAATACTTGGCATGATTTACGGCCAAGCGCTGGGGGATGCCGTGGGATTAATTACAGAATTCAAGTTCAAGTGTGACAAAATCCCCATTATCTTCCCATACACAGAACAAATAAGAAACTTTCCGGTTTGCGATTGGACTGACGATACCGATCACCTTATTTTAGTAATGCAAAGTATTACAGATGGTATTGAAGTTGAAAATGTCGCGGACAAGAACAGCGGGATCATCTGCAACAAGATCGACATCGCACAGCGGCTACATAAATGGGTTAGGTCAGGATTTCCTGAATTAGGCGACACGGTTGGTCTTGGCCTAGGAGGGACCACGAATATGGTCATAAATCATGCCAAATTTCTAACGGACCCGCACGAGGCCGCAATGGAAATTTGGCACAACAGCGGAAAAAAACTCGCGGCGAATGGGTGCCTCATGAGGACCAGCATTGTTGGCGCATTGCCAGCCGGGGTCATCGAAAAATTCACCGTGGATCTATGCAAAATTACACATGCCGACCCGCGGTGTATCGCGGCCTGTGTAATACAATCATTATGCATTCATGATCTCATTTATTGCCCAAAAAAATCTCCGGTTGAAATTTTGCAGGCTGCGGTTGGCCTGGCCAAGCCATATGTGATTGCCGCGGATGATCCCATCATTTTTGGCGAGTTGCGGCATCAGCCCACGCCGGCCTCGTACCATGATCCGACATTCAAGAGCCGAGAGGAGGAGCTTTCACATTGGATCGAAACTGCTTTTACAAAAAATATAGACCAACTCGGCCTGGATGAAATGGTCAAAATTGGATTTGTGTTGAAATGTCTCGGGTGCAGTATTTATGCATTACAGGTAATTAACTATGCTGTGAATAATAAGCGTAGGCCCGACTTTAAGAAATTCATTACTTTATTGGCCTCGGAAGGCGGGGACGCTGATACCAACTGCGCGGTCGCTGGGGCAATGCTTGGGGCATATGTGGGATATTTAAAATTGCCGCAGGAATGGATTCGGGCGCTGCCAAATCGTGAATGGCTGGATAAGATTATCATAGAATTTCTCAAAAAACTTCCAACTATCAATTAAAGCATATTAATCAGTACCCTCAACAATACAATCGATTATATCATTAGAAGCATCGCCAGGGTTGCTAATGATATTATCATCGTTAATAATACATCTATTTGGTGCAAGCTTGCTTCGACGGGTAACAAACTGCGTGTCAGAGGCGTCAACCGTTTCCGCCCCGGCCGCCTGTGTGTCAATAGCAACTTTCATTGCTACAAACTTGGATTTTATTTTTTCTATTCTCATGCAAAATACATTGAATCTGTTTTCATCATCGTGATAGCGGCCGATTCCTGATACAAACGCCCACCCTTCGGCCTTGAGCCGCTCCAGCGTGGTTTGACATAAGATATATTTTTTAGGAATGTTGAAGAGATGTAAAATTCCGCTGAGTATTGAGAGGCAAATGGACATGCTAAATGTTGTCCAATATACTGCTCTGGCCGCCCCGGGCGTTATCCAGGATATTTTTTCAACAGTGATCAGGGCCGCAATCAGCACTCCGAAAATCATTATTGATAATGTCAGCGCAAAGTATAATATTCGCGTATAGAAAAGCCGCCAGTCAGTTGAGGCAACCAGGGCCAAGTATCGGGATTCTAATAAAGCCCGTTGGGCTGCAGATAGTTTCATTGCTGGTAGCAGGGATGAAAATCGTTCAGAAAATGACATCGCAATGTACTGCCGAAAAATAAATTGAATTGTTAATCTGGTATATGTATCTTGCTCTCTCTTTAAAATATCTATGAACGACACAGATGGTTTTCGAGTCGTCACAGGCGGCCGCCGACGTGGGGCAGCCCCCCCGGCTAACGCGCGCGTGATTAGAAATCCTCATTCGGTTCGGGCAAGCCCCGCGGCCGGCAGTGCGCCCAATACGGTTTCCGTCTATTTTGCAGCAATGTGGGATCATGCCCAATATAAGAGAGCACTTCTTAATTACATGATCAAGGACTATGCAGTGGATGATCATAATAAAATGGTTTCAGTAATTGCGAACACCATCAGAAGTTCATTTTATGAAACTGATCACGCAATCATGAAAAAAGTTGTGGCAAAATTACAGGTGTATGGGTCATATCATGGTCCATCGATTAAACGATCCGAGGAACGCTGTAAAATTGTCACTCGATTGCTGGGGGACGCTGTCAAAATTACGGCATTGTTGGATATTGGCTGCGGTGACGGGTCAATCACAGCGCACGTTGGAAAACATTTTAACATTCCCCAGGCCGAGACTTATGGCGTTGACATTCTGTCAGCATGTGCTCAGCCAATAAATTATTCTAACTCGACAAAAAACCTGGCAGACAATTCTGTTGATCTGGTTATGGCATTTGTTTCCTTGCATCACATCAATGAGATTATTGAGACGCTCACAGAAATATACCGAGTTCTTCGCCCGGGTGGGGCTGTCATCATCCGAGAACATGATTTTGACGGAACCATTACAATGCAATCCTATTTACATTTGATACACATCTTTGGCGACATGAAATTAGGGGCTGACTGTGATGTCAATGCGATCGTTAACGGGTCCCATTACAAATCCCGGGTTGTTTGGGATTCATTGTTTGAACCGCAATTCATTGCCAAGAGTTACTTTGCGTATGATGGAAACAATCCGCAAGCATTGTACCACGCAATGTATGTCACAAGGAAACAGGAGTGAATGATGATTTGGTCAAAAAAAATTCACAACTAAATTTCATACCAACTGATTTATTTTTTGCAATGCAAATAAACCAACCTATTTTCTTGCCTTTGATTTTCTGGATTTTGATTTTCTGGATTTTGATTTATGAGCCTTAGCTCCATTGTCCGAGGTCTTGCTTCGGCGAGTTTTTGGCTTAGCTCCTCCTGAGAATGAACCTGCCTTTGATTTTCCTGATTTTGATTTACGGCTGTGTCTTGACTTTGCCATCGCGAGAGTAATCGAACCGTTACTATATATAGGCTGACAAACAAAAAAATAAATTAAAAATTAATTATTGTTTCCCGAGAGACATTAATTAATTTTTGGTCATATATGGACTTCCTAACGTTTTTCGCCATAATTATATCCGTTCTACCATTACAATTAATGATACTATCATGCCTGCAATGGCTACGGAACAAAATTAATTTGTATGAAAAAATTATTCTTGATATCGTTGCGGCTATGTCACCAGCAGAAACTTACCCACAAGATCCTAACGTTATGAGAATTCGTTATGCTCAAATTCGCCGGGGACTCCGGGGCGGAAATTTCCCTCCAGTAAATCGTGTTACCCAGACCGAGTTGCCCGTACTATATGGGATGATTATAAAAGCCGAAGCAGACCAGGCCCGCCGGGAGAAGTGGAATAACATGATGCATATAATCAATGAAGAATATATTGAGCAGGCAAATTTATGGATGGATAAACACCCCACGATATCCAACGTGTTGCAAGATTTTCTGCCCGAGGTTTATGCATATATAGAGAGATATAATCCTTAAAATGTCAACTGAAGAAAAAAAGAAATATTGCACACACTACACAGATTCACGCTGCAATTGCGGTTAAAATCGCATCCGCAACTAGGATAGCCACTTGTTCTATAGAGCCTATAAATGACATCAGACGATCCTCGTATATGCTGTGGAATTCGCTCCCGGTTACCCAATATGTGTCTCTTACATGAAAGACCAAATGCGGGGAGTACCCAAGTGCACTAATCGTTCGATACTCTTCAATCGTGGTGACATTCACCCGCAACAACCACGGGTCAGTCCCGACTGTTAGATGGGCTGGATAATTTTCCTTAGACAAATTCATCCTGTAATAACCCAAATTTAGCCCGGCAAAAAGTAGTTTTTTGGCGACCAAATTGCTGACCCTGCGATTATAATCATCATCCGGGCCGCCAATAAAAAACCCCTTAGCCTGCATGTAATATTATGAATCCTAGATATATTTTCTTTATAATAACTTTTCAATTTTGTTTATCATCAATACGTACGACGGTCAGGCATGCTTGCAGATAGCGGTATTATTCCAAACAGCCTGTTTGATGCATCGGGAATTTGAGTCATTTTCTCGGCCATAGCCCGATACAAGAGATACAGAATTATTATGACTGCCACGGCAAGCAGTCCAATTGCGAGGGGGTTTTCCAATAGCTGGCGCATGTTGAGTTGGTTTAATAAATTAGATAACAAAATATAATTTGTCATTAAATTAATCTGCTTTTACAGTTAGACCAATTCAACGTGGTCGGGAGTATTCAAATGCCTCATCTGGGGCTTGGAAAACCCAATGTCTTGCCCATGATCCTTGTTCAAAATATACAGATCATCGACGCACTTAGTGCCGGAATAAGGCCAGACGTATGGATTAATAACAAGAACCCCATTTTTCGGGACATAATTATCACTGCAATCAATGCATGGCAGGAAACTTTCCCTCGAGGCAAAATATGCAATGAGTATTAAAAACAAGACAACGATGAATATCAACCGCATGAGGTATACATAACCGGATTAAAAAAATTGGTATATGCAATTTAATTGCCTGGCTGCCCGATAAATGTTTCATTACCCGAACAGTGGCAACCTTGGTCGCTTCCGCCACACATCATTTCTTTACGGTCTTTAACGTACATAGATACATACCAGATCATCAACATGGCCGATATGATCAGCACTATGGCTATCCCAATTTTAGCAAGCATTTTTCCCCACAATTGAATACCCAAATGGTATGTAAAATATATTTTTATTTTTTTGCGCTGGAATTATTGTTTAATTTTCCCACGTTATTTTTGTTGTGTTTTTGTAAACATTCCAATCAAATTGTTTGACTCGCTGCCGACTCGGGTCGGCAAATAAATGCTGGCGAAACTCGAACATCAGCTGATCTGGTACAGGATTTACATTAAAATATTCTACGGGAACCCCATGCAGCCGGGCCCAGATATAAAACAGCGAATAAACACCGCATTCCGTCTTACTCTGCTGATGCCGAATTGATGTTGCCCGAACAATTGTCGGTTGGCCACCGAGCAATTCCATCATAATTTTTGTCTTCTCAAGCCAGCTAATCCACTCAGGGCCAGGGGCATTTCCCGCGCTATTAAAATATTCCACCGTCCACGCGGGCCCGCGCGCATCTGCAAACAAGGCCATCCAATGTTTGCCCCGGCCTGAATACTGTCCGCTGTTTATTACACAACCGCAGCATTTATATTTTTTGCCGTCGTGTTCTCCAGAATACAAGTCAGTAAATCGAATTGTCGCAAGAGTATCCGGGTGGTGCAAAATAAATCCATTATCATATGAAAATTGCATGTAGTCGATCATATTGAAGTTGTATGCAAAGAAATCGGGGAAATAATTCATCCACTGACGCAGGGTCGAGTCTATGTGCACATTTGATAGCAGCCGCGAGGATGTTGGGCCACGAACCTTAATATTCACCGCAATTTCGTGGCGAACCTTTGCTTCACCCAATTCGGCGCTCATTTTGCCCAGGACACATTTCTCATCCGAGCAACCGAGTGCTGCCGCGGCCGCCTGCATTATTTCCGCATCGGTACCCTCCAGTGACATATATTTTCCAATGTCTTTGATGATTGGGCTACTAGCACATGGCTGCCCGGGCTTTCTCCCGGCGGCCAATGCACATTCGGATACTTCCTCGGGTATTAATTTTTTGACAACGTCATCTTTGTCAACAGCGCCATGATCGTTTGCATACTTTGTACCGCCTCCATGAAACATGATGAACTCCAACCTGATATCTTAGTTAATAAAATTGCAATATACAGTTATAAATCTATTAAGACTGCCGGATCATAACTTAAGCCAAATAGCACAGATCTATTAAGATTATATCATAACCCAAATTTGCAAAGCCAAATAGTACATATCTATTAAGACTGCCCGATCATAACCCAATCTACACCGATTTTATTATACATCAATGATAATTTTGACACACACCGCGGGTCCCAAACGCAGCCCGAGGGCGCATCAAGTGATTGAAACCACAAGTAGGATCTGGCATATTTTGAGTCCCAATTTTCAAACAAAATGCCCGAATGTTTTGCGGCGACCTCGGCCCAGTCCTTATATTTAAATCTTTCGAGCTGGACTCGGCTCATATTTTTGTAAAATTCACATTGTATGTTAGCCGGGTCTGTAAAAATAATATGATTATTGATCAGAGTTTCCCGCGGGGTTTCCCCGGGGCGGCGCCTAAGTTTGTCTAAATCAAGATGGTGAATTTTATGCCTAATTGTCGTTTTGCCTGTCACATAATCAGTGAAATTTAGGTTGAAGTAATCCATATTTAGCCAATAAGACGGGAATGATTCATCAAATTTTTTGAAATCATCATCTGATTTTATCATAAGTATATCCCCAGTAATGTCGGCCGAGTAAATGTAACAGCATGTGTCTAGGCCGAGTTCACGGGCCCGGGCCAGCCATGCACTGCCGCGGGCGAACCAGAAACCGTCGGGGCGGCCGCCCGTGTTGAACCCAAATGCATATAACTGTTTCGGTGCTGTTAGTTGGGTAATTGGCGCCCTGGCTAAATGCAAATATGTTGCATCATTTGCATGTTGTTTAATTATCGCCGCTTCAGTAATTTGCATGATGGGTGAATGATACGGCCAGTGTTGCTAACATATAATTACGGGGCTAATTATGATTGCATTATATAATTATATATACTTAATATACCCGAGTACGTGATAACATCATAATGGATACATGTCCAGTTGTTCAGGCCGTTTCGGAAATTTACGGGGGAAATATTTATGAAGATGAGGAATGCACGGCTCGTGTCATTAAAATCGGTGGGAATGATGTCGTTTTCGACGATGCGTCTTTCTATATAATGTCAAAAAAAATGGAATATGCCAGGCTTGCGGTTAATCCGTCCCTGGAAATTCTCAGCAACCGGTATCAGCTCATGCACAAAGCCTCAAACTATGAATCGCTGTATAAACACATTATCAGCCAGGTTTTTGACAAAAAATATTTGTACAATCAGTTTATCCGATTGATTAATCTTATCGGGGACATAGGGGAGCTGATTGTCACCAAGTGCAACCATGCAGCCCGCAGCGGCCACGCAATCAACGTCTCACTGCCAAATATTGATTTACTCCCAACAGTAGATGTATTAATAGTGGAAGATCCACTAATTTTGCATCAAACAATCAATAATATTATTGATTTTATTACCAAAATTAATGTCAATTCGTTGTGCAAGCTGCCGGGCAATCTCCATGTTGACAAAATACAGCCTTTTGCAGCCCCGGGGCTTGATATGAGCACTACAATTGCCCTGGGCAATCCGAAGACAGAAGAGGAATATCTTGGGGCGATTAAATCACTGGTGGATCATGAAATTATTGTTGCAACTTATGTCAGGGAGGTTGAATCATATCATATTAATGCAATAAATACCATCAATAAAATATTTGCCAAATGTGATGAGCTAATTACGCGGCTGGGGGCATTTTAACTGTACTATGATGAGCGTCTGAAACCGCACTTATCCCGAGTGTATACTAGAGTTTTAGTTACAGGGCCCTTTGATGACCCGGCAGTAACTACTTCATAATACATCTTCCCGGCAACATCATTCCAGGTGATCGATTTCGCCGCGGGCAAATACACTATTGTCGCGGTGGGGTCAGCGGTGTATAGTGTGATTGTGACATCACAGTTGTTTGCGAGGCCAAAATGAAATGGCATCTCCCCAAAAAACGGTAAACTGATTTCGCCCGACCCCTCAATGTCGATTATGCTCAGTATAGTGCCTCCAACTGTTAACACGGCCTTCTCGGCCGAGGTTGCCTGGGCAGCAAAGTGCATTGAGTCAGGGAATTTGATTGTTGGAAAAACCAGCGCAGTTACTCGCTGCGGGTTATTTTGAATTGATTTGTTTCTTTCCATCCGATTTAATATCGGCATTTAATTTTTATATGGTTAATCTGCAAAAAATAAATACCGGCTGAGTTATTATGCGGTCGTCGGGGGTTTATGTTTTGGTTGAATAATTTCCGTAAAAATTTTAACATACGCTGCATAGCCCAGGTCAGTTTTGTCCAGCTGAGTCATAAATGAAATTTTTGAAGTTTGATGCACTGCTATGAATACCTCTTCACCGATCGTGCTATTGGAAAATGGTTTAATGTAATCAATGTTAACACTGACAGTGAATATATCGCCCTCATTTACGTTTGACTTTAGGTTAATTTTTTCTGAGTCCGGATAAACATCGGCCCAATTAACTTTCTGCGCCCTATCGAATGTCAGCTGCAGGGAATCATTGCCGGCCTTTTGAATAGTAAGATGATGACTCAACGGCCGTATGTTGTTTATTGTTGCTTTGAAATGCTTGGATGTGAACTTGAACTTGAGCGGGTAATCAGTGTCATTATCGGCCAGCATTGCCGGATCAACTAGCTCGGGCTTGTGCAGCATGTCGATTTCGTAACTGCTTTCGCTGTTATATTCTAGATTTTTGATAATAATATACATTGCCGACCTGTAATTTTCTTTCAAAATGAGGGTAAATTTGTTGTTGTTTTTACCCAACGTTCTCAGGACTCGCTCAAGATTATCACGTTTGACACACACCCGCAACTGCTGCCGGCAGTAGTATAAGTTCATACATCGCCCATCGACTACAATGTAAATGTTGCTTTTGCATAGATGATCTTTTGTGGAAATTTTTAACCCTTGTTTATCAAAAATCATTTCAACTTCACTAACCTCAAATTGTTTCATCATCTGCAGAATCTTCTTGAATAGTATCGGGTTGCAGTATACCAGTTCGACCAGGTCCTCGGGATTTGCCGGCTGGTCGATAATACCGTGCACTTCGATCGGGGTTGCGGTCACTTTTTTCTTGGGCCGCCCGGGTTTTTTCTTCACGACCGGGGCGGCAACTTCGGCTCCCGCGCGCATTGCATTAGGCGCCGCATTTGGTATCGCCTCGGCTACTTGGGCTGCCTGGGCTGCCTGAGCTTGCTCGGCCATCCTGTTCAGATGATAAATAATTATTTTACCAGGCTCTAAAATATATATTTTAATAATTTTTTGTCAATTATTCAACAATAATCTGCTTTTGTTCCATGAAAAATTCTTTTAAAGTCTGGTCATAATCTGACCATAATTTTGATCTATCGAGTTCATCGATAGTTGATTTGACTATTGCGCGACCAATCTCTGCCAGGCTTCCGACAGATATATTCTTATTTTCTTCAAAAAACCGCGCAGTCAATGGGTGAATATTCCATTGTCTTTCAAATTCTTTGGTAAAAGTTCTAATAATGCTATCAAATTTGGCCACATAAGTGACTAAATATTCTGCGGCGCCCTTGCCTTTAACTCCCGTGGAATGTGTCAGCACATCGAGCAGAATTTTTTCAATATCATCATTATTAATCATTGCGTTCGCAAATTCCTCGGGCGATTTTGGTACGTCGGCAGTTGCCCTCTGTTCAAAGCCAGCCATTATACGATCACTGATTGCAATTTTCAGCGGCTCCGTTGATGGCATATTATTTATTACAATTTCGTATTCTGATAATAGTGACTTGGATCGGGCATCAATATATTTCGTTAATATTTCTGCAGATTGTATTGCATGGTATTGCTGGGGCCGCGTGGTTAATCCATGCAAGATACCAGTAATCCTATCCGCGGGTATTTTCTCGGCAAGCATACGCCAATCAGTTCCATTTATGGTTTCAAATATATACCAGGTGGCTGGTTGAGTAATGTTTCCCGGCAGAATAATTTCCGCGGGTTGACTTTGCCCCCCGTAAGGCAACATATTGGCAGTGTTATATTTTTCAATAATCCTTTTATTAAGCCCGGCCAATGGATTAATTGGTGGATCGCTGGGGGTCAACAGCCCCGCCGAGTTAAATTCCACGGGCGATTTTGTCGATTTATTGAATAGTATAACGCCGTTCTGCCCTGCGAATTTGCGTAAATTATCATGGAATGATTTTTCGCTGTTATAATTTGCCCCGAGTGAATTCAATAATGTCTCGGGTGACATTGAGGATGACATTGGTCGCAGATTATACCTACAAATTAACCCATGTATACCCGGGCCTGTCAGGCGCAGGCGAGTGGAGGCTAATAATAAATCCTTTTGCTTTTCAATGAGCATCTCAAGCCGCCTGCGCCTTTCCCCGGCAATCTTTGGGCTCGTCCATTGTATGAGTTTTGTGGTAAATTTATTGATCGTATTTTCATTGGCAATGATAAACACGAAGGCGTCATCAGGCGAAATCAGTCCCAGAACAATGGACATGATAGCATCATCATCCTTCAATGAAATATCCGAATATTTTTCATAGGCGTTCAGGACGGAATTTTTGATATGTAATACATTGACCGCGGCAGTTGTTGACTTGTTATGCGTCGCCCTGTTTGCATAATGCTGGTTTGCGACTGTGGATAAAATTCTGTTAATATACATATCAAGATCGCTAATATTGATATACAATTGGTTCATTGAAGCTATTAAGTTGCTATTGGCAGATATTACCAATGAGGACAATATCTTATCCATAGCAGCAAATGCCTCCTGAATTCCTGTGTACTCGTCGGGATTCAAACCCCGAATAACATCAACAATTAACTCAATGTATTGAGATGCAAGTTTGATAAACAGCCGAACAACATCAATCCGGGAATTTAGTAATACTTGTATTTGCTCCATGCAGGTTATGGTACTTTTTTATGTTAAAATCGTTGAAGCCACCTATATATTAGTCCCAATTTTTCATACGCGGAATTTTAAATGTCAAATGCAATTGAAGTTCGCCCGCGATTCAGTGAGCCCGTGGGGAATGGACCCGCCGTCCCAAATGTATTACCTGCGGCCGAGCCGGTAGTTGCAAAAAGTTTTTTAACCAGTGTTTATGAGAATCGTACCATAGTTATCATAATCATTGTTGTGATATTATTAATTGCGGTAATTGGTATTTTCATTGTTAGAAAGACCGATGACAAAAATAAACCGGCAGGTGGCCAGCCAGCCGCGAATCAAAACCCAGGTAGCGAGAATAGCAAACAAACCCCTGCAGACGCGGCGGCCGATGCAAATAATGAAGATAGTAAAAATGACAAAAATGACAAAAATGACACCTCTAATCAGGACAAAAAAAATACTTCTAATCAGGACAAAAAAGGCGGGGGAAATCAAAATGGTTCATCAAAAAGCAGTAAAATGATGGAGCTGCTGCACAAATCAAAGAATGCGGCAAAGACAGCGAATGCAGCAAATGCAGCGAATGCAGCAAATGCAGCTAAAGCTGCCCCGGCAAAGCAAACAGGGCCACCACAAAATACCCGTAGCGATGATGAAATGCGACAATTAATGGAAGATGATCCTGTGGAAGAAACCGCAAACCCTCAGGAAGACGAGCCCGCAGAAAATACAGACACTGCGGCGAGTGGAACTTGCACTGCTGTATTGCCCCGTGGTAATATTTGCCGCAACAAAGCAAAAGCTAATGGCAAGTGCTCAAGACATAACAAATAGACATGTTATGTCAATTTTTTTACACCACGATTGTAATACCCAAATTTCAATCTAAACAATATCACTAATTTATTTATTCACAACGCCCGCAACATACCACAAATGTCAACAGATACCAAAGCAAAACGAGGACCAAGACCAGTCAAACCCAAAATCATTCCTGCAGCAGTAAAAGAACCAGTTGAATCAGCCCCAGCCGCCCCGGCCGAAGTTGCACCAGCTGAAGTTACCCCGGCTGCAACTCCAGCAGTTGCCTCAGTAGTTACTCCAACAAAAACAAGAATTCAAACAAACAAAGCAATTGGTGTTAGCATTTCTGCAGCACGAACTCGCCGTCATATTGATAAATTAAATCTTAACTTTACCATCGATTCATTAATCGGAGAACTTAAAGCCCTCCTTGCCCCATACAAATTGGCCGAGAAACAGCTCGAAACCGGGCAAATCACAAAACAAGTTGAAAAGAAAGTCGAAGGCAAACCTAAAATGGTTGATGGTAAATTAAAGCCGGCCGAGGATAAGATTAAAATTGTCGATGAAGTTTTCGATCTCACAGAAGCCGAACGTGCTTCAGCACAAAAAGTTATCAATGAACTGGCAGCTGATGTCCCAGTTTGGGAATCAAAAATTGCAGCACTAAGTCGTGAAAGAACCCGTTTCTCAAGTGAAGCATCTATTGTATTATCAATCATCTGCGACGAACTCATTCAACAAGTTGTTGGACATACCATGGATCGTGTCCTAGCCGCAAAAAAGAAAATCATCCAAGTTGTTCATCTCCACGAGCCTGGAATTGAGGCTTTATCATTGTATCCATTAATTGCACCATTACCAACATTTAAGGCAACAGCAGATAAACTCGCAAAAACCGCACAGGAAGAAAAGATGGCCTCTACACTTGCAGCGGCTCTCGCAAAAGCGGAGAAGGACTTTAAAAAGAAGTACGAAGTTAAAACCCCCAAGAAAAAAGAAGTTGCACCACCTGTCGCCTCGGCCGACCCCGAGCCTGTTGAAAATGATGACGTCGAATGTCAGGATTGCAAAACTTCATTCCGATTCTATGTTCAGCAAGTCTGCAATGAATTACGCAATAGAGATGCTAAATACAAATACGTGAGAATCTCAACTGACATTCGAGCATATTTGTCAGATCTTCTCATTGAATTTATCCAAAGAATTTCCCCATTGATTTCCCTCACCGCAAACTCAATGAAGAACAAAACCGTTAATGATGTTGCAATCATGCGAACTATTGAAAAACTTCTGATTGACGGGCACACTCCAGTCGAGAAAGTTAACATGACTCCCGCACAAATTCCCGATCCTGCCGTTGTGAAAGCAGAAGTGGCCAAGCGGGATGAAGAGAAAAAAGCCGGCAGAGAATACAAAATTGAGGTCGATAAAATTCCTAAAGTCAGCGGTTTCATTGCGTATAGAAACGTGTCATTTCCAACTTCGGGCTATGACGTTCTAGCTGCCCGGGTCGCTGAGAAGATTGCGGTTTACAACAACCTCCCACAAAAGGAAAAAGCAGCAGTTGCTGCGGCCCTCGAATCTGAGCTTGCGTCGGCATAAGCTAAAATAACAAAAAAATACGAGCCCAAGTTGGCCATTATTTTTTGCCAAAAAAATTGAAATGCTTACCCTAACATTGTCAAGTTGCCATGAGTTATTACCTTAAAACCGCCGAGGCGACTAAAAACTTTACAGAGGCCAGCAAGGTCGCTCGTTTACATCGGCTAACCGGCGGAGACTCTAAGACACTTCGTATAAAATGGGATGATGAAGCATTATGGTGCTTCACTGGTTTCCACATCACCCGCACCATCTGCGAAATCTTACTCAAATTGCCGGATATCACCAGGAGGTCTGTTATTGTGGATGCATTTGCGGGGGTCGGCGGGGCAAGCATAATATTCGGAGCCGAATTTAGCAATGTCATTTCTATTGAGCTAAATGAGACTCGCAAAAAAATGTTAGACTACAACCTGAAGCTGTTTAAAAGATATATAGTGACAACACACCGCGATTATTATCAGCGGGTGCTTGATACGGCCGATGTTGTCTTCTTCGACCCGCCCTGGGGTCTGGACTACCGCTTAAGTGCCGAGGGCCGTCATAGGATTATGATCAAAAACCCGCGGGATATATTGGTCAGCATTGAAGAATCGATTATTGATATGAAATATTCAGTCAAGTATCTCGTTGCCAAGTTGCCCGTTAACTACGACCTTGGGTATTTCATGGAGGTGATGAACAAAAATGATTGCAAAATTATTGTCAATAGGTCTTATGGTCGGCCCAACTCAATGAAACTTTTGGTTATTAAATTCCCGGGGCCTCCTGGAAGAAGTTGAATGCATAATTTGATTGGACAATCGATCTTATTTTTTTCCTGCCGGAGCAATTCTAGGAGAAAATTGAATTTACTAGGGAAGTTATATTCTCATGGAAACTACTTTAAGAACAATCATGAATGATTCGCTGCTCTTCAATAATAACCGCACGGCATCTTTTCGCACTAGCTGGACTGTAATGCGGGCACAAAAAATCAGTCGAGCACAAGGCTTCCACAGGCCCTCGGAAATCCACCCGGTTGATATTTACCAAACCAACTCTGCGTATCATCAGTGGCTACACAGCCAATTAGGATTTTTCGGAATTCCCTATGATCCATACATTTCTGTATTTCAACTGGAGTTGCTCTACATGCAACAGTTCACAGATATCCCCCCAGGATTGTTTGCAATGTGATCACCGTTTTCCTAATTGTTTTTTTGCTATTTGAGTAAATTCTTTGACAAATATTTTGACATCCTCGGGCGATGTCTCATCCCCTAGGGTGATTCTAAGGGCACCTTTGCGAACAAATTCATCTGCGTCCATGGCAAATAAAACATGCGATGCTTTGGGCGATGAAGTATTGCATGCACTACCTACTGAAACAACTATGTTTTTTTTCTCTAACTCGGCCTTCATTACTGCATTACACACATGCGGTGGAGTTCGTTTAACGACGGCAAGCAGCAATGTACCCGGCAAATAATCATCCCCATCCCCGGAAAGAAAAACAATTTCACACGGGTTATTTCTATATTCAGGGTAACTGCGCACAGTAAACACACGGGAAAGTTCATTCATTATGTACCTCTTATTATGTAAAATGTTTGCGTTTTTGCCGCTCCTATCGCATAATGTGTACTTTGCAGCCGCGAATGACGCCCCAATTCCCGGCAAGTTCTCAGTGCCGCCGCGAAAGCCTTCATTTTGTGTGCCGAAGATCATTGGCCCCAGGTGATAGCCAAGTAGAAATTGTTGCTTTATGACCAACGCGCCAATCCCGGGCGGGCCATGTATTTTGTGAAATGATATTGAAAATGCATCTATTCCCATTTCTGCCGGGCGAACACTCATCTTACCAAATGTTTGCGCTGTATCGCAATAGAATGGCACATTCATTTTATGTGCAATAGCTCCAATTTTCCGCACGTCATTTATGGCCCCGGTCTCATTATTTGCGTGCATAATGCAAATAAGACACGTATTTTTGGTTATTGCAGCGGCAACATCGGCCGGGTCGACGTGGCCAGATAGCGTTGGCCTGATAAATGTAATGTCGGCCAGGCCAACTTTAACCAAATGCAGAGCCATTTCATACAGTGATTTATGTTCCACCGCGGACATAATAATATGCGGCATCTCTTGCCGTAGGATGCGATATGAATCCACGACCGATCTGAGAATAGTGCAATTTGATTCCGACGCGCCAGACGTAAATATAATTTTATATAGTGAAGGATTAATCTGATTAACGCTCCTTTTGGGATCATCCCGGGCTTCTCGGCAGCACGAAGTTATCCCACAGGCGGTTGCAATATATTCCCGGAATTTATTCATATACGCCCGGGATTCATTTGCCGCCGCATAGCCGGCCGAGGGGTTGCCGCGGTTGCACCACTCGAGCATGGCCTTTTTGGCGACAAGAGGCATTAATGTTGTGGCGTTGTTATCTAAATAAATCATTTGTATTTATATATGTAGATAATCAAAATTGAAATCAGCGTAAATGAAAAATATCTAAATATCAATATGTCTGTCGCCGCGGGTATTCCCAAAAAAGTTTTTGATCATGAATGGATTAATAGAGTTTACTGGAATGTGTTCTTGTGCGAACTGGAGGCCGCCACTCGGGTTCAAAAGGCATTTTATGATGATATGAGTAGTGTTGGAAGCAATGAAACCATTCAGGCCGAGGAAAACCCCAACGAATGCGTGTTAATCTCGCCCTACACATGTTGAAAAAATTGATTTTTTGTATGATTATTGTATCAATAATGGCTTACAAATACACAGTCATTATCTCCACTTATGCTGACCAGCAAACGCATGACATTCAGATCGCCTCGGGAACAGCCTCTACAATTACCCCGGGAACAGCCTCTACAATCGCTAGGCGTCGAAACAGAGTACACAGAATTGTAGTAATATCTGAAAAGAAAGTTCAGATTTCTTTATTGACCTGTTGGATGAAGCGAAAATTTCTCCGGCGTTTAAACTTTAATGTTGGCACAAACCATGGAGAATTTACAGGGGTAAAGGGCGATCTATCTTGGGTAATATCCGTTGTTGATGTTGAATTGGATTATCATGTGGGTGCCCGGCGGTGCCTCGAGCCCGATTATGCAAAGGCCCTGGAAAATTATGTCAAACATTCCACGGCTGGTTTCGATGTTAACATTTAGATATTAATCTAATTTTTTGTGTTAAAATTGTCTACATAGGTTATATTCGATGAAATCATACAAAATTCACGATAACGGTGGAAGGCCGTTCAAAGTCAATGTGTTTACAGCCGATCCAGACAAGCCAAAAATTGTCCACATTTATGGTCCCAAGTACCCGAGAGAGCGGGCGAAGATTGCCGAAGTCTCTGCTGAAGATGTTTTCATTGGTTACACCCCTGCCATCACCGGCTACGGATGCGGAGATGAATTTCTTGGCAACACAATTTTGCTGAAGCTTGGTGGACTTGAGTATGTCTGGATTGGCAATCGCGGGATTTTGAAGTTTTTCGCAAGTCGCGAAATAGCTGATTTTGCATCGCCGGTCGGCAACAGTAATGTGCCATATCCATATGCGATTGATACCCTCGGCAATTATTACTTGATGCTGGAAAACGTAATATTGAATGCTCGGCCAGAGTTTTACCAACCCGGGTTTGACCCGTATAATTATTATTACAATAATCAGCGAGTTTGCTCATTGCGGGGAGCCTCTTCAATTTGCCTGAATTTTGATGGAATAACTGGGCAAAAAATAAATGGTCAAAAATTATGGATAACAGTTTGTCCAAACCCGGCAGCAGATTATGATCGATTGACGAACACATTCGGGCATGATATACAGTTCCAATATGGTAATGAATGGCGACCTATCAGCCGCGATACATACATTGAAATAATGACAAGAGCCGCGGCAAAATTGGGTATCAATGAATTCCAAACCGAATGCGTTTGCAAGCGAGGGGGCCGAAGTAAATTAACTGTTCGGATACAAAATTGAATGTAGAAAGTATAGACATTATAAATCCGGGGTATTTCTATCTAAGCAATTTATGTCAGGTATGATTTGTCCCAATCAAACATTGCATAACGTGAGTGGTTTAGATTATGACTGGACTTCCTCGGCCGGGAAAGCGCGATTCACAGCACTCGCAAAAATAATCGAGTTTACCATCATTTATAAGGGCGGTCGCGCCTTTGCCCAGGCGATTGATAAACTCGACAATGTTTACATACTTCCACTCGGGATTATGGTTAGGCCCGGGGACTTGTTTGTCAAAAGCAAAATGACCCCGATTGATTATTGCTTTGAATGTTCTGTTGGAGGGTCGACAACATCGCCAATCAGTGAGTTTGCAGACATCACGAGGATGACCCTGGGCAACAGCGAATACTGTATGTTATTCACTTCTTTTCCAGGACAACTATTCGATATGGTGACTCGACATGGAGACAAATTATCTGCTTACATTAAGGGGAGGCAAGTTAATATCAATCGAACTGAATACATTTCTCTTGTGAAAACCTTCGGGATCGTCGCGGGGTTGCATCCAATTAACTTCATTTCCCAGGGCAAACCCCGGGGTGAATAATCGAACGGGTAATATTTTTTTGCGAAAAAATAAAGAGTTTTATGTGACTCTTCTAGCACATATCCTTCTCATTCTTGTAGCAAAGATAGTGAATTCTTGCATTGCAATCCCGGCCAATTCTTTGAATTCTTCCGGCGACCTGGCTTTCAATGTTAATATCAACAATCTTGTGCATGAAAACTAGATCTGTGGCAAACTGCATATTAAGTCCAGCGCAATTATGTTGCGAATTGATCAATAAAACTGTGCATTCTCCTGTTTGAAATTGTTTCACCGTGTTGGCCATCTCGCGAAACGTTCCTCCTAGGCGAAGAAATAGTATGTTTTGTTCGCACAGGAAATCTTCGACATTCTTGAGAGTTTCACTGTAATTGGCAAACACTAACACTTTCCTAACCTGGTTTGGCTTGGGTGGCAAATCATTCCTGCCCTGAATAAGATGCTTAATGTTAACCTTAATTTCCTCGCAATTCTCAGGAATTTTTGCCGTGGCAATTGCAAGCAATGCTTTTAATTTTGGATTTTTAATCTCAGGCTCGGCTGGTTTTGTCTCATCAACGACGACCGGCTTGGGTTCAGGTTCCTCAGGTTTCTCGTCCCCCGTAGCCGTGAGCAAATCGTTGATATTGAAAGATTGACTATCGATGAAGATCAAGTCTTTCTGCGGATAAACGGGACTTTTGCAGTTTGCGCAGGCCCCGGAAATTGTTTCACCTTTTAGCCTGTAATCATAACGGCGGCGAATGTTATTTCCTTTAATCCCACACGCCTCGCAAACAATCAATCCACAGCATTTTACAATGAATGTACTGCGATCTTTGAGTGAAAAGCGGCAGATTTGACACTGACCTTCTTTAACATTGTCAACGACCCGAGAGATAGCCAGGCCATCCTGGGCGCTGAGCTCAGCATATTCATTCAACATATTATCGAGCATATCCTGCAGTTTGTCTGAGAAATACTTAATTGTGGGAACATTTTCTTTTTCAATTGCCGCGCGAATTGTATTCAACGCTTTCATTGAATGCTGCTTGCCGTCTTCACGCTCCTCTACTTCCGCGAGGCTGCCGAGGATCTCCTCTACTATGAGGAAGACCTTATTGTCATGCAGGTACTTTTCGTACTTTTTGTCAAGCATTTTTTTGAAGATATCGGCAACAGAATTGGTTTTAATCCCAAGTTGCTCAGCGGCCGTACCGATAGCATCGCCGTTTAGCATCTCCATAATGTTCTCGGCATCCTTTTCTCCCATAACTCCCAGCAAGCGGATATAATTGTCATCCGGATTGCTGTAAACATATTTGAAGCAGTTTACTATTGGGATTTGTGTGCTCCTTTCCACATAAGATGCAGTGTTTCTCAGGTTGAAATCAGTGAATAGACTTTTATCAGTGTGAACTTGTGCAAGGGGAATACCTCGGCTATTAATTGCTTCTTGTACATTTTTGTATGTTTTACGCACAATTCGGCCTCCCTTGTCAGCCCTTAGTGTGGCACTAACATAGACAGTAAACAGAGCATTGATTGCTTGGGATCCCGAGGGGATGTCGATGGTATCAAAATCATCATAGATGACTCGGGACCAGCACGACTGCGCTGTCATTGTGCGCACGACTGAAATCATTGAACGGTATTCTGAACTGCCTCCGGTTTCCCCGGGCAGTTGAAAGTTACCTGTGACTTTCCCATTCTTAAGCAAAATGATGTTATATTGGTTGATTAGCCCGGACTCGTACCGCATTTGCAGAGCCTTAAGCTTATGAAAATCACCCACTTCGAAAACAGTCAGATTCGTGAATCGCTGAATTTCATCGGCCCACTGCTTCATGACTGATGCGCCGACGATAATCAAATTAGGTTTAAGTAGGGCAGTCGGCCCGATGAATTTACGCACAATCTCATGCTTAAACACCGGAGCCTCGTTACGCGCGTACCTGCCATAATGATGTTGCTTCTGTTGGACAATCATTGGTGAATTAACCAATTCTGCAACGGCCCGAGGATATGGCCGAATGGCTATCAGGGCCAGAATAACAACAGTTTTACCGCTGCCAAATGACTCTGAGAGAACCATTGCTGTTGACTGGATTTTAACTGGAGCACCAGTATGTTTGGTGTACTTTTCGCATCCAACCTCAACATATCGCTGTTGTTCCAAGTCGAGCATAGACTTTACTACTGTGGTTTGATGGGGCAATAACGTAACATCGTCTTTGAATAATGCCGGTGTTTCTACTGTTGCCCAACTTTCAGTTGATTCGTAAAGAGTGTTCACTGTTCGTGGAATGTTAATTGCAGATGGTTGTTGATTCATTTGCGATGGTAATTAGCGTATTCTGACAAATTCATTTTTTTAAAATTGAAAGGAATGCGCTATTACCGTTAAGTACGCCCTCGGGATGGACCCTCCCAATACCGTCATTTATAATTGCTCCTCCGGACACACAATGGTCGTGCGTGGGATTAATCAAGCCGAAGTAAGCTGCAAATTATGCGTATTATTACATCAGCTGAGGAAAACCGGCGAACAAATTGAGTGTATTCAGCCCGATTTTGAATTCTGCCAGCGAAGTTTTGAGTTCACTTGCAAACTGGGGCATGTATTTTCAGTTACAGTATCGTCTAAAAAAAGGGGCTGCCCTGCCTGTGGCCTGCTCAAGATAGCCCAACGGGATAATCCTAATATTACTATGGATGCAAACTGTCATTATATGCATGACCAATCTAGAATCAGATTCCACTGCAACAGATTGCGTCATGACCCACAATGTACCAGGCCACTGTGCACGCAGATCAGGACCAAGGAAATTGCGTGCAAGTATTCACATGACCCACTTTGTGATAATTTTATATCCTGTGGCCAGGATTTTTACGCGACCCCAAAGATGATTATGTATTCGAAAATATCATGTGAAAACAATCATCGCTGGATGCAACGTCCATTTGCCGATGTATTTACAATGGTCCGAGTGTTTGAAACCCTGTTTGATGCGAAATTTGATGATAATTGTGGAATTGAGCTAACTGGTTACAATTCAGAATTAAAGTTGGCATTTACTCATGGTGGCGACAGCAAACCGAACAAATATCGAGCGCAGGCCTCGGCCTGGTGTGCGCAAAATGGTGTTGATTTCATACACATTGATGCCGCGGTAACCGGGGGGCGAGCTATAGCATGCGCTGTCGCCACAGCCCTGCCCGAGAAATATCACAAAAAATCAATCCTTGGAACTGTTCATTTTATTCGCGCACGAATCCGAGACATGGACCGCGCAAACAAGTTGTTCGCAGACCGGTGCAAGTGAGTCGCATTGGTTGTAAATAATTTGCATTATTTTTTCATTTAAAAAATAACATTATGTTATGTATCATCAGATGCAAATCTTTGTCAAAACTCTCACAGGAAAAACCGTCACTCTCGAGGTCGAACCAGCAGATACTATTGAAAATTTGAAGAACAAAATCCAAGACAAGGAAGGAATCCCTCCAGATCAACAAAGACTCATTTTTGCCGGCAAACAACTCGAAGACGGCCGCACTCTCTCAGACTACAACATCACTAAGGAAAACACAATTCATCTGGTTCTGCGTCTCCGAGGCGGCATGCTTATGTTCCTTGCATTATAAAAAATTGATCATTAAAGTAACAATCTATTTTATTTTTTGCCTACAGCGGGGTTCATAACCCATCCCGATTTTTTTTCACACTCTGCTGCAATTCTAATTATAACACTAACAACATCCCGGCCGAGCAATGGTAACAGACATAGGGTTGCCGCCTTGGCCACTTTCCGGGTCACCCTGCGAGCAAAAGGTTCCCGATGGAGCTCAAAATCCACTGGGCGATAGATATCTGTTATATTCGATGGTCGACTACTCCAGATGATGTTATTCTGCACTATCACTCGCGAGATGATTATAACCGAAGTGTTTAGCCCGTCGGTATAAAATGCGCGATAAGATTCAATGTTTTCATCATGAACCATGAGATTATAAAACATAATGTTATAATCGCCTGAAGCTAGCTGAGACATCAGTATAAACACTCCAATAAATATTCAATTTGCGCCGGGAGCAGTTTAAAAATTGAATATGCATTATACGAAGATATACACATGAGCGAATCAAAGGACGCCTCAATTTACAAGGTTATCACGGCTGACAACTTTGCCCTCAGTGATTCGCTCGGTTACATCGATGACGAGTATGCGGATCAGCATTCCTCATTCATTCATGCATGCGATGCTAATCTTGTTGATGAAATACGAAAGAAATTCTTCACTGGGGAAGATGTTGTTGTCATTCATATTGATCCAGTATTCGCTGAAAAAGCTGGATTCAAAATCGTCTACGAGCAAAATCACCCGGGAGGTAATTACTATTGGCACTTCTATCGCCCAAGACCAAACGCTAAACTCCCAATCACATGCATTATCTCAGCCACACATGCGCACTGCCGGGACCGGTAAGTATTCACGCCAATTATTTTTTTGCCTTTATAAAAAATAAAGGGGAATTCCCGGGTTAGTTATTACCTAATGCGATATTGCACAGAGTATCGACAACCTTATTGCCATACCAATTGAACCACTGATCATAATCCTCGATCGATGGTTCGCTCTTGTGCCCGCGGGTGTGTGCAAATTTTACATCCATTGTTTTCCTCAGCTCGGCAAGTTGCTCAACGCCCCGGCGAATTAAGTCGATATTTTTTTTGCCATCCAGCCTCTCCGGCTCGGCAAACCACTTCGGCCCCCAGACATTTATGCAATTGATACTATACATAGAATCAGAAATGATAATTAGTTTCGCCCCGGGGACAAATGCGGTCTCAGGCGCACCAACCCTATTTGCAACGTATTCCATAGCCATGCAGATTGCTGTCAACTCCCCCCGATTATTACTCGACTGAAAAATCTGCCCCGGGATAACAACTTTTGGCACAATACCATATGATTTAACACATGAGATACCATCATTAATGTAAAATGCCCAGGACGCTTCACTGTCAACTTGGCCATTTTTGGTTGCCCCGCCGTCAGTGAAAATATATACGGAATCATGTGTTGGCGGCATGGGATCATCCTCGGCCTCTTTCTCAATAAGAATGTCAAGTTTGGGAGCCCCTCCTTGCGCAGTTGGATTTACTTGCACAGTTGGATTTACTTGCATTGTCGGATTTACTTGCACAGTCGGATTTACTTGCATCGCCAGCAAATTTGCTTGCACTGCCGGATCTACTTGCGCTATTGGATCAACTGGTAGAAAATCCGGATCCCAGTTGATGGGGGGCGACCCCCAGGCGACCAGCTGGTTGTTACATTTTGTAAAGACGTCGCAATAAATAAAATTTTTTGGATTATCCGATTTATTTGCATTATTCAACGGGCTGGGATGACCCCATGGTAGAACAACATGATGTTCTGCAACCAACTTGGCCTTGTTTTTCGCAAAATTTCCCAGTAAGATAAATATTTTTGGCGCAGGATCGGCCGATAATTGGCCGATAACCGCGTCCGAATAGCCAGCCCAATCATCAGCGTGTGCATTCGATTTGCCAATAATAGTTGTATAAGCCGCATTGATTAACAGCACACCCTGTTTTGCCCACCCTGCCAAATTGCCATGCGTCGGCTTGTCCGGGATCAGCCCCTGCTTGACCAAACAGTTAAATATATTTGCCGTCGATGGGGGAATTTTAATACCGCGCGGGACACTAAAACATAATCCATGGGCTTCCCCCGGGTTAATAAATGGATCCTGTGCAAGAATTACAACTCTAACAGACGTAAATGGACATGCCCGCCATGCCCTCATTATGTCTCGGCAGGACGGGCTGAGCACAGCTTTTGGATTTGCTGCCATCTTGCGACCCACGCGGCCGAGCGCCTGAGTTAACTCGGGCTTAATATTACGAACAATTTTTTCCTTAGTTTGCTCATCAAGTCCCTCGAAAATCGTTTTAATATTCTCAGGGGTAAACATTTTAGTTGATATGTTCCCTAATTTATATAAAATCAATTTTGTCTATAATTAAGTATTAGGCAAAAGAAACCATGCATCAGTCAATGAGAACATCACTGCTGCTCGTAATAATATTAATTGCATTATTTTGCATTTACAGGAATAATCGCGAGGCATTCACAAGCCGCCGGGAGAAGGCCCGGGCCATCATTGATTGGTTCGGATTAAACAGCCAGCCTACATATACCCAGTATAAAAAAGAGATGGCTGGAAGCAATATAGTGGAATATGAAGATGCACTTAAGTTATTCCAAGACAAAAATTTGACAATAGAAACATTAGAAAAAACATTGTAGTATGTTGTATAGAAGATGTTTAGTTACATTCTACTGGCCTGGGCGTTAATCATACTACTATGTGCCATCTACTATTTTGCCAAAAAATACAGCCGAAGGAGAAAACGAAATCGCATCTGCAAAAATCAACAGAGCAGTAATGGAACTTTTGATGAACCTGCTCGGGCGGCCTTAAGGGAATTAGCAACTATAGATGATCCGAACGTGGATGACCGCTTTACTCGCGCGACGATTATACATCGTAATGTAGTCGCCGGGCATGACCGCAGAGAATTTGCCCGAGTTGTTGCGGATGATTATACTGTTGTGTTGGCCGGAATTGCCGAGGCTGAGGAAATTGATCAGGATTTTATACTGCATCAGATTGAAGATTTTCACGGTCAATATGCCGCGGGCAATCCCGGGTTTGCTAATTTTACTAACGCTGTCGGCACTATCCCGGAGACCCGCAACAAAATTGCTCATGACCGCCGCGAACGGGCGGTTGCAAATGCGGCGACGCAGGTTGAGGCAATCACAATGGCCCTAGATGACGCCACTAAATATACAAATGATCCACAAAATGTTCATGATCATACTGTTAATAATGAGTTGCGTAAAACATTACACAAACTTAAATCAACGTACCGCGGCGATGAGGAGACCTGTTTTAAGGAAGCATATAATTATATTGATGGGCCGTATAGAAGAGAATTTCCCGAGAAAGCAACGCGAGCCCGGACCACACTTGATCGCATTCGACACGGCGAGCATATTTCAACATACAATGACACTGAATCGAATATTTTTGCATATACATGGGACCGGGCCAACCACCCGGCCAACAGGGACAATAAAAAATTAATGCACGAAGCGATCGCAAATGCAATGGCCGATTCTGTGGAAAATAATGGGCTTGTATGTGTTAATGGCCGAACTAGCAGAATGTTGAATTCATTAGTCACCCTGGACCATGATGAATCTGTGGGGTCCGCGATGACTTTTGGAGCATACCGAAACCAGATTTTTCAAGATGTGAAAGCTATAATCAAACGAGAAATTGATAAGGGAAAAAAATCAGAAGATGATTGGACCGTAGCCGCCGCGACAGCTTATGAAGCCGGGGGCAGCTCAAACGATGCTGATGCTGATGTCGTGTTCAAAGATGACATCAAAAAGGAGATCACAGCCCATGTTGATTCATTTGCTGATAAATTAAATGAAAAGGAGCGAAGTGATATCAAGAATGAGTGTCATGTTTATGCAGCCGTGGCGGACTAAGCAAATTGAATTAGGATTATTACAAATTGTACGATGAATGATATCTGGCCCATTATCCTGGCCAATATTACCGCTGGCTCGGATTATAAATCTATTTGTTTGGTCTCTAAATGCTGGCATAATATGATTAAAGTAATTCACCCAAATGCAAAAGTATTGCTTGCAAATCATTTGACTACTTTGCTAAAACTATGCCCAGATAAATCGTGGGACTGGAGTGGAGTATCTCATAATCCGAACATAACCATGGAATTTATTGAAGCTAATTCAACTTTGCAGTGGGATGCGTATCACTTATCATGGAATCCAAATATAACCTGGGAATTCGTTAAGAAAAATATGCATTTAAATTGGGATTGGTATGGTATATCAAAAAATCCCAATATAACCTGGGAAATCATTCAGGCAAATCCCAATATTCATTGGTTATGGAATGCTGTGTCAAGAAATCCAAATATTACTTTAGAGATCATCTTGGCAAACCCCGGCAAGCCGTGGGACTGGAGTGGAGTATCTCAAAACCCGAATACAACAAGCGAAATTATCATAGCAAATCCGAACCAACCATGGGATTGGCTCGAATTATCACAAAATCCAAAAATAACATGGGAAGCTGTTCAGGCAAATTTAGACAAATCATGGAATTGGTTTTATCTAGCGAGCAATAAAAATATTACCCCAGATGTTATTAATACTATTCCCAATGTAACGTTGCGTTATCAGGTATTGTCCCGAAATCCTAATACAACCTGGGAAATTATTAGCGCAAATCTAGACAAATTTTGGGAATGGTACCACGTATCAAAAAACCCCAATATAACCTGGGAAATTGTTCAGGCAAATTCGGATAATCCGGCAATCCGATGGAGTGGGGTTGGATTATCTCAAAATCCAAACATAACCTGGGAAATCATTCAGAAAAATCCACATCGTCCTTGGAGCTGGGATAGGATGATAAATAACCCAAACATTAACTGGGAGCATATTAAAGCAACTTTGGACAAATCTTGGGATTGGACTAGGATATCGCGTGATCCTAGAATAACCTGGAAAATTATTCAGGCAAATTTGAATGATCCAGCAATCCCGTGGGACTGGCACGGGATATCGCGAAATCCAAATATAACCTGGGAAATTATCATTAATAACCTGGGCGAAAAGTGGACTTGGTCAACGCTGTCAACTCGCAAATTTACCAAAAAATCGTGACATGATTACTGTTTTTTTAATTGCGCCTGGGTTGTAACAAACAAATTGAATTAATCAAAATATCATTACATAATGAATGATATCTGGCCCATTATCCTGGCCACTGTTGATACTGGTTCTACTTATAAGATAGTCACATTAGTTAGCAAAAAATGGCATGACATGATTAGAAAGGTTCACCCAGATGCTAAGGTTAAATTTGCAAATCACTTGATGACGCTGATAAAATTGTTCCCGAATGAACCGTGGGATTGGCATGGAATATCATATAATCCAAACATAACCTGGGAATTTATCGCCGCTAATTCCGAGAAAGCTTGTTTATTTTGGTATCGTATATCTCAGAATCCAAATATCACTTGGGATAATGTTCGGGATAACTTGCATCTACCGTGGCATTGGCGTGGTTTATCTCATAATCCGATTGTGACCTGGGAAATTGTCAAAGCAAACCCCGACTTACCATGGGACTGGTATGGTTTATCATATAACTCGAATATCACTTGGGATATTATTGATGCAAATTTAGCTAAGCCGTGGGAGTGGGATGGTGTATCTCAAAATCGAAACATCACATGGGAAATCGTCAAAGCAAATCCTAACTTGCCATGGGATTGGGAATTAATATCATGCTTTTTAAGCATAAACCGTGAGATCATCGAGGCAAACCCCAACTTGCCATGGGGTTGGATGGGTTTATCTCAAAATCCAAATATAACCTGGGATATCGTTAAGAATAACCTAGATAAACCATGGCGCTATGATCAACTATCACGGCATCCAAACATCACATGGGAGATCATTGAAGCAAACCCCGACTTACCATGGGACTGGTACGCAATATCTCATAATCCAAATATAACCTGGGAAATTGTTAAGGCAAATTTTGACGTCCCAGAAGCATTATGGGAATGGTCAGAGGTATCAATAAATCCAAACATCACATGGGAGATTGTACAAGCTAATTTCGACATGCCATGGGATTGGCGTAGTTTATCGATAAATTCAAATATCACCTGGGAAATTGTTAAAGCAAATTTGGACAAGCCTTGGGATTGGCGTTATTTATCTCAAAACTCGAACATAACTTGGGAAAATGTTAGAGACAATCCAAACATGCCGTGGAAATGGAATGATTTATCAGTTAACCCATTTACAAATTACTATCGTGATACCAGCCTGTGATCCAGCTATTTTTTTGCAAACGTCATACTGCATCTAATATTATATGAACAAAATTGAATTAAGATTATCGCAAATTATATGATGAATGATACTTGGCCAGTTATCCTGGCCAATATTACCACTGGCTCTGCGTACAAGGTATGCACATTAGTTAGCAAAAAATGGCATGAGACAATGAGAAAGGTTCATCCCGATGCTAAGGTTAAATTTGCAAACCACTTGCTGACCCTGGTAAAATTGTTCCCGAATAAACCGTGGAATTGGGGTTACATGTCGCATAATCCAAACATAACCTGGGAATTTATTAAGGCAAACATGGATAAGAATTGGGACTGGTATATATTAACATGTCACCCAGTTACCACTTGGGAAATAATTCAAGCAAACCCCGACTTGCCATGGGACTGGAATGGTTTATCATATAACCCGAACATCACCTGGGAAATTGTTAAGGCAAATCCAGATAAGCCGTGGGATTGGCATGAAATATCGAGCAAGGCAAACGTAAAATTAGAGACTGTCATGTCTAATCCATCCTGTAAATGGGATTGGTTTGGATTATCAAGCAATCCAAACATCACCTGGGAATTTATATGTGCTCATTATGATGAAAGTTGGAATTGGGAATCTTTGTCATGTAATCCTAACATAACATGGGAAATTATTCAAGCAAATCCCAATGAAAAGTGGAATTGGCATTACGTATCGGGCAACCCAAATATTATCTGGGAGAATATCAAATCAAATCTAACTAAGTTGTGGAATTGGTATGACTTATCCCAACATCCCAACATAACCTGGGAAATTATTACGACAAATTTCCACATGCCATGGAAATGGTATGGAATATCATGTAATCCCAACATAACCTGGGAAATTATTGTGGCCAACATACAACAGCCCTGGTGTTGGGGTGTGTTATCTAAGCATCCGAATATAACTTGGGAAATTGTCCAGGCAAATCCAGATAAGCCGTGGGAGTGGCATGAATTATCAATGAATCCAAACATAACATGGGAGATTATTCAAGCAAATTCAGATGATAAATGGCGTTGGGATTCATTGATGTTTAACAAATTCACCAAGGCAAAATCATAATATATCCCGGCGGGTTTATTTTTTTACTCCAATTTGCAAAAATGAAACAGCAAATTTGTATTCATATGATGAATGATATTTGGCCGGTTATCCTAACAAATATTACCACGGGCCCAGACTATAATTTATGCTGCCTGATAAGTAAAAAGTGGTATGAAATTATGCGGAAAATTCATCCGAATGCAAAAATAGTGTTAGCAAATCACTTGATATTAATACTAAAATTGTTTCCTGGCCTTATGCAAATTTGGCCTGATATAACTAGAAATCCAAATATCACATGGGAATTTATTAAGGCAAACCCGCACATATCCTGGGACTGGTATAATCTACCGTACAACCCCAACATCACCTGGGATAATATCCGGGCAGCCCCGCGTCGATCCTTGAATTTTCATGCAATATCGAGCAATCCTAATATCACCTGGGATATTATTCAGGCAAACCCAAATTTTCCGTGGAATTGGTGTGGGATATCTCGGAATCCGACTATCACTTGTGAATTTATTAAAGCCAATTTGGACAAACCCTGGAATTGGTATTATTTATCTTGGAATCCAAACATCACTTGGGACTTTATCAAAGCAAATTTGGATAAGCATTGGGATTGGAGTGGTTTATCCGTGCATCCAGCGATTACATGGGAAATTATTCAGGCGAACCCAGACATAACATGGGAATGGTTCTACATATCAAAAAACCCCAATATAACATGGAAAATTATTATTGATAATCCTCAATGTGAATGGGACTGGTCAGGCATGTCGTGGAATCCAAATATAACATGGGAAAATATTCAGGCTACTTTAAATAATAAGTGGAATTGGTACGGCATATCGTGCCATCCAAACATCACCTGGAAAATTATTAAGGACAACCCCACCATGCCCTGGAAATGGCGAAATGTGTCGCAAAATCCAAATATTACTTGGGAAATCGTTCGCGATAACCGAAATGAAAAGTGGAACTGGGAACAATTAACATGCAATCATTTCACTAAATCAATACGCCCCGTAGTATGATTATCCATTTTTTGTTTGGCCATACGCAAATTGAATATGCAAAAGTATAATTTATAGTATGAACGATATCTGGCCGATCGTTTTGGGCAATATTAATAATGGCTCGGATTATAAATCCGTTTGCCTGGTGAGCAAAAAGTGGCATGATATGATTAAAGTAATCCATCCCAAGGCTCACACAATGTTTGCAAACCATTTAGCAACTTTAATAAAAATGTACCCATTGCGACCTTGGAGCTGGCAAATCTTATCACAAAATCCAAATGTCACGTGGGAAATTGTTCAGGCTAATCTTGAACAGGATTGGAACTGGTATTGTTTATCGTGGAACCCAAACATAACCTGGGAAATCATTCAGGCAAATCCACATTTAGAATGGCATATGGGAGGAATGTCAAACAACCCAAACATCACCTGGGAAAATGTAAAAGATTTGCCGGACGATAATTTATGTTGGTATGCGCTGTCACTACATCCAAATATAACATTGGAGATCATCTTGGCAAACCCTGACAGGCCCTGGGATTGGGGTTATATATCCCGAAATCCAAATATTACTGAGGAAATTGTTCGCGCAAATATGCATTTGCCATGGGAATGGTATGAATTGACGGCCAATCCGAATATAACCTGCAAATTCATCCAAGATAATCCTGATATGCCGTGGGCATTGGATAATATTTCATGGAATCCAAATATAACATGGGAATTTATACAAGCGAACCCCAACATTCCATGGGATTATAATGGTATTTCTCGCAATGCTCATATCACTTGGGAAATTATTCAGGACAATTACAACCTGCCATGGAAATGGCAAGGAATATCATGTAATCCAAGCATAACTTGGGAAATTGTTCAGGCCAATCTTAACCGGCCGTGGAGTTGGCGTATTTTATCAAGCCGATCATTTGTCACCTGGGAAATTATTCAAGCCAATCCCGACCTGCCGTGGAGATGGCAAGGAATATCTCAAAATCCAAATATTACCTGGGAAATTGTCCGAGATAATTTGCGCAAGCTATGGTTTTGGGGTGATTTGTCTAAAAACTATTTCAACAAACCTGGCGAATGAGTTATTTTTTTAACCATTTTATCTGGGCAAATTGAATTTGGTAAATGCATCTATATAAGATAATGAACGATCTCCACCCGGTCATTTTAGCCAATGTTGACACTGGCTCGGGTTACAAATCCTGCTGCCTAGTTAGTAAGGAGTGGCATAAGTTGATCAAAAAACTTCATCCTGATGCGGGCGTAAAATTCGCAAATCACTTGACTACATTGCTGAAATTGTTCCCGGGTAAACCATGGAGTTGGCAAGGAATATCAAAAAACCCCAATATAACCTGGGAACTTATTAAGGATATACCGAATAAGAATTGGTACGGGATATCGCGAAATCCAAATATAACCTGGGAAATTATCAAGGCAAACTCGGGCAGGCCGTGGGATTGGCGCGGGATATCACAAAATCCAAATATAACCTGGGAAATTGTCCAGGCAAACAAACATCGAAAATGGCAATGGTTTGATTTATCGTATAATCCAAATATAACCTGGGAAATCATTAAGAAAAATAGCCACATGCCTTGGGATTGGTTTGGCGTATCAAAAAACCCCAATATAACCTGGGAAATCATTCAGGCAAATCACAATATTAATTGGGATTGGCAAGCTGTATCAATGAATCCAAACATAACATGGGAAATTATTAAGGCAAACTCGGGCGAGACATGGTCTTTCCATGGAATATCACAAAATCCAAATATAACCTGGGAAATTATCCAAGCAAACCCGGGCAAGCCTTGGAATTGGTACGGGGTAGCACAAAATCCAAACATCACTTGGGAGATTATCCAGGAGAACTCCCACATACCTTGGGACTATGAAAGTGTATCCCATAACCCCAATATAACCTGGGAAATTGTAAAAAATAATCTGGACAAACCGTGGAATTGGATTATGTTGTCAAATAATTGTTTTAACAAAAGATAAATCGTTTGTTGACGTTTAATTTTTTGTAAATTAAATCCGGATAATAAACCCAAATATAAAGACCCATAAACCTAGATGAATGATATCTGGTCGATTGTATTAAGTAACATTAACACAGGCTCTGATTATAAATCTGCCACCCGAGTCAGCAAGAAGTGGCATAGCATTGTTAAATTAATTTATCCCCTAGCCCATATAAAATTCGCAAATCATTTGACAACATTGTTAGCATTATTTCCAGATGTGCCCTGGAGCTGGCCCGGGCTATCGCAAAACCCTAACATAACCTGGGAATTTACTTTGAATAATCCCGATATACCGTGGGATTGGTCCGAATTATCGCGGAACCCAAACATAACTTGGGAAATTATTGAAGCAAATATACATTTGCCGTGGAATTGGCGTAACTTGTCAATTAACCCGAATATCACGTTGAAAATTATTCAGGCCAATGGTCATTTGCCGTGGAATTACGACCGTTTGCCACGAAATCCAAACATAACATGGAAGGATATTCAGGCTAATCCGGATTTGCAAATAAGTTGGTATAGTATAACCCAAAATCAAAATATTACATGGGAAATTGTTCAGGCTAATCAGGATAAGCCGTGGAAGTGGTATTATTTATCGCAGCAACCATTTGTCACTTGGGAAATTATCGAGGCCAACCCCGGCATGCATTGGGAAATAGAGGGTATATCAAAAAACCCAAATATTACATGGGAAAATGTTCGGGACAATCCTGATCTGCGATGGGAGTGGCACAGTTTATCATACAACCCAGCTATGACGTGGGAAATTATACAGGAGAATTTGCAATACCAATGGGACTGGAGTTGTATATCACGTAAACCATGTATAACCTGGGAAATTATCAAGGCCAACCCTGGTATGCCGTGGGATTGGAAAAGTATCTCACACAATCCGAATATTACCTGGGAAATTGTTAAGAACAACCCTGACTTGCCCTGGGATTGGATAGGATTATCATACAATATGTTTACTAAATTCGCGCGACCTGAAATAGATCATTGTGAATATTAACAAAGGATAATATTTTGCCCAACATTACTGCTGGTTCGAATTAATAAATATACCATTCGGCCACCAATTTATTGACCTTGCTGAAAAAATTGATTTGAAATCTAACTAATTGTAAAAAATGAACGATCTTTGGCCTATCATCCTGGCCAATATTGATGCTGGTTCGGATTACAAAGCGGTTACCCAAGTAAGCAAAAAGTGGCATGATATGATTAAAAAAATTATTCCCGATGCTGGTGTTAAGTTCGCAAATCACTTGGTTACTCTCCTAAAGATGTTCCCCACTAAAAAATGGTGCTTGACCAAATTATCCTGGAACCCAAATATAACCTGGGAAATCGTTCAGATGAATCCACCCCAATCATGGTGTTGGTATGGATTATCCGAAAACCCAAATATTACGTGGGAGATTATTCAGGCTAATCAGGATAAGCCGTGGCGGTGGTATAATGTGTCACGTAACCCAAACATAACCATGGAAATTGTTAAGGCAAATCCATCTATCCCATGGGATTGGACAAATTTGTCATGCTGCTGCAATACGACCTGGGAATTTGTCCAGGCGAATTCGGATCTGCCGTGGGATTGGCAAGCATTATTATGGAATCCACACATAATCTGGGAAAATGCTCTACCCGATACAATGCCGTGGTGGGATTGGTTTATTGTATCAAATAATCCAAGCATAACCTGGGAAATTATTAAACAAGGCATAGGTAATCAACTGTGTTGGCCTGAATTATCACGTAATCCAAATATAACCTGGGAAATTATACAGGAGAATTTGCACATGCCATGGACTTGGGAAGCATTATCATATCATCAAAATATAACCTGGGAAATTATACGAGCGAATCCAACACGGCCGTGGACACCACGTACAGTGTCAGGCAACCCAAACATAACCTGGGAAATTGTTCAGGCTAACTTGAACTATAATTGGAATTGGCACGCACTATCGCAACATCCAAACATAACCTGGGAAATTATGCAGGAGAATTTGGACCTGCCATGGAATTGGGAATGTGTGTCACAAAACCCAAACCTTACATGGAAAATTGTTGTGGATAACCAGAATAAGGAGTGGGATTGGGAAAAAATATCGCATAACGAGTTTAACAAACCTCCTAGTTATGCCAAATATGTGTTTTGATTTTTTACGAACTTCCGACGAAAGTCATGAAAAAATGAAATTCAATTCACATCGTGGATAAATCATACAGCCATATCAAGTTTGATACGCGGGTGCGATTGATATTCGCCAATGATAATGTCCTCGGCCATGAAATCATCGATGGTCATATCGGCATGAATACGATCCGAAAATCGAATGGTTGGGAATCGCCTCGGGATCCGCTTTAGCATTGTTTGAATGCCCTCAATGTGGTTTACATACAAATGACAATCGGCCATTGACAAACTTAGAACACCCGGGGTAAGTTTTGTAACCTGCGCAACCATGTGCGTCAGTAAAGCATATGATGCAATGTTAAATGGCACCCCCAGGGCAATGTCTGCCGATCTCATATTGACCAGGCAGTTTAAAATTGCCGGTGCACCACTTTTTTCCTCAACATGAAATTGAAATGAATAATGGCAAGGCGGGAGGGCCATCTTGTGCAAATCGGTAACATTCCAGGCGGAAACCAGTAGCCGGCGGTTGTATGGGTCTGTTTTGATTGTCTCAATAACATTTGCCAGCTGGTCAATTCCCCGGGGCTCACTCGTCGGCCATGTTTCTCCATAATGGCGCCATTGCCAGCCATAAATCGGCCCGAGCTCGCCGGGCTTGTAATTGAGTCCGCGCCCGGCTAGGTATCCGCTCGTACTGTTTCCATCCCAGATATGGATATTATTTTTATGGAGCTGCTCGGTTGTTGTCCCGGCAGAAATGAACCACAATAATTCGCCCAGCACGCAATTAATTGGTGTTCGTTTTGATGTGATTAGGGGCAGAATATTGCCACGAATCGGGCAATGAAGATTAAATTTTAGCACTTCATGAAACAACCCCCGGGCGCTGATCGTCGTTCTGTTCGGCCTAACTGGCGCAGCTAGCAATTCGCTGCATAACTTATGATAAGCCAACTCATCCCGATTGGTAAAATCAACTCGATAATATTGATTATAAGTCAGCTTTTTCTTTTTTATTGGCAGCCCAGCTTCCAGAATTCTTGCTGGGAAATGAACGTCACAATCGCAGTCAATGTCCATCACAGTCAAATAAGCATATCGCAAGAATGCTGATTTTAATGCCTCAGCAAATGTTGCTTCCCCGCCAATCACAAAACATGCGGGTGGCTTTATCTGCCCACAGTAATTTAACGCGGCGATAAGAGAATTAACATGAACTACGGGATTGCTGGTCAGTGCCCCCTCGATTGTCACCCCGGAGTTTGCCGAGCTGATTACGATGTTAACATAGCTATGCATTGGATTGTGTTTGAGCATGTTATCCCATGTTTTTTTGCCCATAATTACGGCCGATTTTGGAGGCACTTGCCTGGCAAAATATCGTGAACTTTCGACCGTTCGATCAAGTCCACACGGGAGGTTGCTGCGATCAACACCAATTCCATAATTTTTGGTCATCGTACATATTATGTCAAACTGCATTTTGTAATGATCATGCTATGGCATTCATTTTTAAAATTGAAACTAGTTCGGTTTGTTATGTAAAATATGCAGCAACGCAATTCAAAACCAGTCATTATTGGCATTGCCGGCAGGTCTGCCTCGGGCAAATCAACCATAGCCCAATTGCTCGCCAAGTCGAAAATTCCCGTAATTTGTCAAGATTGGTATTACAAAACACCATCTGTTCGCACTGAGCACAATTGGGACGCCCCCGATGCGTTCGATGAGCAGTTGATTATTGATGCACTCGAGTGGTGGCAACAAGGGCATGGAGTGATGACGCCCAGGCACGATTATGTCAAATGCGAAATGATTCCCAACGTGGAGTTTGTTGAAGCGTGCCCCGTGCTGATCTTTGAGGGATTATATGCGATTAGGGTGTTGAACCAATGCACTGGGGGCCCAGTTTACAAAATCTACATTGATTGCGATGCAGATGTTGCGCTGTCCCGGCGATTGAAGCGCGATGTTTCCGAGCGCGATCGCAGCGTTGAGTCCGTGCTGGATCAATATGAAAAATTTGTCAAACCTATGCATGATAAATTTGTATGCACACAGCGAGCCCAGGCTGATCTCGTTATTCCTAACAATGTCACGGCAACCTCGGCCATTGAGATGATCACTCCCTTCATAAGGTCACTGTATTAAGCTGCGTTAAAAATTAGTTAATTAATTTCTTTTTTTGTAGGAATAAATTGAATTTGCAAAGAGGTTATCCATAAAATGGACGATCTTTGGCCAGTTATCTTGGCTAATATTACTGCAGGTTCGGATTACAAAATTTGCTGCCTGATTAGCAAAAAATGGCATGATATGATTAAGAAGATCCATCCTAAGGCGAAAACAACGCTGGCAAATCATTTGACTATGTTATTGAAATTGTTTCCTAATAAGCCCTGGAATATGGAATATTTATCTACAAACCCCAACATAACCTGGGAATTTGTTCAGGCAAATTTGGATAAGGAATGGAGTTATTATGGATTATCTCGAAATCCAAACATAACCCGGGAAATTGTTGAAGCAAATCTAAACAAACCGTGGGAATGGTATGCATTATCTCGAAATCCGAACATAACCTGGGAGATTGTTCAGGCAAATTTAGACAAAAAATGGGATTGGTCTGCATTATCGTGTAATCCAAACATAACCTGGAAAATTGTCCGGGCAAATCTAGGCAAACCGTGGGTTTGGTATGTATTATCGTGTAATCCAAATATAACCTGGGGGATTGTTCAGGCAAATCCAGACAGGGAATGGGATTTGCGTGGGTTATCGTGGAATTCAAATATTACTTGGGAAATTGTTCAGGCAAATTCAAACATGGACTGGGATTGGTCTGCATTATCGTGGAATCCAAACATAACCTGGGAGATTGTTCAGGCAAATTTAGATAAAAAATGGAGTTATCGTGGATTATCTCTAAACCCGAATATCACCTGGGAAATTATTCAGGCAAATCTGGGCAAACCGTGGGATTGGTATACAATATCGTGTAATCCGAACATAACCTGGGAGATTGTTCAGGCAAATCCAGACAGGCCGTGGGATTGGCGTGGTTTATCTCTAAACCCGAACATAACCTGGGAGATTGTTCAGGCAGATCCAAATCAGCCATGGGAATGGAATAATTTATCCACTAACACTTTTGGTAAAAAATGAATTAATTTTTGATTAGGAAAACCAAATATATGGTGCAACGATCTCGCATGATCATGCGTCGAACTTGACATTAAACATTAGTTAATTATTTTTTATGATGTTAAAACAGATAAGTAAACATAATGCTTACCTGGGATAATCTCAAAGGTTTTGATATGACAGTCGCATACTGCCGATTCCCTCGGGCAAACGCGGTTCATGAACAGTATAAAAATGATCTCAGTGAACTCGCAAGCCGCGGAATAAGCATTAATGATCATATTTTGTCAATCATCGGTTCTAATGACATATTGCTGACAAAAAATAAATATCCGTATTTGGTTGAGCCAAATGTTTGCCACTATGTTTTCTGGATGCGGCCGGGCACTCGACCAATAACTATGCAATGTGCAAAAATGATAATTTTTGCCAGGATGTCCAAAACAAAGTCAATTAATTGGTCTGATATGATTATTTTCGAAAATGTAACAAAAAATAAGTCTGTGAAATTGATCCCACATTATCAAGTTTTTATCAGGGACCAAAATTAGGCCATGTCAATTTGCGTAAGTTTGCTACAATCTCAGCAAAATTAACCAAGTAAATTGATCTCAGTATATTGTTTTTTACCACAATTTTAGTAAAATTAACCAAGTAAATTGATCTCAGCATATTGTTTTTTTACCACAATTTCAGTAAAATTATAAAATTCATACGCATTTTTCCTATCGGCGACCTGATGTTTCAATGAGGTTTTGTTGTCCACAATGTCCACGATGATCCGGGGAATCGTCAAATCAGAACCTCGACGCATAATTCGGGCCAGGACTTGCTTCATTCCGGTTCGCCGCGGAGTGAGTAATAATTCTGCAGTCATATCGGTGATGCTTATGCCCGTGCCACCATATGCATACGTGCTAAACAATACGCGGCCCGTCTTACTAATTTGGCCGATTTCATTATCCTTTATTCCTCCTGTAAATAATTTTAGCTCAGTTGTTACAGCCTCATCAAACCCTATATCTGCAACAATATCATCCCGGCGACCAGCGAGCAGATTACATAACGCCAATTTAGCCCGAATAAGTATCTCAACTTCCTCGGCAAATACATAAATGCGATGCCGCCTCGGGCCTTCCCCGCGCCAGTCATATAGCGCAATTAGCTCATCCATGGCCAGCTGGAGACGATATGGGTCATTGATATATTGATTGTGCATATAATGTGTAAACACCATGCCCGTGGATTCATGTCGCAGATTTTTAGTATATTCCTCGGGGCCGTTATAGTAAATTACTCGCACCTGGCCAAGGAAATTAACATCTTCATACGTAAACCCGGGTATATTTTCGGCCCTGATTATACCATCAAATGCCAGTTCCTTGTGTGCAATCGGGTCAAATCCATCCCGGCGATCCTCTGTTGTGGCGCTCATGCCCAACATATATCTAGCGCTTGCCTTGCGGAAAATTGCCTTGCGAATCTTGCTGCAGTACATATGAACTTCATCAAAAATCACAAATGAATACCTGCTGAAAAACTCCTGGTCGCACAACAGTGCCGAGTTTATCACGATCACTGTCACATCATGCGTGGATAATGCTGGCTCGGATTTTTTCAGATGTTTTCCATACATGCCGACAATAATATTTGGTTTAACGGCATCATCCTCGGGGTAAAAACACCCGCGAAAATCTTTCAATGTTTGTGTCGCCAAGGGTCGTTTCGGCACTACATACAATGTTTTCAGGCCGACTCGGGATATTATTCCCGCGGCAACAAAAGTTTTTCCCATGCCTGCGCGCAAGTTGAGGATGCCCGCGGCAGTGCCAGCATTAGCCCGGGCCCCAGTGAATACCCCGGCCATTAAATGTTCAAGGATTAATTTCTGATTTGCGTATAATTCCGTTATCATATTGAAGTTTTTGGGCATTGCCACGGGCAGCATCACTTCCACCGAGGTCAAAATTTTGCCGGCCAAAAAAACTTTAATCAGTGTTCGTGGGAGAACAATGCACTTGGTATTTCCCACAGTGATGAATTCGTATAATGGTGCATACTGGGGCGGGCCAATTTTTTGGTAGTTTATAAGGGTTAATTTGTTCAATAATTCCTGATATTTTGGGCCAAATTTTTGCCTAACTGTCAATACAGGCACAACAAATCCATGCTGCGATACAAAGCCAACACTAGACATTCGGATGATACACACTTAGTAACTTCTTATTTAAATTATTTTTTGATCGGTCTAATTGGTTTTCGCAGTTTTGGTCTGGGAATCTGTTCGTCGGCGATCGACTGGGCAGCCGGAGGTTGTGAAACTGGCGGTGCAACTGCCGGCTGGCCGACCACGGGTTGCCTTGGTGCGGGTAACATTCGCGGGGGCTTATTTTGCGTTGGTACCCGTGCGGCTTGTCGGCGATATAATTCTTCGGCCTGTTGTTTTACAGTGTCCGGAATTGGCAATTTGAGAGTAAATATTTCACTAACACACGGTCGCCCCGCCCGGACGCAACGCATTTTGTATTTTAACCAAATACAATCATCGCGGTCACCATCATCTTCTTCTTCTTTAATTTTGACAAAATTAAACGTAATGTCTTTATCATCGCAGCCATAACTAGCAACCAGATTTTGCCGGTATTCCTCAATCTCGTCCCGTGTCATCGGGCGGACGGCCACGGGTGCCTCGGCTCTTTCCTGCCATTGCTTGTGTTTTGAGGGTTTTTCATAGTTTTCATCGTACTTGCGCCGGCGGCTGGTCATCTTAATATAATTATGGGCGGTATTTTTTTAAATCATCAGATGTTGTTTATTCTGTTAAAGTGAAAATATCTTGCTTGATTATAAAATGATATTGGGATTCCACGTCAGCAAAAGTCACAGCAAGAAAACACGTACGATGAGTGATGCCCTGAAACAGGATGTGGCTGTGCTGGCCAAGTATGGTTTTGCTCGTTGTGCCCAGATTTTTGTCACGGGCCCCCGTGATATGCATGAAAATCTTTCGGCCGAGGATAAAATTACAATCAGGAAATTTACATCCAGCGGGGCAACGTTGGTGATTCATGGCAGCTACATTGATAACCCATGGGGATTATCTGCGGCATCAATACATAACATTAAACAAGAGTTAATTACATGCTCACAAATTGGCGCCACGGGCGTGATAATCCATCTTGCGGCCAAGGCTGCAACAGATGCCCTGGGTCAGGTCTTGGAAAAAATAACCAGCGTGGAATTGCCCGGGCCTGTTCCAATACTTTGGTTGGAAATACACACAGCAAAGGCATCCTCGGCGACCTATGAAACCCCCCAAAAAATACAGCAACTATTTGCCAGGGTGGCAAAGTGCAACACGCATGGAATGAGGATCGGGTTATGCATTGATACAGCTCATCTTTTTGCTTGCGGAACATCATTCCGAGATTATAATCCGACATATGCATGGTTGGAAGCCGTTGCCACGGCAATCGCAGGGCACCCGATTATGATACACCTGAATGATAGTGCAACCACTTTGGGGAGTGGCCGTGACCAGCATGCAATGCTGACTCGGGGAAACATATGGGGGGATTTTCGCGAGGATGGCCATCAGTCGATTGCGGATTCTGGGTTAATGGCTGTGCTGGACTGGGCTGATGAAAATAAAATTGTGACTATTTTGGAGCGAAATCCAGATCATGTTGAGCATGATCTAAAGCTTATTGCCGGCCTGGGTTATTCTCCTAATGAAAATTGAATTTAAATACCGGGATAATTATTGTATTATTGCTATGGCCGAGGAACAGTATGACAACATCTTTGTCGACGATGATGTCGAGGAGATAATCGATGACTTTGTCACCGCCGAAAAGGAGCAAAAAAATCAGAGCCGGGTTGACGCGTACATTGACTCAGTTATGAACCCCGGTAATTCACAGTCAAAAAATACTCTGACTTCAGATTCGTACTGGGACCCACTTGATGAGTGCACAGCAAATGCATATCGGAGCGCCCAAACATACCAGGCAGACACAACCAAGTATGTTCTCGCGAACCCGCTCAGCACTACCAGCCACACCAAACCATTTTCAGATGATGACGATATGTTTTCGTTGGTCGCCGAGATTGCAGACAACTTGCAGGAAGTCAAAAATGATGTTACCAATCTTAATCGCATCACAAACGCTGTTTGCGGCCGAACCCTAACAATCCAAACAGACACTCGAAGCAGCAAAGTAATGCACATGGATTTTGAAAAACGTCTCAGGGATATTGAAATTTCCCAGGGAAAAACGAATGCAGCTCTTGACGATCTTAAGAAAATGATGGTTCATTTTATGTCTGCATGTGGTGTTCATACTACAAGCATGACATCGGCAGCGGACGTCGTACGCCCGCAGCCCGGCCTTCATAGCAAGTTTAACAATTAGGAATTGGTACAGCTTTATTTTTTGTATAGACTAAATTAAAAAATTGATAGATTTACTCATGGAAGTATAATGGCGGAAGAAATTGCACGGGAACGTTTAATCATTCGAGCTCGATTTGCCGAAATATGCCAATTTTACCCGCCCTGGAACTCGCTTACTCACGCCGAGCAGGAGACCAAAATTCGCCGGCTTGAGCGGAATTGCTTTGGGGTCATCATAGATGAATGCACTCGGGATGGGATAAACAAAGTGTTCACTGATAAAAAATTCGTATCTAGATACAGTGCCATTTGTCACAAAGTAATGGCCAACCTGAATGTTGAGGGTTCTGTTAATTCCACCTATATGATTGACAAACTCATCGCAGGCACGGTTGACGAATATAAAATCGGGGAAATGACCTCGGCTGAATTATGCCCCGAAGCCAACAGGGCCCTGCGTGAAGACATTGATCGCCGCCGGGAAATTAAAACAATAACCAAGGTATCTAGAGAGTATCGTTGTCCAAAATGTGGCCGCAATGAAACTATTCCCATCGAATACCAGGGCCGATGTGCTGACGAGGCGAGTTCCAGGTCAATCAAATGTGTGGCCGGGGGTGATGATTGTGGGCACATCTGGCGTCGGGGTTGATATCGCGGTCTTTAATTTTTTTGCTTATAAAAAATGCTTGTAAAAAAACTGCTTGTAAAAAAATGCTTATAAAAATCGTTTGTAAAAAAATAAGTAGGTAATGTGCTTTGTCTACTTGATGAATTTAGCAATGCAAACCAATCTGCCCTTGAGCTCAGGTTCTAACATAATGTTTGAGAATAGGAAATAGTCAGCATGTTCAAACGCAACATACTTTTCTCCAATCAAGATTATAGACATGGTACGTCCGTCGTACGTCATCTCCCGCTGAGTCAGCGATTTTAATGCTTCAAACATAACGTCCTGCTTGACTGGGGGAATCTCCAAAATTTCAAACATATCCTGGCACGTCCTTGGAAATTTAACTTTGAGTGCGTATAAATATCGATCTTCCAATGGCGTGGTAGCTGGGCTGATATGTACGCAAATTGGGCATACTGATAAACAATCCATGTTTTCAGGATCAATAACGCTGCGGTGCATTGCATAGTTTTCACCCCACAATGGCGAGTTGCAGATGGCGCAAATGTCGATTCCGCATTGCCCTGCAACATTGGGGGTGGGGACAAATGAAAGCTTATCATATTGGCAACGATAAACCTTGTTTTGCGAAATATTTCTGAAGTCACTTGATCGGACCATTGGTTGCCGACTTCTGAAATTTTTGGACAATTCAATCTGGAGCGGGTTTCCACGTCCAAACAATGTCATCTTGGCATCAACCAGATAATCGTAGCTCTTGAGCATTTCCCGAGAAAACTCCATCGTCACATCATCATGGCCCAGTTTGCAAATATCATCTGTGTCATAGAACACAGAACATACATGCTGAGAAATTGCATCCGCGATGTTTTCGTCTGTGATTTCCGACAAGAACCTAGAGATTGGGGCAACTCGCCAGCTGAATCTATGTGATGAATTAGTAACGTCGGTCGTTATAAATCGGCCAGCTTGTTGAGATCCTCGCGTCGTGGTATTTTTATGCCTGGATGCGACCTTAACATTGGTATTGTAACCATGATCAATTGTGTGATACTTTACCAGATGTGATGGCGGCATTAATTTTTCCATTGTTGTTATCGCTTCAACCAATTTATCCATAAACGTGCGATCATGAAACAACTCATTGGAAACGAACACAAATCCGGCGGAGGCTCGAATTTCGTCGACAATTATTCCATTAACAAGCCGCGGATAACCCTGCACCGGATTTTCAACCGGCTCGCCGTTGATAAAAACAACTGCCGACGATTCGATGTTGAGCATTTCCGCTACAATCAAACGGATTGCATTTGGTACACCTTTGATAATTCTCATGTAAGTGGAGATAAACGCAGTATAATTTCTTGTACTAATAATTTCAATTTTTGAAACCTAGCCTGGCCGAGATTATTTATAATTTAAAATTGAATATATGCTTTTGTATACATCTTACGAATGGGAAACGCAACAAGCTACTTTTACACGACCGCAGACGGAGTTGAAGTTCCCCTCAGTTCAGTTGACCCAGCCCAACTCAGCGAGCTCAGTGGTAGCAAACTCACTCACAGACCTACTGCGGAATTAACCGAAGCTCCCGCATACACTCCCAGCCCAGAAGGATTGAAGTTCGCTCAGGCTATTTGCAATCCAGCGAATCCAGTGAGTCCAACAAACAACTCCACTATCATTTTAGACTTGTGCAATGAAAATGCGTTTCCCTGCCCAATGTGTCCAGATGATGCCAAGGTAAGCATTACTGTTGAAACATTATCAGCGCATGTTGCAATTCACAAAAGGCAGGACAAAATCGAGCCAGTTGTTGAATCTGAGGAAAGCTCCTCAAGCAGCTCCGATGATGCCCAACCAGCCGCGGTTGATCCTCTCCAACAAAGCATTAACGGAGAAAATGCCGAAGCTGTAGCCACAGTTTACGCAACACGCGAAAGTCAACGTGAATACGACTTCATGGGTGGCCTCTCAGAAGAGGCCGCGATTGCAAGGGCAATTGCAGAATCTTTGAAAGAGAATACCACAGTCGCCGAAAACTAAAGACCGTTTACAAAACATATTAAATCTTATTTTTTTGAAAATTGAATGATTAAAAATCAACATTATACGATGAACCCACCAGCAAATAGCATTTCAATTGATTGCAGCGAAAAATTTCGCCTGCAAATCCTGTCTGACATGCATCTGGAATTCCACTATCGTACACCATACATTGCGAAAACCGGGGAAATTTTATGCTTGTGCGGCGATATTGGTTACCCGAGTAGGTCTTTGTATAAGAAATTCATAGCCTGGGCTGCCCGGGAATACAAATGGATATTCGTCATTGCAGGTAACCACGAGTTTTACGACAAAGTAATGCATCAGGTAATTGAAGAAATTTCAGCGATTTGTTCTGATTTACCAAATGTTACCTTTCTCAACGACCAGGTGATTGATGTAAAATACGGCCCAGACTTGTCAAAGGAAATTCGTGTGTATGGAGCAACGTTCTGGGCCGACGTCAGCCGGGGCGACGAGACAACAATCGCAAAGGAGATGAATGATTATAAAAAAATCTATATAGATGATGGCGGGCAGCCGCGGTTATTGACAACCGCCGACACGATTGCAATGCACGTGACCGCCAGAGACAACCTGGAGCGAATTATTGGCGAGTCCGATGTGCCACTTATCGTTCTTACTCATCATTTGCCATCATTCTTTTGCTTGCATCCAACATTACGCGGGTCAGTTGTCGACGAGGCTTACGCAAGCAATTGTGATTATTTAATCAGGTCCCCGGTTGTCGTGTGGGCATATGGGCACAGCCATAAACAAACACGTGTTAAATTTGGCAACACCATTGCGATATCCAACCCATTAGGCTACCCTAATGAATTGGAAACAGGATACATAAGAAAATTATATGTTGATGCAGGTATTTCCAAAGCGTGAAAATTGTGCGAACTACTTTATTTTTTTAGTATCTAGCTGAGACCCGAGCATTTCGGTGTTAAAATATTTTTGCAGCTTATTTATAAAATGGCTGAAACTCGCCTTGAATCCAAACTAGTCGCAGATAAAATATTCGATTGCCGCGACTTATCCAATTTTGTCGCGGCAATAGTTCAAGTTTTGCCGTATCGCGGGGCAAGCATGAGTCGATTCTATACCTGCGATGTCTCGGGTATAAGATTTCTCACAAAACTGAGTTTTTACCGCAAAACACCCCGGGAAATATATGGCAAACCCAGCAAAAACGTGCTTCCGCACGCAGATGCCGAGATCAATATCCTGAAGATCTTTAGAACGAAAATAACAGATCGCAATTTAACCCCATGCATATTGGAAATGATATATTATAAAATTTGCGATACGCCGGATACACCATCACATACTGTGTGTGACAGGTTGTTGTTTGCCGAGAGCAATGCCCGGGATGATTTAGCCCAAATATTATGCCGCCAGGCCGACCTTGTCAAAAATAAATTGGCCCGGGATCGCTGTGCTTTTCTTGTGTTGGATAGGTGCGATATGTCATTGGATGAATACCTACGCAAAACAATTGACACCCCGGCAACAATTGCGATATTCAAATCCTTGCTATTTATGATAATATTCACAATCTACACTATCAGCAAAGTTTACCCTAAATTCCATCACTACGATCTTCACACGGAAAATATTATGTTGAAATTTGACCAAAATTTTAAGTTTAACCCGGCAGCAATGAAATTTCTCGTATTTCCTGTGGATGGGGTTTCACATTATATACCTTATTTTGGTATTATACCAAAAATCATCGATTTCGGGTATTCTGTTCTGCCCGAAGAAGGTATTATTAGCAATGTGACTGAAGACTTGATGACAATGTATTACCGTTCGCAGAATGATTTGCTTTTTCTGTTTCACTGGATATACATTACCTCACTGGATAAGTTGGGCCGGGTTGATAAAATCTTGCAGAAAATTGAGCCTAACCGATCGTATGTCCATTACCATGCGGAACATATTCGCAAAATCGAGAAAAAAATACCAACATATTCGCAGATGATCAATAATAATGTCTGGGCTGAATACAGGAAGGCCCAACCCAATGCACAGATTTACCACGAATTCTCCCCCATCAAAAATAAAAAATCAACATAAATATAATGGAGTTGCTGATTGCGTTATTTTTTATAATAATAGTCTGCATCGGCCTGGGTATCTGGTTGTTGACCGAGCCGTCGCGGGTTGATGACGGGGCCGGCACTTTATACCATACGTCAAAAAAGGCAGTCCCGGCGGCCCGGGCAACCAAAGTTAGATTCGCTGATACAGTTAGCGAGCGATTATTTAACAAACAGGATGGGAAAATGTCTGAACCAAGCGTGATTCCCATTAATGATATAAATCTGCATCCTAAATAAAGTTATTTTCTCAATGCCGCCGCGGCCATTACCGGGGGCGGCCCGATTGGTATGTCTGCATTCCCAATCGCCCGGAGAACCATCACAAATCCAAATATTCCAATAGCTACAAGTAAAATAATCAAAAATACACTGGACATTATGGTGCTACCCACGGCGCCGATAGCTTTTGCAATAAAATCCAGTGGATTTTCCATTTTTGCTGATGCTGTTTGATCAATATAAGTGCTGATGCTGTTAAAAATCCCAGCCTTGTCTAGCTCCTGCAGCGTTGCCGCGGCAAATATTTTACTGCCCTGAGTGAGCTCGACTTGCTCAAAGCCAATAACTCCAGAATTTGTGAAACTAGCAGTTTGTTTTTGCTTGATTGCATTATATGACGTTTGAATATTGGACATTTTGATGTTGGTTTGCACAATGTTGCGCAGGTTGGTTGTTGCCTCGGCATTCGATTTTCCAAAGGCGCCAAGTAACGCAACATTCTCGGCCGTGCTTGCCTGAGAAATCGTATCGATAATCTTATTTTGCAAATCAACCTGTTTGTTAACATCACTAAAACAGGTCGATTTAATATCTGTTTTTTGCTCCAGGCGATAAGTTCCCCAAAGTCGAATGCCTGAATTGACGACTGTTAACGACTGATCCTGGCTTGAAGCAACCTCGCAATTTTGCACAGTTGACATTGCAACATTACTGATTGACTCAGATAATGATTGTACCGCAGTTTTAGAAGCTGATCCACCCATAGCACTTTATTCTCTGCTTACAATTTACAACGCTACAACGCTATATATACATGCACATTATTCACAGGCAAAAATATTATTGCATCCAGTTAAAATTGTCAGACATGATGACCCCGAGCATGATCACAAACAGAAATGCTATCAGCAAAAATATTAGCATGTTATTAGTGAACATACTCGAAAATGATGCGGCTATTGCTTGCATTTTTGTTTGCATTACCCCCGGCTGCCCTGGCTGCCCGGGCTGCCCCGTGGGGTTTGGCTGCACTGGCTGCCCTGGCTGCACTGGCTGCCCTGGCTGCACTGGCTGCCCTGGCTGCACTGGCTGCCCTGGCTGCCCGGGGGTAAGCCCATTCCCGCAATTTTGCTGAATTGGAATTGTGTTTGACAAAATAACCCCTGAATTTGTTAGCTGGGTTTGTATTGAGCAATCAATAATACTAGGACAGTTGGATGAAATCATGGCAGAAGTTAGATAGCCTCCGTTAAGACATTTTTTATCAACGCATTTTGGATTTACCACCCCTTTGACATTCGCCGGCGAATTAATGCATGCACAAAATGGGTCCGCGGGGTGGTCCGCACAATATTGAATGGCAACATTATCACATATTGCTGGATTTGCTTTGCACCATGCCTGGCAGCGCGGATCATTCAGCCTGGTCGCACAATATTGTGCCATCACCGCGGGGCACATTTGGCTGCCAGCAGCATACTCGCCGCATACCAGCGACCCGAGCTGGCCCTGACAGCAGTTCATTTTCATGTCTTGCGTCGGCTCCATACGATCGACCAACACGGATGATGTAACGTCGTTGAAGCCCCCTTGATAATTCCTGAGATCTGAAATTTCAGCGGGGCCAAATATACTGAGACTTTCTCCCTGGAAATTCCTGTCAGAAAATAATGTTACCCGGGTAAATGCGGCCACCTTGATCGACGTAACATCATCCTCGCGAATCCCGGCCTGATTGATTAATGGGTATTGTCCATACTGCAACTTGGCAACAGCACCGTTAAATGTTAAATCTGCATACAACTCTACTGGAGCTTGCGCCATTGTATATATTTATTGTGGTACAGAAAATAATATAAATATAAGTATGGAAAAGTTATCGTAACTTACCATGGCCAGTACAACCCCGGACAACATTGCGAGCGAATCGCAAGAGGATGCAAAACTTTCTGCGGACGCATACATGCAGCAGTTCGCAAATGTTGAAGCCCAGGGCGCCACTTTCCGCACTATGGTTGAGATGATTGATGTTCAGCCGGATCAAGATGCCAGACTTTTTATGCTAATCAAATGTATCAAACAGCAGCAAAAATTAAACGATGAGATGTACGATTTGCTTGTTGAAATGAACAATTTCTATGCACCTAAATAGACTTTCTATGCGCATACATTTTTAATGCCGCCGAGCAAGACAGATTTATATTTATATTTTTTTGCCTGATTAATACATTATCATTCCTGCAATGCAGCCGCAAGGGGGTTCAATTCGCGATTTGATCACAATATTTGACGAAATATCCGAAATATTTACCATCCTGAATAATTCCCAGGCAAATGATTACACAAATGCATCCAGGCGGGTTGCAAAATCGAATTCCATCGAAAATTTACCAGATGGCCCGGCCGGTGTTGCTCGGGAATTTCTGCGTACTGGTCGTTCTACCGAATTAGAAAAATTACGCAAGTTACCAAAGATACGAGCCTATAAAGATTTCGACAAAATTATGGGTGTTGGCCCGGCCACCATTTCTCGCTGGCTCGCGGCCGGCATACTCGGATTACCGCATCTCCGCCGAGAAATAGGAGCTGGTCGAGTGACCTTAAATCATATGCAAAAATTAGGTTTGGCTTATTACCAAGATCTGAACACGAGGATACCCCGGGCCGAAGTTGAGCTGATTGCGGCCGAGATGCGGGCCCTGCTGATCACACTTAGCCCCGGCCTGATATTTGACATTGCTGGTTCATATCGTCGGGGCAAGCCTGATAGTGGCGATATTGATATTCTGATTTCAAACCCGCAACATTTTGATGATGAATTAATGGCAAATTTTGTTTCCCTGGTTGCAGCCGAGCCTAATTTCGTTGATGTTATAGTTGCCGGGCCAGAGCGTGTGACAATTTTATACAAACATAAACTTGTTCGGCAAATTGACATACTTTATGTTGCGTACGGGAGCTATTTTGCGGCATTAAACTATTTCACGGGCGGATTCATACATAATGAGAAGATTCGTGGCATCGCAAAAAAAATGGGATACCGCCTCAACCAGGCCGGGCTTTACAAACTGCGGCCGTATACATTAATCCCGATTAAATCCGAGGAGGAAATCTACAAAATTCTAGGCATTCCATATATACCCCCAAACATGCGCGAGTAAAATTGAATCAAAAACTACATAATTCGTAAAATGAACCTCTTGAGAATCACAAGTGGCGTGTGTAGCTTACTCGCAGAACCAAATGAGGTTGCCGAATTGATCAAAAACTTCAAAAACCAATATAAAGATGTTATGATGATCCCCGGGGCACTCGGTGATCGCATTAATGCCGCAGAATGTGATGCTGCAATCGCCAGCGAACTTTTAGTTGATCGCGATCAGGAGTTAAATGGGATGTCCCGGGGCCAGAGAGTGCGAGCTGACTTATCTTTTGCACTTACTAGAATGCCAAAGCTGCTAATTTTGGATCACCCAACAACTCACATGGATGCATATTCGGTATTAATGACCATTAAACTTCTCAAGAAATTCCCCCCGGAAATAATGATAATTATGTCAAACGATGTGTATTTCATGGAGCAATTATCTGATGTATTTGCCCGGGCCAGCCATGGTAAGATCACGTATCATAAAAAGCTTACAATAAATGCCGAGCCCACTCCGATCAAAAAAATTCGCCAGAGTGATATTATGATCCGGATTTGCAATTGCGATATTATATTCGGGGAAACCAAATTATTCAGCGCGCTGAATTTTACGATTGCAAAACGCAAATCTGCATTTATTGGGCTTGGAAAGACAACATTACTGCGCGTCATCTCGGGCGACTTGCAGCCCTCCTTTGGTAAGTGTACGGTACTAGGCACAATCGGGTATTATGCGGAACATCTGGAAACATCATTGCCCGATATGCAAATGCTTGATTATGTAACGGGGCGATCCGGCGCAAAACCCGCAGCAGCAAAAACATTACTGCACTTATTCGGGGTACACCAGGGGTATGATGTTGTCATTAAGCGTTGCACCACGAAACAACGGGCCGCCGCTATGCTTGCCGCGGTCATTCTCAGGGCACCCCAGATCCTGATTTTGGATGACCCCACTACCTATCTTGATGCAGATGCTAGCCACTATTTGTCAAAAATTCTATTACAATACGCAGGTATAGTCTTACTTGCCACAAATAATGTCGGATTGTTGCATGGATTCTCAATATACAGATTGACACTAAAAGGATTAGTCGTGCCTGTGACACTAGATGGATATGGCGTATGATTTTTTTGTTGCAAAAAACAAATTGAAACTTATCGCTGATAAAGTATTAACATGGCCGAGTTAACTGCTAACCAATCAGAGCTATTTAGATTAATTGCCAATTATGTTGAGGATGTGGCAACTAGTATGGTATTCACGGCCTATCAGAGGTTTGGCCACGGTGTTTTATCAAGCCACCAGGGACTTATGCGGCTGATCTCTATAATTGTCGAGAACTACTTGAACGACTGTGCTTACATGCTTTCAAACGATAAATTCACGGCAGAATATGCTCACGTGAGAGAGTATTTCACACAAATGTGTGCGGTTGACAAGTCCAGCAATATCCACTCAATGGATATTTTAATGTATGCAGCCAACTTGATCATCGATGGGGTATACAATTCCGATTTTGCTCATATTGATCTGGGAGACTTTATGTCAATGACTACATCAATTCGGGCGGTAATCAGGGCCACCATATACAAACATCGGGGGGAAATTATCAATCTGAAATGCGCTTGCGACAAAATGCACCCGCAGATTGCCCGGGGCGACAAAGTATTCACCGTGGAAATGAAGAATGATTTTTGACCAACCGCGGTCACATTGCATTTATTTTTTGACTTTCCGTGCGTGTTTCTGTCTTGGAATACCCCGGAAATTGCGGTTGTAACATTCGCAGCTGGCCAGCAACTTGCGAAAACTTTGATTTGTTAAGCACGGGACCCGGCGCTGTGCATTGGCCGATTCGATCGCAGTGATTATATCAGCATATTTAAATCCCTGATGAATCAAATACATGCCAATCAGCGTGGCCGACCTATTAATTCCCGCAGCGCAATGTATCAAGACACTGTGGCCACCGACCCGGGCCCGGGTTATCATATCCACCCCCTCGGCAAATTTACCTAGATACGAATCAAGAGAACTTTGCGTGATTTCGGCGTCATCCATAATGATATTATAAACCGGGCAATATGTCACGTAATTACTGCCAGACAAATTGATTATCGCACCGATGTTATGCTGCCGTAAGTAATTCTCGTTCAATGCCGTGGCCAGCGATCCGATATATATTCCGTCACAGACTTTTGCAGGCGGATCTGGATAAATAACGGTCGCATTTGCCATCCCGATTGAGTTCGCTGCAGTAAATAAACCATATGACATAGTATTTCTGATCCACATAGATATATTTATTTTATTATAATTTAATTGGGATAAATCATTCACATCTTACGGGTTAGTTAACATTTTTTTCTTTTATAAACTTGGGCAGAAGTGAGTATCATGATGGACAGCTCTATCATTGCGGATCTCAAGAGATTTTCAGGCGCAATCAATGCTATTAAAATTACTTCCGTGGAACCACCAGCTGCTGTTGAGGTTGCCCAGGACCCACCTGTTAAAACCAAGCGTGGTAGAAAACCCAAAAACGAGGTTAATGCAAATACTGATCTCAATGCAAATACGGGCCTTGTTGCTTTTGACATCTGTGCAAATACGAGTCTCAGTATAACTGATACGCCTGCAGCAGTGCCTGTATTGGCAACCCCCCGCAAGCCCGGCCGTGCCCCGAAAACACTCAGAGAAGTTCCCGCAGAATTACCCAAAGAAGACGTTTCCATAGAAAAATTAGTATCTCAACTCGGGCCAAATCTACAGCCTGTGCGAGATGAAACAGGCATTGTACACGACATTGCAACATTCGCGGCCAAATGCAATGTGGGGCATATTCATAAATATTTCCTGAAAGATCTATCACCATCATTAAAATGTGTCAGTTGTTCCCACGGCAACAAATTTCAATCACTCGTTCGCACAACAGCCGAGGAATATCTTAAAGTTCCATTTATTGTGGTAGAAAACTCTGGAAACAATAGCCCAGAATATACCAATCCAGTTGTCGGAATAACTATTCGCTGTATTAAGGCTGCCGGGGCTGATTTCATGGAAAATAATGTGCTGAATGTGCATCAAACAACCAGTCTAAAAAAAATAAAAGATGCCATTTTTCTCCTGGCTAACGATGGGCGATTGACCGATGAGCAGCGGGAAAAAATATCAACAATTCATCCGCCAGCCGTGAAAAAGCCGGCTCGGCAAAAACATCGGAAAGAACCTCTCCCGTACAACCCAGCACTGGCCGAGATTGTCACGGCCGGAGATGAGAACCCTGTTCTGGCCCGCATGCATATGAACATTGTCTCGGGCTGCGATCAATTGTGTCTGGAAAATTGCTAAGGTGTTTAATCAAGATTGACCCATGGAATTAGCCCGGTCATGGCTGCATATGTCAATGCAACCGCGACATAAATCCATGGCTCTGATTTTGTGCGGTCCCACTTGGTCCCTGCGAGAATCAGATATAATATTGCGATAATCACATATCCTAATTTCATCTCTGATTAATAATCGGGGGCTAATAATTAGTGCAACAATTTTCTGGGAAAAAATATTAATGCCAAATTAACCTCGGCGTTGATCGAGTTGGCCATGGCGATTATTACGAATACGACGATTTCGACTATCGTAGTTATTGCGTTTATTGTGTTTATTGTGCTGGTTACGGTGATAACGTCTGACCCGGGCGTCATCTGATTTGACCGAATCTTGCGCATACAGGTCATCATTGTCCGCATGCATGGTGGCATTTGTTAAATTAGCTAAGTTATCTAATTCATCTAGGATAACCTCGGCAAGCGTACTGTTAGCCCGGGGCGGTGTGATAGGGATGTCAAGTGACCCATCATTGCTAGGTACTTCAGGGTCACTTGATTCGACAATTGCATGCTCTGCGGGCGCCCGCAGAGGTGGCTGAGTGGCACACCTGAAGTCGCTACGGCATTCATTGCAAATTGAGCAACTGAACATTGGATAACCAACTGATGCTCCGGCATAGTAAAACCCACCTGCGTGAACGCAAGCCAATAATGTAAAGAACAAACTGATCATTCTTTAGATATATTGGAAGCAGTAAATTCATTTTTTTATATGGACCCGCACAGGGACTATGGAAGCCGCTAATTCGTGTTTTTTGCGCAGGATAACTAGATTCATAAGTAGAAAAATTGGCAAAAAATTGAAATTAAGAAACTAATAGGTGTCAACGAGATGAACGATCTTCCGCAATTCGTCGAGTCTCAAACTGGGCTTATCCGCCGCGTATGCGTGGTTGGCTGCGATGCTGATTATTGTGCCCAGGCACATCCCAACAACGTGATGAGCGTAGTTAGGCATCCTAAATGGTGTCTGCGGGGCTCTAGGCATACATGCACAGTTGTGTCCTGCCCATTCAATCATTTTCGTCACACCGCGGACTTTGTTATCTACCGCTCGGCAAGCCCGTTGTGGGCCGAAAACAATCCAGAATTGCTCAAGCAGTATGGGCGGGATATTGTGATGATGGAAATGTATCAGGCACAAAAAATAAAAAAATCGGGTCGGGCTAAATCCCAACATGACGCAAAGTTTCGGGGATAAAATCTCAAATCATCTTTTTTATAATACGGCCTGCAGATTGTAATTTTTTACAACGGCCGCAAGAAGTGGTTCGAAGATAAAATAGTCTTCCTGGCCGAATTTAACACAAACGAACTTGATTCCGAGCAGGTTGTAGAGGGGTTTCAAGTTGTCAGGAATGGCGTGCACATAAAATTCAGGAATTTCAATGTTGCCAATGGGTACCTGGATCGGCGCGGCTTTCTGTGGTTGATGATGAGCGCATGATGCAGGGACGACGGGGTTCACCTGGGCTTCTGGATTGACCTTGTTCATTGTGTGGTTGTGTATAATTTAACTAAAAAGTATTTAATATGTATTTACATATCCTTACATATCATTACATATCATTACGTAAAATGGATCATCGCTGCATAATCTGCAACAGCCGCGTTGGGGTTGTTCAAGTAATTACTGGCGGCTATTATGAATGCGGCTTGTGTCATACACACGAATATATCGGCATCTCAGTGCATGTCGGCAGGGGCGCAACACAGGCCCAGGTCGATGCATATTATGCCAGGCTGACCCGGGATAAACCTAGTTTATGGGAAAAATTGAAATTCTGGTCATAATAATTATAGAATGGAGGAATCTGTTCCTAACGTCGAACGAGTGTGTTTAAGCATTCAAGTCGATCGAATCGATGACGATCAACATGCCAGGCTTCGCGCAAACACGTCACGTTATCAACTGTACATTGGCAAATTTATCGATGGCTGGTTTGTGCAAAAGGTTGAGTTAGGTATTTATCCCTCTCGCTTAGATGCATTTGCTGCATACTGTGCAACTCATACTGCGGAAACTCCACACGCACTCTCATACTTATTGGATGTGGAAAGTGAAGACGGCTGCATGATCGAATATTGGTGCAAGCCTACAATGAGCATTCAATGAGTATACAAGCAAGTTTATTTTTTCCATGATCTGACCACCGGCTTTCGCTGTTTTAAATATTGAATCTCACATTTACATGATCATATCATTTGCGCGACAAAAATATGGTCTCAACATTTGCCATAGTTACGGCGCTATCATTAGCTTATTTGCTGTATGAATCTGTGCCAAATGTAGCAGTTTCGTTGCAGCTCAATGCGACCGAGGCAATTCCTAAGAAAACTGTTGATTACCTTTCTTTAATTATCATACCCCGAATGATAGTGTCCATAATATGCGCGGCATCATTGCACAGGTTCAAGAACTCCGCATACGGGGCCGCCTGCGTTATGTTAACGACTGCAATGCATATTATCGTTGGCAGCCAATTCGGCCAGCTACCCCCGTATGTTTTAATGCCTATATTGACCGTAGGAATGATATCTTCCGTGTTTCTCTTTGGATTGATTAGTTTTGCAGTAATAGTACGATGGCCGAGCTATCAACATGCGCTGTTTAATGCGTTCAGTGTAGCCGCGCGTCCAATATGGCGGCATTTTGCATACATAATCACCCTAATACTTATGTTGTTTCATCACACTCCCATACGCCCGGCCGTCGACATGGCCTCAATTCAAGGATGGATGGTTGCGATGATGATACCCGATTTTGTTGAAATATTGTATATTATATTGATACTTGACATATAATTAGGCCTAACTTTTATTTTTTGCAAATTAGCCCGGTAAGTTAATAATTGTCATATAATTAGGCCTAACTTTTATTTTTTGCAAATTAGCCCGGTAAGTTAATAATTGTCATATAATTAGGCCTAATCTTTATTTTTTTGCAAATTAGCCTGTTAAGTAAATTTTCCCTTTAAAAGTAGCTTATACATAATTATACGTGCAAAAATGTTTATGCGTAGAGTGCAATTTGCCGGGGATTATGTACGGGTTGGTACCCATGTTTTTCACAAGGCAAAAATTTTATCTGTGACACGGGGATTTACCCCGATAACCAAGAAACCCGAGATCGTGATTGAGGTATCCCACATTACACCTGATATAGTTCTCAGTGTACCGTTCTTCGGGCTCATTATCAATCAGGATCGAGAAGTATACAGAATTACCTGCGATTCTGTTGCAGACCGGGATGCTTACTACACGCAAATTCCGAATATATGGGCGAATGCCGAGGACAAAAATTAGAAAAAAAGTTATCCCGAAGTGGATGGCAATACATTTTTTTTAAAATGGGGATTCATTGCCGGGCTTATATTCTCCTACTTGTTGCGGGATAACTTGCTGGGCCTGCTGGTATGCAAACGTGGGGTACATTACTGTCTGCAACAAATTTACGGGCATGGCAATTAATTGTACTGGCTGTATTAGCTGTATTGGCTGTATTAATTGTACTGGCTGTACCAACTGTACTGGGGTGACTATTTGTTGATAAAACATAGGCGATAAAATTTGCGTTGGTTGATGCACCGGAAACGGCATTTGTTGATAACATGCAGGCGGAACATTCGTCGGTGTATTTTGCTCTACTTGCTGCGATGACTCAGGCAATGTATTTTGATATGATTGATGTGATGAATTAGGCAATGTATTTTGATATGATTGATGTGATGAATTAGGCAATGTATTTTGATATGATTGCTCTGATGAATTAGGCAATGTATTTTGCTGCAATGACCCAAATAACTGAGTTGGTTTCTCTACTTCGCTTGATTCTTCATCAAGAATATTATCTGGAAAATCCCCAAGTTTGTTTGACATCCACCGCGGCGAGCATCCTAAATCGCCGGGCCATAAAGTAATACCCGCGCCATGAGAATGTTTTCTCAGAATTTTAAAGTAATCCCCCGCAAAAACATCCGCTTGCCGGATCAGTTCGGCGGAAATAATTTGCAAACGAGAGGCTATTCCTCCGCGCTCCCACCATTTTGATTTGAAAAAGTTATAAAATTGCCTGCCGTCGAATTTAATCGGTAAATCAACATCATTAGCTTTCAGCCGATAAAGGCAATCGGGCATTATACGCATGTACTCAATACATTTACGGCCACAGGTAAGCGAAATAAATGGTACGTTATGAATAGTCGAGAAAATATGCGAATGAAATCTCGAGCAAATATTAAAATTCATTTGGGAAATTTTGAAGTACGTATCTTTGACATAATTAGATCCGGCCCGAAATGTTTCCGGGCAGAAACTTAATTTTGCCACAACATCGCGAATAATTATGTTGTCATCCTCCCCGGGCTTGCGCTGGTTAATACAAAATGGAATAAACACAAGATGGAATCCATCACTATGTGCGGACTCGGCAAACTGCGCGATCTGCCCGCAGAAATCATCATACAGCTCTGGGAAATCCTTGTTGTAATATGTTCGCGCAAGAATAATTCCGATGGATTTAACTGAACTTCCCGTACGTGCAATGGCGGGCTTCCCGTAAACTTTGGGCATGAGAAATGCCAGATCGGGTGCATAATTTATTTTCGGTTGCGATATTAATTTTTTGTAATCTGCCTCATTGCGCAGATAAACCGCCCGAAAATGTTTTAATCTCGTGATAAATTCTTCATATGGTATCCCAACAGATACTGCAATAGTATTATTAGGAATTGGAAGCTTGGCAAAATAATCATTAATAACATCGCCCCCGCCGAGAACATTTATGTGAACATTATCCGAGTAAGTTTCAGCAAATATAGCCTGATGCGGGCCGGCCTGGTATAAATGTTTAAAAACATCCATAAATGCATCATCACCGCAGTTGAATTTGCCCCAGTATCCGACATGATTTACAACCATTTTTTCTGTTAGAAAGCATGGCATGTTTGTTTGCCTAAGAAGATATGCGATTTCCCCGGGTGACAAAATTAGACACTTACATTTGCAATCACCCTCTCCATAGCTAATCAAATAATTATCACCAATTGTTGTTAATGAAATCGGCATTGCCAGTAAATACGGCAAATGATTGTCATTTATGGTTGGGATAAACATTGGGCTGGCCCGGAGAATGCGCCCGGCGGCATTAGTTTCGTACAAATACATATAATAAATGTATTTCCCATGTGTGTGTATCTTGCTAATATCAACAAATTTCATCATCTCGGGCGGGGATTTCTTGTACAACACTTTTGCATGCCCGCATCCGATAAACCCAGACTTGTATTTTACCAGCGATGTTGATAAAGATATGAGAATATCTTTATCAAATTTGTCAAACAAATAGTCAAAACATTTAACTCGGCGAGCTTGCATACGGCCATCAACTATGGTTTCTTGCTGGGCTCCCATGCTATACATGATTTCGCCCCGGGTTAATGCAAATGCACAGTGCTTTTCAACATTGCGATACTTATGATCAAATAAATATCGCTCCGGGCCAAAGCAGATTTGCCCAGAATAATCTGGGGAAATGCTGATAGTAAAATCCCTGCAGCGAAGTTTGATACCATCATTTTCAAATACATTGTAAATTAATGAGTAAATATTATCGCAGTAAACCAGCCGGGCGTCCTGGTTCATTTCATTCGGGAAAAGATCACAAATATTATGCCTGATTGTGAAATTTTCCCCATCGAAAGTCGCCACGGCCAGGGCGGTTGTATCAACTTCGGGCCCGGTTTGCACCAGGCTGTTTGATTTCAGTTCGCAGACCCGGGCCGGCCCGAGGCGGTCCCTGTATTTTTCGTGAGGCTTGACTGGGAAAAATTTATACCCATTATCCCAAATTTTCCAGGGGTGATATTGCATTGGAATATCATAAGAGATTACCCGATAGGCAATCAGGTATATGTTGTCACATAGATGCAATACCGAGGGGTTGAACACATAATAGTTGGGCAGCCCCGTGGTCAGCAAATCTGTTATCTCGATAATCCTCATTTGTATCTATTATCAAGATATTTGTTTTATTTATACTGGCGAAATTATTCTCCCGAACACGAATCAACACTGAGAAAGGAAATTACGCATAATGTGAATAACAAATATAAGCAAACCCGGGGCCGCCGAGATGATTGATTGGATTCATTTTGCCTAGATATATTAAAAATAATTGAATTACTATCATATTCATTTGTGAAGGAAATGGAAAAATGCGATAGTGAATGGCAAAATAGGTGCAGCTTGCTTGCCGAGCGAACGTACAATGAGTGCACCCGCAACCGGCCCGGCGATAAATGTGCTGATTTACATAATAATGTTTTCTGGCGCTGCATACAAATGTGCGTCCCACGAGTCCCCGTGATGCGCCCAACGTCCGCGCCGACCAGCAAAAAATAATTCTGATAAAAACGATCCTAGTTATATGTTGTTTTTTTTCATAAAATTGAATTGTATGACTTCAAGTATGTCACCATGGAGGAAATTACAGAGGAAATTACAGAGGAAATTACGGAGGAAATTGCTAACCTCGATTCATGGAGGTGCGTCCTTAGTACAATGAAATCATTTAAGCCAATGCGGGTGCTAAACAGGACTTGGAGAAATTACTTGGACAGCGATGCGTATTTCGCCTACCGCTCCACCTCGGGCCGGCCCCGGGCAACCGAGATGCCGATCAACATGCTGTATCGATTTACTAAGCAAGAGATTCAACGAGATATTAATCACACTGATTGTGTACTCAGTGACGATGCAATTATGCAGTTGCTTTCCTTTATCAAAATCCCAATATTGTGTAGAAAACAGAGATTATCGTGCGATGTAATTACTTTCATTATTGAATCGCGTCATTCGTGGGATTTTGCATGGCTTATATACGCGCCAGAAGTTGATATAGAAGTCCTGCGCAAATACTACGAAAATGTTCCCGACACACTCATTGCAATGTTTCCCGCAATACCTGAAGATATGATCTATCTACTCGACGCTACTTTGTTCAGATCTATAATCAAAAAACAACAACTTAGTGAAGATGTGTTAGAATACATGATAAATCACCCAAACATCGACCCTGAGGATATATATTATATTTGTAAGCATCAAATGTTATCCGAGGACTTTATGCGTAGGAATGAGGCTAAATTGGATTGGAAAAAGTTGTCACGTTTTCAAGTCCTAAGCGAAAGTTTTATTGAGGAATTTGCCGCGAACGTTGCCTGGGAAAATATATCATTATATCAATTTATGAGCATTGATTTCATTCGGAAACATTCCGTAATGATGAATTGGACTGGAATTTTTGCAGAACAACAACTCAGCCAGCGTGATTTGATTGAGATATTAAAATTCAGCCCGTGGCCAACTAGGGATCAATGGGTCTCAATATCTAAGCATTGCGATCTAAGTGAAGATTTTATCCGCGACCATGTCGATGATGTTGATTGGAAGAAGATAACAAGGTATCAAAAACTTAGCGTTGGTTTCCTGCGGGAGTTTACAGATCAAATTGTCTGGACAGAAATTCCGAACAACCCTTATATCGAATTAACTCAAGATGAGAAAATAGAATTTGTTGAATTTATGTTTCCAAAAAATAAGCAGCCACGCAGAGTTGCATGGGGGCGTTAATATGCAAAAGCACATTTTGCTGGGGCTTATTTTTTTCTCACCATACCATAGCTCTACGTTCATAAAATTGAATCGCAAGCCCCTAAATTGTCAGTAAAAAATGATGAAAAATCATTCATTTATCGATTATAAGCGAGGCGGGGATGGAACCATCATGCTTACTAGCAAGCGAGGCCGTACTTGGTATGTGAAAAACATAAGCAAACATGTTTCTGCTAACCCGGGATGTCGCTATATATGTTTGTTCTGCATGTCTATTACTATTAACAACAAAAATTATGACATAACTGCCGGACAACTTTGCACGGCAGCGCCAGGCTTGCCATATAGGTATCACGTAGTATGCGATGCATGCATTTATCATGTTAACCTTATGTTTGAGGCGATTTACCATCCCAGGACAGTATTTACGGGGCTAAGTGGCATGCATTATCTTGATCAAGCAAGCCGAGATTGCGTTCTCAGGAAATGGATTGCAAAGTATGCTGCGGAACATTGTGATGTCGTCGGGATGAATTTACCAGGTGAAATCATTCGGCAAATCATGCAGTTTATCGCTGATGTGATTGTCGAGTGGGCCGGGGTAACCTCGGCTGATCTTGTTCTCACATTGGATTGATGTACTGATTTATTCGGGCCTCTTTTTTTGGCAAAAAATTGAAATTATGGATTGAGTGTTATACTAATGGAGAAATTACTCGTAAAAACAAACTTGCTCGTATCTAGATGGAAGGAAACAACAGGTCGGCAGGATGTTGAACCATCGTTTGATTGCTTACAGCGGCTGGTTACTGCCAATGCGAAAACCATTCGGGCTGAATTGCAGAGTATGTATTCGTTGGAGGGTCTTTGGCCAGAGTGGCAGCAATGGATGCCATTGTTGATCAGGAATACCGACCAGCTTGTTATCTACCATGTCAACATAGATCAGGCCAGCGAGAATTGTGAAAATTATCTCATTTACAGGGAATGTGGTGATGACATTTATTTGACAGAATGGGATGGAGATTATCCACTCTGGATTGAAAAGCTGGCCGCAAAATAGAGGTAAGTTTATTTTTTGGAATAAGTTTATTTTTTGGAATAAGTTTATCCCCTGAGTAAGTTTATTTTTTAGGAATAAGTTTATTTTTTAGGAATAAGTTTATCCCCTGAGTAAGTTTATCCTTAGGTACAAAATTGAATAGATTAACCATCTATTTATCAATATGATTGGCAATCAGAGAATTGTTTCGTTTTATATGCATCACGATGATTTTCATGTTGTTATCAATTTGGATTACGGGCAAATACATCAATACAATCGTTTCAGGAACTATACAGGCCCACCGGTAACATGCACAGTTTGTGAAAAGCCGGGCACGCACCGCGCATTCCAAAAATGTTTGAACAGTAAACTCGAGCCAATGTATGCATGTTCTGGCTGCATGTTGACAGTAAATGCGATGTTCGATCGGATTCGCCGGCCCCGGCCGGTGTTTGCTCGGCTGAACAATCTTCAGGTGGTTGATTCAACACTGCGAGGCAAATCATTTTGGGTGCTGGCAGTCAACATGGCATTAATTGCGGCCATACAACTGCCCCGGGAATTGCAAAACGAAATCGGCAAATTTTTCGGCAAAATAGTTATTGGTGAAAATATGATTTGCGCCAACGATTTAATTGATCTTAATAATTTTATCAAAACCACCCGGGGCTATTGCATATAATTTTTTGCAATAAAAATGAAATGAACTGCCCCCATATGTTAACAATGGATGGTTTTTATTACTCATTCCGCGCTGGGATTGCTCGGCGGTATCGAAGTGGCACAATTAACAATGAAACATTTCGGCTTCTAGGATGCACTATTAGTCAATTCCGTGGCTACATTGACCGCCGCAGGTCGCCCGGGATGACCCCCGCTAACTATGGGACGGTCTGGACAATAGGCTATATCCTTAGTGAGGCCGAGGCTGGATCTAGTAAGAAACGCATCCACTACAAGAATTTTTATCCGTTGTTTCGCAAAGATCCAAAGAAAAAAAATTCACGAACTATTATTCCAGATAATGTGCACAAACATGCATTGACCCGGGTGCAGAATAAAAGGATAATTCGAAAACTTGGAATTACTATGGATCAGGTTGTGGTAGCATGCGTTTGTGGGCAGGCTTAATTTTTTGTCAAAAAATTGAAATTTGACCAAGAAATTATGTTGATAATGCTCAAATTACGATATGCCTCCAAGGATGTTTTTGCCAATCGTGTTACTGATTACACGCCGTACAGCCTGCCTAATGATAGGTATGCGTTCGGGAAGTGTTATTGGATTGAGGTAACGATGTTGAACGAGAATAAATTACTCGTATGCAGGGAACCTATCACACTGGCTGGCCAAATTAATCATTGCATATTATGCAAATCGGCCAGATTTGATGCCAAGAAACCCTACTGCAAACGATGCAACAATTGCGTTAACTTAATGTTTGAATACTTTATAAACCCTCACCCGATTTACAAATCATTATCCAACGTTGATTACATTCTGCCCGATAGAAGACGAATTGCCCTTGAGAAATTCTCACGTAGAGTGCGTAAGCGAGCGCTTGCCTGGCTGGCCCCGGGCCGGCCCGAGTTACTACGGGAACTCCATTGGCATATCCTTTGCATGATGATATCATCTATACTCGGGCCATCCCGGGTGACCTGGGATGAATTTGCGCTGGCAGTCCGTTAATTTTTTGCTATTGTAGTATAAAAAATTGAAACAGGATGCAAATAATATGTTAACATGAGTCGCCGCGGCCGTGGTGGTGTTCGCAGGCAAGTCCCATATAATGTGGTCGATCCCGCTGTTAAATATTCTGAATTCAACAGGCCGTTTGCCCTACTTGCATATGCTCTCATCGTGAAGCGAATAGGGCGGGATTACCAACTTTACTTGATGGAATCCGTAAATGCCGAAACAACACGAGCAGTACTCGAGGCAGGAATTGTAAATAATCCAATAATGGCATTTACCAACAGTAAGGACTTCTACAAAATTCCCGCCAGAGAACTTAACATTGGTAAGATTATGATTTCCGCCGGGGAATTATACGAAATTTTAAACCCCCATGGCCACTATATTATTTGCCATGATGGACATGCACTTGGCAAAAATACATTGGTGGATATCAAAAAGCTAATTGATACTCGCCCCAGGTCGCTTGGGTTGTGCGTAAATATCTCAGCAAATTGTGGGGAATATTCGCATGAAACATTTGCTGGGGATGTTCGAGATTATGCTGAAAAACATGGATACACTGTTTTCGCGGGGGAAAAAATTAAAAGCTATCGTCAAGATCCCAGATACGGGCGATCCATGTGGGTGTACTGGTTTGAAATGGACAGGATAAGCAAATAATTTGGCAAAAAATGAGCAAATAATTCTGTTTTTTTACTCAGTTCTGTTTTTTCCAAAAAGCATTTATTCAGTTCTGACATGAAGTTCGCAAATACTTTGAATCGTAATTGAGAATAACATCAAATAGCGCAAGTCGTAACCCCAAATTTTATACGGGCCGTCGCATTCGAAAACGTTAACAAGCTGGGGGCATAATACGTTTGTTTTAACAGCAGATTTTTCATTTTCCTCGGCATAAATCTTTGCATATTGATCGCAAATTAGTTTGGCCAATTGGTTTCGAGTGTATGGCCCGCCAGCAAATCGAACAATCACGGGGTTCTCCAAGGGGTGGCTAAACCTGATTTTTAATTGCGCCGGGGTGACAATTTCATCACCTTTGCACATGTTCGCAATGGCAAATGATGGATCTGCGATAGGCACAAGCTGGGAAAATCCAAGTTGAGATTCCGGGTCGACATAGTCAAATGTGATTCGTTTAACTATGTCGATAGTAGTGATCTGGGGTGTATGTGGGATATTTTTAAGATCCCTTGGGGAGGTCTTACTTGGCTGTCTGGGGGAAGTCCGTGGGGATCCCCTGGGGGAAATCTTAGGACTCAAGGTTTTTGGGGAGCCGCCACGGGGCCGTGGACTGCCATTAGGTGGACTACTATTAAGCGGGCTGCTATTAACTGGGCTATCATTGAGCGAAGTATTAAGTTTGATTGGCTTAACTGCACGTTGCATATTGACATATAATTCGAGTCGCGTTTCAGTTTTTAAAAATGAAACCATCGCATCTGGAATATCTAACATGGATATAATCGAGAACAACGATGTCATAATCACTATTAATGTAGCTTACACCACTATTTTAGTCAACGTCTTTGTGGGATCAACCCAATACAGCGGAAAGACGAATTGCAAGAATTTGAGTGAGTTGTACAAAATAGATGATGTTAAGATTATTAACAACTGCGCAATACTTTATTGCAAAGGTAAAGGCCGATATAGCCTTAAGAGGTTATGGGAGAACGATTGTACTTTACTCAGAATTGATAAAAAAATAAAGGCTAATGAGAGGGTGAAAGAGCTTGAAGTTGCATTAACTAAAATGGATCTACGTAATAATGAGCTTGAAGATACAATAAATGAATTGCAACTGGATAATAATGAGCTTGAAGATATAGTATCCGAATTACGTCTGCGAAATAATGAGCTTGAGAAGCTAATATGCAGTATTGCTTTATCAGATGATGGGGCGGTTTTGATTAGAAAGCTTATGGAGGAACAGTCATAAGTTTTTTTGCGGGTTATAAAAAATAATCGCATTGACTATATTACCTCCCCGGCTGAATTTGTTTTTGCGTAACATTGACTTATTTTGTGACCATATCTACCACATCGGGCGCATTTTTGCTGAACATAACACTGCTTGGTTCGATTAACCATACATTGATTAGCATAATGCCCAGACTTGCCGCAGGATAGGCATTTATTTTTTGCATGATTAAATTCAGTTTGCAGAGTTGATTTCTGTGCAGAAGTTAAATTGATCTGCGAATATGAACCGCCGCGAACATTGTCAATCCCGTGGGCCATCATTAATTGTTTGACTGTATTATCCTCATCAAGGACATGCTGCAGGGGAACCAGTTGTACTACCCGAATAATAGGCTGATGAAGTGTTGTCCAGGCCGACCCTCTTGCCGAAGTATGCGCCTGCAAGCGCCGATCAAAGTTGCTGGTTACTCCGACATAATATTTGTTGTCGCCATGTAATAAAACATACAGTTGCTTGCTTGGGGCCACCTCGGGTAATTCAATTAATGAGTCATTAGATGAATCATCCTGCATACGTCGTGTCGCCTGATTAATACCGGCTGATATTGCTTCATTCGCAATTTCTAATGCCTGACCCATTGTATGATTCGCATGAAATACATTCAATTTTATAACTAATCTGAAAAAAAATGAAAAGGATGCTTATTAAGCTGTAACTAAGATGAATTATACGCTTGAGAAAGCAAATTGTGGTTGTACAGTTATATCATTACGTCGCGGTAAACATCATATATATGACTTACACAAGCTTGATTTCACAATGAGAAGTAACTTTTACACCGATGATTTTCCATGCTATTGCAAGAGGGTCGCGAATGAATATATAGTCCCATGTAAGTATCCACACTATGAACGCAGATGCACTACATGCAACATTTATGTTGACAGGATGTTTGAATACTTTCAAAATCCCCACCCTTGCATGAAAGGGCTGACCAAGAAGCAATATATTGATGGGGCAGCCCGGGCACGTGCGATTGCTGACATGGCTTCAAGATTGGCTGCAGAACATTATTTTAACACATTTGCGTTACAATTTCTCAACAAAGATGTCAAACGAGAAATAATTATGGTTGGGGTGTACATCGACTGTAAAAACTTTAGATTTGGTCGCAAAAAATTCCTGCCCAAATAATTCAATATACGCATTTTTTTGCAAAAATTGAAATCAAACCCTTCATCTATGTTAACATGGTTCGACGAGCGTACAAGACCATAAGCCTAGAAAGGAAGAACGCGTGCTACAATTTCCCCCTTGTCGCCCGGGTTGAAAAGCTGCGAACACGATATAAGTATAAGTTTATTTATGTTGCTATCGACGCAAAGAAGAACCACACAAGCGAGGCACTTATTGCCGGTGGGGCCGAGCCTGCGGACATAATTTCATTTAGTGAGGACCCAGATGACTGCTGCCCAAATGAAGCCGGCCGAATCGGCGTACGAAAACTGTGCCTATCTGCCAAGCAACTTTACTCGAAATTACTCCGGGGGCAGCATATTATTTGCTCGCATGACGGGCAGCAAATTGCGCGTAATACATTGAGAGATCTTGAACCATTATTTACACGCAAGCACAAGACAATTGGATTGATGGTAAATATGGCTCCCCGGGGGTCTAAACAATCGAACAAAACATTTCAATCCGACGTGGTCGAGATGGCGATAAGAAATGGTTACCGTGCTATTGAGGATGAGGAAATTGGCAGTTATTGCCAGCGAGAGGATAATAAGGGGCAGCATATGTGGCCATTTTGGTATGTGTTTAAGAAAGCAAAATGAGTGGCAATTTATTTTTTGTGTGGAAAGGAGCGACCCGATGTGTTTCGCAAATCTGATTTTCTTAAAAAATTAATTCGCTGGCACTATGCGCAGTATAATATGTTTGATTAGCTTAAAAAAATTAATTTGCTGGCACTATGCGCAGTATAATATGTTTGATTAGCTTAACAATATCCATTACATTGAGTAATTTTCCCAGCGCCAGCCCGGCGGCAAGAAAATGACCCACTGCGTACTTGTGTGCAGACTTCCTGCAATGTGGCACAATATAATCTGTCTTGTTTAGATGGGATAAATAAGGTAATGGGTTATTTAAGTATTCAAACATCCATTCTATCTGCTGGACGCAACTCTTGCAAATGGCGTACGTCCACACAACATTTGACTGCATGTAGAAAATCTCATCGCGCTTTCCACATAAATCACAAAGTGTATCATAATCGTCATATTCGTATGAGAATGGTACTGAATTCTCGAAACTAATTAGCGACATCGCATATTTACCCTGGTAATGAACACTTACCTTCTTTTTCGAGGCATAATAGTCTAATATACGCGCCATGATAATTCGATTAGACACCGTATTCAATTTTTGCATTGCTGAGTGGCCAATGACCACATAGATGCACTTTTTTGCCAACCAAAAAATAAAACAATAAATATATCAGGCAAAGCATGTCGGCGCAAACAGCTAACATTTTATTCAACGTCGGCAGCGACAAAACATATGGCAACATTGACCCAACATTGCAAACAAAATCATACGCAATCATGGGCCGGGCCACCCGCGACACCCTCAAAAACAAAACGATCATTGATGAATCAAATAATGTTGCCGCGGGAAATCTCCGAAATGGATCAATTATTACTCCATTATCCACTAGTTCAACCCCAGCAATTGGCGAAGTACTCACTGTCCTGGGCGATGAAACCCTGGGCTGGGCCCCGGCTGGCGGTAGTATGCCTCTGCCTCTAAATACTCATGCTGTATATGTAATGAAAGGAGGCGATGACACAACGGGCGACGGCACCCTAGCGGCCCCGTATCTGACAATAACCCATGCATACAGCACAATTACCACGGCAAGCACAACAAACAGATTTAGCCTGGTGGTCGGCCCGGGTCGCTTTGATGAGCCCGGTGATATTGTGATTAAACCATGGATTTGGCTGATTGGAACACAGCGCACAGCAACACGGGTAACCTCGGCGACCAATATTGTGCGACTTGATTCTTCATTTGCAAACGGAAATTATCGAATGGGCTGCATGAATATTCTATTTTCGGGCAGCACAAACGTCACATTTGACCTGCAAACATTGGGCGGCTCGGGGTCAACTGTGTTTGAAAGTGATGCGTTTTACGTTAACAACCAATTTACATTCCTGGGCAGGACATCAGCTGACTTTGTCGAACTATGGAACAGCCAATTTCTTGGGGTTATGACATTATATTCGCTGCAGGGTTTATTGAAAAATTGTTATTGCGGCAGTAATATTTTAATCAGCGACCTGGGCGGATCTGAGAATACCTATGTGGATATGACAGCGACTTATGTTGCCGGCAATGTTACAATTACACAAACATTGGTTAATACATTTAATTCCAGCCTGGTTGGTTCATACATCGGCGGCGTACTAAATCTTGTATCCACAGGAACTCTTAATATTACTGCTGACGCGACATTGCCCCAGACTGTAAACATAACTGGAGTAACAACATTAACCCGAGCAACAGCCGCAACAACAATTGGATACACTCCTGGAAATGCGGCCGATTGGGTTGCCCCGGCTCCCGTAACTACTCAGGCCGCGCTAGACAGGCTGGCCGCAATTGTGCGGACACTAAATGGGGGTAATCCTGTGCCATAAGGTTATTACTCCAGTTATGGTCACATCAGAAAATTGAATTAATATATTGATTATTATCATGTTGAGTCACCGCGTAGCATACGGTTCGTTTGACCTGGAAGTCCGTATAGAAGAGTCAACCATCGCGGTTGTTGTCACGGACAAATCATCAGCCCGGTATACCAAAATATTACCAATGATCCATTTGGATGAGTTTGACACAATTAAACATATCACTTCCAACCCGGACGAAGCGGCTGTTACTACAAAAAACTGTATTTACATAATCCCGATTGACAGATGCACGGATTCAAATGTAGTGAGCCTGACTATCAAAGTAGATGAACTAAGCGACCGAGTAGATGATCTACATGCCAAACTTGATGATTTAGATGACAAACTTGATGATCTAAGCGCCAAAATGAACAAACCTCAATACTCGCAGCACACCTGGCGAGGGCGTTATGATTTCAAGCTGGACAAATTAATCCTAAATATTGGTTACCCGATTAATTTTAATCATATCTCGGGTAATCTATTTATAGGTTACACCCCAGGAATCACAAAAATAGAGCACAGTCTATGCGGCAAGGTTTTCTATTCAGCTAATATAAAAAACAATTATCTGGATAAACAAATTCAGGCACAATATGTCAGGTTCTGGCGCGGAGACTGCACCCCAGTGGTCATAGATACTGCAAATGTGCATTTTAAATGCCTACCAATGCCAGCTCTGGCTAAATGAGCGGGCGGCCTATATGGATGAAAATGGCAAAACTTTCCCCCGTTTTGCGGGTCTAATTTTTTGAAAAAAATGTTATGCCGAGTATGGTCAGTCTGTTTGTTTTTGTTTGTAAGCCTGAGCATAATGCGTTTAATCAGCCCAGCGACATCGATAATTAATACCGATAATGCCGAACTAGCGGCGACAAACTGGTCGGCCGCCTGCTTGTGTGCTAAACCCCTGATGTGCGGCAGGATGTAATCCTCCTTATTTAAGTGGGATAAGTACGGAATTGGACCATCTAGGTATTCGAACATCCATTCAACTTGCTGGGAGCAGTCTCTGCAGCAGCAGGGTGACCGTGCACAATCCTCCTGCCTATAAACAATCACACCTTGCTCCTCACACAAAGCGCAGGTAATACTGAATGAATCGATTTCATATGCAAACGGTAATGATCTCTCAAGGCTGATCAGCTTCGATCCCAAATTAACTCTGCAATGGATCTGCATCATTTGATCTGATAAAGTGTAATAGTCCAATATTTGCGCCATGTTATGATAATTGGATTACAGATTCAAATTTGGCAATATAAAAAATGAATACCCTGAATACATATTAAATTTAAACATGCAACCGCGAGATAAACGTATAGTGGAATACTTCGAGTTTATTGCTAGCTCTGACATAACATACATTCAAATACACATTCATAATTCGAGTGGATTGTTATTATTTGCACAACTTCGCCCAATAGATAAAAGCGACCTCATGATCACGGGCCAACCAACATGTGATGTTTGTGAATGTGTAAACCCCGTGTATGTGTCGCGCAGTGATGTGCATGTTGTGCCTCCGTATTTCACTTGTGAAAATTGTGCGCGCATTGTCGGCAGAGCGAAAGACTATTTAGCATCTGCCGACAAATTTTCGCCCCGAATGGAGAAAATGGATTATATTGACGATGTCAAATATTTTGCACGCATGGAAGAAGTAAAGAAAAAAATAATCAGCCTGCATTTGCTTGCGGCAGGTATAACTTTGAAAGATGTTGCCGGGGTCATATCAGCATATGTAACCAGTATTATCTTTGCAGAAAACAAACTGACTTCAAATGATTTTTCTATGCTGACAGGCCCGGATTTGCACAATATGCAATAAATTGTCGAAAATTGAATCAACTGCTTCAACTTATGTTATTCATATGAAGAAATTTAGAACCCTCGATTGTGATGATTATTGCCTGGGCCGCCAAGCGTTAATTGATCGTTGCAATGGAAAATGTCCTCTTATAACTGCTTACAAAAATGGCGAAGTGATCGGCTGGATGATGCACAAGCTCGATCATAATATGAAAGTCATATCTCATACACCTTCTGGTCGCACATGTTTCTGCGGCAATCCAGTTGGCAGCATTTACAAAATAAATTGCACCCGATCATGGTTTAACACTATCTTCCGCTGCGATGCTTGCAACGACTACATAAACAAAATGTTTGAATACTACCAAAACCCCCACCCGCTAATGGCAAACCTGTCAAAAACAGAATACCTCAACAGCAACACCCGGGAAGCCATAATCAGCAAAAAGGTAGCAGAGTTAACCACCGGTTACTATTTTCACATATTCCTGCTCACTCTGGTTA
>JACCDT010015870.1_pt1 | contig 82734 bp, 82 predicted proteins | sample 7446291 | NCBI WGS metagenome assembly JACCDT01 (sample SAMN15323446, study PRJNA562643) | freshwater metagenome | isolation source: river surface water | place: USA:Blue River Watershed | collected 2017-08-17 | reverse complement strand
ATACTAGGCCAGAAGTTTTTGAGTTTAATGGTAAAAAATATAAAGTTCCAAAAGTTTTACTATCTGGTGATCATAAAAAAATAGAAAATTGGAAAATTAGCAAAAAATAAAACAGGCTTTTTATGCCTATTGTATATCTTTGATTATGAAGGTTCCTCTTATTAATACATAATCACTATTAGCTAAAGTATTTGCATAATATACAGTGATTTCTCTTTGATTTAATAATCTTTCAAGTAATTTTTTTTCATCAATTGTTGTTTCTCTATTTGAAGTCATTTTGAAACCTTTTGGAACTGTATATACTTGTCTACCTTTTTCTGGCAGAAAACATATAGTATCTTTTCTTTTATCGTAATATAATACACCAATTTCTTTTTTCATTCTACAAAAACACTATCAGAACATAGTATACTCGTCAATGTGATATAAAATAAAACAGGCCTGTACCTGCAAAATTTATTTAATCCCTATATATTAACAATAATTGATATTTCAAAATCATTATATATTTGTGTCTGTTTGACATATAAGAAAACTGATCTTATTCTTTTTCTTTTTACCTCTTCTTTAAAAACACTATAATCTGTCGTAGACGTGCTTACAACACTGCATCCAACCACTTTATTAATTATAAATAAATGAGCTTTTGGATAAGTGTTGGCAATAATTTTCTTTGGATCTTCTTCAAAGCTTTCATTAAAATCTAATTCAAAATAATTACGGTGTATATTAATACCTTTTATTTTAAAAAACTGCTCAGTTTGCATATCCACAAAAACACTATCAAAATACTGTAAAGTGGTCAATGTGATATAAAAATAAAACAGGCTTTTTATGCCTGCCGATTTAAATTAACAAAAACTACGAAATTTTGTCTCATTGATCCGTGTGATGTATTTCCATATCCAGTAAATGTGTTTAATAAGTAACATCTTCCTTCCAATTCATTAAATGAGATGTTTATTTTTCTCATATAATCAAAAAATGCACTTTCTCCATTAAACAATTTATTACCTTCTTTTGTTGCACACATATAACCACAATTAGATAAAACAATACTTACATTTCTATCATACTGATGCCAATAATGAGCATTTATTGTTCCATCTTCTGTATTATAGTGTTCAAGTTCAATTTCCAACATATAATTAGAGAAAATTTGTCCTGCGTGAAGCATATCTACAAAAACACTATCAAAATACTATAAAGTGGTCAATGTGGTATAAAAATAAAACAGGCTTTTTATGCCTGATTCATAAAATTAATAAAGATTACAAAACCCATCCTCATTGATCCGTGGGAAATAGTTCCATATTTAATATTTGTCTTTAATAAGTAACATCTTTTTATGGGAATTTCTATTGGTTCTTCTTCTATATAATCAATAAAATCCGCTTGATTATTAAAAAAAATAAAACCTTCATTTATTGTTAAACATAGATAATGACAATTAGATAAAATAATTTCTTCTCTTTTTTCAAAATCCCAATAATGACTCGTTATCTTTCCATCTTCATCATAACTGTCAATTGTAATTTCTAACAGATAATCATGATGATTTTTTTGTCTTGATCCCATCATATCTACAAAAACACTATCAAAATACTGTAAAGTGGTCAATGTGATATAATATGTCAAATTTTATGACACAAAAAGAAGCATTGGATATTTTAAAAATGGGAGCAAATGTTTTTCTAACAGGACCCGCTGGTAGTGGTAAAACTTTTGTTTTAAATCAATATATAAATTATTTGAAGGAAGGTAATGTCCCAGTTGCTATAACTGCCTCTACTGGTATTGCAGCTACACACCTCGGAGGTGTTACTGTTCATTCTTGGTCTGGTTTAGGTATCAAGGATTATTTAACCGAATATGATATTGAAAATCTTTTAGAAAAAGAATATTTATTTAACCGACATAAAAAAACCAAAGTTTTGATAATAGATGAAGTTTCAATGCTTTCAGCAAATCAACTTTCAATGGTCGAGTATATATGCAGAGCATTTAAAGGTAATGGTAAGGTTTTTGGTGGTATGCAGATCATTTTCTGCGGTGATTTTTTTCAACTACCTCCGATTTCAAAAGGTGAAAATGAAAATAATTTTGCTTTTACAAGTCCTGTTTGGGAAAGTTTAAATATAAATATATGTTATCTTTCAGAAAATCATAGACACAAAGAAGCTGATTATCTTTCTGTTTTAAATAAAATAAGAGCAAATAGGATAGATGGTGATTTGAAAGATTTTTTAGAAAGTAAAATAAAAAAAAGTAAAAATAAAGAAAGTGAAGAGGTTACAAAACTTTTTACTCACAATGCCGATGTTGACCGTATAAACAACGAACATTTATCTAAAATAAAATCTGAAAGTTATTTCTTTAAAATGATATCAAAAGGTAATGATTTTCTGGTGGAGAATTTGAAAAAATCTTGCCTGGCACCAGATACTTTGGAACTTAAAATAGGGGCAAAAGTTATGTTTGTTAAAAATAATTATGAAGCTGGTTTTGTAAACGGTAGTTTGGGAAAAGTTTCCGGATTTAATTCTTTTGGAGAACCTATTGTCAGATTGCAGTCTGGCAAGACTATATCTGTAAGTCCTGCCTCTTGGCAGATAGAAGAAGACGGCAAGATAAAGGCTAGTATAAGCCAGCTTCCTCTTCGTCTTGCTTGGGCTATAACTGTCCACAAAAGTCAGGGTATGAGTTTGGATCAAGTTGAAGTTGATCTCAGTTCAGCTTTTACACTCGGTCAAGGTTATGTTGCTTTGTCTAGGGTTAGACTCTCTTCTGGACTTTCCATAATAGGTTTCAATGAAAAATCTCTTATGGTTGATCCTGTTATACTTGAAAAAGATTTGGAGTTTAGAGAAGATTCTCTAAAAGCATTAAACAAGCTAAATAAAATTTCTAAAACTGAACTTGTTAAAATACAGAAAAACTTTTTAGATTCTATAAGTCAAGTAGTAAAAGAAAAAGAGAGTCCAAAAGACAAGACTTTTGATTTGATTTTGCAGAAAAAATCTTTACAGCAAATAGCTGATGAAAGAAAAGTTAAAAAAGAAACAATAGTTGCTGATATAGAAAAAATATTAGAAAACGGGGTTTCATTTGATCTATCTTTTTTGAAAAAAGAATTTAAATATGGTGAACTAGAAGATATACTGAAAGTTTTCAAAAAAATAAAAGGGACAACTTTGGCCCCCGTTATGACAGAGTTAAAAAAAAATAAAAAAAATACAACATATCTCAAGCTAAGGATTGCAAGACTTTTGTTGTAGAAGACATAACAAAAATTGCATAGCTATTTGGATCTATATAAAACACAGGAGTATCACCTTCTAGGTTAATCTCGAAAGGTAAATTAGCAATAACCCATTCTTCTGTTACATTAAAAGTTTGACAAAAATCAGTTATTTTTATCAGCATCCTATATTGATTTATATCACAAAATATAAAAAATAGGTAAGTCTCTAAAAATCACAAATCTTATATCAGGGTGTGGGTAAATATCTTTTTGTATATTTTAAATTTAATATAATATTTATATGAGAAATAAAATTCTTTTTTTACTTTCAATACTCTTTTTACTCCCCTCTATCTCTTTCGCTTTTGACAACATTTCCGCGACTATTTCTGAAACCGGCGTCTTGTCCGGTTTTTCTATAAGATGTGAAGATGGTATGACAAATGTAACAGCTCATCTTTTGAGAAAACCTCAAGATGATTTATCAAATCCCTTTATAGGTTCAATATATGGATATATGAGACGGCCTTGTCTTGATGGTTTGGCGACTTTTGATAGTTTTGACCTCAATAGTTTTTTGATACAACAGGTAGGCGATTATCCAGCTTGGCTTTACTATTTTAAAAATGATTTTCGTCTTGTTGTAAAAGATACAACATCTCTTTATGCACCAGATGCACCAATTTATAAATGGGTTATAAATATTGTTGGAGCACACAATCTTTATGATACAAGTGTTTTAAGAATTGAAGATGATAGATATAAAACTATTGGGGTTGGACCTGTTTTTGAATTTGACAATGTATGGAAAATTAAAAATGAGTTTTACGGCAATTCAAATGTTTTGTTTTTGCCAGGACTTCAAGCCAGCAGACTATATACATTTGATTCAAATTGTTCCTTGGTAAATTGTGAAAACCAACTTTGGGAACCAAATAGAAATGCAGATGTAGAAAAACTCTATTTAGATTCTTCTGGAAACTCTATTGATACTGGTATATACACTAGAGATATAATAGACGAAAGTAAAACTCCAATATCTGCTGGTTTTGTGGGTGTAAATATTTATAAAAGTTTTATTGAAAAGATGAATAATTTAGTTTCAAATGGTGATATAAAAGAGTGGCAATCTTTTGCTTATGATTGGAGAAAAGATGTTTTTGATGTTGTTCAAAATGGAAGTCAATATGATACTGGAAATAAATCTCTAATACAAACACTTCAAGATTTAGCTGACAGTTCAAACAGTGGTAATGTGACAATAGTTGCTCATTCAAACGGAGGTCTTTTGGCAAAAGCTTTGGTTTACAAACTAAAAGAGTTAAAAGATAGCGGTCAAAGTAATCTTTTAGACAAGATAGATAAAATAATTTTTGTGGCTGTTCCACAGATAGGGACTGCAAAGGCAATACCTGCAATGCTCCACGGATATGATCAGGATCTAGGGGGAGGTTTTATCTTATCTCAGTCTTATGCAAGAGAACTAGCTAGAAATATGAAAAGTGCTTACAGTATGCTTCCTGGTATAAAATATATGACAAGTGAGGAGAGTCCTGTTGTCTTTGATGATACTTTAAAATCTGATCTTTTAGATGCTTTTGTTTTAAAATATGGAAAAGAAATTTCAGATTTTCAAGAACTGCAAAGTTTTCTGATAGGGGAAACTTTACCTCAAAACCTCTCTTCTAAAATCCAAAATCCAATAAAATTAAATTCGCAAATGCTGGAAGATGCAAAAAATCTGCATCAAAAATTAGATGATATATCAATACCAAGTAGTATAAAAGTTTTTAAGATATCTGGTTTGGGTATAAATACAGTTTCTAGTTTTAAATATTTAACTAAAAAGAATTGTTTTGCAAATTCTTGTGTTCTTGTTTTAGATCAAGAGCCAATATTTACAAAAGATGGAGATAAAACCGTTGTTTCAAAAAGTGCCTCCTATGGTGGTGGTGAACAGTGGTGGGTGGATTTAGGAAAATATAATTCATTTGGGAATACTAACAGAGACAGAGAACATAAAAATATTTTAGAAGTTTCAGATCTCTTGACTGGTATAGAGTCGATGCTTAAAAATCAATCTCCAACAGAAAACAATATCTTTTCAAAAACTAAACCAATATTTTCAGATGATAATATGAAAGTCTCTGTTCATTCTCCAGTAGAGATCGGTGTGTATGATAAAAATGGAAATTTTACAGGAAGAGTTTGTCCAGAGAATTTTGATTTTTGTTTCCAACAAGAGGATATACCAAACTCAACTTACATAGATTTTGGAGAGGGTAAATACATTGTCATTGATCCGAATGATTATCAAAAAACTGTATTAAAGGGGACAGATACAGGTGTTTTTACATATAGTGTAGAGAAAAATATCTCTGGCAACATTACAAAAGAAAATTTTGTAGATATACCAGTAACAAATAAATCTATTGCAGAAATAACTATTGAAAATAATGTCTCTGTGTTAAAGGTGGATACAAATGCAGATGGAATAAATGATATAATAATACATCCTTCTGATTCTTTTGATCCAATTCAGTATTTAGAAACTATGAAAATAACAATCAAAGGATTTTCACTTAGTATATCAACAGAAAAATATATTATTTCTATAATAGATAGTGGAATAAAGGATTTACAGAAAGGAAAAGTAGATGTAGCAAAGTTAAAAATTTTAAGTTTTAAAAAAGTTTTAGAAAATATGATATCAAATCCACTAAATCCAAAACTGGAAATGTTGTCTGTTCAATATTCTAAAATAGTTTTAGAAATGTTAAACAATTTATTAATTAATTTAAACAAATGAAAAAAATTACAAGTTTAGTTTTGTTAGCATTACCAGTTTTAATATTTTTATCTTTTTTTATTTTTAAATTAAGATTGGATGAAAATTTAGATAATTTATTTGAGTATGTTTTTGTTTGGTTAATAACTTTATTTATACTAAGTATTTTTGCTATAAAACTTAGTAATACAAAATATAAAGTTTGGCTTGTTATATCTGTTATAGTTTCTATTATCTCTATAATTTTTGTTTATCCAGATGGAGATGGTGGTGGATATGGAATAGGATTTGATGGTGAATATATGACTATGTGGTTTGCTTCACTTTACTCTATACCTTGCATCATCTATTTTATCGTAGATTTTATCAGAAACAGAAAAAATAAAATTAGTTAATTTGTATTATGAAATCATACGAAACTTATAAGGAGCTTATAAAACCATCTTTTGCTCCACCTTCATATCTTTTCGGTCCAGTTTGGACAGTTTTGTATTTTATAATATTTGTTTCTTTTGGTTTAGTTTTTGTAAAAGTTTTTAAAGGTCAGTTACCGAAATTTGTAGCCCTGCCGTTTGCATTAAATCTATTTTTCAATTTTTCATTTACCCCACTTCAATTTGGTTTGAAAAACAATCTTTTGGCATCGGTAGATATACTACTTGTCTTGCTGACTATTATTTGGTCAATGGTATCTATCTGGCCTTATATAAAAGGTGTGGCATATGCACAGGTGCCGTATCTGCTATGGGTATCATTTGCAACAATGGTACAACTGTCCATAACCTACCTAAACTGGAAGTAGGAAGTTTTTCTTAAAAAAAAGTGGTTTTTGTGATATAATACAATAATGTTATTGGATAAAATACTAAAATCAAATGGAAAATATGATTTACAAATATTTTCTAAAACATCAATAGATTTATTAGAGAAAAATATATTACAAAAAAATGGTAAGTATTTTTTTGTATGTTATAAAAGAAAAAAAGAAATTCAGTTAAAACCAGAAGAGATTATTCGTCAACTGATGCTTTATAAACTTATAAATGAATACGGTTATTCTTTAGATTTGCTTGATGTTGAATATGTAGTCTCTTTCGGTCGTGAAAAAAAGTTTGCTGATATAGTTATTTTTAATAAAAAAGATAAAACTAGTGTCTATTGTGTTCTGGAAATAAAAAAACATAGTGCTAAAGATGGAAAAGATCAGTTGAAAAGTTATACTAATGCAACAGGTGCACCCCTTGCCGTTTGGACAAATGGTGTGGAGATAAATTTTTATGAAAGATTAGATCCAAACTATTTTGAGCCACTTTCTGATATTCCAAAAGCAAACGAAACTATTGATGATGTAAAAAATGAAAAGTTTACTTATCTAGAGCTAATGATTAAAGATAAGTTAACAGAAGAAAGAAAATCTTTGAAAGATTTGATTCAAGATATGGAGGATGAAGTCTTGTCTAATGCTGGTGTAGATGTTTTTGAAGAGGTATTTAAACTGATTTTTACAAAACTTTACGACGAAATGGAAAGTGCTGATGATAGGATAAATATTGAGACACAATTTAAAATCATTAAAAGACAAAATAAAGATTTTACTGATAAGAAAATTCTTGAACAAATAGAAAACCAAGATTTCAGAAAACTTGAATTTAGAAGTCGTGGCGATGCTCATCATACAAAAGAAGTTATTGGTGAACTTTACAAAAAAGCTAAAACAAAATGGCAAGGAATTTTTGAACAAGGTGAACCTTTAAGAATTACTGATGAAAACCATTTACAAATTTGTGTAGGATTTTTGCAAAATGTAAAACTTTTTAATTCAAATCTTCAGGTTATAGATGAGGCTTTTGAATATCTTGTAAATAAATCTGCAAAAGGAGAAAAAGGCCAATATTTTACACCAAGAAATGTTATTGATATGTGTGTGTATATGATGAACCCACAACAAAGTGAATATATGATAGACACGGCCTGTGGAAGTTGTGGTTTTACTGTTCATACACTTTTCAATGTTTGGCAAAAATTAGTAAATCAAGGTAAAGCAAATTTTCATAATTTTTCAAATCAAAAACTTACAAGTGAACAAAAAGAATATGTAAATAAAGTTTTTGGAATAGATTTTGATGAAAGATCTGTTCGTGTGGCAAGAACTCTTAATATGATTGCAGGAGATGGAAAGACAAATGTTTTACATTTAAATACTTTGGACTATACAAGATGGGAAGAAAAGTTAAAAGATAGCTCTTGGGCAAAAACATATCTTGATGGATATTATAGACTTCTTGATCTGGCAAAAGATCGTAAAATTCCTAAAGAATTTAATTTTGATATAGTTATGGCGAACCCTCCTTTTGCTGGGGATATAAAAGATCCAAGACTTATTTCAAGTTACGAAGTGTCTTTTGATGGTAAAGGTAAAAAAGCAAACAAAGTTTCAAGAGATGTTTTATTTATTGAGAGAAATCTGGATTTTCTAAAACCTGGAGGAAGGATGGCAATAGTTTTACCACAAGGAAGATTTAATAATACCAGTGATGAAAAAATAAGAAATTTTATTATGCAAAAGGCAAGACTTATTGCAGTTGTTGGACTGGATGGAAATACATTCAAACCACATACAGGAACAAAAACTTCTGTTTTGTTTGTTCAAAAATGGGATGAAAAAATCAATCCAAAAAAAGATGATTATGAAATATTTATGGCAGTAAGTGAAAATGGTGGAAAAGATAATTCAGGAGAAGAAATTTATGAAACAGATGAAAAAGGTGAAAGAAAACTAGACGAACATAATCATCTTATTCAAAAACACGACCTTAAAGAAATTGCAGAAGCTTTTGAAAAATGGGCAATTAGACAAAAATTAAGTTTTTGGAATTAAATGATTATGTCACAATATCGTAAATTATTTAACAAATCTGAAATTGAATTTATAACTCCATTTTTAAAGCTTTGGATGTCTTTTAATTCTTGGTATAAAGAGGATCTTGGATTTGAAACAAAAGATATTGATGCAATAAATCACTATAAATCACAGGGTAAAATTAAAGATGAGTTTTTAAAACTTTTTTCTGATACATCCGATTTAGGAATAGATTTTAATATTGCCATTTATGATATGGTTAATAATTTAAGAAATTATGAATTAAAATATTCAAACGGCGATAGGGTAAAATATAAAGAAGATCTAATATATGAAAATATAGATGGACGTAGTCGTCTAGACCCAATTTATATATCAGAAACAAAAAAAAGGTTTCAGATATCTTCAACTAAAAAAGAGGATTTATTTAACCAAAGTCTAGATATTATATACCAGGTTCGGTCTAGTCTGGTTCATGGTGGTTTTGATATCGAAAATGAATACTTTTTAAAGCTAGTAGAATCTTCATATAAAATACTTTATCCTATAATGGAGAGGATTTTTCAAAACCAGACAGATGGAGAATTTTATATTAAAAGTTTAATTAATAATGTTGATGCAAGAGGTGTATTTGATGGTGGTAAAATGTATATTCTTGCTGGTTCAAAAGTTAGAAAAGAAGTTGTTGTGTCTTATCGTGGTATAAAACAAAGAAATGATATTTTAAATAAAAAAGGAATTGATAATGGGGATTTTTATGAAATAAAAGAAAAAATTGAATTTTTTAGTCCTAGTAGCGCCTCTTCTTTTTGTTTAGGAAACAGTTCTAATGGATGGGATGATTGGAAAAATAAAAGAGGAAACTCAATGAACGAAGTATTAAGAGGTAATCAAAAATAATTATGTCACAAATAAGCTACATAAAATATTCAGATGTCCTAGAAGCTCACAGATATGATGCGGAGTATTTTAAGTTATCAGATTTATTAAATATCAACAAAATTAAAAATAATGAGTTTGGAATTATTGCGACAAGTGGTGCTTTTGTTACAGATGGCGAACATGGGTCTCCTGATTGGGATAATAATTCTAATATCAAGTATATTACAGCTGAAAAAATTAAAGATTGTTATATTGAGGATGGAGAGTTTCAAACTATTTCAGAAACCCAATTTCAAAGAAACATTAGAGCATCGGTTTTACCTAAAGATGTTTTAATATATTCAGTAGGTGTTTATTGTGGGCTTACTGCAATGACAGAAGATCATATGCTACCAGCGAGTATACCAAGATCAGTTGCTATAATAAGACTTAAAGGGGAAGAGAAAATATTTCCTGAAATATTAACAGTTTTTTTAAATACTAAATATGGAAAGTCACAAACTAATAGGCTAAAAGCTGGAAATGCACAACCAATGTTAGCTTTAGAGCAAATTAAAAAAATTATGTATCCAAAATTTAATACAGATTTTCAAATAAAAGTTAAAGAAATATATAATTTAGCAAATATAAATAGACAAAAATCCAAACAACTTTATAAAGAAGCTGAAGAATTGCTTTTAACAGAACTCGGACTTTTGGATTATCAAGTTAAACACAAACTTATTTTTTCTGCCACCAAAAAAGAAATTGAAGAAGCTCAAAGAATAGATAGCGAATATTTTCAACCAAAATATAAAGAGATTATAAAGAAGATTGAAGGATATGGTGGAGGATGGGATTTAGTTAAAAATCAGTTTAAACAAAACATTAATATTTCAAAAAAAGATGGAGATTATTGTAATTATATTGAAATTAGCGATGTAAATGTTTCAAATGGAGAAATTATATCGAATAGAGTTGAAATCAACGAAATTCCTGTAAATGGAAAAAGAAGATTATTTAAAAATGATTTGCTAATTTCAAAAGTGAGACCTTATCGTGGGGCTACCTCATTTATAGATTTTGAAGTAGATAATTTAATTGGAAGTGGTGCTTTTACTGTTTTGCAAGAAAAAACAGATTACAAAAAAGAAGTCTTGATGATTTTTCTAAAAACTATTTTTATTAAGGAATTACTATTGAGATATAATTGTGGAACTTCTTACCCTGTTATAAAAGATGAAGATATTCTAAATCTCAAAATCCCTCTCATAAAACCATCTATTCAAAAACAAATTGCTGAAAAAATACAAGAAAGTCATAAATTGAGAAAAGAAAGTAAAAAACTTTTAGAAGAAGCTAAAAGAAAAGTTGAGGAAGAAATAGAAAAGTAATTTTAAATAATTTTACTTGAAAGTTTAATGAGCTTAATATATACTATTTACTAGTTTAATTATTTGTTTTTATGGGGGTGAAATGCAAGAAAGGCTCTACTGCGGGGTATTATTAGGCCAGTTTTACTGGAATCGAACATACTACGATGAAGGAGTGCCGCCCTTCCACTCCCATAAAAGTTCGTAATTAGCTAAATATTTATCTTCTACTCTAAAAAAAGTTACAACTTCACAGTGTGTGGTGTTTTTATTTTCATCATATATTGTCTCAACTGACACTAGACACTTCATATTTTTTATATCTTTAACAAAACAATAAGATCCTCTTTTTCCATTTTTATTTTTGTAAATTTTATCTGGATATTTAACAACATTAAAAGTATTTTCAAGCATAAAATCAAATTCTTCCGCGGGTCTTTTATCGTAGATGTGTTTCAATACTCTTGTGCTTAGATATACTCTATTACATTTAATATTTAGGCCTTTTGTTACTGTTACTGTTAGATGACATAACTGAACTTGTATTAGTTGAACTAATGATTTTTTAGCACTTCCTTTTATATATTTTTTATATAGATGAAATAGTATTGTTGCCATTTTATTTTTAAATAGGATATCATATCTAATGATAAGATATTATCAGATATGTCTCAATAATCAATTATCTGTGGATAACCACCACCTTATCGCTTGACAATGGGGTAGGGTTTGGTATATACTTCCGTTAACTTCGTGTCTAACAGGTCCCAAAAAGAAGCCTTATTTTCAAAACATTTTTAATGCATAAAAGCAGATAAAAATCAAAAAATTGATAATCCTTTTGAAGGGGGAGTTTATTTTTGTTTTGAAAAATAATTTTTATAAGTTTTTATAAATTTTTTAATAAAATTATGTCCCAAAAAACAGAATTTTCTAGACCAAAAAAATATTTTGGTCGTTTCAAGAAGCCACTTGTAGATACACCAAATCTTGTGGCACCGCAAGTTGACTCTTATAAATGGCTTATTGAAAAGGGTCTAAAAGAGGTTTTTGAAGAATTTTCTTCTATTAGAGATTATTCTGAAAAAAAGTTTCAATTAGATTTTGTTGGTTTTGAGATAGATAGTCCAAAATATGATGAGTATTTTGCTAAAAATAACAAACTATCTTATGAGGCATCATTAAAGGCTAGAGTTAGATTAAAAAACTTTACTCTTGGAACAGAGAAAGAACAGGAGATATTTATGGCTGATTTTCCTCTTATGACTTCTCACGGAACTTTCATTATATCTGGTATTGAGAGAGTAATAGTTCCTCAACTTTCCAGATCTTATGGAGTTTCTTTTACATCAACAGATGTTCGTGGAAAGAAACTTTTTGGAGCAAAAATAACTCCTGGTAGAGGTGTTTGGATAGAGATAGAGTCAGATTTAGATGGTGTTATATATGTAAGAATAGACAGGAAAAGAAAATTCCCTGTTTCGTTGCTTTTGAAAGTTTTTGGGGCTGACAATATACTAGACTTGTTTGAAAATGAAAATTCTAAAGAGGCTTTAAAAAAGACTTTAGCAAAAGATCATACTAAATCATTAGAAGATACTTATGTTGAAGTTTATAAAAGATTAAGAGATGGTGATATGGCTTCTGCTGAAAATGCAAAAGAATTTATTGATTCTGTTTTCAGTAAAGAAAAATATGATATTTCTGCTGTTGGAAGATTTAGATTTAATACTAGATTTGAGAAAGGAACAGGTGAAAAAGAACTTTCAAAGAAAACTATCTCTCTTGATGATCTTGTAACTATTATAGATCATATAGTTTATCTAAATACTACTCCAAATTCAAAAGCTGATGATATAGATCACCTTTCTTCAAGAAGAGTTAGATTTGTTGGAGAGCTTTTCTTGCAAAAGATTAGAATGGGTATGGCTCAAATAAAAAGAAATGTTCAAAACAGAATGTCAACAATAGAGACAGATGTTTCTTTACCTGTTCAGTTTATTTTCCCAAAACCACTACAAGCCAGAATTAGAGAGTTCTTCACAACAAACCAACTTTCACAATTTATGGCACAAGAAAATCCTTTGGCAGAAATAGAGCATTTAAGGACTCTTTCTGCATTAGGTCCTGGCGGTCTTTCTAGAACAAGAGCTGGTATTGATGTTCGTGATGTTCACCCAAGTCACTATGGTAGGATCTGTCCTATCCATACACCAGAAGGACCAAACATTGGTCTTGTGGTTCGTCTTTCTGTTTATGCAAAACTAAACCATTTTGGAATGATAGAGACTCCTTATGTCAAAGTTAAAAATGGAAAAGTTACTGATGAGGTTATATATATGAATGCCGGAAGTGAGGAAAAATACTATATTGCCCACGGTGCAACAGAAGTTGATGAAAGTGGAAATATTATTCCAGAATTTGTTGATTGTAGAATAGATGGAAAACCGGCAAGTGTTCCAAAATCAAAAATAGACTATATAGATGTTGCAACAAATCAAGCTTTTTCTATTGCTACTTCTATGGTTCCTTTCGTAAATCACGACAATGCTAACAGAGCACTGATGGGATCCAATATGCAAAAACAAGCAACTCCTTGTCTTATACCAGAAGCTCCTCTTGTTGCTACTGGAATAGAGGAAGATGCTATTTTGAACACAGGAAGACTTGTTGTTTCAAATTCAGATGGTGTTGTAAGTTATGTTGATGCTGATGTTATAAAAGTAAAGAATAACAAAGGTGTTGAAGAGAAATATAATTTGATTAAGTTTTCAAGAACAAATGGATTTACATCTTTTGATCAAAGACCTTCTGTTTCTTTGGGACAAAAGATTAAGAAAGGTCAAGTTCTAGCAGATACTTCATCTTCTGAAAATGGACAGATGGCACTAGGGCAAAATATTTTAGTTGCTTTTATGTCTTGGTCAGGATCAAACTATGAGGATGCTATTATTATTTCTGAAAGATTGGTTAAAAATTCAAAATTTACTTCAATACATATAGAAGAGTTTGTTATAAGTGTTAGGGATACTAAACTTGGTCCAGAAGTTACAACTTGCGATATACCAAATGTTGGAGAAAGTAAATTAAAAAATCTAGCAGAAGACGGTATCATCAGAGTTGGAGCAGAAGTTCGTCCTGGGGATATTTTGGTTGGAAAGATTACTCCAAAAGGAGAGTCTCAACTTACACCAGAAGAAAGACTACTCCGTTCTCTTTTCGGTGACAAAGCTCGTGATGTAAAAGATACATCAAAGAGAGTTGAGGGTGGTAAAAAAGGAAGGGTTATAAATGTAAATGTATTTTCAAGAGAAAAAGGAGATAAGCTTGATTCTGGAATTATAAAAAGAATTCATATTGAAGTTGCACAGGTTAGAAATGTTTCTGTTGGAGATAAGTTGGCTGGAAGACATGGAAACAAAGGAGTTATTTCAAGAATCTTGCCAGAAGAAGATATGCCTTATATGGCAGATGGAACTCCTGTTGATATCATCTTAACTCCTCTTGGTGTGCCTTCTCGTATGAACTTAGGTCAAATACTTGAACTTCACTTGGGATTGGCTGCACACTCTTTGGGTTATCAAGCTATTGTTCCAGCTTTTGCAGGTGCAACTGATACAGAAATAAAAGAAGAGCTTAGAAAAGCTGGTTATAAAGACACGGGAAAAGTTAAACTTTTTGATGGTAGAACAGGCGATGCTTTTGAACAAGATATTGCTGTTGGTTATATGTATATTCTAAAACTAGACCATATGGTTGAAGATAAGATCCATATGAGATCTGTTGGACCATACTCACTTATTACTCAACAACCACTTGGTGGAAAAGCTCAAAACGGAGGACAAAGATTTGGAGAAATGGAAGTCTGGGCACTTTTGGGACATGGAGTTGCAAATACTTTGCAAGAAATGCTTACTATAAAATCAGATGATATTTTAGGTAGATCAGCTGCTTTTGATTCGATTGTCAAAGGTGAACCTATTACCGATCTTGGATTACCAGCTTCATTTAATGTTTTGGTAAGTAACTTGAAAGGTCTTGGTTTAGATGTTGATTTGGAAAAAGACGAACAGGTCGAGGAATTTGCAGAAGAAGATGAAGAAAATATTTAGAAATAATCTATCTTAAAAATATGTTTAAAAATATGAAAAATAAAAAAACAAATAATTTCAAATCAATCTCTATTAAACTGGCATCACCAGAGAAAATAAAAGAGTGGTCATTTGGAGAGGTTACAAAACCTGAGACTATAAACTACCGAACACAAAGAAGTGAAAAACATGGTCTTTTTGATGAAAAGATATTCGGTCCAGATCATGACTTTGAATGTTATTGTGGAAAATACAAGGGTATTAGATACAAAGGTATTGTATGTGAAAAATGTGGAGTTGAAATAACAAGATCAATTGTTAGAAGAGAGAGAATGGGTCATATAGAACTTGCAACTCCTGTATCTCACATTTGGTTTTTAAAGGGAGTTCCATCAAGAATGGCTATGATTTTAGGTATTTCATCTCAAGATCTAGAAAAGGTTGTCTATTTTGCTGGTTATATTGTAACTTCTGTTTCTGAAGCAGAAAGAGAGAGATATTTAAAAGATCTAGATTCAGAATTTAAAGCAAAAATCAAATCTGTTGCTGATGAGAAAACAAAAGAGGCGGTAAAAGAAATGTATCTTAAAGCTAAAAGTGATATTGAAAGTATTGTTGCTGGAAGAGTTATTGATGAAATTGAATATCATAATTTTAGTATGAAATATTCTACTTTGTTTGAAGCTGGTATTGGTGCAGAAGCTGTTTATGATATTTTCAAAAAAGTTGATCTAAATAAATTGTTAGAAGCTTTGACTGCTGAACTTCAAAAAGCTTCAAATATAGAATCTGTAAAGATAAACAAAAGAATTTCAACTGTTAAATCTATGGTAACTTCTGGTGTTAGACCTGAGTGGATGTTTATATCAAATGTTCCAGTTATACCACCTGCACTTAGACCGATGGTTGCTCTTGATGGTGGAAGATATGCAACTTCTGATGTAAATGATCTTTATAGAAGAGTTATAAACAGAAATAATCGTCTAAAAAAACTTATTGAGATAGGTGCTCCTGAGGTTATTTTGAGAAATGAAAAAAGAATTTTGCAAGAAGCTGTTGATGCACTTATGGACAACAGCATAAGACATGCAAGCAATTCTCAAGGAGCAGTTTCAACAGCTCAAAGAAGAGCTTTAAAATCAATTGCTGATAACTTGAAAGGTAAGAGAGGAATATTTAGACAAAATCTTTTGGGTAAAAGAGTGGATTATTCTGGTCGTTCAGTTATTGTTGTTGGGCCAGAGTTGAGACTTAATCAGTGTGGTTTGCCAAAACATATGGCACTTGAACTATTTAAACCTTTTGTTATATCAGAGATTATTAAAAAAGAATTGGCATATAACATAAGAGGTGCAAGTAAAATGATTGAAGATGGTATTGCAGAAGTTTGGGCTATTTTGGAAGATGTTATAAAAGGTAAATATGTTTTACTAAACAGAGCACCAACTCTTCACAGACTTGGTATTCAAGCTTTCCAACCAATACTAATTGAAGGAAATGCTATCCAACTTCACCCACTTGTTTGTTCTGCTTTCAATGCCGATTTCGATGGAGATCAAATGGCTGTTCACTTGCCTCTTTCAGAAAAAGCACAATTTGAAGCAAGAGAGATTATGTCTGCTGACAGAAACATATTGAAACCTGGTTCTGGTGCTCCTACTATTTCAGCAAAACTTCTTGATATTATTTTGGGAGTGTATTGGATGACAAAAGATATTTCAGGTGCAAAAGGTGAGGGTATGATTTTCCAAAGTCCAAATGCTGCTATAACAGCTTATGATTTTGGACATCTAGATTTCAGAGCAAAAATAAAAGTTTTGCCAACAGATTCTATAAAATACAAAATATTTGATGGTAAGATTTTTGAAACAACAGTTGGAAGACTTTTGTTTAACTCTGTTTTGCCAAAAGACTATCCTTTCATAAACAATGAAATCAGTAAAAACAAAACAAAGATTGCAAATATTATTGATGATATGATCGAAAGATACGGAATAGACAATATTGGCCCTATCGTTGATAAGATAAAATCTTTCGGATTCAAATATGCTACAAAATCTGGTATCACTTGGGGACTTGATGATATTGTTATACCACAAGAGAAGTTTCCTATTATTGAAAAAGCAAAACAAGAAGTTGCAAAGATCGTAGAATTTTTTGATCAAGGTTTGATATCAAAAGAAGAAAGAATGAGAATGAGTAATGAGGTTTGGCACAATGCTAAATCAGAAGTGGAAAGTGTTATTAAAAAAACAATTCCAGAACACGGATCTGTTTATGATATGGTTTATTCAGGTGCCAGAGGTGCCATAGATAACATTACAAAAATGGGTGGAATAATGGGTCTTATTCAAAATGCTTCAGGAGAGACTATTGAGTTTCCAGTCGTGTCTTGTTCAAAAGAGGGACTAACACCTATTGAGTATTTCATTACAACTCACGGATCAAGAAAGGGTCTTTCAGATACTGCCTTAAACACTGCAAAAGCAGGTTACCTTACAAGAAAACTTTTCGTTGTTGCTCAGGATGTTATAGTTACAGAAGAGGATTGTGGAACAAAAGAAGGTATGGTTTTGTCACAAGATTTGTCGTCTGGACATATAGATATTTCTAAACATATCAAAGGAAGATTTTTAGCTGATGATATTGTTAAAGATGGAAAAGTTCTATTTGAGAAAGGACATTTCTTAACAAAATCTGATGTTGAGGTTATTGAAAAAGAAAATATATCTTCTGTTAAAGTTAGATCTCCACTTTATTGTAAAACAATAGGAGGTGTTTGTGTTAAATGTTACGGTTCTGATCTTGGAAAAAATTGTATAGTTGATTTAGGAGAAGCTGTTGGAACTGTTGCTGGTCAAGCTATTGGAGAACCTGGAACACAGCTTACAATGAGAACTTTCCACTCTGGAGGAACTGCTTCTTTGGGTGGAGATATCGTTGCTGGTTTGCCTAGAGTTGAAGAATTGTTTGAAAAGAGAACACCTAAAAACCCAGCTGTTGTTGCTTCTGTTTCTGGTATGGTTTCTGATATAAAAATTTCTAACAAAGAAAAAACAATTGTTATTATTCCAGATCCAGAATTTAAAACAAAAGTTAAAGGAGAAATATCTTATGTATGTAGTCTAAATCGTATTGTCTTGGTTAAGGTTGGAGAGAGGGTTGAAAGAGGAGATATTATAACAGATGGTTCTGCTGATATAGATGAATTGTTTAAATATGCAGGAAAAGAAAAAACAGTTTCTTATATTATTTCAGAAATTAACAAACCTTATGATCTTCAAGGAGAAGCTGTTTCAAGAAAACATATTGAACTTATTGTAAGACAAATGTTCTCAAGAAAAAGAGTTAAAGAGGCTGGTGATACTATCTTTACAAGAGGAGATCTAGTTGACGAAGGAATGCTTGTAAATGAAAATAATAGAGTTAAGGCTCTTGGAAAAAATGAGGCAAAGGCTGATACTGTTGTTTTGGGTATTTCCGAAGTTTCTATTTCAAGAAAGAGTTTCTTGGCAGCAGCTTCTTTCCAAAATACTCACAAGATACTTATAGGAGGTTCTATAAAAGGAATAAAAGACGATCTAAAAGGTCTTATGGAGAATGTTATTATTGGAAAACTTATACCAGCTGGAACTGGATTTAAAGGTAGCAAGAAAAATAAAGCAGTCAATGAATTGAAGAATTCAAGAATTGATGTAGATATGTAGAATAGCTAGATTTTAGTTTCTAAATATTCTAAATAATGAGTGATATTCAAAAAATAAAAGATAAACTTGATATTGTTTCTGTTATTGGAACTTATATCAAGTTAGAAAAGGCTGGTAATAATTTTAAAGCCAGATGCCCTTTTCATAATGAAAAATCTCCATCATTTTTTGTCTCGCCTGATAGAAATGCTTTTTATTGTTTTGGTTGTCATAGTAAAGGTGATATATTTACTTTTGTCAGTATGTTTGAGGGTTTAGATTTCGTCGGTAGTTTAAAAGTTTTAGCTAGTCGAGCTGGTGTTGAACTTGATTTTAAAGATAAAGAAAAAAATCCAAATGATGTTTTGTTTAAAATAATGGAAACAGCATCTTTCTTTTTTCAGAAGAAGTTACAGGAAAAAAAAGAAGCAAAGGATTATTTGTCTTTGAGGGGAGTTTTGGATAAAACTATATTAGATTGGCAAATAGGTTATAGTGAAAATGATTGGAGAAGTCTTTTAGAGTTTTTGATCTCTAAGGGTTTTTCTAAGGAAGATATTTTTTCTTGTGGACTTATAAAAAGAAAAGAGGGAACAGATACTTATTATGATACATTTCGCGGAAGAATAATGTTCCCGATTTTTGATTCGAGTGGTAGAGTCATTGCTTTTTCTGGTAGAATTTTGATAAAAGATGATAAATCTCCAAAATACCTCAACTCTCCGGAAACATCATTGTTTTCTAAATCAGATGTTCTGTATGGTCTTGATAAAGCCAAATATAAAATAAAAGATGAAAATTCTGCTATTTTAGTTGAAGGTCAAATGGATTTGATAATGCTTCACCAGTGTGGTTTAGAAAATACAGTTGCTTCTTCTGGCACTGCTTTGACTGAAAACCACTTAAAGAAAATAAAAAGATTTGCATCAAAGATAATCTTGGCTTTTGATGGTGATTCTGCTGGTTTGTCTGCAACAATAAGAAGTGCCAATATTGCTATTCCTCTTGAACTTGAAGTTTATGTTTGTAGTTTTGACGATGGTGTTGATCCTGCTGATATGGCAATAAAAGATAAAGAATTGCTCAGAGAGAAAATATTAAAGTCAGAAAATATAATTTCTTTTTTGCTTTCTAAGATTATAAATGAAGAAAAAGATGAACTGTCCATAATGAAAAGAGTTGTAAGAGATATAATGCCGATACTTTCTCTTGTTCCGAGTTTTTTGCAAAAAAGTTATTTTATAAAATATATGTCAGACAAATTGAAAGTTAAAGAAGAAGTTTTGTTTGATGAATTAAAAAGGGTTGCTGTCAATTTACCTCAAAGAGACCAAACAACAAAAATCTCTAAAAGTCCTCAAAAAACAAATTTTTTAAGAACTCTTTTTGGAATACTTTTTTGGCAACAAAATGTAAAGGATAAAAAAATAGACCCAGATTCTTTGCAGAAAGATATAAAAGAATTGCTCCCAGATACCTTTGAAGAAAATCTAAAAAAATACAAAGATGAGGGAGAACCTTTACTTTTTGAGATAGAATCGTATTATAATAATACTAATAAATTAAAAGAGTTAATTTTAGAAATCATATCAAATCTAAAACTAGAATCACTACAAAAAGAATTTACTGAAAGTTTGTATCAACTAAAAGAATTTGAAAAAAGTAAAGATAATAAAAATATGGAAATTTATTTAAATAAATGTAAAGAATTATCAGACAAAATCAATAGTATAAAAAAAACATATGAAAAAAAATAAAAAAACAGAGGTAAAAAAGAAAGCCGGTAAAATCAAAAAGAAGGTTGTAAAACCTAAACCAAAGAAAGCTAAAAAAGTAAAGACAGCATCTTTTGCCAAAGCTATAAAAAAAGAATCATCAAATAAAACTAAAAAAGCTGATAAAATAAACAACGGTGTTCAAAAATTGATGTCAAAAGGTAAAGAAAAAGGTTTCGTTACCTATGATGATATTTTAAAAGAATTTCCAACAATAGAAGATGATGTTTTGTTTTTGGATGAACTCTATGAGAAATTTTCTGTTGCGGGTATAGATGTTTTGGAAGGTGGTGGGCTTTTGGATACCGATGATTTAACAAAAGATCTCGATGATAAACTTGATATAAATCATGATTCAATCCAGATTTATTTAAAAGAAATAGGTCAGTATCCACTTATCTCTGGTTCACAGGAAAGGGAGCTTGCAAAAAGAATACAAAAAGGTGATAAGGAGGCTATAAACCTTCTTGCTCGTGCCAATTTGAGATTGGTTGTTTCCATTGCTAAAAAATATGTTGGTAGAAGTGCTGACCTTACACTACTTGATCTTATTCAAGAGGGTAATATTGGTTTGTTTAAAGCTGTTGATAAATTTGATTGGACAAAAGGTTATAAATTTTCAACTTATGCTACTTGGTGGATTAGACAAGCTATAACAAGGGCTCTTGCTGATCAGTCCAGAACCATCCGTGTTCCTGTTCATATGGTTGAAACTATTGCTAAATATAAACAAGTTGTTAGGAGACTTTCACAAGATTTAGGAAGAGATCCTATGCCAGAAGAGATTGCTGTTGAAATGAATTTGGATGTAGATAAAATATATACAATAGAAAAAATAGATCAAAGCACAGTATCACTTGAAACACCTGTTGGAGAAGATGGTGAAGATGCCAAATCAAGACTGGGAGATTTCTTGGCAGATGACAAGATACTATCACCAGAGCAAGAATCTTCTAGAAGAATAATAAGAGATCAGGTCAGGGAGATACTAAATGACCTTCCAGAAAAAGAAAGAAGAATTTTAGAGATGAGACACGGTTTGATAGATGGTGTTCAACATACACTAGAAGAGGTTGGAAAAGAGTTTGGAGTAACAAGAGAGAGAATAAGACAAATAGAGGCAAAAGCTCATGAAAAGATGAGAAATCACGATAAAATTAGCAGATTGAGGAATTATATATAGTATCTTTACTTTTTTATCTAAATATGCTATAATTTAGAGGAATGGTGACCGAGTCTTAAGGGTATGCACAGCAGATACCCAAGAGAGTGCTGAATCTCGGTCGCCATTTTTTGTTTTCAAATCTTTAATACTTTTTATATCCATTTTTGTTCTTTTTTGTTATTATAGTTTTATTATGAATTTTGATGATAGGTTAAATAGACTAAATAAAAATCAAAGATCTGCTGTTTTAAATATTGATGGCCCTATGCTTGTTATAGCTGGTCCGGGATCTGGAAAAACAGAAATATTATCTCTTAGGGTTTGTCAGATATTAAAAAATACAGATACTAAACCATCATCAATACTTTGTTTGACTTTTACTGATGCTGGGGCTTTCAATATGAGACAAAGACTTATCTCCCTTATTGGTAAAGATGCCTATAAAGTTTCTATCTATACATTTCATAGTTTTTGCACAGATATTATTTCTTCTTATCCAGAATATTTTTTCAATTCGGTTAGATTTAATCCTGCTGATGAAGCTTTGAAAAGAGAGGTTTTAAATAAAATCTTTCTTGATATGGATTTCAAGAATCCACTAAGGTCTTTTCATAATGATAAATTTGTATTTTTAGAAGATGTCCTGTCTTCTATATCTGATGTTAAAAAAGCCGGTATAAATCCTTTGGAGTTTAAAAATATAATAGATAACAATAAAGAAGAGTTGGAAAAAATATCTCCTATATTAAAAAAAATACCAGCAAGAGTTTCTAAAAAAGACATATCAGTATTTAAAAATATTTCAGAGGAAATAAATAATATTTTTGGTTATTTAAAAAAAGATAGTTTAGCTGAGGCAGTGGTTTTTTCTCTAAACCGAGTTTGCGAAGATGCTGAGAGTATGGATAGTAGCAAACCTCTTTCAGAGTGGAAAGAAAAATTTGTCTTGAAATCTGATGATGGTTTTGTTTTAAAAGATTTTTCAAATTTAGAAAAATTATATTCTTTTGTTTCTGTTTATGAAAAATATGAAACTGAAATAAAAAAGAGAGGTTTTTTTGATTTTGACGATATGATAATGGAGGTTGTAAAAAAGATACAGCAAGATGAGGTGTTTTTGTCTATTTTGTCAGAAAAATTTCAATATATTTTAGTTGATGAATTTCAAGATACAAACGATGCTCAGATGAAACTCTTGTTTTCTTTAACATCATCTTTTATTCACGAAGAAAAACCAAATATTATGGCTGTTGGTGATGATGATCAGGCAATATTTAGATTTCAAGGTGCCGAGGTTTTAAATATGGTCAATTTTATAAACAAATATAAAGATGTAAAAATTGTATCTTTAAATGAAAATTATAGATCTACTCAAGATATTTTAAATATATCAGAATCTTTGATAAAACAGAGTGATTTTTCTTTGAGAAAAATTTTACCTCAAATTCAGAAAAAAATATTTTCAGTTTCTGGATCTGTAAATGGCGGAGTGCATTTTAAGATGTTGCCAGATATTTTATCAGAATATTATTTTATAGCTGAAGAAATAAAATATTTAAATAAAACGGGTATAGATTTTAAAGATATAGCTGTTATTTCAAGAAAACACGAGTTTCTAAAAGGTTTGATTCCTTATTTACATCATTTTGGTATTGCGGTTAACTATCAAAAAAAGAAAAATATTTTAGAAGACGAGATTGTTTTTCAGATTATTGAGATTTTAAGATTTGTTGATACGGCTTTAAAAGGTTTAGCTGTTAGAGATGATATCTTATCTAAAATACTATCTTTTCCTTTTTGGCAGATATCACAAACTGATATTTGGACTATTTCCTTAAATGCCGATAAACAAAAAATAACTTGGCTTGAAGCTATGAAGTCTTCATCTAATAAAAAAATTGAAGATATTGCTGATTTTTTGATAGATCTTTCTGTAAAAGCTAGATTTTTGCCAGCAGAAAGAATTATTGATCTTATTGTAGGATCAAATGAAAATTTAGATCAGGGTGATCTGAGATTAAAAAGTTCATTTAAAGATTTTTATTTTTCAAAAGAAATACTAAGAGAAGATAAAACAAAATATCTAAGTTTCCTGTCGTCTTTAAAAGTTTTTATTGAAACTGTTAGGGAATACAAAAATACAGAAAATCCAACTGTAAGTGATATTGTGTCATTTTTAGATATTTATATTTCAAATGGTTTAGAAATATTGGATGAAAGTTTTTATAATGAAGATGAAAACAGTGTTAACCTTTTAACTGCTCATAAAAGTAAAGGGTTGGAGTTTAAAGTGGTTTTTGTTATATCTTCGGACAGAGATACTTGGATAAAAACAGTTTACAACAACAAGATAGTTTTTCCTATGAATCTAAAATTAAGACCCAGTCCAGATAGTTTGGATGATAAAATAAGGTTGTTTTATGTTTCTATTACAAGAGCTAAGGAGGTTTTGTATATAGTGTCACATAGGTTTGATACCAAGGGCAGAGATATGTCTTTGCCAGATTTTCTAGGTGAGCATATGGAAAGTTTTAAAGACCATTCATTTAGTGAAAAAACTTTACCTCTTGAAATAGATAATAAAAAAGATATTTTAATATCAGAAAATGATAAATCCTTATTGTCTCCGATATTAAAGGACTATAAAATGTCTGTGACCCATCTAAATAATTTTCTAAATGTTATAAATTCTGGCCCATCAGTTTTTTTGGAACAAAACCTTCTCAGATTTCCACAAGCCAAAACTTTATCTAGTGTTTATGGAACGGCTATACACGAATCCCTTTCTTTTGCATCGATTTTTTTGAAAAGAGAAGGGAAGTTGCCGGATATTGAATTTATATTAAATAAAGGTTTTGAAGAGATAAAAAAGGGTAGGTTAAAGGAAGAAGATGTTGTCTTTTTAAAATCAAAAATCAAGGAAACTTTGAGTTCTTATTTTGATGAAATGAAAGATGATTTTAAAGAAGGTGATTTTATAGAAACAAATTTTAACAATGAGGGTGTTGTAATATCAGGTGCTTCTATAACTGGTAAAATAGATAAAATGTTTGTGGATAGTGACCAAATGGTTGTGGTTGATTTTAAAACCGGCAAGGCATTTGATTCATTTGAAGAAAATGACAGTCAAGGAAAGATACTTTCTTACAAAAGACAGCTTTTGTTTTATAAACTACTTGTGGAAAATTCATCAACTTTTTCAAAATATAAAGTAAATACCGGTGTTCTGCAATTTATGGATATGGAAAGTGGTTTTCAAAAATTGATATTGTATATCAAAGATGAAGATGTTAGCAGACTTTCAGACTTGATAGTAAAAGTTTACAGAAAAATACAAAATCTTGATTTTCCAGATACAAGTAAATATCCCCAAACTGTATCCGGTATAAAACAGTTTGAGGATGATTTACTTTCTGATTCTATTTAAGTAGTGTGTCAATAATAGATTTGAGTGAATCTAGTGGTTGAGCTCCTTGTATTGGCACTTTTGAACCATCTGTAAGCAAGATAAAGCTTTGTGGTGTTCCTTGTGCTCCTGCTTTTATTGCATCTTGATAATCAGCTTCTACTTTATCTTTAAATTTATTACTTTTTAGACATTCGTTAAATAGATCAACATTTAAAGATATTTCTTTTGCAATGATAGGTAGTTGTTTTGGATCTAAACCATCATTTGATGGAGTTACTTCGTATATTTTATTTACATATTTCCAAAAAGCATCATTTCCGCCCTGATCAAATGCACATTCTGTTGCCTCCGCTTCTTTTCTGGCTTTTTTATGAAGTTGATCTATTGGAAAATGTCTGTAAACCCAAGCTATTTTTCCATCTTTTCCATAAGTTTCCATTATCTTATTCATTGTTGTGTGAAATACCTTACAGTATGGACATTCTGGATCAGAATATTCAACTAGAACTAGTGGTGCATTTGGATTTCCTAGTATATGGTCAGTTGAATCAACGGGTCTCATTTCGTTTGTTGTTTTTGAAACTGTCGGTGTCTTCACAGGGGCTTTTTTGTTTGAGCTCATATAAACAGCTCCGCCTATTATAAGACCGGCTATTATTATTGAAATGGGAATTGCAAATTTATTGGTATCCATCTTTGTTCTTATTTATTTTATAATGATATAATTATATATTATGACAATTTTTCAAGCAATTTATTTGGGTTTGATACAAGGTATTACAGAATTTTTACCAGTATCATCAACTGGACATTTGATTATTTTTAGAAAGTTTTTAAATCAAGATACATACGGGACATTGGCTTTTGATGCTGTTTTACAATTAGCAACAACTTTGGCTTTGATAGTTTATTTTAGGAAAGATCTTTTCTCGTTTATTCTTTCGGCTAAAAAATTTATTCGAGAAATACCTCGCAGTTTTACTGCGGGGATTGATAATAGAGTGTCGGCGGTGGCCGACTCCTATACGAATATAAGAGCCCCGGTTTGCCTCGCCAATACCTCGTCTGCTCTGAAGCGAGGATTAGGCGAGATGACTGCTTTTATTTTAACAAAAGAGAGAGATGAAAATTTTCAAATGATATTTTATATTTTTCTGGTAACTTTACCTGCTGTATTTTTTGGAGTTTTACTTGAAGATAAGATGGATACTATTTTTAGAAACCCTATTTTTGTTTCTGTTTTTTTAATCTTAGGATCTCTGCTTATGTATTTTGCAGAAAATTATCACAAGAAAATTATAAATTTTCAAAAATTGGATTTTAAAAAAAGTATAATCATTGGCTTTTTCCAGTCGCTAGCATTATTTCCGGGTTTTTCCAGATCCGGTGCAACAATATCTGGTGGACTTCTAACTTCTTTGCAAAGAGTTGATGCTGTCAGATTTAGTTTTTTAGCATCAATACCAATCTTGCTTGGGACAGGTCTAAAAAAACTCTTTTCGATTGATCTTCATTCCGCAAATACTTTACTTATATCATCTGTTTTTGCTTTTTTATCAGCTCTTTTAGCAATACATATTTTAATCAAATTTCTAAAAGGACACAGGTTAAATATATTTATTTTTTATAGGATTATATTGGCTATACTGGTTTTAATTTATATATAGTTTTGTATTTCTTATATATTTTGGTTTGTATCCCACAAAAACACAGTGTTTAGAGACTTGGGAGTGACCCTACCGAGCACGAGGAAAATTTTAGCAAAAATTTATCCGTGCTCTAAACACTGTGTTTTTGTGGGAGGGTTATCTATATTTTTGTATTTGTTTTTTGTATGTAAATATGGTATAATTGGGCTTATTTATGAAAAAAGATACAAATAAAAAATTGGAAGATTTTGATAATAGTCAAAAGATTGTAGTAAAAGGTGCAAGGACACACAATCTAAAAAACATAACAGTTGAAATGCCTAGAAATAAGATGGTGGTTTTTACTGGACTTTCTGGTTCAGGAAAATCTTCTTTGGCTTTTGATACTATTTTTGCCGAGGGTCAAAGAAGGTATGTAGAATCACTGTCTTCTTATGCAAGGCAGTTTTTAAGACAAATGCAAAAACCTGATGTAGATGAAATACTTGGACTTTCTCCGGCAATATCTATTGATCAAAAATCTAGATCAAACAATCCACGATCAACTGTTGCGACTATAACTGAAATATATGACTATTTAAGAATTTTATATTCCAGAATAGGTCATCCGCATTGTCTTGTTTGTGGCGATCCAATATCCAAACTTTCAAATGAGGAGATAAAAAATTTTATTTTAGAAAAAATAGAATCTAAGAAAAAAGATCTTAAAAATCAAAAACAAAAAATACCACTTCCTATTTATACTGAAATATATGCTCCAATAGTTTCTGGCAGAAAAGGGGAATATTATCAACTTTTATATGATCTTTTGTCAAAAGGATACAATGAAGTTTTGATAGATGGTGTAAAGAAAAATCTAAGAGAGAGAATAGAGATATCAAAAAATAAAAAACACAATATTGATGTTTTAGTTGATTCTATATCTGTAATTGAGTTTGTTGATAATTTTGAAAATGCAAATCAGAGACTTTCAGAGTCACTTGAAAGAGCTCTTTTGGAATCAGACGGTGTTGTCAATATTGTTTTCAGAGATATGTCAAAAAATAAAGATGATAATTCTGCTATTGAAAATTTCTTTATGTCTAGCAAACTCTCTTGTCCAAAAGATGGTTATTCGTATCCAGAAATAGAACCTAGACTTTTTTCATTTAATTCTCCATATGGTGCTTGTCAAGAGTGTAATGGTTTAGGGACTAGACATTTTTTTGGAAATGAAAAATGTCTAAAATGTGGTGGCGCTAGACTTCGAGAGGAAGCTCTTTATGTTTTCTTTGGTGGTAAAAATATTGTAGATTTTACTTCTCTTTCTATACAAGATGCTTATGATTTTATAAAAAAAGTAAAGATGACCGATAGGGAGAAAGATATATCAAAAGTGGTTATAAAAGAGATATTATCAAGACTTGAATTTATGTTAAATGTTGGTATTGAATATCTTAGTTTAGACAGAAGAGCCCATACTCTTTCTGGTGGAGAAGCTCAGAGGATTAGACTTGCCAGTCAACTTGGTTCTGGTCTCGTTGGTGCTTTGTATGTTTTAGATGAGCCAACCATCGGTCTTCATCAAAGAGATAATGATCGACTGATAAAGACTTTGTTAAACCTTCGTGATATGGGCAATACTATTATTGTTGTAGAGCACGATGAAGATACTATATTTGCATCGGATTTTATAGTAGATATTGGGCCAAAAGCTGGTGTTCATGGTGGGCAAGTCGTAGTTTCTGGTTTTCTAGAAGATTTATTAACTGCTAAAAAAAATGACTCAGGTTCGACAACTTTGGATTATCTAAGAGGTGATAGTTTTATAGAAATTCCAGAAAAGAGGAGGGATTCAAATAAAGGGTTTGTATCTATTAAAGGCGGTAAAGTTTTTAATATAAAAAATCTAAATATTGATATTCCTCTTGGAAGATTTATTTCAGTTACTGGAGTTTCTGGTTCGGGAAAATCTTCTTTTGTTTATGAGATATTGTATAAAAATCTTCAAGCTAGACTTGAAAGAAAATATAGAACAGCAGAGATATTTAATTGTTCATCTTTTTCTGGAACAGAATATGTTGGTAGAAGTATTTTGATAGATCAGTCTCCGATAGGTAGAACTCCGAGATCAAATCCAGCAACATATACTGGAGCTTGGACTTTTATAAGGGACTTATTTGCTGAAACATCAGAGGCTAGGGCAAGAGGCTACAAATCGAACAGGTTTTCTTTCAATGTAAAGGCTGGTAGGTGTGAGACTTGTCAAGGAAATGGTGAAATAGAAGTCGAGATGCATTTTTTACCAACTGTTTATGTTCCTTGTGATGTTTGTAAAGGTAAGAGATTTATGAAGGAGACTTTGGAAATAAAATACAAGAAAAAAAATATATATGAAGTTTTGGAAATGACTGTTGAGGAAGCTTTGAAATTTTTTGAAGATATTCCGGCTATTTATGACAGGTTTAAAACTTTGGATGATGTTGGGCTTGGATATTTAAAAATAGGTCAGTCTGCAACAACTCTTTCTGGTGGAGAGGCTCAAAGAGTAAAAGTTTCATCAGAACTTTATAGGCCTCATATACAAAAAACTATTTATATATTAGATGAGCCAACTATCGGTCTTCATTATGAAGATGTTAAAAAACTTATAGAGATACTTCAAAAATTAGTTGAAAAAGGTAACACTGTTATTGTCATTGAACACAATATGGATCTTATAAAATCTTGTGATTATGTTATAGATATTGGTCCAGAAGGAGGTCAGGGTGGTGGTCAAATAGTTGCAAAAGGAACTCCGGAAGAGGTTGCTAATGTTGAAAAATCTCACACAGGAAAGTATCTAAAAAAGGTTCTAAAAGATTATAGGAATAAGAAAAAGCCCTAGGTTTTGGGCAGTTTGTCCTTAATTTAATCTTAGCAGAGGTGTTTATGGTCAGATAATTTTAAATGATTTTTTACAACTTAATATACCTGTGTTATATTTAAAATATAATGTATAAAAAAATTATCCCTTTATTTTTTCTTATTCTCTCACATCTTTTTCCTTTATATGGGTTATTATATCTAGGATGGAGTCCGTATCAAACTATTCTTTGTTTTAATATAGAAACTCTTATTATTATTTTCTTTTCTGAAATTAAAATACTTACACGACTTATCACTGGTGGTATATCAGAAATTGTTGCAGTTATTATTACTAGTTTTTTCTTGATTTATACAGGTCTTTTTTTTAATTTAATAAATTTTGTTTTATCTACATTAATGTTTGGAACGACAGAATATTCCATCACATGGCAAGAAGTAAAAAATGTTTTTGTTATTAATTTTTTTGCTATTATTCCAAGTATTGTTTTTATGGTAATAAGACATTTTTTTGATTTTGTTGATTTTATTCAGAGAAAAGAATATGAAAAAAAAATAACAAAAGACGGTCCGCATGGTATACGAAATATTGCAATTAGAATTTTTATGCAACAATTTACTATTATTTTTGGAGGTATTTTTGGAAAAGTCAGTGGTCATCTTAATTGGGGTGTTGGGTTTATTGTTATTTTACAATTCATATATAGTTTAGTTTTATTTAGAAAATCATTGTGATTACAAAATTCTTGTATTAAAAAAATCAATTTTTTATGCTGGTTGTTTTTTTACATAAGAAAAAGCCCTAGGTTTTGGGCAGTTTGTCCTTAATTTAATACGATCTCTTTTATAATAAAAATTATTATTATAAACACATCAATAATGTTAGATATTGGTGATAATACAATATTAGTATTTACACCCAGATTCTTTAATTCTGTAGATATCACAAGTGTATATATAAAAAATAAAAGAGAAGTTTGCCTGTTGAAACCTAAATTATACATAGCATATATCATTATCAGTGTTATGATTATTATCAAAGGCAATTCATTTATCCTAAGTGTTATTGAAAATGATGAATAACATAATATCGTCATATAGAAATATGGTATAAAAATCTCCAAATCTTTTTTATAGGTTTCCATAATCCTCAAAAAATGCTACTATAATAAATATGTTAAGTCAAGATTATAAAAAAATAGCCTTAAATATAGCTGAAAAACCGGGAGTGTATTTTTTTATTCAAAAAAAGCAAGGGAAAGAAGTTATTTTATATATAGGTAAAGCTACTAATTTAAGAGACAGGGTTTCAAGTTATTTTTCAAAAGATTTGATTTATTCTAGGGGTCCAAAAATTATAAAGATGATAGAAGAAGCTAATTCTGTCAGATTTCAAGAGACAGATTCTAGTTTAGAGGCTCTGCTTTTAGAAAATTATCTAATAAAAAAACATCAACCTTTATATAACACAAAAGAAAAAGATGACAAGAGTTACCAGTTTGTTGTTATTACAAAAGAGGATTTTCCAAAAGTTTTACTTGTTCGTGGTAGAGATATCTTAGTTTCTGGTCTAAAAGGGCAAAAACTTCCATTTGATGTAAAAGAGAGTTTTGGACCATTTCCGTCTGGTTCTGCCATCAGAGAATCTTTAAAAATAATCAGAAAAATTTTCCCTTTTTCTGATAAGTGTAAATATATGCAATACAAGGATAAAGGATGTTTTAATTATCAGATAGGGCTTTGTCCTGGTATTTGTAGTGGTAAAATATCTAAAAAAGAATATGCTAAAAATATAAAAAATATAACTTTATTTTTTGAAGGTAGGAAAAAAGATGTTTTAAAAAATTTAGAAAAAGATATGAAAATATCTGCAAAAGTTTTGGATTTTGAAAAAGCTTCTGAAATAAAAAAACAGATATTTGCCATAAATCATATACAAGATATTTCACTAATTAAAAAAAGTGGTGATGGAGATGTCTCTGGCAATGATTTTTCAATAGAGAGTTATGATATTGCTCATATTTCCGGTGATTTTGTTGTCGGGGTTTTAGTTAAAATCTCTGGTGGTATCTTGGATAAATCTGGTTACAGAAAATTTAAAATAAAATCAAATCCAAATGCGGATGATCTAAAATCTCTTGAAGAAGTTTTAAAGAGGAGGTTGTCTCATAAAGATTGGCAACTACCAGATCTGTTTGTTGTTGATGGTGGTGAAAATCAAAGAAAACTTTTTCAGAGGATTTTGAAAGAAGAAGGTATTGATAGGGAAGTCGTCTCTGTTTTAAAAGATAAAAATCATAATCCAAAAGAGATTTTAGGTGACAGTAAATTTTTAGAATACAAAGATGATATTTTACTTTCAAATAGTGAAGCACATAGATTTGCTATAAATTTTCACAGAAAAATCAGATCAAAGATTGTATAGTTTTGAAAATATTTTTCTAAAAGTGATATAATATATTTATGTCATCTAATTTTTCTAAAAGAGTAGCTGTTTTAAGGGGTGGTAAAAATCATTTTCATTCTTCTTTGAAAACTGGAGAATTTATTTTAAAGCATATGCCGGAAGGTTTTGAAGCGGTTGATGTTTTTGTTGATGATATGGGTGTTTGGCACAACAAAGGTCTTCCTAAAAAACCAGAGAATATTTTATTTAAAATTGATTTTTTATGGAATTCACTTTATGACAGGTTTGATGAGGAAAATAGTTTATATAGACTTTTGGAAAATTTTCATATAAAACATACAAGTTCAACTCCTTTTTCTTCTGCTCTCTCTTTGCATAAAAATTTATCTAAAAATCTATTTAAAAAATTTGATATAAAAACACCACATCATATTGTTGTAAATAAAGAAACTATGGATAGTAAAAAACTTTATGAAATTTTTACAACTTTCCCACACCCAGCAATTGTAAAACCGGAAAATTTAGATCACTCGATTGGTGTTAGTTTGGTTACAAATCAGAAAGAATTGAAAAATGCCATTGATAAAGTTTTTGCTCTTTCAGATGATGCTATACTTGAAGAATATATAAAGGGTAGAGAATTTTTTGTAGCTATTTGTGATAATTTTCGTGGCAAGGATCACTACATTTTCCCTATAATAGAGATTGGTAAATACGGTAGAGATATATTTGATGAGGAGTTAAAACAAGCTTCTTTTAATGATGTTTTTTATGCTAGTATTTCAGATTCTATTAGAAAAGAAATAGAAAAAAATGCTTTAAATGCCTATAAACTATCTACCGTCAAAAACTTTGCTGGTATTGATATAATCTTTCATCCAAAGAGAGGAGTTTTTGTTTTAGAAGTAAATACACAACCTCAGATAAGTGATTTTTCACCATTTTCTTTTGCTATGCACAATGCAGGATGTCATCCTAGGGATTTTATATCAAGTGTATTAAAAAATCACGGATTATTTTAATAAATCTTTTTTGATTGGATGTAGATGAGATGCTATACCTATGGCACAGGCGATTATAACAAGATTTTTTATTATATACTGCCCCTCAAGAGTTGGAACTAAAAACTTTTGCCAAGTGTCGGTGGTATTGAAAACAAGAGGGCCAAAAGTTGTTATCATGTGTATAAAAAGTAGGGGAATAACAACTCTTTCAAGTCCTTTAATGAGAAAAAGTATTCCTATTAGACACTCAAACAGTCCAAAAAGTATTAAAAACAGGTCAAAAGACATAAAAGGTATAGTTTTTTCAAAAAGAGATCTTACAACATCACTGGCTGGGGAAAGTCCCAAAACTTTTAAAAGTCCAAACCAAAAAAAGACAACAAATATACCTATCCTTGCTGAAGGCTCTGCAACTTTTTTAAAAAAATGTATAGCTTTGATATCAAAATCTTTAATTTTCATAAATTCATTTTAACATTTTTAAAGATTGTTGGAAGAGGGATTGTTGGTTTTTAGTTTATATCAAATTTAAAAATGCTCTGTGTTTTACACAAAGCAATATCTTCACTGTATTTTATATTATTTTATTTCTGTAAATTCTTCTTCAAATTTTTCTTCTCCAAAAAATTCTATGGTATCAATTTCCAAATTTGATCCGTCTTTTTGACATTTTGCAACAATCATACAGTTTGCTTCGCCTGTAATTACACCACCACCTGATGGTTTTAGAGCCATAATACCTTGTCTAAAAGGATTTAAAATGGCTCTATAAAAACGATCATCTTTATTGGTTTTAGATTCTCTGTTACCAGGAAACATTATTATATTATTTCTTCTTAAAAAAATAGGTGCTTTTAGAAGTTCTTGTTCAATATTATCTATTTCTCTTGTTAATATGGATCTTAATCTTCCGTCTGTTTTACTTCTGGATTTAGCAAAAATATTTATTATATTTGGTATTTCTTCCATATTCTATATAACAGACTATAAACATATATCTATTTTGTCAAATAAAATATTTATATATGATTTAAAAATAATATAAATGATATATTATTTTACTCTAAAAATTTTTCTTCTAAAAGATTAATTTGATCAGGAGTTAATCTAACATCTTGACCTATTCTTATGAGAAGTTCTCTAAATTTCCTGTTGCTTTTTGGTAATTTTGTTTTATTTTTAATAAATTTATCTATTTGTGAAATTTCATCATCTGAAAATTCAATAGAATCAGGATTCGTTGCTCGTTTTTCTAACTCCTCTGTGTATTTATTGAAAATTTTATCAAGTGTTTGTTGGTCTAGTTGTTCTTGTGGATTTTCCATTGTTTTTTAAAAAAATAATTGATAGTGGTAGAAATATTATATAAAAGTTTGAACAGTTTGAGAAGTTGTCTTTTGGGTTGGTGGTGTCGTATATCAAATCTAACTAAATTCAGTATAAAATTTACTATAAAAAATAAAAGAGCTCCTCGCGAGAAATTTCGCGAGGAGCTCTGAATGCCCTCAGTTTGACTTAGTTGAGTGCCTCGATGGCACGGCGAATCCAAATACGATCTTTTTCCTGTTCCGCATCAGGTAAATCCTCGTAAGGCTTATCGAGCTCCGTTCCCTTGCACCACTGGTTTCGCTTTACCCACTCGGTGTGGATTTTTGCTGCAGCTTCTTCGATGAAGCTGGTGTTGAGATCTTGACACCGCCTTACAGCATCGAGTACTAGGTCTACCGCAGTCTCTGCGCCCTGTTTATTTTCGGTCTGCCAGTCCGATGGAAGGTCTTTGTAGGCTGTCGCGGCGATGTCCACCTTATCGGTGCCATTCGTCTCGATCCAATCCTGATCCTTGACATCTTTGATCCGTGGCGTATTGCCGTTTTTTTGGCGCCACTGGTTACGCCAATCTTCGTGGGCCTGTGCGGCCAGAGCTTCAACCATCTGGTTTCTGTTATTCAACTTTCTTCTCCTTTTAATGTACGTTTACCACGAAACCTACGTGGTATTGGGGTTGTAATCCCAATTGACACAATATATCATATTGCATTATAAAAGTCAAGTGCTTATATTTATTAATATAAATTTAAAAATTTCCTGTTGCTTTTTGGTAATTTTGTTCTTTGAAATTTTGAAAAAGAAAATCCGCAGAGGACTCACATAAGTGAAATTCCTCTGCGGGTTGCAACGACCTAGTCGTCGAATTCGTTCAGGGTAAGCATCGGTACATTAATTACGATTTCTAATGCAATCCAACCAAGCGCTGACCAAAACCCGAGTGCTTGCAATATGCACATTGTAATGTAAGTGTTAGGTAGGCCGCTCCAAAACGTCTGAGCCACAGTACTACCACTTTCTCCTTTATGAAGAAAAGTGAAGAGGATGGCTACCACGAGCGCCCGATAGGGTACATTTACGATCAGTAACCCTAAAAGGGCGTAGATGCCATAGAGTAACCCGATGACGATTGGAATGCCGATCATGTACCCGAGTCCGATGTTTTTGCCCGACTTTTTTTCTGCTTTACTGCGGTCATACAAGAGAAGGTTGAAAACAATGTTGGAGCATGAGGAAAGGAATATTGATACTTTGACATAGTCCCAAAACTCCCAACCTTGCAAACGAAACACTGGATTGTCGGCGAACCATGGTAGAATATCAGTGAGCGGTTTTTCGGTCAATTTGTAGCTGATTGTTGCACATAGAGTACTGTAACCAACGATAAAAAGGTTGACCGTGTTGAAGCGCTGAACTTTGTGTGTCGCAAACAACACGGCATTTGATGCGAAATGCGCTAGAATACTCGCAAGTAGTCCATACTTCACGAAAACATATGTTAAGAAGATGCCAGCGACGAATTGTGGCAACACACGAAGCATCTTCCGATCCTTTTCTTCATTGTAGTTGCTCAGGTGAACCAATGCCCAGATGCCGTTTCCAATCATGAACAATGTGTAGAACGCAACAGTGCCAGACAAGAAAGGAATCTTGGTGAGTAAACCAAGAAAGAACCAGCGTGCGAACAGCTCTTCAAGTAGGACAATGAAAAAGAAGATGAAGAAGTTATTACCCTTATTCATTTTCTTAAAGAAGTCGTCAAGTGCGTGTTTGCCGCTCTTACCAATAATCTTTGCTTGCAGAACGGTTGCACCGACGGCACACGGAAGCTCCAGAACAACCACTGCGAGAATGATCTGAAACATCGTTAGGAAATTTGTTTGGTTGCTGGCAACATCACGAAATCCACCTGAGATGAACATGATCAACTCGCTAATAACCATTCCAAAGATACCAGACTTCCATGTGATTAGCATTAGCAACCCGAAGGTTCCAAATGCTGATAGGTATCCGAGTATTTTTTTTTCGTTCATTTTTTGTTATCTCCGTTTTGAAAGGTACATTTTACCGAATGCAATTATAACAGATTGTTAGCCTTATGTCAAATTTATTGACAAAATAAAAAAGCCTCGTAATGATACATTTCAAATCATTTTTTTTTCAAATGTCGAGGCAAAATTTTTGAAAGAGAGAAAAATATAGGAATTCCTTTTCTTCTTACAACTTTTCTTTTTATACGTTGTTGCCAGAGTGGTTTCGTTTAGTGAAGTGAGGAAAAGGAACTATCTACAACAAAAAATTGCAATTTCTTGTTTTGGTGGACTTTAATATTCTTTTTGTGAACCACTTAGTTTAAACTCCAATATCTTGCGTGGGTATTGAAGGGAGAATATGACAAACCTCTGAATAATTTTATATAAGTAAAGCCCCGAGCAGATGTAACTCTGTCGGGGCTCGATTTGGAACTACAAGAGAAGCTTACCGCACGGGGCTGGCATCACCAAACAATTCGATGTTGCCCTGCCGAACGATTTCGTCGACATCGGCAAGAGTCTTGGGTTTCGCCCACATCTCCTGCCAGACCTCAAACTCTTCAGTGGACATCGTGGTGTATCCACCATCCCACGCAAAGACTTCGACGAGACCAGTGGAGCAACGGCGACCCGTTTCCGCGAACACGTACCCCTTCGGGTCGGTGATGCGGACGACGAGATGAGCGGTCGGACAGCAGTGAATATTACCTTCCTGCTTGGAGAGGATTTCTCCTCCAACGACTTCTACTCGGCTGTATCCGCCACGGAACCCGCCCCGCAGAGTGATGAGCATGAGCTTTTCGTCTTGCTCCTGCGAGCACTGAACGAGAAGCATCGTACCCTTCTGCGTCTTTATGATTTTCGACGGCTGGTTGTCGACCGCGTGCGTCGGGCAACTGTATCCTTCGCTCTACGGTGCGGTGCCTTCGAACTTCGGTGTGTAGCCGTTCGTGACGGGTTGGAAAACGTTGTAACGTGCGCCTGCTCCGCGATACGCAGGAAACTTGTCGGTTGACCAGTGCCAGGGCGTCGGACGGAACGAGTTTGTCTTTTCGGTAGAATACATCAGTTTCAACATTGTTTTGTCCTTTGTGCTAGTATCCGTGCTCGTGTTGTGAGCGTGGAAGTAAGCGTGATGTCTACTGTTTGAGCAGTAGCATACTGAATACCAAAATTGATATTCAAAATGCTACTCTCAAACTTATTTCTCTTGTTTTGTTAAAGAACTTCTGTTTCGTCCTTTTGGACTCATCAGTTGCAGAACACTGCAAGACAGAGAGGGTTTTAAGGTTAACCCACAACCTATTGAACTACTCGAGGCGAGTGATGACCCGCATATCGAGCGTGCCGATTTCCTCGATGGCTTGGTGGGGGTTGGTGAACCCCTCGATTGCACGGGACGAAAGTCCCTGCTTGATTGGGACGCATAGTGCCCGTTCGCCAACCTCGAGACCAGTGAAGAACTTGGTCGGCGCCTGCGTGGCTCCGAGAGCTTCCACGATTGCCTTCGTATCGGGGTGCCCCACATAATGAGGAACTCCCGAGAGCGAAGTGAGCAACTGCTCACGGTCGTCGCCTTTGAGTGTCTTTACCGAGTAGGTGCCGTCGATGGGCAATACAGTGGTGGAAAGAATGGCTTTCATTGCCTTATTCTCCTCTTGTTTAATCAGAACCTTACTCATATATCATATCATAATATAAATATATTGTCAAGAACTCGTAATGGTTCAATACCTTGGAATCACTCCGAGGATTCTCTAAGGTATGAGCATGGCATATACAACAAAAAATTGCAATTTCTTGTTTTGGTGGACTTTAATATTCTTTTTGTGAACCACTTAGTTTAAACTCCAATATCTTGTATGGATGTTGAATGGTTGTTATGATAAACCACTGACTTGATAAATGCAATAAAGTATGATTTTATTACATGTGGAAGGAGTTCCTTATGTATAAACAAGTGAAAGCAAAGTACGGCAAGGTAATCTTAGGGAAAGATATGGTGTGCCCCGGAACCGAACACCGAGGCTGGGGTAGGGAATGCAAGACTCTTACTCTCAAAGAAAATGGTTACCATTGCGATGATTGTGGGCTGGTATACCAAAAGAAATTGGAGCGGTATGAAAAAATGGATACCATTGTTCTCACAGCGGAGTGTGACTGCAAGGTTCTCGAAGAGGTTATTGAATGGTGGATGGACGAGTTACATGGATATGAATGTCCAAGTTCGCGGCTTCTGTGTCGTGCATGTGGGCGTCACTACAAAATCCCTCCGATTTCTGAGTTGGAAAAGCAGCAAAGCGAAGGAGGAAAAAGATACGTATCTGACAGGATAGAGTTAAGGAGGAAAGAACATGCAGAGAAACTCTCCTGCATCAAGGATCAAGTTTGTAGACTTGTCGAGGCTTTGAAAGAAGTTTCTGCCGAGGAAAGACAGGAACTTCTGAACATACTCTTTACGTAAAGTTATTTTACTTTCAAAAAGTACAATCTCGAGACTAAATGTCTGCGGGATTTTTTTATACCAACAATGTTTTTAATACTTTCTCTTGTATCACAGCATGACTTGAACCATATACAACAAAAATGCTTTTATTTTTATTCCATTCCTTAGCAATTCCTTTGACGATTGCTGTGTCCCTTATCACATCCTCATCTCGTGATATTTGATTGATTGTGGTATTCGTTTGAGAAGGATCTATGATGTCGTAGAAAAACTTTCTATCTGATGGATTGAAATCTGTATTAAAAAGGTCCTTGTGTATTTTGTAAAAGTGTTCAATAGAAAAATCAAAATCATTCCAATCTGACTCTATTTTATCCTTTTCCATAAAGTAACCGAGATATTTTTCAAAATCTAATTTTTCTGTGAGTGTATTCCATTGCAATGCAACTTGAGCCATTCTCTGATAAAACACTTTGTCTCTACTGTGTTTTTTTGTAAGCTCATTAAAAACTTCACCTTTTTGGGGTTCAAAACAAGTTGTAGAAACAGAATCTTTGTTAGTAAGGAAGGTTATAAATGATGTTTCACCTCCTTTAATTATTGCTTCTTCCTCTGATTTTTCAACAGGTCTCAATCCACCTTCGACTACCACTATCATTTCTTTAACTTGATTTCTTTTGTAAAAATCACTCCACTCTTTCTTAATTATTTCAAACTCTTGGTCTTTAGGGTTATAACAATGCCGTGAGCCGATATAGAAAAGTTCTTGTTTTTCATTCTTGATTGAATATATATACGGAACAGAAAACTCCTTTTGATTATATTTATCCCAAGAAAGCAATAATGATTTTATTTTCTCTTCCATGGCATTTGTTTTATTATTTTTTTGAAAATATAGGTTGTTATTTTTAGTTTATATCAAATTTAAAAAATAATTCTTTTAAAAAATATAATTCAAACTTTCAATTAAAAATTATTAAAATGTTTTTTTATATGTTAAATTCATATCTTAATAATTTGTTTCCATCTTTACATAAACAAGATTGTGTATATAAACCACCATTTGTCTCTATTATTTTTTTTGAGGCCAAGTTATTTTCATCGCATGTTACAACCACTGTTTTGATACCTAAATTATTTGCATAATCAAGTGCAAGTCGTAAAGCTTCTTTTCCGTAACCTTTATTACGATATTTTTCCTCTATCTCATAATAAATATGACTAGCACATTCTTTTGGTACACCAATACCTGCGGATACTCTATGACGAATTTGCACAAGTCCAACTATTTTTTCATTATCAAATAAATCAAAAACTGAAGTAGGTAGCTCGCCCATTTTTTCTTTTAATTTCAATTGGATCATTTGTATAAATATATCATATTATTAATTTTTTATTCGATAAATGATTTTTCTATTTGCTATTTTTATGTGTATTTAAAATAATTTGTTTTATTTCCCAGACTTAATCCTGTTATCATCTTTACACAACATCTGACAATTTTCAGCGACAGTTTTTCCTCCTTCATGCCAAGGCTTGATATGATCAGCTTCCATTTCACCAATAGTAAACTCTTTTTTACAAACAGGACAAATTCCATTTTGTCTTTCATAAGCTTCTCTTTTTGTATTTGGTGTAAAAGCACGGATAGAAAGATATCTCTCTTTTTTAGTTAAAACATAAGGGTAGATGCCAGATTTTTTGGTTACATCTTCATCTTGCATTAATTTCTTGATCTCTTTTTCTAAAATGTCTCTATCAAGTTTTTTGCTCTTAAATTCATTGTAAAGTTCACCCCAGTTTACACTTGCCATTTCTTTTCTATAATTTGGAAAAGTTTTTCGTACCCACTCTATTACATTTTGGAAATATTGCCAAAGTTCATCAGCATTTTTATTATGTTGATGTTTTGCCATGTACTCTTCTATTTTTTCGTCACTTATCCAAGACAGTGCAGTTTCTAGGTATTCTTGACGAATAAGTGAGCCTGAAATCAAAGAACCTCCGTCATTTGCAAGTAAATATGCGGCACAGTTAGTCTTACTAAATTTTAATTTTGCATCAGAGAGCCAAGCTCCTGTATAAACAGCATTTCTAAGTTCTTGATCTGTTAATCTTTCTCCTGCTATATTTATAATCTTAAACCAATCAAGTTTCTCTTTGTCATTTCCTTCACAGTGGTAAATCATCAAGTCGTAACTGAGTATTTGCTCTTGTTCTTCATTTGTGAGGTTATGGAACATTGCTACTCTTCCATTAAATTCTATGGAAAAATCACCATTTATATATTGTGCAATACTAATAGTTCTTTGTTGCCCATCAAGAACCTCAAAATTTCCATCTTCTTTTTTAACCCAATACATAACATTGAGAGGGAAGTTATTTTTTACAGTTCTTATTACTTCATCTCTTTGCTTTCCGTTATACACAAACTCTCGTTGATATTTTGGACGAATATCAAGTTTTCCACCAAAAGCAGACACCCCTTCTTCTTCACTATCTTTATACTCTTTTACAACATCTCTAATTTTTATTTTATGTAATTCTATTTTCATCTTATTTTTTAAGTTTATGTGGTTTTTTTAAATTTTTCTTTTCATTTGATATTAGCTTTCTTTGAACTTTTTTTATATCCTCTTCTTTTGGTAGGTTCTCTGGGCGAATACCTCTTGAAAGTAAAGTTTTCCTAACACTTTGATTATTTGTTATGTGTTCATCTGAAATAGAATTTTCAGTATTTAGATTTTTTGCTTTTGTATTAAAAATCGTAATTTCTGTTGCAAAATCTTTCGCTTTTAAGAGTATGGTAGGTTGAAAATCAGATAGGGCTCTTTTTTGTGGAATTTTAAGTCTTGTTTTCATTTCACTTGTGCTGTATCCAAATAAAGCTTTGTCGCCTTTACTTCTAATCAAAGCAAAATTTTTATCACTTTTTGTTTGTTGAAATATAATACTTGAAAGTTCTTTTTCTGTCTCAGTTAATTTATTTCTAGCTTTCACTCTTTCAAATTCTTCTATTCTTTTCTCAATAACTTCCAACTTTCTCGTCTGAACAGCAAAATAATTTTGTGCAAAAGCAATTTCTTCTTTTCTCGGATCACCATTTTGAGCTATTAAATAGCAAGCATATCTTGTGAGCATTAAGTCTGGAATATCTTTATTTGCTCCTTTTGGCATTTTGATCGTTTTCCCGACGTCGGCAAAATGATCGGAAATATTTTGATGTGTATTTTCACAGGTTATTTTAGCTTTATCTATAACTTTTATAAAATTATCCCACTTATCATAACCCAAAAGTTTTTGTAAATCTCTGGCAAGCCAAAACTCCACTCCCTCATCAGTCTTCTGAGAGTAAGATTCAAAATTATTTACAAGTGATTCAATAATTTCTTTTTTCATGTTATTTAAAAATTAAATTTATTAAAAATGTAGTTATTGTTGAAACTGTAATTGGAACAATTATATTCCAAAATAATTTGAAAATAAAATAATTTCTTTCATCAATTAACTGATTTTGCTCCTCTTTTTTTATTTTTATTCTTTCTTCAAGAATTTTAATATTCACCTCATCGTTATAATCTTTTACATATGGATATAATAATTGCTGTTCTTTAATACGAAATATATCAATGTTAGTTTTATTAATTTCATCATTAATATTTTTAAGTTTTTTATCTTGATCTATAAAATTCAAAATTTTATCTTTCATGTTATTTTTGAGGCTTTTTGTTTTTAATTAAAATTCTGGCATATTTTTCTTTATCATCTCCGTATACAATTCCTCGATGTCTTTTTTCTGGATTTCTTCTTAAAGCTTCAACTTCTGGAGATAAATCACCGCTATGTGTTTGGCCAATAATTTTAAATTGATTTGGATTATATTTATCTAAAAAAGTTATAGGAACTCCCATTACACCATCATAATCCATTGGGATATTGCTTACTTTGTCTATATTAATAGCTTCATAATTTGTATATTGAAGATGTTCTTTCGGATTATATTTTTTATACAGGATAATTTCCATGTTTCTTTTTGTGGTGTCAAGATTTGTAAACCAAACAATTCTACCCATACTAAAATACTTTATTCCATTTTCAATTTTTTTTCTTGTCTCTGTGGGAATATTATAGTCCATTGGAACTTGAAACCATTTTGTTCCGCCGTTGTCGTAACCTAACCATACTTTATCCTCTTTAATTAATTTAAAAGTTTCTTTATAGGTTATTGCATTTTGATCACCTAATATCAAAAACTTTTTATCATGCTCAACCAATTGAGCAACATATTCTCTAAAAAGTGAAAAAGGCGGGTTTGTTACAACTATATTTGCTTGTTTTAAGAGCTCTATACTTTCAGGACTTCTAAAATCTCCATCACCATCCATCGGTGACCATTCGTTGTTCTTGTTCTCTTTAAGTTGCTCCGCAATATCTCTTAAGTCAAAAGCTCCATTGTTATCAATGTCACTTACTTCATTTATTATAAATTTATTGGCATTTATTTTAGGTCTTCCTTTTTCCGGAAAAAGAGTCTTGTCGTCACCAAACAGCCCTAATTGTTTATTTGCAATAGGGGATGGTTTGTAGCTTGTTGCAATAAGTCTTTTTAATTTTAGAGAATTAAAATTTGATGCAAAATATTTAAAAAAATTACTTTCAAATGGGTCATCACAATTGCAATACACAACCTTGTTTTTAAACTGTTCTTTGTAGTGCTTTAATTCTTTTTCAATGTCAACAAGTTGGGTATAAAACTCATCATTTTTAGCTTTGTTTGCTTTATGTAGATTACTATTTAGATTTTTTCTATCTTTATTCATGTGAATTTATTGAAAAATTGTCTAATATACTTAAGCTAGAGATTTTTCAATCAAACCTAATCTGATCATCTGTGGACTCAAGGAGATTCGAACTCCTGACCTTCCGCTTGCAAAGCGGTTGCTCTACCAACTGAGCTATGAGCCCTCGCTTAAAATATTCTCATATTTTTACATTATTTGCAAATAGGTGAGTTAGGTCATTTTTCTTTTAAATTTCTTTTAAAATCTGCATTTTTTAAAAAAACAAAACCGCATTATTTTGCGGTATTTTCCGTTTCTTTTTGAATTTTTTCTAAAAGTTCGTTTAATTGTTCAATTTGACTGTTTACCTCATATTCTTTAGCTATTTCAATAGCTTCTTCTAGCAATTGTTTTATTTCTTCTCTGTATTTTCCAGTTTTCAGGTCAAAATAGACCGTTGCTATTAGTCTGATTATTCTAACTCTTTCTGATGCTTCATTTATTCCATTTACTCTTTCTTCCTTTGTTTCCTGCATCTTTTTGATCGATTCTTCAAAGAAAGTATATATTAATTGCTCTTTGCTTGAAACTACTATCAATATTTGAGTGTGTGTTATATATGCAAGTTCTAGCTGATGAAAACTCCCACTCTCTCTTGCCTTTTTCATTTCTATACTAGATAGATCTCTTAAATCTATTAAAATATTGATCATTCCTGAAATTGGCTGACCAATTTTTTGATAGAGTCCAAGTAAAAATCTATTGAGTATGTTCAATTGATTGTGGTTAGATTTGTATCTGTTTTTGAAACAATATATAGATGTTACAAACATAAGGAAAAATATTTCCAAAGTTTTCCAAAAACTATTTTTATTTTTACTAGCAGATATGCAAAGCGATAAGAGTCCATAACTATGGGACAGTAAACCTTCTTCAAAAAAACCTTCTTTATTTTTCCAAATATTTTCTGACAGGCTCATTCTGCCACAAATCATATATTATTTTTTTGTATTGTCAATAACAAGTATTTACCCTTAATTTTTGTTATTATATTTGTTATGGATACTTATTTTATATTTGGTTCAACTGGCAATCTTGCACAAACTAAAATCATAAAAGCTCTATTTCAGTTGCATAAAGAGGGGGATAAAAATTTCAGAGTTTACTGTATTGGAAGGAGGGATATGACAGATTTGGAGTTTAGAGATTTTACTTCTAAAAATTTAGATCAAGGTGAGGACACTTTAAGTTTTTTAAAAAATATTTATTATTTGAAAATTAATGTTGAAGATAGGGATAGTTTTTGGGCTATTTCACAAATTTTAAATACAAATATATCTAGAAAAATATTTTTCTATTTAGCTTTGCCACCAAAGGAATATTTAAAAGTTTTGGATGGTCTGAGTTTTTGTAATTTGGATAAAGAAAATTTTATTTTACTTGAAAAACCTTTTGCTCCAAATAGTTATGAGTTGTTAAAGATAAATGATTTTAGTCAAAAATTTTTACAGAAATCAAAAATCTTATATGTAGATCATTATCTTTTCAAAAATTTAATATCTGATATTTGGGATTTTAAAAAAGAAAGAAAAGATTTTTATGAAAATATTTTAAAAATAGAAGTTTATTTTTTGGAGTCAAACGATATTTCACAAAGAGGTTCTTTTTATGATGGTGTTGGTGTGGTTTATGATGTTTTTCAAAATCATATTTTAGAGATGATCTCATCTGTTTTTAGTTTGGAAAAATCAGATAGGGTATCTGTTTTGAAATCTTTAATCGTTTCAACAGACGATATGAAAAGAGGTCAGTATAAGGGATTTATAGATCACAGTGGAGTTGAAAAAGACTCTAAAACAGAAACATATTTAAATTTAAAACTTTTGTTTAGAGCTATTGAGATTTTTGTTGAGGCTGGTAAAAGTTGTCAAAAACAAAATGTTTCAGTTACTGTTTATTTTAAAAATGACCAAAAAATTATTTTCAATTCTTCCGGTGAAAATGCTTATATAAAATTATTTAAAAATTTAAGAGATGGTCTGTTTGAAAACTTTGTATCTTTTGATGAAGCTTTTATTTTATTTAAAATATCAGATGAGGTTAAGTCTCTTGTATCAAAGCTTCCGCTTGAAATATATGATTTAGAAAATGGATTATGTTAAATAAATTATTAAGAGAATTGAATAGTTTAAAAGATAAAAACAGGGCAAAAGTATCCTCAATGTTTTTTAAAACAGAAAAAGGGCAATATGGTTTTGGAGATGTTTTTGTTGGTATAACTGTTCCTGTTATAAGATCGGTTTCTAAAAAATATGTAGATTTGTCTTTTGCTGATATTAAAAAACTTTTAAATTCAAAAATTCACGAATACAGATTTGCAGGTCTTGAAATACTTGTCTTAAAATATGAAATCTTTCCAAAAGAATCTAAAAAGATTGTAGATTTTTATATTGAAAATCTAGATAGGGTAAACAATTGGGATTTGGTAGATACATCGGCCCCATACATACTTGGAGATTATTTAAAAGATAAAAAAGATAGAAAGATTTTGTATAAACTTTCAAAATCAGAAAATATGTGGAAGAGAAGAGTGTCTGTTGTATCAACTTTAAGTTTTATAAAGACAGGTGATTTTAAAGATATTTTATCTTTGTCTAAAAATTTGATAGAAGATAAAAATGACCTTATTGCAAAAGCTGTTGGTTGGATGTTAAGAGAAGTTTATAAAATAGATAAAAAGGTCTTAGAGGATTTTTTGTTAAAATTCGGCTTTAAAATGCAAAGAGTTTGTTTGAGATATTGTATAGAAAAAATGCCAAAAAGAAAAAGAGATTTTTATCTAAAACTCTAATTTGTGAGTAACAAGGTTTTAGTTTTTTAAAGTTTTGATATAATTTTATTATGGAATATTCTCCAAGTATAAATAAATTTAAAACACCAGAAGATGAGTTGGCTTATTTGAAAGATAGGGTTGCTCAAAAAGAAAAAGAGCTTTCAGAAAAAGGCCTAAACTATCATAGTCAGGAAGCTCTGGTTGATCAGATTTCAAGATATAAAGACAGTGTAACTTCGGATGTCTTGCATCCAAATTTTCAACTTTCTGAAAAAAAAGTCAATGAGATTGTGTTAAATCTAGCTCCTGAAACTCACGATGGAAAAATGTCAGAGCTTATAAAAATAATACAAACAAAAGGAGTTAAAAATGCTTTGGATATTTTGAGAGCCTTAAAAGATCCTCACCTAGAAGATGATTTTCATAGAATGTTAGTTCAATATGTTGCTGGTCAATATCCCATTAAAAATATTTCAAAAGAGGTTACAAAAAGCACAAATTTTGTTTTGTATGAGATTATCTTGCCCGAGTCTGAGGATGGTAAACAAAGATCTTTGAAGGAAGTCTTTTTTGCTATGGAGCAGTTTCTTTTAGGTATGTCTTCTGTAAATGATAAAGACAACAAAGACAACTATTTTACTATAGAGATAGCAAATGCAAATGGTAGTGATCAGTTTGTGTTTTATGTTTCTGTTCCTGTGTCTAAAAAAGATCTTTTTGAAAAACAAATTACATCTCTTTTTCATACAGTCAAATTTTCCATTGAACCAAATGATTACAATGTCTTTAATGAGGAGGGTGTCTCCATTGGAACTTTTGTTAAAACATCTGAATTTCCATTTTATCCCATAAAAACTCACGATCATTTTGAGATAGATCCGTTAAATACAATACTAAACTCTTTTTCAAAAATAGATAAAGTTGGTGAAGGTGCTGCTATACAATTTGTCATAAAGCCTGTATCTGATTTTTATAATAAAAAATACAAGTATTATTTAGAAAGAGTAGAAAAAGGAGAAAAGGTAAAAGATGTTATTGGAGATTCTATTGTATCTGATTTTGGTAAAGCTTTAAAAAGTCTAATCTTTGCAAAAAATCCAGATGAAGATAAAAAAGAGGAAAATAAAGTAGATGGTGATGTTGTTTCTTTTATCAAATCAAAAATATCTTCACAGGTATTTGCTGTAAATATAAGGATGATCGTTTCAGCAAACAGTAGGCCAGAGGCAGAAAAAATATTATCAGAAATAAAATCAAGCTTTAATCAATTTGAAATTATTGGTCAAAATTCTTTAAAATTTGAAGTTGTTAAAGATAAAGATCAGGGTAAACTTTTCAGAGATTTTTCTTTTAGAAATTTTGATTCAAATATTGATGTTCCTTTAAATAGCAAAGAAATATCTACTCTTATACATTTTCCTTCTATAACTTTTTCTTTGCAACCTCAACTTAAAAGTGCTGGTTCTGTTTCCTCTCCAGCTCCTCAAGATATGGCAAAAACAGGTGTTGTCTTAGGTAAAAATATTTACAGAGGGCAGTCCATTGATGTTGTTATGGGTGAAGATGACAGACTTAGACATATGTATACCATAGGTCAAACTGGTACTGGTAAAACAACACTTTTAAAAAATATGATAGTTCAAGATATGATAAATGGAAATGGTGTCTGCTATATAGATCCACACGGATCTGATATTTTGGATATTTTGGCCGCTGTTCCAAAGGAGAGGATTGATGATCTGATATATTTTGACCCGAGTTACACTGAAAGACCAATGGCTTTAAATATGATGGAGTATGACAAGGATCATCCAGAACAGAAAACTTTTGTTGTAAATGAGCTTTTCAGTATTTTTAAAAAATTGTATGCAGAAGGAAATCCTGAGGCATTTGGACCTATGTTTGAACAATATTTCAGAAATTCAGCTATGCTTGTTGTAGAAGATCCAGATAGTGGCAACACACTACTTGATGTTTCTAGGGTTTTGGCAAATAAACAATTTAGAGATCTTAAAATTTCAAAATGTAAAAATCCTGTGGTTGTAGAGTTTTGGAAAGAGGTTGCTGAAAAAGCCGGTGGAGAGGCTTCTTTGTCAAATGTCGTTCCTTATATTACATCAAAATTTGATGTCTTTATGGCAAATGATATTATGCGACCAATAATTTCTCAAGAAAAATCATCTTTCAATTTTAGGGATATTATGGATAACAAAAAAATTCTTTTGGTTAACCTTGCAAAAGGTAGACTAGGGGATATAAATGCCAATCTGATAGGTCTTATATTGGTTGGAAAAATACTTATGGCGGCACTTTCTCGTGTTGATTCTATGGATAAGGGTTTTCCGCCATTTTATCTTTATATAGATGAGTTTCAAAATATAACAACAAATTCTATTTCTACTATATTGTCTGAAGCTAGAAAGTATAAACTGTCATTAAATATTGCTCATCAGTTTATAGCTCAAATCCCTCAAAATATCAAAGATGCTGTTTTTGGAAATGTTGGTTCTATGGTATCTTTCCGTATATCATCAGAGGATGCTTCTTATTTGGAAAAACAATTTGGACCTATTTTTTCTGCCAAAGATCTGATGAATATAGAAAACAGAAATGCTGTTATAAAAATGTTAGTAAATGGAAGACCCGCAAAACCTTTCAATGTTGCAACACTTCCGCCTCCTGTCGGAGATCCAACTATTGTTGATTCATTAAAACATCTCTCTTACTTAAAATACGGAACAGATAGAGAGAGTATTGAAAATGCAATAATGAAGAAATACGAGAAAAAACAAAAACCAAAAGATGACTTTGATTTTTAAAGTAGTTAAGTAAAAATATAGATAAAAAACAGGCCTTTTGGCCGTAATTTTATAGATCAAGATCTGGATTTTCACCTCTTCTTATCATTTCTGTTCTAGCTTTTTCATCTAAAACTTCATTTGCTGGTGATGGTAATCCCTGTCCTTTATATACTCTAGAAATATTTTTTTCTCTTTGTCCGGTTCTTCGCTGTCTACTTATTTCAACATTATTGACTCTATGTTTTAGTTGATTCATTATGTTCTTAATTTTTGAAATAATTTCTTGTAATGAACCATATTCATCGTATATATAAGAGACCAAGTCTGGTGAATACCCGTATTCCTCCAAGACTTGTTTTAGTATCTCACCTTGAATGTTAGGTACAATAATTTCTCTTCTAAGACTTTTAATTCTTTCATATGTTATTTGACATAACCTAAAAATTTCTTCTTTAGATATTGTAGTTTTTAAAACTTCAATTTTTTCAGCTGTCATATCTTTTAAAATTATTATTCTAAATTAAGATTTCGTCAACTGCTTTTTTCACATCGGCACCGTCTGCCTTGCCTTTAAGCTCTTTCATAAGTTCAGCCATAACAAGCCCTTTTTTACTTTTGTCTATTTGTGTATTTTCTAATTTTTCTTTAACAAATGTCTTAACTTCATCAAAAGATAATTGTTTTGGTAGATATTCTAGCAGTATCTCTAGTTCAGCTTTTTCTTCATTTGCCAAATCTTCTCTCGCTCCACTTATAAAACTTGAAATAGAATCCTTTCTCTGTTTAACAGCTTTTGATATTACATTTAAAACTTCATCATCAGATAAACTATCTTGGGGAGTTCTCTTTAAGTTTAAAAGTTCATTTGTAAACCCAGCAATAATACTTCTGATGGTTCTAACTCTAACTTCATCTTTGGCTCTCATTGCTGTTTTTAACTCTTCTTTTATATTTTCTTGTAGTGTCATATAAATATATTATCATATTTAGAAAAATTTTGTTAATATGTTTTATATGGAATACATTATTTTTATATTACTTGCTTTAATTATTTTCCTTCTAATTTTCCTATTTTTAAATTTAAAGCCTAAAAATTCTGATACTGGACTTAGGATGATACTAGATCATATAAATGATTTATCTAGATCTGTGGATTCTAAAATAACTGAAAATAGTCGTTTTATGCAAACATCTGTTTCAAATCAGTTAAGTGAGTCTCAAAAATTGATGAAGATGATAAGTGAACAAATGACAGGCGAACTCTTAAATGTTGCAAAGAGTATGACCGCTTCGCAAGAGGTTTCAAAACAAGTTTTAGGAATAACAGAAAGTCTGCAAAATTTAGAAAAAGTTTTAAAACATCAAAAACAAAGAGGTGCATTAGGGGAGGCTTCTTTATCTTTAATACTTTCAAATATTTTGCCACCAAATTCATACAAATTGCAATACGAGTTTAAAGGTGGTGAGAAAGTTGATGCGGTGATAGAGACAAAAGATGGTCTTATCCCTATTGATGCAAAATTTTCTCTGGATAACTACAACAGACTTTCTGTTTCAAAAGATGAAAATGAAAGGTCTGTTTTAGAAAAAGAATTTGCTAATGATTTAAAAAAGAGAATAGACGAAACTGCTAAATATATAAAGCCAGAACAGGGAACACTACCTTTTGCTTTTATGTTTATTCCAGCAGAAGGCATCTACTATGATCTTTTGGTAAATGAAGTCGCTGGCAAAACCTCAAATGCCAGATCTCTTGTTGACTATGCTTATAATGATAAAAAAGTTATTATTGTTTCTCCAACAACATTTTCAGCTTATCTTCAGTCTGTTTTATATGGTTTTAAAGCTTTCAAAGTGGAAGAATCTGCAAAGGATATTATTAAAAAAGTGGATATGTTGGGAAAGCATTTAAATAGTTTTGATAAGTCTATGAAGTCCTTGGGAAATAGCCTTTCAGCTACTGTAAACCACTTTAATACTGCAAATAAGGAACTTTTGAAGGTGGATAAAGATGTCCTTAAAATAACTGGAAATGAGACATCAATAGAGGAGTTAACTTTGCAAAAGCCAGAAATTTCAGAAATAGAATAAATTTGACTTTTTGTTTAATTTATGTATAATATGACTATTAAGGTTTGTCGTGTAAGTTTTTAAATTCTTGAAGATTTACACGGCCAACTTTGGGGGATTATCACTCCCCCCGTTTCCTTCAGTGAGTTGGCCTTAGGAGGTGGTTTTGAGCATTTTTCGAGAGGGCCAACTCTCGGATTGAAGTCTGCTCTTCCACCTCCATTTTTTGTATTTAAAAAATCTACTATTTATAGAAGTTATTTTATACAAGCCCTTGCTTTTTTAATTGTTTTTTTGTATACTTGTTTTCTATGGAATTTGCAGTTATACAAACAGGTGGAAAACAATATATTGTCTCAGTTGGAGATGTTATTAAAATTGAGAAAATAAAGGGTGATTTCAATATAGGGGATACTATCACTTTTGATAAAGTTTTACTTGTTTCTGATAAGGATTCTGCAACAGTTGGCACTCCTTTTATAGATAAAGCAAAAGTTGTTGGTGTTTTGGATTCTGTTGGTAGAAACAAGACTGTAACTGTTATAAAATACAAACAAAAATCAAGATATTTCAAGAAAAATGGTCACAGACAACCTTGGTTTAAAGTAAAAATAGATAAGATAAAATAGTTAGTTTTAGGCTTTTCGTGTAAGTTTTTAAATCGTTTTGAAGATTTACACGACCAGCCCTATACCTCCTTTTGGGGCTGGCTCTGTCGTCGCCTGTTGCACTAGGCGACGATAAACTCTCCCTTTGAGGACTAGGGGTCTGTCTGGCATCCAGATTCCTTGGTCCTTGGGGAGGTTTTTTTATTGCCTATTTTTCAAAGCATTTTTTATTGTTTCTGGGTCAGAGTATTCAAGTTCGGTTCCAGTTGAAAGACCTCTTCCAAGATAACTTATTTTAATATTTGATTTTATATTTTCCCTAAGAACTTTTTCTATATATTGACCTGTGTGTTCTCCGTCTGGGTTGCAGTCCAGTGCTAAGATAATTTCTTTTATTTTCTCATCATTGACTCTTTCAATCAGTTCATTTTGTCTTATCTTTTTTTCTGGGTTTTTTTCAAGTATTGGAACAAATCCTCCTAATATAAAATAGTATCCGGAAAATATTTTGGTTTTTTCTATGTTTTCAAAATCAACATCTCTGGATACTATCATTAGTTGACTGGCATCTCTTTTTTCAAGACAAGTTTGGCAAATTTCACTATCTCTCCCATAAGTTAGAAAAAATCTAAAACATTTATTACAAATAGAGACTTCTTTTTTGATGTTTAATATTAGTTCAGAAAATTTTTTCAAATAAAAATCATCTTTGGTAAACAAAAAGTAAGCAAATCTTTTTGCTTGTCTTGGTCCTATACCTGGAAATTCTCTAAATATTTCTATAAGTCTGTCTATTGTATTCATGTCTTATTTATTTTAAAATTCTTCAAACTCTTTATCTGCTCCTTTGTAATCAGATTTATCTAGAGATTGGAATGATGCTTTTTTGTCATTGAAAAATAGTTCTACTTTTCCTGTCTCTCCATTTCTATGTTTTTCTATTAGTATTTCAGCTATGTTTGTTCTCTCTGATTCCTCTTTATATTTATCTTCACGGTGTATAAACATTACCACATCAGCATCTTGTTCAATGGATCCAGAGTCTCTAAGATCAGATAGTCTTGGTCTTCCACCTCTTTGTTCAACTGCACGAGAAAGTTGTGAAAGTGCCAATACTGGAACATCTAGTTCTCTGGCTAGGTTTTTTAAAGATCTTGATATTTCTGTTACTTGTTGGACAACATTGTCATTTTTGGTTTGAGTTGGAACCATAAGTTGCAAGTAATCTACAACAATCAGTCCAAGTCCGTGTTCTGATTTCATCCTCCTTGCTATTGATCTCATTTTTATAATATTGTTTCCAGGTTGATCGTCTATAAATATTGGAGCTTTGGATAGTGCACCAATAGCTTCGCTAAGTGGTGTATAGTCGTTTTGTTTTGAAAATGTTCCTGTTCTAAGTTTCCAAGCATCAACATTTGCCTGTGCCGCAACCATTCTATCTACAAGTTGTTGTGACGACATTTCAAGTGAAAATATTCCAACAGGAGTGTTGTGGTTTACTGATGTTTGTCTCGCTATATCCAGTGCAAAAGAAGTTTTTCCCATAGAAGGCCTTGCTGCTAGTATGATCAGATCTGATTTTTGAAAACCAGAGAGTTTACCGTCTATTTCTTTAAAGCCAGTTGGTATTCCACGAAGTCCATCTCCTGTGGATTGTAATTTATCAAATCTCTCCCAAGCCTCATCAAGCTCTTCTTTTATAGGAACAAACTTGTGATGAGTTGATGTGTTTGTTATTTCAAATATTGTTTTCTCAGCTCTTTCTAGTATTTCTTCCAGTTCACCATTTTCTTCAAATCCTAAAAACGAAAGGTTTTCTGATGCTTCTATCAGTCTTCGCATCATAAATTTTTTTTGTATTATTTGTGCATAGTAAACTGCATTTGACGATGATGGCACACTGTTTAGTATCTCCGCTAGATATGAATTTCCACCAATTGATTCCAAAAGTTTTTTTTCTTGAAGTTTAGATGAAACAGATAGTAGGTCAATAGGCTCTCTTTTGTTCCAAAGTTCAAACATTGTTTCAAAAATAATAGAATGCCTTTCTGAATAAAAAGATTTTTTAGACACAATGTCCATTATGTCATATATATTTTCAGGTCTTAGCATTATAGCTCCTAACAGGGCCATCTCGGCTTCTAGGTTTTGTGGAGGTATTCTTATCCCTGTATTTGCTTTTAAATTATTCATAGTATTAAGATTATAATCTTCTATTCCAAAACAAGCCAATTTAAACAGAGGTTAAACTGTTGTTAAGATGTGGATATTTTGGTGTGTCCCCTAAAATCATAATTTTTAGAGACTTGCGAGTGACCCTACCGAGCACGAGGAAAATTTTAGCAAAAATTTATCCATGCTCTAAAAATTATGATTTTACGGGATAGATGTTGATGTTTTCACTGGTTAAGGTTTTTACTTGCTTATAACCTCGCTTCCTTCTTGACCGTCTTTAACTTCAAATCCTAAACTCTCAATCTCTATCCTTAGTTCATCTGACATTTTCCAATTTTTTGCTTTTCTGGCTTCGTTTCTTTTTTCTAGCAATTCTAAAACATTTTCAGGTATTTTTTTATCTTCTTCTTTTTTAAATAAATCTAAACCTAAAAATTGATCAAATTTTGATATCAATTTCTTTTTTTCAAATATTGTAAGCGAATCATCTTTTAGAACATTCCACAAGATTGCCAGTGCTTCGCTTGTGTTTAAATCGTCATTTATTTTTGAAGTAAAATCATTTGTATAATTTTGATAATTTAGATTTTTTGAAAAAATAAATTTAATGGTATCAAATATATTTGTTTTAAGTGAAGTTGCCATTTTCCTCAGTTTTTTTAAGGATATTTCACTTGCTTTCAGTCCTTGCCAAGTAAAATTTTGTTTTGACCTGTAATGACTTTGAAGAAAAAAATATCTCAAAGATATTGGATCTATGTTTTTTTCTAAAATATCTGACATTGTATATGAAGTGCCCTCTGATTTTGACATCTTTTTATCATCAACAAGTAAGTGTTCATTGTGAAGCCAATAGTTTACAAAATGCTTATGATTTGCGGATTCAGATTGAGCTATTTCATTGCTGTGGTGTATTGGTATGTGTTCTATACCACCCATATGAATATCAAAGGTTTCTCCTAAATAAAACTTACTCATAGCTGAACATTCTATGTGCCACCCCGGAAAACCTTGACCGTTTTCAACCAATTTGCTTTTAAAAGGGGAGTTCCATGTTTGAAGAGCATTTTTGTGACTACCTGCTTTAAAAAACCAAAGTGCAAAATCTCTTGGGTTTTTTTTGTCTAAATCATAAACATCGCCTGTCCCTGCACCAACCTCTTGTTTTTCTAGATTTTGACCAGATAGTTTATTGTAATCTTTAAAAGTTTCAATATTAAAATATACAGCCAAATCTGTTGTGTATGCATTACCATTTTTTATCAAAGTCTCTGTCATTTCTATCATTTCTTTTATAAATGAAGTTGCTTTTGGTGTATATGTTGGTCTAAGTGTATTTAGTAGGGAAATGTCATTGTTGTATATATCTATATATTTTTGAGCTATTTCATCTGGGTTTTTGTTTTCTCTTTTAGAAGCTTTTTCCATTCTATCAACTCCTGTGTCAGCATCGCCTATATTGTCTCCTGTTAGATGTCCAACATCGGTAAAATTTCTTACAAGTTTTACATTGTATTTGTTCCATATAAACATTCTATTTAGAAAATCAGCAATAACAACCGCTCTCATATTTCCAATGTGTTGTGTCCAATAAACTGTTGGCCCACAATGATAAATAGACACAGAATTTTTTTCTATCGGTGTAAATTTTTCCTTATTTTTACTTAAAGTGTTTCTTAGATATATTTCCATTTTTAAATCTTTTAAATCCAATTTTTATTTTTTGCTATTTTTATCATAGCCAAAAGTGTCAATATACACATTGCCATTATGATATAAAAAGCTTTTTGATTTTCAAGTATTGGAGTGCCTTTTGCTTCCATTGTAAAAATATCTACTATTAGATTTATAGGAAGATAAATAAAGGTTATAACAGTCAAAGTTTTCATTATGTCCTCTTGTTTACTTGTTAGCATTGACTGGTTTGTATTTCTTAACTCTTTCAAAATATCCATCTCATTTCTTATCAGTTTTCTTAACCTTTGTATTTCAACTATCAGGGCTTCAACTTCTATAGAAAAATTTTCATTTATTATTTTTTTACTACCATCTTTTAAGAATCCTAGTATTCTTTCGTGAGGTTCTGTTATTTTTTCAAACATCAAAAGTTCTTTCATTGCTTTGCTTATCTCAAAAACCATTTCTTTCTGTTTATTTCCAAATATATTTTTTGAAATTTTTTCAGACCAACTCTCAATATAAAGAAGCTCATCATTTATTGACTGGTATAGGTTTTTTACAATCAGAGTAAAAATTGAAAAATCATTTATATGTTTATTTGTAAGCATTTCGTCTAACTCCAAATGTTTTGATATTTTATCTATTGCATCTATATTTTCGTATTGGATGGTTATAGTATCTGTTTTGGAAATTATAAAATCAACTTCTTGTCTTTTGTTCAAACTAGAAGCTCTAAAAGCAGGGAAGTGTAGTATTATGTAAATCTCATCTGTGTAAAATTCAATCTTTGATTGTGGGGTTGGTAAATCTATTTCTTTTATAATGCGGTGGTCAAGATTATATTTTGTTAAAATATCTTTTGTATTTTCGGGAGATTCTTGGTTTATCAAAATCCAATTTTCTTTTCCTTTTTTTATTTCACTTATCATAATACAGTATTATAACATTTAAAATAATATAAAAAAAGTTCTTAAATTATTTTTTTATAATTGACCTTAGTCTGTTTATTTGAAATAATATTTCTATGGATTTTATTAAAGAAAATAAAAAAATATTAGGAATAGGTTTGATTTTTATTTCTATATTTTTCTGTCTAGGTTATTTCTTTGGTCAAAGGAGTTTAAGTCAAACTCTCAGAGCTTCAAATGTCTACAATAAAGATATTGGTTCTTCTGATTTGATTGATTTTGAGCCTTTTTGGAAGACTTGGAATCTTATAAATGAAAAATATATGCCAACTGGCATTGCAACATCAACAAAAGTTGATGATCAAAAGAAAGTCTATGGTGCAATAGCTGGATTGGTTTCATCTTTGGGTGATCCTTATACTGTATTTTTCCCACCAACAGAATCTAAACAATTTAAAGATGAAATATCTGGAAGTTTTGAAGGTGTTGGTATGGAGGTTGATATCAAGGCGGGTAAACTGACCGTCATTGCTCCTTTAAAAGATACACCAGCTTATAAAGCAGGTATAAAATCTGGTGATCAAATCGTTTTTATTGATGGTAAACCTACGGAAAATTTAAAAACAGAGGAAGCTATATCTATGATAAAAGGTAAAAAAGGGACAGAGGTTGTCTTTACAATAAAAAGAGATGGTGTAAAAGATGATTTAAAAATATCTGTAATAAGGGATGTTATAAGTATTCCTGTTATAGATACTGAAATGAAATCTGGTGTATTTATAATCAGACTTTATAGTTTTTCGGCAACTTCACCAGATCTTTTTAGAGAAGCACTTAGAAAATTTATGGAATCAGGATCCTCTAAACTCATATTGGATTTGAGGGGTAACCCTGGTGGGTATTTGGAGGCAGCTGTTGATATGGCATCTTGGTTTTTGCCAGTAGGTAAAGTTGTGGTTAAAGAGGAGTCAAAAGATCTTGCTTTAAATGAAGAGTTTAGAAGTAGAGGTTATGATATATTTAATTCAAATTTGAAAATGGCAATACTTGTTGATTCTGGATCAGCTAGTGCATCAGAGATATTGGCAGGAGCACTCAGAGAGCATAATAAAGCCAAACTTGTTGGTGTTAAAACTTATGGAAAAGGATCTGTTCAGGAACTTTTAAAGGTTACCGATGATACATCTGTAAAAATAACAGTTGCAAAATGGCTTACTCCAAATGGACACTCTCTTTCAGAAGGTGGTCTTGTTCCAGATGTTGAAGTTAAATTTGACCTTGAAAAATTTAAAAAAGACAAGTATGATAATCAACTGCAAGAAGCTATAAATTTACTTAATAAATAATATAGAAAATATATGAAAATAATATTACTTAAAGATGTTCCGAAAATGGGGAGAAAATTTGATGTAAAAGAAATTTCTGACGGTTATGCTCTCAATTTTATAATACCAAAAGGTTTAGGTATGAAAGCTACGGCAGAAGCTTTATCTAAATTAGAAAAAGATAAAAAAGAAAATGAGGTCAAAATTAAAATAACAGAAGATTTGTTTAGAAAAGATATAGAATCTGTTTCAAAAGAGACTGTAAAGATATCTGCAAAAGCAAATGAAAATGGGCATCTTTTTGCTGGAATATCGGCAAAGGAATTGTCTGAGGAGATTGAAAAACAAACAAGAGTAAAAATAGATCCAAGTTTTATTGTTTTAGATAAGCCAATAAGAGAAGTTGGTGATTTTATTTTAGATATAAATGCTCATAATATAAAAGGTAAGGTAAAGGTTGAAGTTTCAAGAGAAAATTAGTCCACAAAGTTTATTTTAAAGGAATACATACCCATGCTACAAGTTCCGTTAAGCAATCCTTTTTTTGGTGTTTTTAAATCTATTTCTTTTTGTCCAGAATTATCCAATATTGTTGATATGTTTAAGGATGGTATTTTAAGTGAAAGTGAGCAGTCAAATGTATTGTTTGTTTTAACTTTTAAAATAGTTGGTATATTTGCTTTTGCTATTGTATTTTGAGGATTATAACCACCTTTGGCTTCAATCTCAATTATTTGAATTCCATTTACAATACTGACATTATTGATATTTTGATAAGTTTTTTTGTTTGATAATAAGATAATTGCTCCTAACAATATTGATATTATTATAATTGTAATTGATAATTTCATTTGTTTAAAAATTAAATATTGGTGGGATTATATTTATAATAACAAGTGAATTGATAAAATTAAATATACTAAATATTATAACTATAATACCAGCAGTTTTAAAAAATATTCCAGATTTTTTATCTGTCATACTGAATGAACTAAAACTAATCAAAAGTAAAACAGGAAGTGTTCCTAGTGTAAAAAATAGCATTGTAAGACCTCCTTTTAAAAAACTTCCAATAGTCAAAGTGTATATTTGCATTGATTGTGTAAAACCACAAGGTAAGAAAAAAGTTGAAATACCAACAATAAATGGGGTTAATGTGTTGTTTAGATTTGATGTGCTATATGTTTTTTTTGATATAAATTTTGGTATGGTGGGTTGTAGTTTTTTAGCCCAAGGAAATATTTCTAGTAAATTTAATCCAAGGATAAACATTATAAATACAACTATTATATTTAATACAAATGTTATGGTTGTATTTAGTGAAAATACCGTTCCTATTTTTCCAATTACAGCACCTAATAGAAAAAAAGAAATTATGCGACCTAGGTGGAACATAAGTTGAGGTTTTATTTTGTTACCTTCTTTGGCAAAAGTTGCTGACATAGACAGTAAAAGTCCGCCAACTATTGCCATACAAGTTGAAAGTGAAGCAACAATGCCTATAATAAATGAAGAGAGATAGTTTATTTTTGTTGTTTTTATTAGGTTAACAAGCCCTAATTTTTGAAGAAAAATAAAAAATAAAATAAAAATAAGTGCAATTGGAATGGCTATTTTAAATTCATTATAATTTTTACTGTGAATTTGTTTTTCTAGATCAACTTTATATCCATATTTTTCTATTTTTTCTGTTAGTAGTTTTGTTATTTGCTGATCATTTAAATCTTGAAAATAACCAACAAATTCTAATTGATGGTTTTCCAAATCAACTTTAACTTCTTTTACTTCATCTATCTTAGAAAAAGAATCTTCTATTAAAATAACACAAGATTTACAATGCATACCATGAATATGAAATTTATATTTTTTTTCCATTTTATTTATATTTTTTTTGTTTTAATTCTAAGTGAGTTAGAAACAACAGAAAATGAAGACATTGCCATAGCTAGTCCAGCAAATATTGGGTTCAGTAAAATACCAAATATTGGATAAAATATTCCGGTTGCAATTGGTATTCCTACTATATTGTAGATAAATGCCCAAAATAAATTTTGTTTTATGCCTCTCATTGTGATTTTGGATAGATTAATTGCTTTGGCTATTTTAGATATATCTCCATTTAAAAGAGTTATGCCAGAAGATTCGATCGCAATATCTGATCCTGTGCTCATAGAGATACCAACGTTGGCTTCTGCTAAAGCTGGTGCATCATTTATTCCATCACCTGCCATTGCTACAAAATGTCCATTTTCTTTTAAATTTTTTATTATTTGAAGTTTATCTTTTGGTAATACTTCTGCTATAACTTTATCTATTTCCAAAAGTGAAGCTATGTGCTGTGCAGTTTGATTATCATCTCCTGTCGCCATAATAACTTGAATACCCATTTTATGAAGTGATTTTATAGCAGTTTTTGATTCTGGTTTTATTGTATCAGATACTGTAATAAATCCTAAAACTCTTTTTGTGTCAAACATAATTACAGGGGTTTCTCCTTTTTTTGTGTATATATCAATTTTTGATTTATCAAACTCCAATCCTTTTTCTTTTACAAAGGATATATTTCCAGCAAAAAACATCTCACCATCTATTTTTCCTGCAACACCTTTTCCGGAAAATATTTCAAAATCACTTACTTCTTTTTCCTCTATATTATTTTCTATTAAATATGTGGTTATTGCTCTTGCAATAGGGTGTTCAGATTTTTTTTCCAAAGATCCTAATATGCTAATAAACTTTTTTTGTTCTATAAAACTTTCAATATTTGATACTGTTGGCATTCCAATTGTCACTGTTCCCGTTTTATCAAGTATTATTGTGTCGATTTTAAAAAGATTTTCCAGTGTTTTAGCATCTTTAATTAAAATACCTTCTTTTGCACCTTTTCCTACTCCAACTATTATAGCTGTTGGTGTTGCCAATCCCAGTGCACAAGGACAAGCAATAACCAATACACTAACAAAAGATAAGATTCCAAAAGACAATGCTGTATTGAAACCTATGTAAAAAGAACCCAATATTAACCATAATCCAAGTGTTATTACGGATATAATCAAAACTATGGGGACGAAAATACTAGATACTTTATCAGCAAGTGCTTCTATTGGAGCTTTGCTTGAAAAAGCATTTTCAACCATTTGTATTATTTGTGAGAGTACAGTATCTTTACCTATTCTCGTTGTTTTAAATATAAATGATCCTGTTGTGTTTATTGTTCCAGATAAAACAAAATCTCCACTTTTTTTGTAAATAGGGATTGGTTCTCCGCTTATCATTGATTCATCTATATATGAATTGCCTTCGATTATTATTCCATCAACAGGTATCTTTTTTCCAGGCTTGATTAAAACTAAATCATCCAATAAAACATCTTCTATTTTTATTTCAATTTCTTTATTATTTCTTAAAATGATTGCTGTTTTGGCTTGAAGTTTTGCTAGTTTTTCAATAGCTTCATTTGTCTTTCTTTTTGATTTCAGTTCTAGATATTTTCCAAATGTAATAAAACCAATAACAACAATGGTTACATCAAAATAGGTATATTCTGGTAAATCAAGAAAAATTCTTATTTCTGGAAACAGTGTAATTATTGTGCTATATAGATAAGCGGTTGTTGTGCCAATACCTATCAATGTATCCATATTTGCTATTTTAAATTTTAAAAAACGGATGATTGATTTTGTGTATTGTTTTCCTATCCAAAATATAGATATTGTGGCTATTATCATTGATAATAAATTAAACAATTCCATATTAACAGGGATTTTTACTATATCAATATATTTAGACAAAATATCCCAAATCATCATAAAAAATATTATTAGGGTGATAGGGAATATAAAATATATTTTTCTCTTTAATTTTAAAAGTTCATCTTCTTCATCTTTTAAATCTTTTTCTTTTTTTAAAAATAAATATCCAAATTTTTCAATCTCTCTATTAAATTCTTTTATGTCTGTTTTTGTTTCATCAAATTCTATTTGAGCTTTTTCTGTTGCATAATTTACTTCAATATTTGATACATAAGGCATTTTTTTTATTTTTTCGGTTATCAGATTTTTACAACTCGCACAGTGCATACCTTGTATTTGAAAAACTTCTTTTTTCATAATTATTTTCTTTTAAGTTTATAAACTTTTAAAACTTCATTTTTAGCTTTTTCTATTTGACCTTCTGATATTTGATGATGGACACAGTGACTTAAATGATTTTCTAAAAGTTTATCTTCTACACCAGAAAGACTTTGCTTTACTGCTGATGTTTGAGTAATAATATCTATGCAGTATTTATCTTTTGAAATCATATTTTGTAAGCCTCTGATTTGTCCCTCAATTCTTTTTAATTGTTTGATAATATTAGTTTTTGTTTCTTCGTTGATGTATTGCATATATTAAAAATATACCCCTAGTGGGTATATGTCAAGTTATAAAATAACACCTTTTTACAGGTGTTATTTTTCGGTTTAGTTTATATGGATTATTTTCTTTATAACCTCTTTTCCGTCATATCTGACTTTTCTCTTTTTTCCAAAGTTTACTACACCATCTTTTAGGGCATATAGAGTATGATCTTTTCCCATACCGACAGAGTTTCCTGCAAGTATATCTGTTCCTCTTTGTCTTATGATAATATTTCCAGATTTAACTTTTTCCCCATGAGTCAATTTGACACCTAGGTATTTAGGATTTGAATCTCTCCCGTTTTTCGATGTTCCTGCTGATTTTTTATGTGCCATTTTGGGTTTATTTAATGTATAATTGTGAGTATGAGTATAAAAGATTTCTTAAATAAAATCAAGCCCTTTTCAACATATCTCATAATCGCATTTATTCTAGTTGATTTTATGGCCTTATTTTATATTATTTTAAATCAGAGACCAAAATCGCCTATTTCTGTCTCTTATAATCAAAATATGCTCAAAAAGTCGGTTTTTGGCTCTAAAACAGGCAAAAAATACTATTTTCCTTGGTGTGGAGGCTTATCTAGGATAAAACCGGAAAATAGGGTAGAATTTGCATCAGCTTCAGTTGCAGTATCTTCTGGCTACACTCCCGCTAAAAACTGTGCTGGGCTTTAAAAAATTTAATCATTATGAAAAATATTCTTATATTCATAGGTGGTAAATCTCCTGAACATGAAGTCTCTGTTATAACAGGTCTTCAAGTTTTGGAGAATATAGATAGAAAAAAGTATATACCATTTTTGATATATATATCAAAAGATGGTGTGTTTTGGAATATTGAAAATGCTAAAAATAGAAAAGATTTTTTGAGTAAAAACAGAGAAGAGGTCTCCTTTGGTTTTTGTCAAAAAGAACTAAAACCTTTTTTTAAAAATATTTACAGTTCAGAAAAAATAAGTATAGACTGTGCAATAAATTGTCTTCATGGTGGAGTAGGTGAGTGTGGTGGTATGGCTGGTTTTTTTGAGAGTTTAAATATTCCTTTTTCTTCAACTTCTGTTGAGTCTTCTGTTTTATCTATGAATAAAGATTTATCTAAAAAAATTTCAAAAGTTAATGTTGTAGATTCTGAAACTTTTCTCTCTTCCGATTTGAAAAATGATTTTGTAGGTTCTTTAAATAAATGTAAAAATTTAGGGTTGCCTGTCATTATAAAACCTGTTCATCTTGGTTCAAGTATTGGTATAAAGGTTGCTAAAAATGAAATTGAGCTAGAACTTTTCTTAAAAGAGGTCTTATTTTTAGATGATCAAATAATGGTAGAGAAATTTTTAGAAAATATAGTTGAGTATAATTGTTCGGCAAAAAAAATAAATGGACTTATATATGTAAGTGAGGTTGAAAACCCTATTTCATCAAGTGGTATTTTAAGTTTTTCTGAAAAATATCAAAAAGGTGGCAAGAAAAGTGCATCTGGTATGGCTTCTCTTGTTAGGAATTTACCAGCAAAAATACCAAAAGAGTTGAGGGTAGAAATACAAGATATGACAAAAAATATCTACAAAAATCTTAAATGTAAAGGAGTTGTGAGAATTGATTTCATATATTCAAATGACAAGCTGTATTTCAATGAAATAAATCCTATTCCAGGGTCATTATCTTATTATCTTTGGGAGACAGAAGGAATATCTTTCAAAGATCAAATATCTGAAAATATAGAACAATCAATCAAAGATTTTGATTTAAATTCAAGTAATTTTATTTATAAAACAGATATTATTAAAAAATTTATAGAAAATTTTAAAGATTAGTAATATAAATCTGTTAATTCTGGTGTAAGTAAAAAAAGATATTTTTCTTTTTCAAGGTATTTTATTTTCTCAAAAGTATCATTTATATTTTCACATAATTGGAATTTATTTTTATCTTTAAATCCAGATACTATATCTTTAGAAAATATACTGTCTAATATGAAAGCCTTTTGGGAATATTTTTCAATAAATTGTCCAAGTTTATTGTTTGAATCTTTGTTTTCATAAGATAATTCTGGTATTCCAGCGGTTATAACAACTAGTTCTTTATTTTTACTTTTGGCTAATTTAAAACTATCCTCGATTGTTTTTTGGGCTGTATCTAGGTTAATATTGTATGAATTGTCTATAAATTCAAATCCAAACATTTCTTTTAAAACACCTCTTCTTTCTGGTATTTTAAGATTATCTTTAAGATAATCTATATACTTATCTTCGACTCCAAGTTTTTTGCAAATAAATTTAGCTATTGCAAAATTTTGATCAAAGACATCTTTATCTTTTACTTTTTCTTCGTCTATTAAAAATAAATTTCCATCAGTATTTAAGTTTATTGATTTTAAATAATTGCCAGTTTCTTTATTTGTTATCTTTATTGAATTTTTTGGTGCAAATTGAAATATTTCAAATAAACTTTTGGCTAAATTTTCTCTGTTTTTATATCTTTCTAAATGTTGGTCTTTTATATTTGTAATAACAACATAATCTGGACTAAGCATTTTTACAGCTTTTGCGATTCTATTTTTTTTATATGAATCTATTTCTGTGATTAGTATTTCAGTATTTTTATCCAATTCTTTTTTTATAAATGATGCGATTCCAATAGCTGAATTTATATTTCCAGGAACCATTTGAACTCTAAAATGATATTTAAGCATCTGCTCCAAAAAATTTTTTAAAGTTGTTTTTCCAAAACTTCCTGTTATTGCTATTATTTTCATCTGTCCTTTTTTCTTCTCCATAATCAAAGATGCTTGTTTTATGATTTTACTTTTGATCAGTTCGTAGAAAGGTCCAATAATTAAATTTGCTATTATTGTGTAAATAGGGATAAGTAATATATTTATTAAAAGAGCAAAAGATAATATAATTTTTTGGTTTGTATATATTATTAAAACAATAGATGAAAATAACCAAAGTGATATTGAAGTCAGTAGTGTTACATAAATTCTTTGTGTAAATTTTAAATAATCTCTTTTGGCAATATTTCTTTTAAAGAAAAATCTGAAAAACCAAAAATTTATTCTTTGAATACTGTATTCCTCTTGTTGCAGTATATAAAGAAAATCTTCAAATGGTAGTATTGTTCTAATTATTTTTCTAAGCATTTTATATAAATTTTTTAATTGTTCCATAAAATAGATAAGGATTTTCTAGATGGGCATTATGACCAACTTTATCTATAATTATAAGTTCTGAATTTGGTATTAAACTTTTCATCTCATAGGCTATGTTTAGTGGAACTGCATTATCTCTTTGACCCCAAATCAGTAGGGTTTTTACTTTTATTTTTTTTAAAATTTCTGTTTGATCAAAAACAACGGCTTTTTTAAATATATTTCCCATATTTTTATCAAAAGCCTCTTTTAATTCAATGTTTGTTGTAAGTAAGCTTCTTTTGATACCAAGAATATTTTTTATCTTATTTAGAAAAATTTTTATTTTAACTTTAATACTGGGTCTGTATATACATGGTGCACCGTATAATATAAGCTTTTCTACTATTTCAGGATGTTTACTTGTTAAAAGTGATGCAACTCTGCCTCCAAATGAATGACCTATTATTATTTTTTTATCAGTTGTATTTTTCAGTTTGTCATATACCCAACTGCAATATTGTTCTATACCCCAGTTTTCATCAACTAATTTTTCATCTCCAAATCCAGGCATCTCTAAAACTTCTGCCATACCATCAAACATTGATACTATATTGACCCAATCTTTTTTGCTTTGATTCCATCCGTGAAGAATAACTATTTTAGTGTCCATTTTTGGATTATATCATTTTATAGGTTATATTGCATTTATTTTAAAAAGTGACATAATTGAAAATAGGTGAAATATGAGGAAAATCATTAACAATCTCATTACCCGTCTTTTTAATTTTTTTGATAATGATAATTGTGATTATACAACTCATAATGAAAATACAGGTTTCAATGATTTTTTAAATGAATATTATTTTGGTGAAAAAGGTCTTATGTTAAGTAACCCAAATCCAAAAGAAGGATTTGAACGATTATGGGAATAATTCGGCAATAATTGCCGTTTTTCTTTAGTATTTTATCAACAGTTGATATGTTAACTTTTAAATGTTAATATGTTAACTTATGGATAAGATAAAGCCAAATTCACTTTCAAATACTCTGTATCTGGCCTTTTTTCTTGCTATTAGACAGGTTAAAAGATCTAGTATTGGAACTACCACTCTCATTATTTTTGTTATGACTTTAACTTTTTTGAATCTAGTTGTTGTTAGGGGAGTTTTGGTTGGTCTTATACAAAGTTCTACAAATGTTTATAAAACAAAATATGCAGGAGATGTTATAGTTTCTGTTTTACCTAAAAAAGATTATATAGAAAATAGTCCATCGATTGTTGAAATAATTAAAAATATTCCCTGGGTTGATTCTTATTCTGCTCGTTATGGTGAATCCGGAAAAGTAGAAGGAACTTATAAAGAAAGATTTGATTATACTGAAAAAGCAAATATTGCAGGTGGTATTGTTTCTGGTATTGATCCTGTAATGGAAGATAAAACAACTAGTCTTTCTAAAAATGTTAAAGAGGGAAGTTATCTAACAAAAGAAGATACAGAAGCTATTTTGATAGGTGCTAATCTTTTGAAAAAATACCTTCCGATAGAATCTCCGGGACTTTCTGTTTTGGAAAATGTTGAGGTTGGTTCAAAAGTCAGACTTACTGTTGGTGGAAATACAAGAGAAATGGTTGTTAAAGGTGTTATAAAAAGTAAAGTTGGAGAACTTGATCAAAGAATTTTTGTTTTAGATTCTGTCCTTAGAAATCTAATAGGAAGATCTGATTATAATGTTGATGAGATTGCTATAAAAATAAAACCAGAAGCTTCGGCTCAGACTGTTAAATCCGCTCTTGTTTCAAGTGGTGTTTCAAATACTGCAAAAGTTCAAACTTCAGATGAAGCATTGCCAAAATTTCTAAAAGATATAAAAGATACTTTTGGTCTTTTGGGAAATGTTATAGGTTCTATTGGACTTGTCGTTGCATCTATAACTATTTTTATTGTTATTTATATAAATGCTATAACTAGAAGAAAATTTATAGGTATATTGAAGGGTATTGGTATCAGGTCAAATGTTATAGAGATTTCATATATAATACAATCTGTATTTTATGCAACTATGGGTGTTTTGGTTGGTATGGCAATACTTTACGGTTTTTTGGTTCCTTATGTTGATGCAAATCCAATCAATTTTCCTTTTTCAGATGGTATTTTGGTTGCAGAATTACCAAACACAATATTCAGAGCAGTCCTTTTGCTTATAGCAACTGTCTTTGCTGGATACATACCCGCACGAATAGTTGTAAAACAAAATACTTTGGATGCTATATTGGGTAGATAATTTAAAATTTTATGATAGAAGTAAAAGATTTAACAAAATCATATAAAAGCGGAGATGGAATACTAACTGTTCTCAAAGGTCTTTCTTTTTCTGTTGACAAGGGTCAATTTGTCTCTATTACCGGAAAATCTGGATCTGGCAAATCCACACTTCTTTATCAGTTAGGTCTACTAGATCATCCAAATAAAGGTTCTATTAAAATTGCAGATGTTGATATATCTTCACTTTCAAAAGAACAGAGAACAAATTTCAGATTAAATAAATTGGGTTATATTTTTCAAGATTATGCACTTATCCCAGAATTAACAGCTATTGAAAATGTTTTGATTCCTCTTTTGATGATTGGTTATTCAAAAGAAGAGAGTTATGAAAAAGCATCAAATGCTCTTTTGAAGGTTGGTCTTTTGGACAGGAAAGATAACTTGCCAAGTGCACTTTCTGGTGGTCAACAACAAAGGGTTTCTATTGCAAGAGCCATTGCTCATAGTCCGGATATAATATTTGCAGATGAGCCCACTGCAAATCTGGACACTGAAACATCAAAATCAGTCCTAGATGCATTTATTGATTTGCATAAAAAAGGTCAAACAATAGTTATGGTTACTCACGAGGAAGATTATGCAAAGATGACTGACAGGATAATCGTTTTGTCGGATGGTATTATTAAAAGTGATAGTAAACCTTTAAAAAATAATTAAAAATATGATAAATAAAATAAAAAATTACATAAAGACATATAAAAAAATTTCAGCTTTGATTTTGCTTGTTCTTTTGTTTGTATCTTTCAAAGTGTTTAAAAATGGAAATGGTGACGAGGAGATATTTACAGTAAAAAGAGGTTCTATTTCACAGAAAGTCATAGTTTCTGGAAAGGTAAAACCAGTCAGTGATGCTGATTTGTCTTTTGAAAAGGTTGGCAAGGTTTTAAAGGTTTATGTAAATGTTGGGGATAAAGTTAGTGTTGGTCAGTCACTTGTATCTCTTGATCAAAGTTCTGCCTATGCTGATTTTCTGAAAGCAAAGTCAAATGTTGTATCTGAGGAGGCTAAACTTGAAGAGCTTAAAATCGGTTCAACAAAAGAAGAGATTGCTCTTAAAGAGACAGAAGTTTCAAATGCTGAAATTGCTTTGAAAAATAGCGAAACAAATCTTTCAAATAAAATAGAAGATGCTTATGTAAAATCTGATGATGCTATTAGAAACTATACAGATGGTTTGTTTTCAAATCCAAGAGGTTCTAGTCCACAAATAAATATTTTTGTTTCAGACAATAGTTTAAAGAATGATATAAATTATAGCCGATTAGATATTGAAAATTTTTTGAATACTTGGTCTGTTTCTGATTTTTCTGCTAATAAAGAAAATATAACAAAGACAGAAGATGCTTTATATAAGATGAAGACTTTTTTGGATAAAGTTGCTATTGTTGTAAATTCACTTTCATCAAATTCATCTCTATCTCAAACAACAATAGATACTTACAAATCAAATGTATCAACTGCAAGGACAAATATAACAACTGCTATTTCAAATCTTTCATCAGCAGAAGAAAAATGGAATACAGCAAAAGCAAATCTAGCTGTATCAAAGAGGGAACTTGAACTTACAAAATCTGGTTCTACACCAGAACAGATAAAAGCTCAGGAAGCGAAAGTTTTGCAATATAAAGCCGAAGAACAAAGAATGCTTTCAGAGTTAAACAAATTAACTCTAAGGTCTCCAATAAATGGTGTTGTTACAAAACAAGACAGCAAAGAAGGAGAAACTGTTTCTTCTGGTGTTGTTTATGTTTCTGTGATTTCAGATGGAAATTATGAAATAGAAGCAAATGTCTCTGAAGTGTCAGTTGGTAAGGTTTCTGTTGGTAATCCTGTATCTATAAAAATGGATGCTTTTCCAGAAAAGATTTTTTACGGCAAGGTCTCTTATATAGAACCGGGCGAGACTATAGTTGATGGGGTTGTAAATTATAAAACTACAATAATTTTTGATCAAAATTATCCAGAGATAAAGACGGGACTTACAACAAGTTTAGATATAGAAGCTTTTAAAGTTGATAATGTTTTGGTTATACCTCAGTATGCTGTTTCCAATATGGGAGGTGAAAATCTTGTTAGTTTGATAGTTGGAAATAAAAAAGAAAATAAAAAAATTTCACTAGGAAGACTTTCTAGTGATGGGATGGTGGAAGTTTTAGATGGTCTTTTGGAGGGACAAAAAATTTCTATTGTTTCTAAAAAATAATTTTCTATTTATATGAAAAGAAATCCATTATTTAAAATTCATATTTTTGCAAATCTGATTGAAAAGGAAATAGAAAGGAGACTCTTGTCAGAACTTGGTATTTCTTATTCACAGTCAATGATATTGGATTTTATATATTCTCACCCTGAAATATCTCAAAGACAGGTTGCAATGGAAAGACATATAACCCCTGCGGCTGTGTCTAGGCATTTGGAAGTTTTGGAAGAAATGGGTTTTATAAAAAGAAAAGACAGAGATGATAACAGGAGAGAGCATATTGTTGTTATAACAGATAGTGGTCAAAAAATAGTTATAACTGCTCAAACTGTTGTAGAAGATTCTGTAGAGGATCTTATTGAAGATGTTTCAAGAGGAGAGCTTGAAGATATGGATTTGATATTAGAAAAGTTATTGAAAAAATTTAGATAAAATTAAAACCCCGTTGCTACCTGGGTGTATTGTAGGTCTCATCAAAATGAAACCCAAACTCAACTTTGTAGTTGGCAACGGGGGGTTTATAAATTAACGTGAGAGCGGGAGTGGATGGTTTTACAGACCACCACTGCCGCCCCATTTGTCGGGGGCGGAACACTGAAAGAACATACATATAATATATCATATAATAAAAATTATGTCAATAGATTTTTTACTAAAAATGAAAAAAGTTTTCGTTTGTCTAAAAATATCCTTAATGTAAGCCATATATTTGCTTTATAATACAAATGTGTGTTATAATTTACTTTATGAAAAATGAATATCAAATACTTTTGTATTATAAATACATTAAAATAGAAGATCCTAAAAAATACAGAGATTTTCAGTTTGATCTATGCCAAGAACTAGGTTTAAAAGGTAGGATTATAATAGCTTCTGAGGGTATAAATGGAACTGTTGAAGGAACTTTGGAAAATACAGAAAAATATATAGACAAGATGAAAGAAGATTCTCGTTTTTCTGATATTAGTTTTAAAAAAAGTTCTGGAACAGGAAATGCTTTTCCTAGACTTTCTGTAAAAGTTAGAGATGAGATAGTTTCTTTTCATTTACAAGATGATATTGATCCAAATCAAATAACAGGAAAAAGGATAAAAGCAGATACTTTGAAAAAATGGTATGACGAGGGTAAAGAATTTTATGTTGTTGATATGAGAAATGATTATGAGTATAAAGTCGGCAGATTTAAGGACTCTATACTTTTACCTGTTGAGAATTTTAGAGAAATACCAAAACATTTAGATAAAATATCTCATTTAAAAGATAAAACTGTTGTTCCTGTTTGCACAGGTGGTGTCAGGTGTGAAAAAGCATCTGGTCTTTTGGTTAGAGAAGGTTTTAGTGATGTTTATCAAATAGAAGATGGAATAGTCTCTTTTATAGAGCAATTTCCATCCAGTCAATTTTTAGGATCACTTTATGTTTTTGATGGTAGAGTAACTTATAGTAAAGATCCAAAAGAAAATCACACTATTGTTGGTGTTTGTGAAATTTGCCAAGATAAAACAGAAAATTTTTCAAATTGTGCAAATAAGATGTGTAATAAAAAACTTCTTTGTTGTGAAAATTGTATTTCTAGAAAAGAACAATTATTTTGTTCACAAGATTGTAAAGATTTAAAGTCTGTCCTTTTAAAAATATAATTTTACAGGACAAATATATAAAGATTTTGTTTTGAAAAAAAATTTAATGTGTTAAAATCTATCTCTATGACAGAATTTTATTATTATACACCTCTTGTATTACAAAAAATAGGTAGGACCTTGTTTTACTTTTTATTTAAATTTTTTTTAAGAATAGAAGTTTTAGGAAATAAAGAATTTTTAAAATATAAAGGACCTATTATATTTGCTTCAAATCATACAGGTGAATTTGACCCAATCCTCTTTTCTCTTATATTACCAACATTTTCAAGTTTTTACCCTCTTTATTTTGTTTCAAATTCACAAGAGAGATATAAAGCTTTTGGTTGGAGATCGTATTTTTACGGAGGAAATTTTTTCAATATGTTAGGAGCTTATCAAATATTTTCTGGTAAAAAAAATTATGCTTTTTCTTTACAAAATCACATAAGATTACTTTTAAGGGGTAGGACAGTTTGTATTTTTCCAGAAGGTAGAATAACAGAAGATGGAAATTTTTTGAAAGCAAGAGGTGGTTTGGGTTATTTATCATTTATTACTTCATCTCCTGTTTTACCAATATCAATCAAGACTTTTTACAATCTATCCTTGATAGATTTCATAACAAGAAGAAAAAAAGTAAAAATATTTATTGGAGATGTGATATATCCAAAAGATATTGTAAATAGTGAAAATCCAAAAGTTGATGATTTTCAAAATGCTAGTCAAAAAGTTTTAGATGTTATAAAAGAAAATTATAATAAAATATAATTTCTCATTTTCTATTTTAATTGTATAATATATAAAAGGTCTTTTAATTAAAAATTATTTTATTTTTTATGAAAATTGTAAATTTCTTTTCTTTTGTCTTTCTTGTTTTTGGTTTATTTTTTATTCTATCTGGTATTTTTGGAATATTTTTTACTTATAAAAATGTTTCTATGGAACATATAGTTACACCAGAAGATGCAACTATTCCAAATGAAAAAGTTTCTGGTCCTATGACACTGAAATCTCAAATGGATATTATAAGAGAGCATACACTTTCAATAACATCAGGAAAAACATTTTCTCAAATGGATAGATTTATTTCAAAAAAAGATGAAAATGGCAATCCAGTTTTAGATGTTTCCGGTAAACCTGTTATGGTAGAAAATACAGCAAGAGATATTTGGATTACAGCTACAACACTTATTTCAGCTATTTCATTGGCTATCATAGCTTATGCTTTTTCTGTGTTTGTTTTGGTTTGTGGTATTTTGCTTATATTCATTTATTTTGTAATAAGATATTTGATTTCAAAAATTTCTAATTACAGTAGATTTTAGATTCTATGAGATACAAATCAGGTTTTAAATTTAAAGCTAAAGTTTGGCTTTGGCCCGGATTTTCTGGTTGGCATTTTGTTTATGTAGATAAAAATATATCTGATAAAATATTTCAAGCAGTTAGAGATAGAAAAATATTGACATCGAGAAATGGTTTAATACCTATAGATATAAAAATTGGCAATTCCTTATGGAAAACATCTCTTTTGCCTCACAAGAAAGAAAATATATATCTGATATCAATAAAATCCAGTATAAGAAAAAAGGAAAATATATTTGACGGGGATGATATCAGTATAACTTTTTGGATAATTTAATTTTATTTTAGTATAATTAGTTTTTATGATATTAAAGAAAACTTTGAAATTTTATTTGCAAGGAAAATGGGAAGTTGTATATTTTGGTATACCAAACACTGAAGATGAAATTATGGATTTGTATAAATTTAGATATAATCTTTATTTAAAAAAAAATTATATAAATCTTTCTGAGACTGGATATGATAGAGATGAATACGATGATGGACGATCTATTTATTTTGTTGCAAAATGGAATAATAATATAGTTTCATGTGTTAGGTTAATTAGAGATGATATTTTGCCAACAGAAAAAGCTTTTAAATTTGATGAACCTTTGTTTATGAAGGATATTCCGAGAGATTATAGATTTGAACTAGGTCGTCTGATATCAATACCACTTGATGAGAAAAATAAAAAATTTTTACCAAGACATATCTCAATGATTATATTTTTTAATATTATTTTAGATTTTTGCAACTCAAATAAATTAACAGCTGGATATGCTTTTGTTAAAAAAACTCTTCTTAAAAAATTGTTAAAAATAAAAACCCCAATATTTGAAATAAAAAATTATAATCAGGTGTATAAAGATGGGGTGTTATATAAATACTTTAATCAAAAAGATGATGAGGTTGTGCCAATAGCTTTTTTAGCTAAAGATTTTAATAATTATCTGTGCAATATATTTAAAAATAAATTATTATTTAAGATAGAGAATGATATAATTATATTAAATAATAACTTTATAAGTAGATTATTGAGTTTCTTTAATTTTATATAAATTTAAAATGCTTGATACAAATTTTTGGAAAAAATATTTTAAGGAGTATGATGTTTTAAATAAGTTGATACCGTATAATGACCTGCTTTTGCGTATTGTAAATTTGTTACCTAAAAATTGTAATAAAATTTTAGATTTAGGTTCTGGTACAGGTAATCTGTCAGAAATAATGTTAAGTAGAGGTTTTAATGTAACAAGTTTAGATTATTCAAAAGAGGGTATTGATATACATAAATCTAAAAATATAAATGCAAATGTTATTATCCATGATTTAAATTACAATTTACCTTTTGATGATAAGTGTTTTGATGCTGTTGTTTCAAATAATGTATTATATACTTTTAATAAAGATAAGCAGGTTAAAATAGCAAAGGAAATTTATAGAGTATTGAAAAGTGATGGTATCGTTGTTTTAAGTAATTTGATAGAAAATTTTAATCCTTTTAGTATATATAAAGATCATATTAATTTATTTTATAAAAAAAATGGATTAATAAAAACTTTATATCATCTAATATCATTAATCACCCCAACAATTAAAGTTTTTTATTATAACTATTTAATTTCAAAAGAGAATGGTGTTGGAAATTATCATTTTTTTAAACCAGAGGAACAATATAATCTTTTGAAAGAAACTGGTTTTGTTGAAATATCTGATGATGAAGTTTTGTATTCTGGTCAGCTAATATTAAATTTTGCAAAAAAGTAATTTATGGAATTAATAATAATACCGGTATTATATGGAGTAGTTATAGTAAATATAATATTAAGTTTGATCATATTTTTACGTGGATTGACTAAAAAATTTAATGTATTTTTTGGTTTAATGTCTTTAACTGTTGCAATTTGGAGTTTTGCTATTATTGGGTTTTATAGTGATAGTTTAAGATATTTATTTAACTGGATAGCTTTAAGTCATTTTTCGGCAATGTTTTCTGCTGTATTATTGTGTTTTTTTAGCGTATATTTTCCTACCCTTAATGTGAACATATTTAATCGTATAAAATATATAATCCCAATAATTTTTTTGACAACATGTTATTTAATATTTAAGTCAGATTTGATTGTAGGACAACCTAGTTATGATAATTTTAGTTATGTGATAAATAGTGGTTACTTGTATTATCAATTATTCTTAATTTTATTTTTTATAATAAGTTATATTACTTTATATATACAATATAAATCATCCCAGGATATAGAAGTTAAACAGCAATTAAAGTATATATTTATAGGGGCTCTATGTGCATCTTTTTTTGGATCTATAACAAATCTTATATTTCCAGTCATCAATATATTTGATTTTACTTGGCTAGGTCCAATATTTACTCTAATACTAGTTGCGTCTATATTTATTGCTATATTAAGATATCATCTATTTAATATTAAATTAATAATAACTGAATTATTTGCAATATTAATTATTGTAATGTTGTTAGTAGATCTTTTTCTAGAAAAAAACAGTGCACTGCTTACAATCAAGGCGGTTGTGTTGGCTGTTGTTGCTATATTTGCATATTTTTTAATAAAAAGTGTTTATCAGGAAGTCGCTCTAAGAGAGCAGGTTCAGAAACTAGCCAAAGGTTTAGAAAAATCAAACTCTGATTTAGAGCTTGCCAACAATAAACTCAAAGAACTTGATCAGTTGAAGTCAGAATTCTTATCTCTTGCAACACATCAGATCAGAGCTCCACTTACTGCTATAAAAGGTTATGCATCTTTGGTTTTAGAGGGTGATTATGGTCAAATAAGTCCTCAAGTTGAAGGAGCTGTCAAAAATATATTTGAATCTTGTCAAAACCTTGTGCTTATTGTAGGTGATTTTTTGGATATTTCCAGAATAGAGCAGGGTAGGATGAAGTATGAGATGGTTGATTTTGATATTATTCTTGTCACAAAAGATATAATTGAAAAATTAAGACCAAATATAGAATCTTCTGGATTAACAATTTCTTTTGAAAGTATTGTAGATAAGCAAATTGTTTGTTTGGATCAAAATAAAATAAGACAAGTTGTTGGAAATATTATAGATAACTCAATAAAATATACAAAAGAGGGAGGAATAAAAGTTTCTATTTCAATTGAAGATCCTTTTATTAAAATTTCAGTTAAAGATACAGGTATAGGGATTTCCAAAGACGATATACCAAAACTTTTTGCAAAATTTGTTCGAGCAAAAGATGCTAGTAAAACAAATGTTATTGGAACAGGACTAGGTCTTTATATAGCAAAACAGATGGTAGAAGCTCAAGGTGGCAGAGTTTATGTGCAGTCAGAAGGTTTAGGTAAAGGTTCTGATTTTATTATAATGTTGCCTATTAAAAAATAGTCTGATAGATTAAGTTAATGCAAACAGATGCTTGGGAAAAAGAATATAAAGACCCTACTTTTTTAACAAAAAATGATAAACCTCAAAATGATATTTTAAGATTTGTTAGGTTTCTGAAAAAACAAAAAATTCAGATTTTAGATAAATCGGTTTTAGATCTTGGATGTGGGACAGGCAGAAATACAAACTATTTTTCAGAACTTGGAGCTATTTGCACCGGACTTGATATTTCAAAGACAGCACTAGATCTGGCAAAAGAGAGGGCTTTGAAAAACAATTTAAATTCAAAGTATCTATTACAGAGTATGGCAGATGGACTTTCATTTAAAGATCAAAGTTTTGATATTGTTTTAGATGTCACTTCATCAAATTCTCTTTCTGAAAAAGAAAGAGAAGCCCATATAAAAGAAGTTTATAGAGTTCTAAAAAAAGAAGGAGTTTTCTTTTTCAAAGGTTTGTGTCTAGATGGTGATTTGAATGCAAAAAAACTTTTAAAAATATCTCCTGCTGATGAAAAAAATACATATTTTTTAAAAGGTACTATGATAAAAGAAAGAGTCTGGACTAGAAAAGATTTAGAGGATTTTTATGGAAAGTATTTTGATTTTATATATTTAGATAAAAAAATATCATACACCACTATATTAGGAAAAAAATATAAAAGAGTATTTTGGATTGCTTACTTTTCAAAAAAATAGTATAAATGTTTTAGATGAAAAAATGTAAATATTGTGATTTTAATAATGATATTCATGAAAAAGGTTGTCCACTGTCTTTTGAAGAACATTTATTAAATATTGTTTTGATTTTTTATAATTATGTTTATGTTCTTGTTATTAGAGGTAGATCATCAGAATTGCCTGATATCCGTTGTTGTTATGAAGAAATTAAAAAATTAGCTATTAAAAATGCAAGAAAAGAAATTAAGAGAATACAAATTGGAAAATTGGCATAAATAATGCCGTTTTTGTTTTTTAAAAAATTTTGCTAGTATTAGTGTATGTCAAAAGAAGTAATGCTTTCCGGTATAAAACCAACAGGTAGGCCTCATATAGGTAACTATTTTGCTATGATGAAACAGCTGATAGATCTGCAAAACACAGGCGTATATCAAAATATGTTTTTTATTCCCGATTATCACGCTTTAAATTTTATACAAAATAAAGATCAGCTATCTTCAAACATAGTTGATATTGTAATAGACTATCTGGCAATAGGTTTTGATCCAAACAAGTCTGTCATCTTCAAACAATCAGATGTCTTAGAACACACAGAACTTGCTTGGATATTTGATACCATAACAACTATGTCATATCTTCAAAGAGCACATGCCTTTAAAGATGCTCAAGCAAAGGGTAATGAAGTTTCTGTTGGAACTTTTAACTATCCAATGCTTATGTCTGCTGATATTTTGCTTTATGACACAAAGGTGGTGCCTGTCGGTCAAGATCAAAAACAACATGTAGAATATGCCAGAGACACGGCTGAAAAATTTAACAGAATATATAGCGAGAATGTTTTTGTTATGCCAGATGTTAAGATAATAGAAAATGTTTCTACTGTCTTAGGGACAGATGGTAAAAAGATGAGCAAGAGCAGATCAAATGTTATTTCACTTTTTGAAAGTTATGATCAGATAAAAAAAGCAGTAATGTCTATACCAACAGATTCAAAAGGTGTCGGTGATATAAAAGATCCTGAAAATGATAATATTTTTAGATTACACAAATTATTTTCTGATTCAAATGAAATTTTAGAATTAAAAGAAAGATATGAAAAAGGTGGTATTGGTTATAAAGAGTCAAAAGAGATTTTGATAGAAAATATAGAAAAATTTATTTCTCCATTTCGTCAAAAAAGAGAAGAATTTGCTTTTGACAGAGACTATGTTTGTGATTTGTTGAAAGAGGGTGGTCAGAGAGCAAAAGACAAGGCCTTCAAAAAGATGGAAAAGGTTAGGGAGGTTATAGGAGTAAAGCTTTATTAGTTTTGTATAAAATGATATAGTTTTATTTATGGAAAGAACTTATATAAAAAATCTAAATCAAAGAGTTGGAGAGGATATTTTAATCAAAGGTTGGGTTAATGTAAGAAGAGATCAGGGTAAAATGGTTTTTATGGATATGAGAGACAGTAGTGGTCTTGTTCAATGTGTTGTTTTACCAAACAGTCTTGCAATAGATATAGCCAAAGAAGTTAGGACAGAGTGGGTTTTGTCTGTAAAAGGTAAGGTTAACAAAAGGCCTGAAAAAAATATTGTAGTTGAAAAGGTAAATGGTGATATTGAAATAGAGGTTTTGGATATAGAAGTTTTAAATAAAGCAGAAACTTTACCTTTTGATGTAACAGAGGATACATCGGCAGTTAGTGAGGATCTTAGACTTAAATATAGATATTTAGATTTAAGAAGCCAGAGAATGCAGGGTAATATAAGGATGAGAGATAAAATAATTTCATTTTTCAGGGATTATATGCATAAAAATGATTTCGTTGAAATAGAAACTCCTATTATGATGAAGGGAACACCAGAAGGTTCTAGGGAGTATTTAGTTCCTTCTAGACTTCATAAAGGCAATTTTTATGTATTACCACAGTCTCCTCAACAGTTTAAACAACTTTCAATGGTTGCTGGTTTTGATAGATATTTTCAGATAGCCAGATGTATGAGAGATGAAGATCAGAGAGGTGATAGACAGCCAGAGTTTACTCAACTAGACTTTGAGATGTCTTTTGTAAATCAAGAAGATATTTTGAAATATACAGAAGCTATGTTTATAGATATGGTTAAAACTTTGTATCCTAATAAAAAAATAAGTAAACTACCTTTTCCTAGACTAACTTATAAAGAGTCTATGGAAAAATATGGAAGTGACAAACCAGATCTAAGAGAGAATAAAAACGATAAAGATGAACTTGCTTTTGCTTGGGTTCTAGATTTTCCAATGTTTGAAAAAGCAGATGATGGTAGTATTCAAGCAGCTCATCACCCTTTTTGTTCTATAAAACCAGAGGACAAAGATAAGTTTATGAATGGAGAGGATTTATTTTCTATAAGAGCAAACTCTTATGATCTTGTTTTAAATGGATATGAGCTTTCATCTGGATCAATAAGAATACATCAAAAAGAAGTTCAATCACAAGTATTTAATCTGTTAGGTATATCAAAAGAAGAGCAGGATAAAAAATTTGGTCATATGTTAGAGGCTTTTACTTATGGTGCTCCACCTCACGGAGGTTTTGCTCCTGGTATAGATAGGATAGTTATGCTTATGCAAAATGAGCCAAATATAAGAGAAGTTATTGCATTTCCAAAAACAGGAGAAGGTAAAGATCTTATGATGGGAGCCCCTTCTGAAGCATCAGAAAAACAACTAAAAGAACTTGGTATAAAAATAGATCATAATAAATCCTAGTATTGTAATATTTTATATAGAAAATCGGGGGCTTTGTAACTGTTAAACGGAGACACAGTTGCAAAGCCCCCAATCAAACACTCAAGGAGGAGATTCTCTATATAAAATGTTACTACTTTCATTTTTATATACAATGGTATTTGTGGATAACTTTACATCTATCCATTAAAAGCATAATTTTGGAGCACGGATATTTTTCTGCTGAAAAATTCCTCGTGCTCGGTTCAGTCAACCTCGTAAGTCTCTAAAATTATGCTTTTAAGAGATACATTTCAATAATTTTACATTTATTTACCACATAAAAATATAATTTTGAATATCAATGGTTTATTTATGTAATTTGATAATTTTATTTGATATAATTTATTTGTGGATGATATACATATAAAAACAGAAGTTTTTGAAGGACCACTTGATGTCTTGCTTTCGCTTATTGAAAAAAGAAAACTTTTTATAAACGATATTTCTCTTGCAAAAGTTGCAGATGATTATATTGCTTATGTAAAATCACTCGGCAATTTTCCAATAAATGAAGCATCACATTTTATCTTGATAGCTTCTACTTTGGTCTTAATAAAATCAAAATCTCTTTTACCAACACTTGATTTATCTGATGAAGAAGAGAAAAATATACATGAACTTGAAGATCAACTTCTTTTACATAAGAGATTTAAAGAACTTGCAGTAAATTTAAAAAAACATTTTGGAAAAAAAATAATTTTTACCAAGAAACCATCATTTCAAAATATTGTTTATTTTTCTCCTGATGATAAAACAAATCTCACAAATCTAAGAGGTTTAATGTCAAAGATTATAGACAATATGCCAAAGATTGAGATTTTACCTAAAACTATTGTCAAAAAAGTTATTTCACTTCAAGAGGCTATAATAAATCTTACAGATAGAGTGACTTCAAATTTTAAGATGTCATTTAAAGAATTTTCATCTTTTGGAAAAACTGAAAAGGTATCTGTTATTGTTAATTTTCTTGCTATGTTAGAATTAGTTAAACAGGGTATTATAAATGCAAATCAAGGAAGTCACCTAAGTGACATAGAGATGGAAACAAATACTTTATCAACACCAAAATATTAAGACAAAAGAGATGAATGATGTTCATAAAAAATCAGAAATAATATCAAAAAAAATCGAATCAATTTTATTTTTTTTAGGTGATTTTGTTAAATTAAAAGATTTATCTTTGATTTTAGAAATTGAGGAAAGTGAGGTTTTGGAAGCTTTAAAAGTTTTAGAAAATAAATTAGAAGATAGAGGATTAACTTTATTGTCTTTTGAAAATTCTTTTTCACTTGGAACTTTACCTGATTTTTCTGATATTATAGAAAAGGTTACAAAATCTGAATTTGAAAGAGATTTATCAACTGCATCACTTGAAACACTTTCGGTTGTTTTGTATAAAGCCCCTGTTACCAAAAAAGAAATTGAGTATATAAGAGGAGTTAATTGTTCTTTTTCAATTAGAAATTTACTTATAAGAGGTCTTATAGAAAGAAAATCTAGCAAATTAGATGATAGAATATTTCTATACAGTCCAACATCAGATTTGTTAAAATATCTTGGTATATCTAAAATAGAAGATGCTCCAGATTTTATGGAGGTAAAGAGGATTATAGAAAAAAATATTTCTGAAAATAAAGAATAAAGATGGAAGATTTTAAAAAAGAAAACAACATAGGTCTTGTTATTTTAAATATTACACTTGTATGTCTGGTTTTGAGTTTTAGTATGATGATATACAAAATAAAACCAAGCAAACAGGTAAAAGTAGATAATAATTCAAGTTTTAATCAAAAAATTGTTTTAGATACCCAAAAGATAAAAGCAAGATCATTTATTGTATATGACATAAATTCCGGAACTGTTTTGTATGGTAAAAATATAGATAAAGTTATGCCACTTGCATCACTTGTCAAGATAATGACGGTCTATACTGCTAGAAATCTTGCAGATCCAAACGTTATTGTTTCTGTAAAAAAAGATTATTTAGATGAAGAGGGTGATACTGGTCTTTTAGTTGGAGAGAGATGGAAGCTTAAAGATTTATCTGATTTTTCACTGACAACATCTTCAAATGATGGTTCAAGAATGATTGCTTCTGCTGTTGGTTCCTTAAATTCAAAAGATATTGATTCTAGAAGTTTTTTTGTTAAAAATATGAATGATATTGCTAAAAAAGAAGGTTTTGAAAATCTGCATTTTAATAATGAAACTGGATTAGATGATCTTGCATATCCAGGAGGTGAAGGTTCAGTAAAAGATATTGCAAGACTTGTGTCTGTTGCTTTAAAGAAATATCCAGATATGTTTGAAAAAACAGTCTTTCCAAAAGTTAATATTTCTTCTTTAAATAAGATTCATAATGCATCAAATACAAATATTTATGTTGATGAAATATCTGGCATAATCGGTTCTAAGACTGGTTTTACTGATAAAGCGGGTGGTAACTTGATGACTGTTTTTGGTGTTGGATTAAATCGCCCAATAGTTGCTGTTGTTTTAGGATCAACTTTAAACGGTAGATTTGAAGATATGATATATATAACAAAAGAAACTATAAACCAACTTTCTAATTAAGTTTAGAATTTAATTCTTATCTTGATTCTATTATTGCCCTATCAAAATCTATTATATAGATTCTGGGTTTTTTCGAGAAATCAACATTGCCATCTTTATCTCTGTAAAATCTTAAACAGAAATTTCTATCATGAAAATCATGTCCATGTGCTATTTCTTGTTTTTT